>Ga0137431_1000074_pt1 | contig 54213 bp, 53 predicted proteins | sample EasRivERMZT800_2_FD_104646 | JGI IMG/M metagenome (GOLD analysis project Ga0137431, IMG submission 104646) | Soil microbial communities from meander-bound floodplain in the East River, Colorado, USA - East River MetaG ERMZT800_2 | ecosystem: Environmental > Terrestrial > Soil > Floodplain ... | reverse complement strand
GGCGATGTCATAGGTCAGCCGCATGATCAAGGCGTCGTCCAAGAGGGGGTTGGGGTCTAGGAAGTCGTCGCTCACCACATATTCTCCGGTCTCTTGCGCCGCGTGGCCGATATGGTATATCTGCGGAGACTGTATTTTTGTAGGTCGTTGTTTTGCCGCCAGCGGAACCCGGTCGGACGGCATCCTCCCCGTCGATTTATGGACGGCGCACCGCGCCGGGGTTTCTGCGTGTCGTCAGCCCGGACGACCTCGCGGCGCAAGACCGTGCGGCGGCCGCCGCGCAGAACCCGAATGCGGCGCCGGTCCAGCGCCCCGACGACCTCGGCAACTATATCCGCCAGCGCTGGTATAGTTTTCGCGATCACCGCAACTCTAACCAAAACTCCATCAACGACCGGTTATTGCGCGCCCAGCGCATGTTCGAAGGTCAGTATGACCCACAAAAAATGGCTGAAATCCAGCGGTTCGGCGGCAGTTCGGTCTATTCGCGGCTGGTTGCCGTCAAGTGTCGCGGCGCCACATCACTATTGCGAGATGTTTATTTAGGCGCCGAGCGCCCCTGGTCGGTCGATCCCGAGCAGGACCCGGAAGTGCCGGCCCAGGTAGCCGCTACCATCGCCCAGATGGTCGCGACCCAGGCAGCGCAGATGGCCGGCATGGGTCAACAACCCGACCCGGAGATGGTGCACTCGCGCTATATCGCCATGATGCACGCGGCGCAGCAGACCGCCAAACGTCAAGCCATAGCCCAAGCCGAGGGCGCTTCTAACCGCATGGATGAAATCCTGACGGAAGGCGGGTTCTACTCGGCCCTGTCGCGTTTTCTCGTTGATATTGCGCTGTTCCCCTATGCCTGCATTAAGGGTCCAACGGTGCGCATGGCGTCCAAACTCGTTTGGACCAACCGCCGGCCCACCCTGTCGACCGTCCCCCAGATGGTTTGGGAGCGGGTCGCGCCCCAGGACCTCTATTGGGATCCCGGCGCGCAGGATATCAACAATGCCGAGTGCATCGAGCGCAAAAAACTCACCCGCAACGATCTGGTTCAGGTCATGGACCTGCCTGGCTACGATCAGGACGCGGTACGGGGCGCGCTCAACGACTACGCGACGGGCTTGCGCGACTGGATGGATTCACCCGACGTCGAGCAGGCCATGCTGGCGGCGCGCGAAAGCCCCAGCCAGAATTTCTCGCACCTGATCGACGCCGCCGAGTACCACGGGTTGGTGCAGGGTCATGTTTTATTGGATAATGGTGTCGATCCTCGTAGCATACCTGATCCTGATCGTGAATACATGGTTCAATCTTGGGTTGTCGGTCGGTACACTATAAAGACCCAGATCAGCCCTAGCCCCCGGCAGCGGCATCCCTACTATGTATCTAGTTTCGAGAAGGTCCCTGGCACTATCGCTGGCCACGGTCTTCCTGACATTCTCGAGGACCTTCAGGAGGTCGCCAACGCGACACTTCGTGCGCTGGTAAACAATATGTCGATAGCCAGCGGCCCCCAGGTCGTCGTCAATACCGAGCTGCTCGACCCCAGCACCAACGAAGACTCCCTCTACCCGTGGAAACGCTGGAAAGTTTTCTCGGACCCGCTCGGCGGCAATACCTCTCGCCAGCCCATTACCTTTTTTCAGCCGAGTTCCAACGCGCAGGAACTCATGTCGATCTATTCGTCTATTTCCAGTCTGGCCGACGACATCTCGGCGATCCCGCGATACCTTACAGGCGAGTCGCTAAAGGGGGGTGCGGGGCGCACGGCGTCGGGTTTGTCGATGCTGATGGGTAATGCCCAGAAGGTATTGCAGACAGTCGCGGCAAACATCGACGAGGATGTCATACGCGGGGTTCTGGACAGCCTCTACGATATGGTCATGCTGACCGATACGTCTAATCTGCTCAGCGGCGGCGAACAGATCAAAGTCAACGGTGTCATCGTCGCGCTGCAAAAGGAAACCGACCAGCAGAAGCGCTTGCAGTTCCTGCAGATCACCGCCAACCCACTCGATGCGGAAATCGTCGGCGAAGTCGGCCGCGCCCGCGTGCTGCGTGCGCTCGCAGGCGACCTCGGGCTGCCCGACGACATCGTGCCGGACGACGAAGCGATCACGCAGCAAGTAGCTGCGAAGAAACAAGCCCAGATGATGGTGATCCAGCAGAATATCCAGCAATCCCAGGCCAAGCTCGCCATTGATGCCGGGTCTGCCGCAGCCAAGGCCGGGATGGACCCCACCCAGGCAGTCACCCAGTTGGCTGGCGCGGTCGGTGCGGCGCCCGGCACCGCCGCCACGATAGCGCAAGGCGCGCCGGTAATGCCGGGCGGCGGTGCTGGCTCACCTCCTGCCCCACCAGGCGGTGGCGGCGGCCCACAACAGAATAACTTCCGGCCGCCGCCGGGGGTGTCTAATGGCTAGCGCGCTCGAGCCGGAGCCGATTGGGCGCGAGAATATCCCAATGCCGCAGCTGGATTGGAGCCGGGGGGATATTCTTTTGCGAGAAAGACCAGGGGAGGCGAATGACAGCCTGATTTATTACGGCGAGCAAAAACCTTTCGTTGAGCCCATACCACCTAGCCCATGGGATAAGCCGGTTCTCGATAAAGAAAAAGGTTGGGGTAGCAGCACGAACGCGCCGGTTAGCGACGAACCTACCGGCCCAAACTATAAATCCGGCTTCGCTAGCCCGGCGGAGCGCGGTTTTATCAGCGATACCCCGCCGAGTGTTCTGCCGCCGCAGGACGTGGTTATTCCTACCGGTCCTCGGCTTCCGGCTAGTGCCCTCGAACCAGTGTCTTATGCCGGCGACGTCCTCTCCCCCTACGCTCGCGGTAACGCTCAACTCGGACAACCCAGTAGCGTCGAGGGTGTCAAGGACGAGATGGCACGCCGGTTTACTGGTATGGTCGCGGCGATGCCGCCGGAGGTAAAAGCTCGGGTCGACATCATCAGCGGCCATCGCGACGCCGCCCGGCAGGCCCAGGTTAATCCAAGCGTTAAGAACTCTCGCCATATGCACGGTATGGCGATGGATTTGGGCAACGACCCCGTCGTGCTCGACTGGATCGGCAAGCACCCCGAGCACGGGCTCGGGTTCCCGTTGCGACATATGGGGCCGAAGGAATACAACCATCTGGAGATGATCGACCCCAAGACCGGCGCACGTGCGAGCGTGGGCGACGAGCATCTCCATGAGCAAACTGGTTCGTCGACCCTGCCGCAGCAGGCGGCTCCCGCTGCCGGCGCCGAGCCGGCCGAAACATCGAAGAAACCCAAGCATCCCATCGAGATATTCGAGGATGCGGTGAAGGAATTCCCAGTTATCCACAAACAGGGGTTATTTTCCGGCCCTGGCGAATCGACCGAGTACTGGCCGGCCGGCGAGCCCGGCACCCCGGCCCGACCCCGGCCGGCTTTTATCCCCATCGACCAGTCTGGCATGGAGATTGGGCCGGATGCCCGTCCGATTGATGTATTAGGGGATGTCGTCAGCCACCATATGGTCAAGTCGGACCCGGTGATTAAAAAGCACTACGAGGATTTCGCCGCTTCGTTGAACCCTACTCAGAAGGAATTGCTGCAGGCGCAGCATATGTACTACACCAAGAACGAAGGCGAGACCCGTCCCTATGATCAATGGGAGAAGACCTCCGGCTTGCCGGCCTATTTCCGGGGTTATGCCTTCGATCAGTGGCCGACCGACTTTAACAAGACCGCCTACACGCCGCAGCAGCGCTACCGGCTGGACCGGATGATGGATTATCTGCGTGGCAACCCACAGGCGCCGACGGCGCTAGAAGGGAGAACCCGATGAACGGTTTGCAGTACCCCAAGAAATCCGCCGCCGACGCCACTAACGAGTTCGGTGACGGCGATTTGCGAAAGGTCGCCCCGGTCACCGGCGGCACCAGCACGAGTACCGGCCCCACTGTCTCGTCTCGGTTTTACCCCAAGGGCAAGGCACGGGTCATTGGCACGATGAATCCGCAGAAAGTGCCAGCGACGAAGATTTATGTCGGTGGGATTGACTGATGGCGAAGACCCGCCAACCCGCGATGGGGCCATACCTGCCGCCGAGTATGACCGGCGGCAATCTGCCCGGTTCGCCGCAGAAGGGGTTTCCCAACCCCATCGGCAAATCGCGCTCGATGCAGAACATGGGGAATTACACCGGGCAGCGGGCCGCCGGGATTACCCGCGACATCGGCGGGCCGGAGGCGCAGTTCCGCCGCGCCTTCGGCCACTATGGCAAACGCAAAGAGTCCGGCCTGGAAGGACTATGAGCGAAGCGAAAGCATGAGCTGGACGGACTGTAAATGGCACTGAATCTCGGTTCCAACGCCTTCGACGCTGGGCAGCGTCTGAAGCACACGGAAGACTGGAAAATCATTGTCGGTGCCTTGGAAGAACACATGGGCAAGCTGATGCACGCCGCTATTGAGACCGGCGCCGCCGATTCCTGCGGTTATGCTCGCGGCGTGCGCGACGTGTTCTGTGCCCTGTGGGTGATGGAAGCCGGCGCCGACGCGCCGCAGCGTTCCACTCAGAAGCCCAGCATTAAGGCCAAGTACTGATGTCTGACGTCGGCCAAGAGCATCGCGACCAGCAGGTTTCCGATACTCCCGGAGTAACCCCGGTGCCAAACGGCACCGACTATACGCCGCGCATGCCGGACGCGGTGCGCCGGGCCGCTGCGCGGGCAGAGGAACTCCAGCAACAGATGCTGGCGGATAACGAGTTAGAAGCCGCTGTGGTGGGGGGAACCGCGCCGGAGGGCACAGACCCACCCTTAACCGAACAACCCTACCAGCAGCCTCCAGAGGTGCCGTCACGGCAGGATGACGATTGGCAGAACCGTTACCGTACGCTACAAGGCAAGTACGATCACGAAATCCCGCAGATGCGGCAGCACATCCAGCAACTCGAGAACCTGCTGGCGACGATGCAGCAGGCACCTCGGCAAGAGGCGCCGCCTATGGCAGCCCAAAATCCCACGGAAGTCGAGATCCCGGAAGAGGATTACACCACGTACGGTCCAGATTTTGTCGAAAGCACAAGACGCTGGGCGCGCGCCGAGGTGCAGCGCGACTTCGAACGCCAGCAACAGCAGATCGACGAACTGCGCCAATACCACCAGCAATTGGGCGGCGACCGTTTGAAAGACCGCGTTCGCATGGAGCTGGACCGCGATCCGGAACTCCAGGGTCGCTGGCAGCAACTGGACACCGACGCTGGGTTTAATGCCTGGCTCAACGATATCGACCAATTCTCCGGAGCCCGTCGCTTGGACATGCTCCGGGAAGCCTATGCCGGCGGCGACGCGGTGCGCACCGGCAGATTTTTCAAAGCGTATCTCCACGAGCATACCGATTATTCGCGTATGCCGCAGGCTCAGCCTGCCCAGACGGCGTATCCCGTAACCCCTCGCAATGGTAATGGTGGGGGATACTATGGGAACGGTGCGGGTCAAGTTGATCTTGCGGCATACGCTGCCCCCGGCCGCGCTTCCAACGCGACACCGGGACCCGGCGCTCCGGAACGACGCCTCTGGACCAACCGCGACATCCAGTCGTTCTACGAGGGCCGATTAAAAGGCCGTTTCAAGGGCCGCGAACAGGAAGCGGATCGCCTTGAGCGGGATATTTTATTGGCGGCCCAAGAAGGACGAATTTCCCAATGATTCGTGTCTTCAGGAGCCCCCTAAATGGCAATTGCACAAGGTACACCATATAGCGGTAGTGCGGCCTCTCCCGCCTATTCCGGCGCAGCCGCCGGTGGTGTTTTTGTACCGGAAATCTGGTCGGGTAAACTGATCGAGAAGTTCTACGCGGCAACCGTCCTCGCGGCTATTTCCAATACCGACTACGAGGGCGAAATCCGCAATATGGGCGACAAGGTGAAAATCCGCACCAAGCCCACGATTGCGATTAAGGACTACACTCTCGACATGGCGCTGACGGTTGATCGCCCCTCTGGGACGACGGTCGAACTCACGATAGACAACGCCAAATACTTCAATCTGGTATTGGATGACGTGATGCGCCTGCAAGCCGACATGGAACTGTTGTCCATGTGGAGCGACGATGCCGCCGAGCAGATGAAGATCACGATTGATACTTCGGTGCTGGCTAGTATCTACGCCGATATTTCGGCTGATAACAAGGGCGCCACGTCAGGTATTATCAGCGATAACATCAACCTCGGGGTTTCTGGCACGCCGCTGGTGGTCAACGCCACCAATGTGGTCGATGTGATCGTCGACATGGGCACCGTGTTGGACGAGCAGAACATCCCCGAGTCGGGGCGCTGGCTGGTTATTCCGCCGTGGATCGGCGGTCTGATCAAGAAATCCGACCTGGCGAATGCCTCCATCTCAGGCGATGGCGTCAGCTTGGCGCGTAACGGCCGGCTTGGGATGATTGACCGGTTTACGTTGTACTCCAGCAACTTGCTGCCCAAGACCACCGATACCACCCACAAGGTGACTTATGTCATCGGTGGCCACCAGGCCGGGCTGACCTTTGCCAGCCAGCTCTCGAACGTCGAGACCATGCGGTCCGAACTGACCTTCGGCACGATCCTGCGCGGTCTGCACGTTTACGGCCATAAGGTCCTCAACGGCACCGCGCTGGTTTCCGCCTACGCGACGCCAATCTAGGGGCTTCCTACCCTCGCATAGAGGCTCGCACGGGAGTAACCCATGCCGACGCTGGCGACGCGGACGTTTGGGACGTTGCTGCACGAGGCACGAGGTCTTCTTAATGACCTCGTGCCCATTAGCGGCAGCCCCCGGTTTACCGACGACGATCTATTAGAGATCGTCAACGAGGCGTTGCTTCAGACTCGAAGTAAACGCCCCGACGCCTGGTTGACCTACGGGTTACGTAAGTCTTTGCCTGTTGCGACAGCGTCGAGCGTCTTGCCTATCGAGGATCAGTTCTACTCGGCGCTCCTTTTTTACACAGTCGGCCGGGCTGAGCTGATTGAGGACACTTTCGCCGATAATGGCCGCGCTATCACGTTGATGGGCAAGTTTAACACGTTGCTTTTGAAGAATAATGGCTAGTACGACCACCATCGGCGATACCCCGCCACCGTCGCCTGCTATTGGCGACGCCTGGTGGGATTCGGTCGGGGGCCAGCTCTACATCTGGTTTAACGACGGTTCGTCGAGTCAGTGGGTAGCGGCGACTAATCGGCCGGGCGCACAAGGAGAAGCAGGGCCGCCTGGCGGTAATATCCACGTCGGCGATCTGCCGCCGAACTACCCTGTAGTCGGCGACGCCTGGTTCGACAGTAGCGTGGGTGAGCTGTTTGTCTGGTACGACGACGGCTCCAGCGCACAGTGGGTCGTCGCGCATAATCAACCCGGCCGCGACGGGGCGCGCGGACCGCCTGGGCCTCCCGGTGTCGGGTTCTATGGTGGCGGGCCCGGCGGCCCGGCGCTTCCAACACCGGCGCCCACTTGCGACTTTCCGACCCACGGGTTGGAGAGCCTCTACGACCAGATTCAGCTGCAGATGCCGGGGTTAACGACCGACAACGCAGTGATTCAGGCATGGGCTTCTATTGACGAATTTTACGTCGCTTCGACCTATCGACGCGAATATGTCTACTGGCGGATGGACCCAGGTGTCGCGACGCTGTCTTTCGATCCGTGGGACGCGCACTGGCGAGTTTTTCGGTTTCTGGCGTTTCGCGGGCTGTCGCGTCCGCAGTTTATCGGGCCGGGACGGGTACGCGACCTGACCTGGCCATTGCCGGATACTACACGTAATGGCGAGGTGTTGTTGGCTTTGCGTCCTAACAACGCGAATGCTCCGCTGGGCGACGATTTTTGGGCAATGTGGTTCGACACGGTGCTGGCCGGTGCTATGGGTCGCTTGTATCTGCAGCCGGGCAAGCCCTATTCCGACCCCGCGATGGGGCGGGTGCAGCGGAATATGTTTTCTCAAGGCGTGGCGCAGGCCCGTGCCCACGCTCAGTCGATGTTTGTTACTGACGGCATTCCCTGGCGTTATCCATATTTTGCTTATGGCCGGTCTAAAAACGGCGGCTGGGGAGGACCCTATGAGTAAGAGCTACACCAAGAGACCCGACCGAATGTTTCGGTTGACCCGCGACGTGGTGGTGCCAGCCGGTACCATGTTCTCCCGCGCACCCGACGAGCGCGGCGGATCTGCAAGCATGGAGGGGCTTGTCGGGCTGGGCCGGGATGCCACCGCCTGGATAGCGCTGCCGACATACATGGTCGAAATCGATGCGAAAGATTGGTTCGACGAGGTGATCGATGTCCGTGAAATTACTGACACTGCCGGAGATGGACCCGGCTGATGTACGAGTATTACTTTGCAGTGAATACCGACGACGACAAAGGTGTGCCGTTCGGCCCAGTTAACAAAGAGAATATGGACATTTCTAGGTTGCTGGTCGATTTTACTTGCTGGCTTGACCCCTCGGAATCAATCACTGCGATTGGTCACCTGGCGATAGAGCCCAACCCGCCGCAATCCGTGCCGCCCTGGCAATCCAACTACCCGCTCGACGAATTTAGCTCGGTGGTAATCCCGACCGATACCTACCCACTAGATTTTGTCCGACAGTCAGTTATCAACAGCGGTAAGGCGGTGGCGCTGGATATGTCCGCCGGCACGCCGGGGCTGACTTATGCCGTGTCGTTTTCCGCCACCGCTGGGGTATCGGTGCGACGGCGCCTGGTTTATATCCTGATGGCCATAGATATGCCGCTCAACCCCGCTATGGTAGCTGTCAGCGAGGGTGCGATGCCGACATACTCTTATCCGTTGATTATTAACGTTTCAACGGTATTGCCGTTTGGTTTTACCGGGACGGTTTATGTCGAGAATATTTCCGGGGCGGCACTCGCTATAACATTGCCGCAAGCACCGGTATTGGGTCACTCGGTTGCTATCAAGGATGTCACGGGTAACTCCGGCGAGTTCTGGATTACTATTACTGGAGCTGACGGGGCAACAATAGATAAGTCGCCGTCGCTGGTGCTGCGTGCGCCGTTTTCTGCCGCGACGTTGGAGTGGTCCGGGTCCGGGTGGAGTCAGATGTCATGATACGCAGGTTTCTGGCTGCCGCCGCTCTGGTGCTGTCTTTGGCTGGGTTTACCCCCGGTGAGCAATCAACCAATATCTATTACGCGACGCAGTTTGCCGGTGCTGTCAGTAAGCAGTTGTGCACTTGGGACGCGACGCACGATGTCGCTGATTGTATCAACGCTGCCATAGCAGCGGCGAACCAAGCGGGGGGCGGCATCGTCGAGTTGCCGGCTGGCACCTACGGCATGAGCGTGCCGATCCCGATAGCCGCTTCAAATATCGGGTTGCGGTGTAATCACACGGCGTTGAAGTGGCTCGGCGCCGCTGGTGCCCGGATGGTGTCGCTGATATCGCCCTATGGCGATACCACTAAGAAACGCCTGGTTGGCAACAGCATTGTTGGCTGTGAGTTCCAGGGCAATGGTGCGGCCGACGGGTTGTACATGTCGTCGATAACCGGCTGGGATTTGCGTAACCTGACGTTTCGCGGGCCATTTAACGGCGGTAAGGTAGTGGCGTTCGACGCTATACCGGCGCTGGAAGGGAGTACATTTGGCGAAACCACGTCTCTGCAAAACGGGACATTACGCGGGTTGTGGTTAGATAATAGTACCGGCACCAGTACGGGGATATACCTCGGCGCCTATATGACTGGGGTCGGTGCTCACGGTAACGCGAGCTATTTTCAAATTGACGATTACGTTGTTATCGGCAACACGAGTATGACGGGTATTCATGCCTGGGGAGCCGACAATATCCGGTTTGGCATGGGGCGGGTTTTTAACCACGGCGGTATCGGCGTCGATATGGACATCGGTGTTTTGACGACGCTGGTTACGACGGGTACCACCGACTCGACAATAAGCGTTAGCGTAGCTAGCACGGCTGGTTTGTCGATCGGGCAGGCGGTGTCCGGCATGGGTATCCCCAACGGTACTCACGTAGCCGCTATTGCTGGTTCGACGATTACGCTTTCCCAGGCCGCGACAGCGTCGGCGAGTGGGGTTGCACTGACATTCAAGCGGATGTTCGGGTCCGGCGATATTGTGTTCGAGCACCTTTCGACGCACGGGTCGAGGTTTATCGCCCGAGGGCAGACGACGCAGCCTAGTTGTGGGGCGTTTGCTTCGCCGATGCCGCCGAGTTGGTGTACCGCCGGCAACCGGATTATGGTGCTCGACCAAGGTAATGCGAGCCTTAACCCAGAGGTCGAGCCTGGCGCCAATTTACGGTGGGACAGCAGTATCGGCATCGCGGTATCGGCCGGCGGGTTTACCAGCGATGGTGCTAAGGTGCCGGGGTTTTTCGGGCTTGGCGGCTTTGGCATGGTTAATGTGTGCCGCGCTGCGTACCTGGCAAAATCGCAGAACACGATTGGGTATCTCTGCCCCGGTGACGGTGAGTTGTTTCAGTTCGATACGACATTTGGCGACCGCTATATTTTGCGGTTTAACGGTCCAAGTGGTTCTGCCGATTTGTTGATGTCGCAGCCGGAGGGGACTGGGCGTTTTTTCCTCATGCCAAAGCTTTTTGCTAATGGTGGGGTGATGGCAAACTTAGTAGGAAGTTGTACTGGTCAGCCGGCCGGCACGCTGTGGAATAACGGCGGTGTGGTTAATGTATGCCCTTAATACCTTACTTCGGGAGTAACTCTTATGGCGTCTTACTCGAAAGAGAACACGGTCCACAACACCGGCGGCAGCGCCGGCCGGTCGTACCCGCAGCAGGCTATCGGCAAACCGACCAACCCCGGTCCGCCGCCGGCGATGCGTAAAGCGTTGGCTAAAAAGCCCTATCGCAGCAAGGGCACGAACTCGCCTGGTCTGGTTAAGTAGCCCCGACGAATCGTCGGGGCGAAAAACGTCAATGAAATCAAGGTGGGGTTGTGCCGGCTTGGGAAATTAAGGGCTTTGGCGGGATGATCCCGCTGATTGACCCCCGCTTATTGGGTGATAACATGGCGGAGGCGTCGGTCAATTGCGACCTGACATCGGGGCAGTTGCATGGGCTGTTTGCGCCGGTTCAGGTCCGGGACTTTACTGCGCACCCCGGACCGGTAGAGAAGGCGTATTTGTTCCCGGGGCCGCTGGTGGACGGGGTGTACGACCCGGTCTGGTTACCCCTGCCGCACCGGTTTGCCTCTGTCGTCCGCTCGCCCTTGGCCAACGACGACCATTACCGGCTGTACTGGACGGTGCCTGGCGAGATATCGCCGTTCTGGAGCACTTACGAAGATATCAAAAACGGGGTGCCGCCGTACAATCTCGGTACGCACCATCCACCGCTCCGGCCGGAACACATATCGGGTCCGTACCCGGGAGTGCCGCTTATTGTTGAGATAGTCGGCGGCACGACAACCATGCCGGCGGTTACTCGTGCTTATATCTACACCTGGGTCGATTCGTTTGGCCAGGAGAGCGCGCCCAGTACGCCTAGCAATATTATGGATGGGCCGCCGGACGCGACTTGGGTTGTTAAGCTGCCGGCGGATCAGCCGGATAATACCGATCGTAATTATCCGCCGATTACCGAGCTGGTGCTTTATCGCACAGTGACAGGGAATGATACTGGTACGCAGTATTATGAGGTAATCCGATGGACCTTTCCTATTCCGGGTACGGTGGTAGAAGGTTCGGGTCTTGTATTGCTTTACCCCGACGATGCTCTCGACGTTGATATTGTCGGTAATCTCCAACTGCCCAGCGCTGGTTGGAACAACCCGCCGGATTATCTCGATGGGTTGACTACGCTGCCTGGCGGAATGATGGTTGGGTGGACTAATAATACAATCCATTTCTGCGAGCCCAACCAACCACATGTGTGGCCTAGCCTCTACGATCAATCCCTGCATTACAACATCGTCAATCTAGCGGTGTGGCAGCAATTCCTGATCGTATTAACCACTGGATACCCGTCGACCGGGTCGGGCAACGCGCCGTCTAATTTTGTGTTTGCTCAGTCCAGAGTGCCGGAACCTTGTGTCTCCCGTGGCTCGGTGGTGACCGATTTGCTGGCGGTTTACTACGCCAGTCAGAATGGGCTGATCCAGATCAGCGGCTACGGCATGTCTAATCAGACCTTGCAGTTGGTCGATAAGGAGCGCTGGCAGGAGATATATAAAGCCGCCAATATTATTTGTTGCCGGCATCGTAGTCAGTATCTAGCAATCCGCTATGGTAGCAGCAGTGCGTTTGTTCTGGATTATGCTGACCAGCGGTTGGCTTTTGAAGATTTAACCACATTCAATAATGCAACGTGCGTTTGGAACGATGAGTACTATGGCGATACGTATATCTGTTCCGATAAAAAAATCTACAAATGGGACGATACCAACCAGGCGCGGCTTCGCTATCGTTGGCGGTCTAAACGGTTTTATGCCCCGACGCCGATATCCCTTGGTGCTGTGCAGGTCACGCTTGGCCCAGAGGTTGAACTTCCGCACACGGGGCAATTCCCCCCGTCGATGCTCGACAATGGTGACCCGTCGCTGGCGCTCCCAGATGGAGCGTGGGGCGTCCTTCGGTATTATGCCGGCCCCGATTTCACGCTGATTATGGAACACACGCTTACCAAGCAGCAGGACATCTTCCGGCTGCCCAAGGGGTTCCGGGCGTTCGACCATCAGATTGAGATCGTCTCGGTAGCGAGCATCTACTCGGTGCAGCTCGGCACCACGATGACCGAGCTGCGAGGCGTCTGATGCGACACTTTACCGGGTTTAACCCGACCCCGCGCCCTCTCAAGGCGCGGGTAGGCAGCCGTTCGGCTTCGTCGCCGACGGTGTCTGAAGCAGTTACCCAGTCGCCGGTAGCGCCTAATCCTTATGTGGGACCAATCCCCACGCCGGTAATCGGTCAAGGCGGGGAGTTCAAAAATCTCGGCGCTTGCGTTGTCGCGTTGAAGGACGCTGTCGAATCTCTGTCTGGGCAGCGTGGCGACCCAGCTAACCGGGCGGTTACCTTTAAGGATTTGGTCGACTATGGGATACTGTCAGAAGCGGCGCTCGGCAGCGCTAACGGCGTCCTTAGCGTAGCGCCGCGTCCGACTGTGGTGCCGTACGGTTTTACCCCGGCCGATCTTGCCGGCACAAATTCGACGACCGGTGTCATGCTGGGGCTCGGAATCACCGTGACGACGGGGCTCACCGGGTCGCTTTTAGTTGGGGTCACCGGCGCGATGCAGCTTACGGGTACGGTGGAAGCTAATACCGGGCGCGTTGAGGTGCGAGTCAGCTCCGATCTTGTGGCAGTCCCGGCTAATGGCGCGGCACCGAGCGGGGTAGTCGTTGGTACGCCTCTCGATATGACCGAGCTAGCGAACATCGCTAGACAACCCTTCGCTTATACCGCGGTTCATTACGGGTTTGACCCACTGACCCCAGTTTGGCTCGATCTCGTGCAGGCGGTAAGCGCCGGCGATGTGGCGTTGTTCGACCTCAATATTACTGTCTTAGGCGTATGATCATGCTAATACGTTTTATCCTCGTGTTGTGTCTGGGGCTTACTCCGGGAGTAACTCTGGCGCAGAATGCTTTTAATCCGAGCGGGCCGACGGTGAGCCTTGCCGTAACGGCAACGACTGGCCGGGTGCAGTATCAGCCGGGAACATCCGGGTCGGCTATTCGGATTTATAATGCTGGTACGGTGGCTGCATTTATTGTTTGCGGCGAAGCCACGGTCGTCGCAACAACTGCCGTCGGTATGCCTATAGCACCTAGTTCAGTTGAAGTTCTTGGTTGCCAGGGGGCGACCTATGTAGCGGCAATCACTGCTTCCGGTACCGCCACGATATACGTAACGCCAGGTGCTGGTATCTAGAATGCGCCGACGTAGTTTTCTCATAGGGGCGGCGGCTCTGCTGGTTACGGTCGGCGCGGCTGAGGCGCGGATGCACCATCCGTACCGGGGGCACCGGATCGTGCCGGTGGCGACGGGGGCGCTGGACACGTTTAGTACCCCGAGCGGGGCGTACAGTTTCCGCAAGCTGCGTTCGGCCTACGCCGGCAGCGCGGTAAAGCTCCAGCGGGTCGACACTACGACCCAGGATATCGGCTTTGTCGGCGGCGACTTCGATACGGCGGCTGCCACCGCCTTCTGTACCACGGCCTGCACGGTACAGACTTGGTACGATCAGAGCGGTAACGGCCGTAACCTGACGCAGGCGACGGCGGCGAACCAGCCGCCCTTGATCTTCAATTGTGTTGGCGCCTTGCCGTGTTTTGAGATGCTTTCCGGGGGGCACTCGTTGAGCACGGTCGACACGATCACGCCGGCCACGGGGACAGTAAGTTTCAGTGCGGTTGCGAACCGGGTGACGGGAACGGGCGCGTGTACCTGGCTGCGGGAGAACGGTGCGGCCAATCGGTTTGTTTCACAGGCCGGGGCAACCAATTGGACGATCATTGGCGGCTCCAGCGGGTCTGTGGTTCGGGCTGCGGCTGATGGGGCATGGCACGCGGGGCAGGGGGTGATGGCGGGCGCGGCGTCGGTCCTCAACATTGACGGTGCGGAGACCGCCGGCACGGCGACAGGGAGCACGGCGGCGGCGGTGGCGAGCCTGTTTGGTATTGCGGCGACGACGTGCCGGGAGGCCGAGAGCGTGTTCTGGGACAATTACGCGCTGACGGCCGGCGAGCGGGCGGCGCTGGCCGACAACCAGAAAAACTATTGGATGCCGCTACCGCTGGACAGTTTCAGGACACCGAGTGGCGCCTATTCCTTCCGCAAGCTGAAAAGCAACTACGTCGGCAACGCGGTGCGGCTGCGGCGGACGACGGGCGGCGAGCAGGACATAGGGTTTACGGCAAGCGGCGACTTCGATACGGCGTCGGCGACCGCTTTCTGCGCCGCCACCACCTGTTTTGTAGTCATTTGGTACGACCAGAGTGGTGCTGTGCGCGATTTGGTGCAGACCACGCCGGCGAACCAGCCGGCGCTGGTCTTTAACTGCCGGGGCTCTCTGCCGTGTGTTCGGGGTTCAGCGGCGACGCAGGTCCTGGCTTCTGCCGGCACGGTGACGCCGGCCACGGGTTTGGTGAGCCTCAATGGCGTAGCGGTTCGCGACGGCAGTTTCACGTCGACTTGCCCGATTTCGGCGATTGGGGCGGCGACGGGGCCTCGGCTGCACTTTCGCAATTTGGCGAACAACCTTGGCATTGCCGGGGGTGGCGGTACTTTGTACGGCACGGCGGCGGACACGGCGTGGCATGCCGTAACGGGGATCATCAACGGCGCGTCGAGCACGCTGAGCATTGACGGCGCGGCGCCAGTCACCGGCAGCGTGACGGTATCGGTGGCGGCGAACGCTTTGGCGACACTGGGTTGTACCGGACCGGCGGCCGTGGCCGAGCATGTGATCTGGGACAATTACGCGCTGACGACGGCTGAGCGATTGGCGCTGGAGACGAACCAGCGCGATTATTGGCTGCCGGCGCCGCTGGATACTTTCGTGCAGCCGAGCGGCGCCTATTCCTTCCGCAAGCTCAAATCCACCTATAGCGGCCCGGCCATCCGCATCCGCCGGGCTTCCGACAACCTCGAAACCGACATCAACTTCCTCGGCTACGTCCCCGGTCTCGGTAGCCCGTGGGACGAGGCGGCGGCAGCAGCGCACTGCGCGGCGACTACCTGCACGGTAGTCACCTGGTACGACCAGAGCGGCAACGCGCGGCATCTGACACAGGCGACGCCGGCCAACCAGCCAGCGCTGGTATTTGGGTGTCAGAACTTCCTGGCGTGTCTGCGCACGACGGCAACGACGCAGGCTTTGGTGAGCGCGGCGTCGATGACGCCATCGGCGACGCTGACCTTGAACGTGGTGGCGCATCGCACCGGCACTGGCGTGGCTTGCGGGGTGATCCGGGCGGCGGCTAATTTGAACCGGATTGTGATTGGCCCGGGAGCGGGGAGTTGGACGACTGTAGGCACGGGCTCGATAGTGAACTCCTCTGCCCCGGATGGTGTCTGGCACTCGGGGATTGGGACGATGAATGGCGCCGCCAGCGTGCTATCGGTCGACGGCACTGAGGTGACGGGGACTAACACCGGGTCGGTGGCGGCCGGGGCGTACAGTATAGCCGGCGGTACGGGAGTGACGTGTAGTGAAGTTGAGGCGGTTATTTGGGACCCTTATGTGCTTTCCCCGGCTGAGCGGGCGGCGCTGACGGCAAACCAGCGGTCTTTCTGGGGTTTTTGATGAAGCGGACTCTGTTTTTTGCGGCAGTGTTGGCGGTTGGGTCGGCGCACCCGGTTGGCGCCGATATGTATCAGGATGCCAGCAACGCCAAACTGCCGGAGGGGTACCTTAACCTGTCGAGCACGATAAAGACGTGCGATGGTCGGTATGGCAGCGACGGCACAATGACGGCGGCCGGCAACACCTTGACGAGCGCGACCGGGGCGTTTACGGCGGCCGATAATGGGAAATTGGTGAGCGTCCGGCGTGCTGGCAGTAATTATTATGCTAACAGCTTTGCCATCAGCGCGGGTGGGGCGGGGCACGAGGTCGGTGAACTGGTAACATTTCCCAATGGCGTCATCGTTTATGTCGTAACGGAGACAGCTGGGGCGGTAACCAAGGTCTATCCGGTGAACCGGGGCTCAAGCGCAACCAACCCGGCGACTATTGCGCAGACGGGCAGCGTAAAAAACGGCAGCACGCTGGGGGCGCCGACTGCTGGCGGCACCGGTCTCGTCCTGGCGCCGACCTGGACACGGGAGAACCTCGTCACCACCATCGTTTCGGGCAGCGGCACCACAGCGACTCTAGCAGGCGCGGCTGGCGCAACCGTCTCTGGTGCGGTGTGGGGCTTGGGTACTGATTACGGGCCAGAAATCCAGGCGGCGTTTGATGCTGACCAAGCGGTGATCCTGCCGCGTGGCAATTGCGGCCACGCTCAGACCTTACTGCCAGGTAACGGGGATACGATATTGGGTAAGGGGATTGTTGCGACAACGCTGCTATACCTGGGTCCGACAAATCAACCGCAGATAAGTGTTGGTGCAGATCCGGGGTTTCGGCTTACCAACGCGATTGTCGGCAACTTCACACTGGATGGGCTTGGGGCGTCGTCCAAGGGGTTGTTCTTGCGCGGATCTACCAGCGGCCTTTTTTACGACATGCTGTTGACTGGGCATACCACGGTTGGGGTGGACGTACACGGCAACAATACCACCGACAGCATCAAAAATTGGTTTCAGCGCCTCGATATTGCCGAGTACAACGCACCATATGTTGACGCTGACAGCAACGCGCATGGGATGTGGTGGGGGTTTCCCAATACCTATGTGACTAACGACCACGATCTCAGCCACTACCAGTTGGTGCAAACCAAGATGAGTCCGACTGCTGTAGGGTTAATCTGCGGGGTTAGCGATCATAACACGATGGTGTACGTCCAGACCCGTGCTGGGTTGACGTTGACGCAGCCGGGAATTGAGATGCTGGGTGGCAATTGGGCGGTTGATGGCGGTCACTGCCGTAACCATCACTTTGTTGGTATGGACGCTGGCGATGGCGGACTCAAGGTTCGCAGCACCGGATGGACGAATAAGCCGGAAACTATTGTGGATTTTTATGACCGTGGCAACGGCGGCGATGAGTTTTCGGTGGAGGATGGGGGCATCCTGACGGTGCGGGACAGTAACGGGTTAAATGATGGGTTACGGTTGCGCGGGCGGCCAAACTTCAATCTGGAGCCGACGCCCCCCGCTGGAACTCTGCATTACCAGACCAACAGCCCGACGCGGAACCCCGGCTCGCCGATCTTTGGCGGGGGCACCTTTGGCGTGCCGGTGTTTTACGACGGCACGGATTGGCGGGTGATGGCGAGCGGTAGGTTAAAGGACACGCTGAGCACCGCACACGCCAGCCCAACCGGCACCACCAGCACGACGCACGTGATGATGGGTCTGGGAAGCACCGCCGTGCTGACTCCGGTGGTTAGTGGCAACGTCATGGTGACATTGTGGGGTAATGTTGCTAACAGCGCGGCGGCTGGGACAGCTAGGGTGCGGCTGCAATACGGCACCGGTACGGCCCCGGCTAATGGGGACGCACTCACTGGCACGTCGGCTTGTATCAACAGTCCTCAAGCGCAGTGGCTCAGCACGGCGGCTGGGGGTTATGCCCCGTTCAACCTGACTTGCATGGTGTCCGGGCTGACCCTGGACACGGCGCATTGGTTTGACGCGGCGGTTGCCAGCAGCGCGGCGAATACCGCGTCGATCAGCAGCGCTACGATCCAAGCGGCTGAGCAGTGACATGAATATTGCCGCTTGGCTGATTGCTCTTGGTTTCTTTCTCGCTGTGCCCGCCGGGGCGCAGCAGGTGCCGAACCCGATGTCGAAGGACGGGGCGAATGCGCAGTTGCCGCAGGCCCTGAACAACCTAGCGGCCAACACGACGGCGCACACTTACTACGCGCAGGCATATGGCTCTTGCGCCTGGACGGCAGTCGGCGACACCGAGCCCTGCATCAGCGCGGCCATAGCGGCGGCCAAGGCGGCCGGGGGCGGGATTGTGGTGCTGCCTTCCGGCATTTCCGGCATTGCCAGTACGATTGCGCAGACGGGGCTTACGGGGATCACGCTGGCCGGCGCCGGCGGCTCGGCGAACTACGACAGTTGCCCGACTAGGCTGAAGTGGATCGGGGCGGTTGATGGGGTGATGGTGCGGTTCGGCTCCGACTCGGTGGCCGACAACATCGTTGGCGGTGGGCTTTCCGGTGTCTGCTTGGACGGCGGCGGTATTGCCGGTACCGGAGTAATGATACGATCGCTGTCCAACGGGGTGTTTCAGTACTCGGCGGTGCGTGATGTAAAGGCGCGAGGCTGGGACATCGGCCCCGGCCCCGGCGTCGTCGGAACTTCGCTCAACTATTTCTTGTTCACCAGCGCCATCCTGAACAGCGCTGCCGCGATCAACGCCGTTGGGTATTACCTCGGCGGCGGCGACTCCGGCAACTCCCACCACAACCATTTCTTTGCGCCCCGTGTTTTGCATCAGAGCGGTACCGGATTTGTGGTGGCGAATGCCGACAGCAATGTCGTGTATGATTACTACGGGCAAAGTGGCACCGGGCTGAGCCTGGAATTTCTCGGCTCTAATACCAGTAGCGCCGGCGTGGCGCGCAGCAACAAATTTTACTACGCCGAGCCGCAGGGCGGCACGACAGCTCGCGGCGTGACAAGTTACACCTACGCGAGCCGTAACAACAACATTGAAGTAAACATGGAGAGTGGCGCACCGTCGCCGGTTGTCGAGGCCGGGGCCAGCCTGTTTTGCAGTCGGCAGCTTGGCAACGCCGCTGTTTGCAGCCCGCAAATTTTGGCGGTTAACCGTAAATTTTTAAATACCCGCGGTGCCAGCATTACCCTGACTGCGGACGAGAGCAGCAAGTTTGTCAACAACAACAACGCGGGTGGCGTTGTAACGTATACGCTGCCGGCGGCCACCGGGTTGGGGACATGGTATTGTTTCCAACGGTATGGGTATGGCATGACGATTCAGGCGGTGGCGCCTGATGTGATCACGCTCGGGGTGACGGCTTCTGCGGCTGGCGGCACGGTTTCATCGACGGCGCAGGGCAGTTCGTTGTGTCTGGTTGACGGCAAGACGGCTAATTGGGTGGCATTCGCCTCTAATAATGCGTGGGTGGCACCGTGACGATATGCCATCGGATCAACTGATGACCCGCGCCGCGGCCCTCCTACTGGCCCTGCTGTCAGGTTTAGCGTAAATGTTAAATTTTCCGGATATACCAACATTAGGCCAAGAGTTTACTGGTGGCGGTTCCAGTTGGACTTGGGACGGCGTCAAGTGGGAAGCGACGACGACATCGGATGCGACTACTATCGTAACGCCGGTTTCCGGTGATACTATTGTGTTGACCAGCCGCGCGCCGCTTTACGTCAACAACTCGTCTGTTCTAGCGGCTCTGACAATCCGGCTGCCACCTGAGCCAAGCCCGCGTCAGTTCGCCCAGATAGGATTTCGTAATCCGGTTACCGTTCTGACTGTTCAGGACTCTGCCGGCGTAGTGCTTACCGGGGAGCCCGACTCGGCCTATGGCCCTGGTGCGGCGATCATTATGTACTATCTCGATCACTCTATTAAATGGATTCTATGGAAATAGCTATGGCTATAAATTTTCCCGATGCCCCGGTGCTCGACCAGGTATTCGCTGCTGCTGGTAAACAATGGTCCTGGGACGGCGGTAGGTGGGTCGCCTTTGGCGGTACGGCTGGTGAATATGTTTTTCTAGTTAATGATACGACGACGTTACCGGCAGGTTTCGACGGTTTTGTTCGAGCCGAAAACACAACCGGTGGGGCTATCACGATAACATTGCCGGCAAACCCAAACCCCAGTCAGAACATAATAGTCAAAGACACCGTCGGTAACGCAACTTCTTACCCGATTACGGTTTCCGGTGGCGGCGTTAACATTGAGGGGCAGGCGAATTTAGTAATTATGTACAACTACGGTTGGCTGGATTTATTCTTTACCGGTACCCAGTGGGTGCAGCAATAGCCCGTGAGATCAGGATAGACGGACCGGGCGATGGGGCCTGGATTATGGAGCGGGTCGGCGGCACCTTTGACCCGGTAACCGACCATAGTTTTTCCACCTTGCGCGACCACGAACTGCTCGGTGGCATCGTCATTGGGGCGTTTGTCGGCGGCAGTATGACGGCGCACATGGCCGGCGACGACAAACGCTGGTTTTCGCGCGAGCTGGCCTGGCTGGCGTTCGACTACGCTTTTAACCAGTGCGGCTGCCATAAGCTGGTTGCGGCGGTGCGGGCCGACAACCATAAAGCCATCGCCATCGACATGCGCGGCGGTTGGCAATTCGAGACAGTTATCAAGGACTTATTCGCGCCGGGGGTCGACGTGGTGGTGCTCGGCATGACTCGAGACACCTGTAAATGGCTGGACTATCGTCCAAAGCAGTTTAGGTCTAATTATAGGGCGCCGACGAAGGCGCTTACTCCGGGAGTAATATGAGCTATGGGCGGTAAATCCTCCCCTCCGCCGGCACCGGACTACTCCGCGTATACCGCAGCATCTCAGACGGCGATTGCCAGTGACCAGCGTATGGCTGAGATGCAGTACGATCTCGGCCTTAAACAGTTGGAGGCGCAACAGCGATACGCCGACCAGGCAACTGCACGCTCCGATGAATATTTTCAAATGTCGAAGGACGCCGAGGCGTGGGGGCGCGAGCAGTTCAACACGATCTGGCCCTATGCCCTGGATTATATGAATTCACAGGCGTCGCTCTCGACGCTGGCTGGGGAGAACGCTTCCGAAGCCATCTTGTCGGCGCGCCTCAATCGGCAGATATCCGAGGATACTTACCGGCGTTATCAGTCTGAGTTTGTCCCGCTGGAGCAGGAGTTTACAAAGCAGGCACAGACACTGGGGTCGGTTGAACGCCAGACTCAAGCCAGCGGTCAGGCGCAGGCGGATGTCGCTACGGCTTTTGCCCAACAACAAAAAGCCCGTGAGCAGGAGCTGCGTAACGCTGGGATTGACCCCTCTGAAGCGAGGTACCAGGGCGAGAGCGCGCTTGCCGGGATTGGTCAGGCCGCCGCTCAGGCCGGCGCCGGTACCCAGGCGCGCCGACAGCAGGAAGCCCTGGGGCTGTCAGCCATGCAACAGGCTATCGCGATGGGGCAAAAGCTACCTACCCTGTCTTTGGCGCAGCTTGAGGCAGCGACCCAGAGTGCTCAAGGCGGGATTTCCGGAGGACAGGTTGGCGGCGGTGGGGTGACTGGCGCGACCTCCCTTTATGGGCAGGGCGCGGCCGCTGGTGGTTCGCCGACTGCCTATGGATATCTCGGTGGGCCGAGCACCTATTCGGGTTTAGCCGGTATGTCCGGTACTTCGGCGTCGAGTTTATATGGCGGCGCTAATACCCTCCTGGGGTCGGGGGTGCCCAACGCGATCAATGCCGGTGCTGGCGCATTGAACTCTAGTTTTAGTAATCAGATGTCTGGATTTAATGCCGAGCAAAAACAACAAGAGGCTTTGTGGGGTGGGATGGGCAAGCTGGTTGGCGGTGTCGGCTCGGCGGCGTTGGGGTCGCCGTGGGTTGGTGCCGCCCTTGGATTCTCGGACCGGCGCTTGAAAGAGGACGACCGGGTGGTGGGCCATATCGGCCGGCTGCCGTTGCACGCGTTCCGTTATAAGGGTCGCCCAGAAGCCCATTTGGGGTACATGGCCGATGAGGTGGAGCTGCTCGACCCGTCCGCCGTGGTAATGCACGAGAGCGGCTATAAAGCCGTCGACTATAACCGCGCCACGATGAGCGCACTGGGGAGCTAGCCATGCTCGGGGCATTTGTCAGCGGTATGTTCGAGGGCGCCAAGAGCACCTTCGAGCTGATGGAAATGCGCAATAAGATGGAAGTCCAGAACCGCAAGATGCAGGAAGGCCGCGACGCTGAGAAGTTAATGAAAGACCAGGCGACGATACAGCAGACATTTAACGCCGCTGGTACCGATACGAGTGGGTTTGCCCCCGAGGCTACGACTGGCACCTCGACACCGCCGGCCCCGAAGGTAGAGCCGACGCCTGTGGTGCGGGGCAGTGACCGAGGGTCAAACCCCGGCGATCCGGAATTGTGGGATCAGATCAAGCCCTACATTCAGAAATACGAAGGCGCCAATAGTTATAAGACTGGCTACGGGCTGGGTGAGAAGGGCGACATCACTAAGTACCCGGCAAAGCCTGGGTATTTCGGTTTTCCCGATTGGCCAGGCGCCGATGGCCCACAAGGAAAGACGCATGCCGGCGGCATGTATCAGTTTCAGCCAGATACCTGGAGGTATTACGCCGAACGCGAGGGGGTTAACGACTTCTCGCCGGAGAGCCAGGACCGAGTAGCTAAGCGAGCTTATCTTGAGGACGGGCTCAGGCACTGGGTGCCATTTAATGAGACCCTGAGAACAGAACTGGCTAAGGCTGGGTTGCTCGGTGGTTTGGCGACACGTGCTGCGCGCACCGGTCAGGCGAAACCGCCAACAGTGGCAGGGCGTGAGCCCAGTGCCGATCTCGGCGGCGGCCTCGCGGCACCGCCGCCGGACCTCGAAGGGCAGCGTGGCACCACAAAACCAACATCAGTACAGCCATCGCCGGTAGTAGAGCAGATTGTTAAACCCGTCGTGTCGGCGCTGACTTCTGAATTAAACCAGAGAATGCCCGACGGGTCGGCGCAGATGTACACGCCGACTCCGATGATGCCGACCCCCAACCCGATATCGCGGGACCGTGCGGCAATGCCCACGCCGGCTTCACCCGAGATGGCGGCTGCACAGTCGGCATTGACCCCGGCGGCACCTCCGGCGGTTGCGGCGACCCCGGTAGTCACCCCGTCGCCGCGTAGCGGGATGACGCAGCGGCAGCAATACGACGCCGATATCGCCGAAGGCCGTCGTCCGACTTTCCCACCAACCCAGCGGTGGAATTCGCGTGGCGAGGCGGTTAGTCAGGCTGTCGGTCAAGCCCAGCCGGGGCAGCGGGCAATGGCTGCGTCTCCTGCGGCTAACCAAGGGCTCGCCGCTGCTAACAAAATCATCCGGTTGCCGGACGGCACTCTGGTCGACGCCGCCGGTACCGTCGTGCAGCAGCCGCAGTCGGCGCTCTTTTCGAGGTAGGCTATGCAAAGCGCGCTCGACCTGGAGGAATTGGCTCGGCGGGCTCAGGCGGAGCAGGTGCCGGAACGGTATGTACCGGCGTCGGCCGTTCCGCCAATGTATCCTACATTTAACCCGCCCGAGCAGCCATCGCCTCGACCAGGGTTAAGCCCTTACGAGGCGTACCCTTCGCCAGCGACGCGTTCCGCCCTTGCCGAGAGGCCGGATGTTCCGTTGGAGCAGCCGACGCCCCGCCCTGGGGAAGTACGCCCGGTAGGCGTGCCTCCTGTCTCAGCGGCGACTCGCGCGGTTATTGCTGAGCGGCCGGAAGTTCCGCCGGAACAGCTATTGCCACGGCCTGGGGAAGTACGCCCAGTAGGCGAGGCTCCGGTCTCGGAGGCAACCCGGTCTGTATTGCAGGACAGGCCAATAGCAGAGCCTCAGGAACAACCTTCGCCCCGGCCGGGTTTGAGCCCGCAGGAGGAGTACCTGCGTAATACCCCGGTGTCGGACCCGACCAGGGCTATCCTTAAGGCGCGCGAGACCGGCGAAGAACCGACGGTCGAGGGGGCGCCAAGCGCTCTTGGTGAAGCTGTTAAAGCTATTACAAAACATGTCACCGAAGGTGCTGGCGGTAAGAAGGAAGAAAAGCCGCCGGCAGCGGTCACCACAAGTAGTTCTACCCCGGCGGCGACGGTTCCTAAACCCGAGCCGGTTAAGGACGCGGTCAAGCCAGCGACAAAACCGCCCAAACCCGACAACCCCAAGGGGGCGGCCGGGGTGCCTCGGTCAGCGACGCAACCTCGTAAGTCTGACGAATTGCCGGACATCACCGATAAGCCGCACTTTAACCCGCGTCTTCTAGTGGAGTTGGCTCGGACCAACTCGCCGCTGCACGATCAGATCGTCTCGGCGGCGCAGGCGGCTGGGATCAGTTCGGGCGAGTACGCCAACATCGTCATGGCGGCGAGCAACGGCGATCCGAACGCTAGCAAGAACGGCCGAATGGGGTATGCCGGTCTGACCGAGGCGGACGGCAGACGCTACCAGCAAATGTACCCGGACTTGTTTCGAGACTCGCAGGGACAACCGGTAGACATTAAGAATCCAGTCACGAACATGTTAGTTGGTGCGCTCAAGTACCGCGAGATGAGCGATATTTATGGTTCGCGCACCCCATCGTCGGTCGCGGCGTACTGGCTGGGACCGGGCCGGGTCGATGAAATCTCCCGCATGTCCCCCTCCCAGCAACGTGAGCGGTTAGGAGAGACGCGCGAACTGGTCAGGAAGTCGATAGACCCGGACGCTAAGGAAGGCTCGGCTCCGGCGAATTTGCGGATTACCGACCAGGGCACGATGACGGCTCAGGGGGCGGGCCAAGCTTTGATCGCCTCCGCCAAGGCCGGCGACCCGATGATTGTCGCGAGCTATATGGCGGACACGCTGCCCCGAGGTATGTCGTCCAACGACGGTTGGAAGCACCTCGAAGCCCGGATGGTTGGCACGTACATCATGGCTGGCGACCTGGAGGGCGCTAACAAAGCCCGTGAGTTGGTCTTTCAGATGTCCCAGGTCGGCGCGACCCAGGCACTGATGCGGGCCGACCGCGATCTGCGGTCGGGCGATCTGCATGGTGCGGCCCAGCAATTGGCGCGGGCGTATTTTTTCGCGCCCGACGGGGGTCTGGCTAAATTCAGCGTCACCAAGGATGGGCTTTACGGCCAGCGCTACAACGAGGCGACTCGCCAGCCTATCGGTAACCCCTTCCAGGTCGACTCGTCGCGCATCCAGGCAATGCTAAATATCACCCGCGATCCGCAGACTTACTTGAAGACCGTGCAGGAGAGCCGCAAGACCAACGCCGAGATTGAGGCTAAGGCAGCCGAGACCGCGTACAAGCGGGCGCAGACCAAGTACACCGGCGAGCTGTTGCCGTCGCTGGAGCGCCGTGCCGATGTCGCCGCCGAGGCGCGGGCGCTGGGCGATCTCGCGAGGTTCCTGAAACCTGGCGCCAGCACCGGTCAGGGTGGCAAGGTTGATGCCCGCGTCGCCGAGATCAACCAGCAGATAAACCACTTCTTCCCGAACAAGGACGCCGGGCAGGAAATCCCGATGAATCCGGAGCTTGCGATTCAGCAGGATATTTTCAAAAGCCTGATGCTTAACAACGACCAGATGGCTGGCGGTGGCGCCAAGGATATTGCTATCGACCTAATTACTAAGCCCAATGGCGGCCGGTTCAAGCTCGACCTCGCCAACGATGGCGGGCTGGTGGTCAGCGACCGCAAGACCAATGCGCGGCTGGGTTATCTCAACCCCTACGTAGCACAGCGCCTTGGAGTTCGTGCCAACGCTGCCAAGGCGGCTCCAGCAGCAGCGCCTGCGTCGCCGATTGGTGCGACGCCGCGTTCGGCTCCGACAACCGCTGCCCCGGCAGGATACTGATGGCCGCGCTCGACGACGAACTCGAAGCCGATCTGCCGGGGTACATCCGCCCCCGTTCGGTTTACGAAACCGGTGAAGACCCCGCCGCACCGGTATCTGCGTTGGACGGTGAGGAAGAAGACGTCGGTTACGGTGGTGGCGGCGACGATCTGGCAGGTGCGGGTGCCGCCCTCGCCCGGATGCGGCCGGCCCCTGCCGGGTCTGCCCGCGCCGCGTTGCGCCAGACGCTGGAACAAAGACTGGCGGAACGCCAGGCCGCGCCAGCGGCACCGGCCGGTTTTGGCGTTATCGGTCGCGACCCGGCGGCGCTTGAGCGGATGATCGTGCCGGACGCCGGCGAGGTGATGTACACCCGCCCCGAGCCGGAAAAGCCGCCCGAAGAAGAACGTACTTGGACCTCGATCCTCGGGCGCGGCCTACAGCGCGCTAATGAAGGATTGATGCAGGGTAAGGATATTGCCGAGGGGAAGAAACCCCGGACTAGTAAGACCGAGGCAGCCGAATACGAGAAGCCGATGGAGCTGGCGGATTTTCTCAGCCCGACGACGCTGGCCGAGAAAACTGTATTTAGTCTGGCCGCCAGCTACCCGGCAGTCGCGTTAAGCATTGCCGGTACACTCGCCGGCGGTGCGATTGGCGGCGCTGTAACGGGTCCGGCGGCGCCCATTGGCGGGACGGTCGGCGGTATTGTCGGCGGCGCCGCCGGTATGGGTCTTGGCGCTGCTTTCCAGGAACTAGGACCGGCTTATCATGCCGAGTTGGAAGCTCTCGGTGAGAACCCGACCCAGGAGGGTATCGACAAAGCCTGGGACAATGCTCTGGTCCAAGTCGGCAAAACCGGCGCTGTCAATGCCGCGTCGATGGCTCTCTTGGGTGCTGGTAAGCCATTAAGTAACGCACTTAAAGGGCTGTGGACCAAGCCAGTCCTCGACGCAGCCGGTAAAGCGGCACCGGTCGTCGCTGGGGTGCCGACCCGCGTTGGGGTGCAGGTTGCGGGGCAACCTGCCGTTGCGGTCAGCGGCGAAGTTGTTGCCAATGCGATCCAGGGTAAGCCGCTGACTGAGAACCTCGATCCGGCGGCCGCTGGGTCTATTGCTAATGTCGCTGCCGACGTGGCGGCGATGGCGGGCGGCAGGTTGGCGCGCGGTGTCGGTCGCCGAATTATGCGTCGTGGCGAGGTTACCCCCGGAGTAAGCGACGATCAGGCAGCGGCGCTCGAACAATATGGCCCGCCGGAGCCGCCGCCACAGCAGGGTCCGCAGCTGCCGCAGGGTCAGCTACCGTTGGAAGGCGGCGCCGGGGTACGTCCGCCAGCGCCGCAGGGCGAATTGCCGTTGGCTGGTGGTGTTGGCGAGAGGCCGCCGGTACAGGGCGAGCAATTGCGCCTGCCGGATATTACCGGCCCTGGCCGCCAACCGTTGGGCGACATCGTGCCGCCGGTGCCTGGACCGGAACCGGTGCAGGGCCAGTTGCCGTTCGGCCAGGAAGAAATACCCGGCATGGGTCGGCCTCCGCCGACAGCAGGGCCGCCCCCGCCGGGTACGCCGCCGGGAGGAGGACCGCCGTCCCCTCCCGGCGGTGCCCAGGGCGAGTTGCCACTAATTCCGCCGGTACGCCCAAGCGTCGGTCCGGCCGAACAGTTGGCACTTGCCGAGCCGGCGACCCAGCTACCTCTGCCTTTAGCTACCCCCGAAGCCCCGGTGCCGAGGCCAGGTCCAGCGCAGCCGGAAATTCCTGGCCTGGGTATGCCTGCGGCGCGACCCGGTGTGCAGCCGGAGTTGCCTGGTGTCACTGAACCAGGCGGCGGTATCGACCGGATGGCTCCGGGTGAGGCAGCACGCAGCCCGATAGGTGCCGTCGAGCAGCCGGCCGAGCTACCGCCCTCGACACGAGGCCCGGTGGGGCCGCCGGTGGGTGGGCGCACCCCCGAGGGGTGGACGACCGAGCGCGACCACACGGGTCCCGGTTATGTTGTGAAGAATGCCGACGGCAATGTAATCGCGGTCGGCGACACGGCTGAGCAGGCTGTCGGGTTCGCCCGCGCTCGTGCGCCGGATCAGGTTAAGGCGGCGGCAGATGTACCGGCAGAACAGGCGAAACCGGCCGCAACAGGAACAAAAGAGCAACTTGTTTCAGCGGGGGAAAAGGCGCCGCCGGCTGGAGCCGCGAAACCCGAGCCGGCGGCGAGGGGCCGTGAAGCGGTGCCTGAGACACCGACGGTAGAAACACCTGCGCCGTCCGGAAAAGGCCGTAAGCTGATAGGCATTACGTTTCATAATCGGAATATCGAAGCGGTCGATATTGGCAGCGCTGCTGAACGGGACGGTCTTCGTACTAGTGATACTCTGGTTCGGGTAAACGGTAAGCAGCTCCCCAAAAGCGATGCTGTGGTAGAACGTATGCTTAACGCCGCGAAAGACACTGGCGAAGTTAAGCTTACAGTATGGGGGGCAGACGGTAAGATAAAAGAACTTACGTTTTCTGGCGAGGATGTAACTGAGGCGGCGACGACGCCACGCAAGGCTAAGAAGGCGGTGTCCGAGGCGAAGGCAGCCGAGGTCAAGGCGAAGGGTGAGGCCCGTGCTAAGCCGCCTCAAGGCGAACGCGACGTCACTACTCTGACCGGGCCGCAGTGGAACGCGCCCAATGTTGTCAATAGTTTCCGGGAAGACCGGCAGGTTGGACGTGATATCCGTGAAGGTCGCGTAACAAAGCCGACCGAGAGTAGCGCACAGAAATCTGCCCCTAAAACCGAGGCTGAAGGCACCCGCACCAAATCCGGCGCCTATGTATCGCCTGGTGAAGCTACCGAGCCGCAGGCGCCACGGCCCACTGCCCGAACCCAGTCGGATTTGCAGCGGGAGGTAGCAGCAGACGCAGCGCGGGCGCGCCGGGAAGGATTAGTCAGCCCAGCTACCCGCCGGATGGCGGAAGCGCCGACACCAACCGAAAAATTCCCGCTGACCCCCGGTCTGGAGACTACCCGTAAAGCACGGCAGGTCGTCGAGAACATCCTCGCCGGTCAGTCGCTGACCGATGCAATCAAAGCGTTTGGCAAAAAGGAACCAGGGACGGTCGGCCGGCCGCGCAATGTCCAGTCGCTGAGTTCTCATATCCGTCAGTTTTTGAAAGAAGCCGACACCGGCACGGTCGAGCAAAGCCGGCAGCGCGCCATGGATGCAGCGGTAGCCAAGCTGAAAAAGCTACCTCCCGAGCCGGTACCGGGCGAGGCTAGCCCGCAGCGGCGGGCAATCCTTGACGATCTCGACAAACTATTGAAAAGCCAAGCCAAAGTTCGCGCTGAAAGAGCCCGGCTAGAAGACGCAGCCACTCAGATCGAAGCCCTGGAAGCGGGCAGCAGAGGCCCTAAGTCGATCCGGCGGCGGATAACCGAACTGGTCTCGGGGTCTACGACGCCGTTCGAGTTCCTTGCCAGACGCCGTGAGGTTAACGAGCCGATCCTGCAACACATCCAACGGTCGGGTGCTGCCGGGGCGAGCCTGCACCGGGTACTGGACGATTTTATCGCCAACAAAAATGCGGGCGGCATGACCCCTCAGTTGACAGAACTGGCGGGAATACTTCGACGGGTTGTCCCGGACGGTAAAGTGCGCCAGGGCGAAGGTATTATCCCTGGTGATGCTGTCGGTAGCTACGATCCAGTCGGGGGCGATATTTACCTTAATACCAACGCGGCACGGCAGGAAGGCAATGCGGCGGTAACCCTGCTGCATGAGACGGTGCACAAGCCGACGGTGGAGTATATCAACCACCTATACCGCACCCCCGAAGCTAACCTTAACCCGCAAGAACTCGCGCACAAATTCGCGCTGGAGTCGATTCGCGGCGAGATCGACCGGGTCTTTGTCGAAGGCGGACCCCGCACCCGTGCCGAGGATTTCGAGCTTGGCTACGCCGGGGAGATGTATGACACCCCCTACCTGACCGGCCCGCACGAGCTGGCTGCTCAGCTTCTGACCCAGCCGGAACTCCACCGCTTTCTGTCGCGCGAGACCGCCAGCCCCGAGTTCCGCCGAGCGCTCGACAGTGTCGGCATGGGCATCCCGCAAAAGGCGTCGATCTGGGACGGGTTCAGACGCATCGTCCGCAATTTCTTTGGCGTGCCCGATAAGCTCGACTCGGTATTTGACTATGTGCTGCGGCCGCTGACCGAGATCGTTGAGACCGGTGCCAGGTTTGGTCGCGCAGCCGATGTTGCCGAGATTAACCAGATCAGACGGCAGAACAACGAAGTGCTGGGGCCGGCGAAGCTGCGCGATTATGCCAGTCTTAAGCAAATACGTGATGCACTGGGCGACAGCGGCGGGCCAAAGGGGCGTAGCGTGCTGCGCGGCGTCTTCCAGGCAGCAACCCTGGGTGCCATCCACGACGCGATTAAACCCTACGTCCCGTCGGTAAGCTTGCACCGTGCTGCGCTGGAGGCGGTGACCCACGCCAGCGAAGCCGAGCGCACCCGCCCGGTCACGACGCACGGCGCCAACGGTCAGCCTATCGTTGAGCCGCACATCGACAAGACAATGCGGCTGGTTAATGAGCTAAAGCGTGGACCCGACGGCGATAAGGTTCAGCCTTTGATGACCGAGGCGACTTTGGCCGAGGTCTCGCTGACCGATCCGACAAAGAACACCCACATGGTGACGCCGGAGCAGCAGGCGGTTGTGGCTCGGTTGCAGTATGAGTTCGATGCGCTTGATCCACGAGCGCAGCAGACTTACCGTGAGGTTAACGAACTCTATAACGACCGTGACCGGGTGGCGCGCGAGGCGCGGGTACGCCAGTACACCGAGGCGGCGTTGCCCGACCTGACCACGGCGCAGCACAACGACGTCGTGCGGCATATGAGCACCCTCGGCGGTATCGAGGACATCGTTAACAACACCGATCAGTCGGCGTTGGCTGGGCGTCTCGGCGCTCGCTGGGCTAACAGCAAGGACTTGGTCACGCTGCTAGCGGAAACTGAGCGTGGCGGGTTTGTCCGGGGAGATTACTTCCCGGCCAACCGTTACGGCGAGTACGTGGTGTCCGCCGGTACGCCAAACACGCCGAACTATATCGTGCGGATGTTTGAGAAACCCTCGGAAGCTAAAGACTTCAAAGCATACCTGGAAGCAGGCGAAGCTGCCGACCCGTCGCGTAACATCCCGGCCCGCGCTGGCCGGAGTGACGTGTCGCAGGTGTTTACCAAATCTAAGCAAGGGTTTACCGCCGGGATGCGTCTCGACCAAGCGCTCGGTACGCTCGACCGGGCGATGGAGCGCAGCGGTCTTAGCGAAGATGCGCAGCGGGTATTACGCGACCTCTATTCCGGCCAATTGATCCAGCAGGGTACCCGCATGTCGACGCGTACCATGCGCCGCGAGGGGATTGCCGGTGCCTCTATCGAGCAGGCACGCAACTTGATGGTAGATTTCCTCGGGCACTCGTCGCGTGTCGGTCATCTAAAGCACCAGGGCGAAGTCCTGCGGTCGCAGTTTCAGATGGAAAAAGAACGCGACATGCTGCACCGCGCCGGGCATGGCACGCCCACCGGCGTCGATGCTCAGGGGAATCCGATTTACGCTCCATCGCCGCAAGCCAGCCGTGCCGCTGTCACGCTGGCACAGCTTGGCACCGAGGAACTGCGCACCCGCTTGGCGCCGGTCGATGGCGATATCACGTCGGATTTGATGGGGCGTGGCACGCGTGGGCTGACCACGCTGACGGTAGCGGATGCCCTGATCCGGCCGGCGCATTTGGTCATGCAACTCGCCGGCACGCACGCTGCTGCGATGAGCCTTATCGCCGGCAGGCATGGCATCAGTTCGGTGTTTGGCCTAACTAGAGCTTATGCTCAACTAGCCAGCCCAGCATTACGCGGGGCTGGGACCAACGCCATGGCGGCGTATCACCGCGAACTTAAAGCTGCTAACTGGGATTTGGCTAAGCTTTATCGTGAGCGGTTGTACCGGGCCGACGATATTTCAAATCAGCATGTCGATCTACTGATCGACGAGTTGAACCGGTCTAATCTGATCAACCAAACTAAAATCCGTGAAATGCAGCGGATGGCTGGCCCGGATGGTTGGCTCGGTGCCAACGGTCCCATTAATTTTATCGGCCGCACGCTGGATATCTTTGGTGCTGGCGAGCACGCGCTCGACAGCATGATGCGCACCGCGACCGCCAAGGCGGCCTTTGTCGCGGAACTGAGGAAGAACGGCGGCGATGTCACAGGGGCTATCGAGTACGCCAAGCAGACCGCGCGCAACGCTCTACCGGACTATAACCACTACAACAAGTCTCGCCTCGCCTCGGCGCAGAGTTCGCTCGGTAAGTACGGCGCGCCGTTGATTACCCAGTTTAAGCAGTTTGGTCTGCACATGTACGGGGTGCAGGGTAATCTGATCGCCGAAGGTATTCGCAATGCGAAGGGGACCGAGGCGCGTCGCGAGGCGTGGAAGTCCTTAGCCTACCTCCAAGGCAGCCACGCGCTGATGTATGGCGGTATCGGCGCCAGCATCTTCGGGTCATTGCCGGCGATGGTTGGTTTCGGCCTCTACGATTACCTGCCAGAATGGCTTGGTGGCGAGGGCGCCGACCGGCCGCACACCAATAAGGAAATGCAAACGCGTGCCCGCACCTGGGTTCGCGACATAAGCGGCAGCAAGACCCTAGCCGACGTGTTCGACCGGGGGCTGCCGATGACCCTGGGCGTCGACGTGCACCGGTCGCTCAAGTTTACCAACCTGCTCGGTATCCCGGAACTGCAGACGTTCGATGCTAAGGGGTACGGCGAGTTTATGCTTGAGCTGATGACTGGTGCAGCCGGTGGTACGGCGACGGACCTAGCCGAAGCTGCAAGTAAAGTCCGCAAAGGCGACATCCGGGTGGAGACCATCGCTAAACTGATGCCGCGCGTTATCGAGGACCCGCTGACCGCGTACCAGTGGAGTCAGCACGGTCTGAAGACTGGCAAGGGCGACCGTACCATTGTGCCGGCGGAGAAGTTTACGACTGGCGACATTGTCGCTAAGGGGCTTGGGTTTATCCCGTCGAGATCGAGCGATGCGCGCGAAGCTCGCGCGATGATCAACCTCGACCAGAAGGTGGTCGAGGATACCCATAAGAACATCCTCGACCGGCTGGTGCGGGCCAAAGGTAATGAGCGTTCGTCGATCTTCGCTGAGATCACCCGCTACAACACAGCGGCACGGCCGGAGGACCGGATCACCGGCCAGCAAATCCAGAGCCGGCTGCGGGATCAGGCCAGGGTTAACGCCCAGCCGCAACTCTATGGGATGGATGTGCCCAAGCGTGACACGCGGGCGGCTATCGAGATGACGCGAGCTTACCGATGAGAGGTCTTACTTCCGGAGTAACCCCGCCGGATGTCGACCTGTTCGATATGGACGAGCAGGATCACGCACGGAACCAAGCCTACTGCCGCGAGCTGGAGGCGCAGATGCTGGCGGCTGAGCTGGACCCCCGGAATTTCTTCCGCCTTAAAGGCAAGCGGGACTATAATATCGGGCATGGCACGTCATCAATCCCGCCGGTACGATCCGGAGGAGTTAGAGCACTTCGCTAAATATGTCGAGCACCGTGCTGCTTGTCGGCCACGCCGGTGTAAGAGTAGCGGCATCTGCTGGGTCACCGACGGACCGCCGTCTATCTCAGCGAGGGGATTCTGTGTCGGCTGCCGAGAGAAACCATTAGCCTATGGCGTCACGGAGGATCGGGTTTATGGCCCCCCCTAAGATTGACCGGCTGATCGCCTGCGGGTCGATCCGCTGCGCCGGGTACCGGGGTAGTAATATAGAGTTGGCTATCTGGGTGTTCACCCTCGCCGCATCCATGCTAGCGCTGGTTTACTGGGGAACGTGATGGGCGCTTTAGTTATTGGGCTTCTGTGGGTACTACTGGCAGTAGTACTAATCGCCGGAGTATTCCTAGCCGTTCTCTGGGTATTGCGCTATATCGGCCTACCAGTACCACCCCAGGTCGATAAGTTCGGGCTGTTGATTATTGCCTTATTGGCGTTGATCTGGTTGGTAACGTTGATACTGGGTGGTGGCGCACCGTTCCACGGGCTATCAATAAAATGACCCCGTTGCCACAGTCTGTTCGAGCAGGAGATTAGGCATGGAGCCGACGGTATTCCCTGGCCGTCTCATTGTCGCCGACGAAGGCACTGGAGAGTATGTCCACCTCGACATGTATCGGTTTAATCAGATGGAGCGGCTGCGGATTAGCGTAACCCGAGATACGTTACGCCTATACGCGCAGAAGCTCTTAGAGGCGGCGAACCGTGATTTGCCCAACGTGTAACGGCCGAGGTCGCATGACGATCACCGAGGAGACCTGTTGGACTTGCGGTGGGTACGGCATCGCGCATTGCTGCGAAGGCGAACGCCCCGGCAATGTTAAGGAGCGGCTACACCCTATATGCGAGGTGCCCGATGACCGTCGAAAACTTCCGACCCAAGGAAAAATCAAAACCTAAAGTCTGGCAGTGTGACTGTGGCTGCGAGAATTTCTGGCTTTATGAAGACGGCCAGATTGAGTGCGCTGAATGCAATACGTTTCACCATAGCCAGACTGGCAACTGGAAGATCGTCGATCTGACTGCACCGCTCAGATACCGAGTGCGGCAGCCTGACGGGTCATACATCGAGGAGGATGCCGATGCCTTCCTCATCACGTAAGCAAGCACGCACGATGGCGGCGGCAGCGCACTCGCCTAAGTTCGCTAAGAAGGTCGGCATCCCGCAGTCCGTTGCGAAGGACTTCAACCGCGCCGACATGAAAGCTACTCGGCGGCCGGCGGGAAAGGGACGACGTTAGTCGCTGCCTGCGGGGCTGGCGTGCCCCAGTCGAGGTGGTGCTTCAGCTCCGGCGCGGTCAGCATCAGCTTGCGGTAATAGACCTTAGCGCCGGACGACCACTCAGTGCCGATACCCAGCACCATCTGCACCTTTTTAATCGCCCACAGCTTATCCATCATACTGAACATGGCGGTGTGCGACTGGCCGTTACGCTGGCACCATTGCTTAAAGGCGTTCTGGTCGAACCGCATCTCCTGTTCGTCGAGCCCGATATGGATGAGGGCACGGGCGCACTTGAACGACGGCGCCTTGATAACTTTGATGCGGTCGTCGATCAGCCGGCCTGATGGCCGCCCGGCTTTGACAAAACTCTGAGTGACCAATAGGTCTTCGGTGTTATCGGCGACAAACTTCTCGAACTTGGTTCCCAGCAGCTTGCCATCGTCCGACGGGTTCTCAATCTGGCGGTCGTCGCGGATCGTGCGTAGCTTGGATTTGAGGAAGGCGTACACCGCCTGCCAGTCCAGTGTGACGAGCCCGATCTTGTTAGCGATCCAGGCGCCCGCCGTGATCCCGACGATAGTTGCGACGTGGAACCGCTCCTCCGGCCGAATGTCCTTGATGTCGTTGTAAAGCATCGTGCGGATCGTCTTGATCACCGACTGCACCGTGTCGAGGTTTGACGTGATCCACTTGGCGTAGAGCCGGCCGGCTATCCCATGATTGTGCTCGGCCAACTGAACGATGGAGACCGCCTCCTGGTCAGCCTCGCCCACCGGCTCAACCTCGTACTCGAACATGCGGAGCGCGCCGGCGTTGGTGTGCGCCCGGTCCTGCTCGATCATCTCGGCGTTGGGTTTGTTGGAACTGAGTATCAGTAGCGTGCGCCAGTAGCCGACCGACCGCTGCTCCATCCGCTGATCTAAGCGCGCCCGCCCCCTGCCTTGGGTGATGTTAAAAAACATCTCCACCATCACGGCGGCTTGTTCTTTCGATGCCGTGTGTATTTCGTCCCAGAACACCGGCATGATCTTGGTCTCGCCGAGCGACTGCTGCACCGAGTTGGTGGTGTCCTTGATGGCGCTCATCCCGGTGATGGGGTTGCACCACACCGCTGTCGCTACCCGAAATGTCGAGGTTTTGCGGGCACCGGAAAGCTGCGACCAAACAGAGAGAATGCCTGACTCGCCGATCATCTCCATCAGCGGCGCGGCGAACGATGCACCTACCAAGGTATGCAGTTCCGGCTTGTCGCCGATCACGTACTCAGTGGCTTGACGCCAGAGCTTGATATCCCCCTTGGGCTGATAGTTGTCCCGAATCCTGCCGTCGCCCGGCTGGGCGATCCCCTCGGTGCCATCGACTCGGTAGAAGGTGCCGGCGACCGACAACCCCAGGTACCCGCCATGCTCATTGTGTACCCAGCCAAACGACGGCGGCGCATCCTGGGCCATGAGGGCTTCTCTGAGTTTTAGTATCCAGGCCATAATGAAATCCGCGAAGTGAACAGCGTTGAAACGGTTAAGCGGTACCCCCTGCGGTGTGAACAAAGGCCGTACCCTGTCCGCCGCACCCAGGATTTTGCTCTCGTCTATGCGGACCGGCGAAACCTTATTAGCAAACGCATAGTTAAATGCGAACTGATAGCCGGTACCGGGAACAAGCAACAGCTGTGGGTCGGATACGTTGCCTTTGATTAAAGGCACGTATTCCCCGTCGTCGTTTCGATAGAGCTGATAGGCGTCCTGCCTATAACCGACCGGCAGATCGGCCCAGCCCAGCGTGTACGGCCCCTTTATCTTGCCCCGGTACTGACAATTGTCGCACACACCGGGGCGGGCTATGTCGAGGCTCTCGCACGACGGCGCACCGAAATTTTGCTTGGACTTGTGTTCCTGCTCGGTCTGGTCGAACTTGGCGTCGGTATCATCCTCGCTATACTTCGGATGCTTGTTACCGATAGCGTGCGCCGACTTGCGGTCGTCGCAGAAATAGGTGAGGTTGATCAGCAGGTGCCACAGCGGGCGCAGATCGTGCTCGCCCGCCTCATCCAGGCTCTTGCGAACTTGGAGGCAATGATCGGCGATCGTTGCAAAGTCCGCTGGCGGCGGCTTTGAAAGGTTTGCCTTAGCGGCGTCGAGGGATTTGGTGCTTACCCGACGGTTTGGCGGCGGCCCCAGCGACGGGCTTACTCCGGGAGTAAACAGCTTTAGGAAGTCTGCTGTAACAAAGTCAGGTACCGTGCGGATAATCTTAGGGGTTATCTCGCCTGTCGGGACTGGCGACCCCGGCACCTTATGGTTAAAGGTCTCGGGCGGGCGCAGCACCCGTGCGCTGTCGGCCGAGATGCCGATGTCGCCGCGCGCCCCTAGTGCCTTAAGTAATCCCCGGAATGCCTTGGCGTGGACTGTCCACTCGGCCGCCGGCACGGCGCTGTCGAGCACCCAGTAGAGGTGGACCCCGTACCCCGACGACACCCACAGATTGGGTAAGGGGAGGTCGTCCTTAATGTCGACCAGCCACTTAGCCAACTCCTGGGCGCTGGCCCACACCGTCTCCGGCGCTTTGCCGTCGCCGGGCCGTGAGATGTCCGCGTCGTACCAGAAGCAGCGCAGCGCCTCGGCGTTGGACTGCTTGCGGCTACCGCCGGTTTTGAAGCTCGCGACCGCGTGCCACACGTCGGCCTCGTTGGCCATGTGGCGCAGCCAGTCGACCGCTTGTCTGAGGTCGGTCTGCGGGAAGAAGCGGTGGTGGAGACCTGTCGTCACCCCCAGGCGCTTATACGCGAACGCATAAAATGCGCCTGGGGCAACGACGCGCGACAAGAAGTCGAACGCGTCCATACGTATTATCCCTTAGAGGGACTTGGCACCCCCAAGCAGGCTGTCGAGCGCCGACTCCATGTCGGCCTCGATCTGCAGAGCCGCCGGCTGGGTCTTGCCGTTACCCTCCTTGCGCGGGCGGCCGCGCGGGCGCGGTGCCGGCGCTTTCACTTCGGCGGCAAACGGGTTAATCGCTGCCGAGCGGGTCTCCTTATCCTCCTCCTCGTCTTCTTCCTCGACTACCTCCTCGTCGTCTTCTTCCTCCACTGGCTGCGGTGGCTCGCGGTGGGGCACTGGCGTCGGCTGCGGGTTGTCAGATACCTGCACTTCCTCGACAGCAGCAGTCCCCAGCATCCGCTCGATCAACGGGTGGGCACACATGCCGCCGTCGCCGTGCTCGCCGGTTGTCAGCAACTGCTGGTCGTCGTCGAGCCAGTCCAGCGTTTCGAACGTCAGGCGCGGGTAAGCCACGTTCTCGTCAAACCCAATGCGGGTGGCGACGGTCTCGAAGCTAGCCCCCTTGCTAGCCAGGAAGTCCGAATAGTTGGACAGGTTGGTCAGCGACATCGGCGGGATGCGAAGCAGCATCGGCCCGCCCATCAGCTCGTTCTCGATATTGGCCAATGGTACAACCGCCAGACGCCGTGTCTCTTGGCACGCCTTGGCGCGCTTCCCAGCGTCGGTGACGCGCGAGCCCCACTGCGAGTGCTTGCAGGTGCCGCACACCGGGTTCTGCCGTTGCGGCACGTTGGTGTCCGGCTTCACCCCGTCGGTCGAGAAACACGCCGGCCCCTCGCTAGCCCCCTCGACATAGGCGTCGGGGAAGTACTGCCGCGAGATATTAGGGGATACCCCAACGATCACCGTGTCGATAAAAGTCGCGGCGCGGCCGCGATCATCGCGTACGATGTGCTCCTCGGTGCGGTACTTGATGCGGAAGTTGCGCCCCTTGTAGGTTACAACGGCAAAGGACGGTGCCAGCCCGGCCCGCGCGTTGTTGAGAAGGCCGGAGCCCTGCCGGTAGCGCGCCAGCGATGATGGCCGGCCGCGATCCAGAGACGTTAACGAATTTGCCATGATTTCTCCGATATTATAGGGTTGGTGGTGAGTGTATGCCTAGGACGTACGCACCCGCAACACCGTCGCTTGGGTAATCTCGACGCCGGGGATTGGGCTCTTCGTATCGGTGACGATTTCGACGGCTGCGGTCTTCGAGACCCGTGCCTCAAGCAGGTCCCAGAGTTTGTTCTTGCGGATATAACCGAGGGTGGCGGCCCAATCCTTTACCGACACGCTAGTAACGGTGGACTTGAACGCAGTGCCATCTGGACACTTCGTCGAGTCTAGCCCGTTTTTATTGAGGTGGTCAAGTAGTGCGGTCTCTAACTGGAACTTCATGTCCAGGTATGGAGCGAGTTCTTCTTTGTGCTTGTCTTCGATCTGCTTGATGCGTGAGCGCAGATACAGGTAACGCTCGGTCATCTTTGCCGGGGTCATTCGAGGTGTCCTTTTTTAGGAGCAGCACAATAGCCATGCCGAACCCGAGGGCGGCCATCCAGGCGCCGGTCGGCGGAGTGAAGGTGAACGACCCGAGGGTGAACCCGAGTGCAATGAGATTGAGGGCGCAGTTCATCGCTGCCACGTCTCAAGGATGAACAGCAGCATGACGCCGCAGCCGATGCCGAGGCTAAACCAGAAGAAAGCGCAGGGGTCCACTGTTCCTCCGAGAAAAAAGGCGGCGCGCCTAGGGGACTATGAGGTGCGCCGCTTAAGGGTACTCGGATGGAACCCGGTTCCAGAGGAACCGCTACCACCTGTATACGTAAGCGACGCGCCCGATGCCGTCAAGCTGCGTCTTGGTTGTGGAACAACGAGAGCAGTAGTCCTTGAAATGATTTGCGATCTTGCAGTCGCATATACACGGCGCGTTCTACCGACGTGCCGACAAGGTGCGCAATCAATGTTTTCGACGTCTGTCCTGGCCTAACGATCCGGGCATTAGCCTGTTCGTACGTTTCAAATGAATTAGTCGGCGAATACCATATTATAGTGTTGGCGGCAGTCAAGGTTAATCCGTGTGCCATGCAGCCGGGGTGTGCAACAATCCCACGTGGAGAATCTTGCTCCTGAAAGCCCCGGAAAATCTTGTTACGCAGCCCGACCGGGGTGCCGCCGTGCACCACGGCGATGTCCTCGCGGGCAGCAATCAGGTGCTCGGCTACCCCCTCCAGCGCGTGCACGAAGGGGACAAAGACGATGAACTTCCTGCTAGTGCTTTCTACGATAGACAATAAAGCGTCGAGCCGGGGCTGCACCGGCAGCCGGATCACCCCCTTATCGTCGGTGTAGATAAATCCGCAAGCTACCTGCAATAGCTTTGACTGCAGAATGCCCTCGTTGGCGGCGGTGATCGTCTCACCATTATCCGTCATCATCCGCAATTTATCGAGCATTAACTTATAGGCTTTGGCAGCCAAAGGCTCGAGCGGCACGTCGAATCGTCGGTACGTGGTCCTGGGCAGCTCGGTCACGTCGTTCAGAGAAAACCTGACCGACGGCTGCATTTGATTATGGATGATTTCTTTCGCACCGGGTTTGCGCACCCAGCGGAACTGGGTGATTTGTAACATAGTCGCGTCCCTGAATCGGGTGAACGTCCTCGTCGTGTTACCCGGGGTTAGCAATTTAATCTGTGCCCACGCATCGGTCGGCGCTTTGGGGGTAGGCGAGCCAGTTAATCCCCACACATATGCAGGATTACTCCCGGAGTAAATTATTTGCTGGGCTGCGCGCCACCACCGCGTCCGCGAATTACGCAGCACCGCGAGTTCGTCGATCACAAAAATCGAAAACGGTTTGGCGAGCAGCGCGTCGGTGATCAACGCGAGTCCGTGATGATTTATAATATACCAGTCGGCTTCGCTGGCTAACCTGTCCAGCCGGTCCTGCTTGGACCCGTGCAGCACCTGCACGCGGGCACGGGGATCGAGCTTAAATATTTCGCTCTCCCAGACAGGCGACAATGTGGATAGCGGCGCGCTGACCAACACCGGCCCCTGCAACCCGAGAACCCGCCGCAAATAGTCAGCCGCCCAGATAACACTGCGGGTTTTGCCGGTGCCGAACTCGTTAAGGACGTAGGCGCGGGCGGATTTTGTCAGTAAGGCTGTCGTAGTTTTCTGAATGTCCCAAGGTTTCTTGCCGAGCCAGTCGTAGCTCATGTCGTCCCCTCACAGTTGTCGCCAACCAGTTGTTGAGCACCGCGAGGCTGTCGTCGTCGCTAACCACGAACACGACCGCGCCGCTTTCCTCGATACGTTCTATTATACCCTCTTGCCGGGGTGTCGGCTTGCCGCCCGGCCGTTTGGCCTCGACCGCAAATCCGTGACCATAAATAAATCCGAGGTAGTCAAGACTCGACTCGCCGTAGCCGCCGGGCACCGGCATGTAGACATAAATCCCGTGATCCCGGTACCGGTTAAACACCGCACGAATTTTGCGCTTGATTGACCTTTCGATCATCGTTGGAATGTCGTACGATAATTTATGCGGTACTGCCCGTCCTCTAGTTCGAGGCTGTCCCATAGCCGCGCGGCAAGCCTGTCCTCGTCTACTGGGATCGAGCACATATGCCCGATAAACCAGTCCGGGATTTTGCAGTCGACGAACTCACCCCGGTCCAGCGTCACATCGAGCAGGCCGCTGGAGTACTGCTCACCGTTTTTGTCATAAACGATGATTTCGGTGCGCAGGTAATACGGGTCGGCTACGATCACTACGTCGAGCCGGCCACGCAGTTGACGAGGGATTTGGTCGTATACCCGGTCGACGAGGCGGCTCATTCGATATCCTTGAGATTGGTCTGGTACGCGTTGTCATCCCACTGTCGCGACAGCGTGTGCGGCCCGTCGCCTGCTATATAAACCGCGCGCTGCCGGCACAGCTGCGCGTAGTTCATATCACCAGCGGCTACCGGTCCCCCAATGGGGGCAACTTTGTACCTGACAATACTTAACGCATAATCCGCTCGGTCGAGGGGGGTACTCGTTTGCTGCTGTTGCATCTTCCAGCCTCCGTACCCGTGGGAGTATGTCGCGCCAGATGCCCTGCAACCCGTCGCGGTGAAAGGTCTTAGACACCAGCTTGTCGTTGTTGGCAAAGAGGAACGCGGCTTTGACTTCTTCGATTGCCGGAGCGTAGTGCATGATAGTGGCCGACATTAGCGCGAGCTGAGTGTCGTCGTCGGTCACCTTACCCGACTTATAGTCCACTATCACTGCCGATTTTGGCCTGATTTTACAAAAGTCAATGATGGTGCGGAACCACACGTTGGCGGAGAAGAACCCGGTCGGTTTAAACTTGTCGGTCAGCGCCAGCTTCTGCTCGGCCATCGTGTCGCCCGGCGACTCGATTAGCTTTATCATCAAGGGTTCGTGGTGGGCATACGGCAAGGGTAGTTGTTTACCGTCGCGCACCCGCTCCTCGAACGCCTTGTGCAATGCACTGCCTTCGCGCAAATGCGGCGAGTCGGCCTCCTGCACGTCCTTTATTACGTCATAGTGGTAGTACCTTTTAGGGCACGTAGAAAATGCTTGGAGCTTTGAGAACGACCACGCGAAAGCCATGTGTCACCCCGTGATGTGCTTCACTGCCCACATGACCGCTTCCTCGATCTTCGTCTTCGCCAAAGACATTTCGCGGCTGTTGCCGATATGGGTGCAGAGTTCATAAAACTCTACGCCCTGGTCTTTAACCGCCTTCATCATGTCTTTTTCGTCTTCAGTAAGAACGCGGTACTCGTGGCGCATCACGTTGTTCGCGACGCGCTCGTCTGACGTGCTGTCCATTATACTACCTGAATGTTGAGGTCAGTGAGAGTAAGACCGGTCGGCATATCGTCGCGCTGCGCCGGCTCAAGGGGCCATAGCTCCAGGCGAATGTCACTTAAGTCAGTCCTTTTTGTCGCGGCTCGATTGCGCCGTAGCCTGTTGCGCCGGCGGTGGCGCAGGCAAGGGAGCAGGTGATCCCAGAATCATACCGCGACCGGTGAACTTGGTCGTCGTCCCCCCTGCGTCGGCGGGGATGCCAGCGAGTTTTGTGCTCATCACCTACTCCCTCTTGCCGTAGTCGCGGCGGGATGCGCCGGTCTGCCGCGCCGGCTCCTCCTCTTTCTTTGCCTCCTCTTTCGCCGGCTCTGCCGAAGCTGCGGCAGCGGCCGCGCCAGGGATCGCTACCGCGTTGGACGGCGGTGCAGCGGTCGCCCCACCGGCATTAGTCGCCGTCACGATGCAGCTGACGCTGGTGCCGGCGTCGCCCGCCACCACGACATAGGTATTACCAGTGGCGGTACCGCCGCCGCTCCAGGCGTAGGCGTACTCGGTCGGCTCGTTGAGCCAGTTGCCCATCGTACAGGTCAGGGTGCCGTCAACTGCGGCGGTGCCCATGACCAGCGGCACATCGGTGATAACCGGCGCAGCCGGGGTAGTCGAGCCCGAGTAGGCCACCTCTGTCACGTTCGACCCCACCGGCTTGTCACCCGCCGGGGCCATCTGGGTCAGCAGCGCGCGGGCGTGGTACACGTCCAACGCGTTGTGAATCCAGCGGTTGATCTGCGCCGCCCCGTCGGGGTTAGCCAAGTGGGCCGACCACAAGGTCAGATAGCCTGACCTTGAGTTGTCGTAGAGGAACTGGACGAACTCGGCGGGCGCCGGCTGCGTCAGGTCGAGCCCGGCGGCGTCGAGATCAAGCAAGGTCATCGGCTGCGGGGGATAGCTGTACGCGCCGACATTGAACGGGGTGCCTTGTGCTACTGCCATCTCAGGTCTCCTGTTAGATACGCTTGATCCGCGACAGGCCGCGATCCTGCAACCAGCGATCCTGCCATTCGCGCTTGCCCCGGAACCATTTCACGTTCATGTCGGCCAGCCAATCCCGGCGGAGGTCATATTCCGATTTCACAGGTCGAGGCTGTGCATTTGTTGGATTTGAGGCATTGATTTCGCTGGTGTTTTTTTCTCCCGACGAATCGTCGGATTGGCTCTCGTGGTAGGCGCGCGCCTGTTCCCGGTGAAGCGCCTCAACTATTATCCCTCCGCTCTGCTGCCGTCAGGTTGCGGCCCCATCCGCCGTCGCTGTCTAAGGGCAGACCCTGCGCCCATACCGGGACAAAAGCAAACTGCCGAGTTAGCTCCGCATCGACCGCCTCGGCCTCGCTGCGAGGCACGCAGTAGTCCAGGCTATCATGGCAAGTTAGAAAGGGCATGTAACCAGTCGTCGCGCGCATACGGACAGCGACATCGGTAATTATAATCCTTGCTAAAGCCTGAGCCAGATTTTCGCAGGCTTTTGCTCCATAGATATGTACTGGATCGTGGCGGTTCGGATCAGTATACATCATCTGCGCATCGGCTTGGTCTTGACGCAAATGAGGATAGCATATTTTCAACCCGTTCGGCAGGACAAAGCTGTCGTAATCCAGGCGGACCGGGATATGTCTGTAATCCACTCCATAAGGCATCCGCTCATACCGCACTCGCCGGGATAATTTAACAACCTGTTTTAACAGGTAGCTCAAATACTGCCACAACGCCGGGATTTCGGCGTAGACCGCACGGTAATTGGCGACGATCACCTCGGCAGTCTCGATGTCCACCTTAAAGCTGATGCCGCCGTTGCCGATAAATAACATCTTCTGAAACTTCGCAGCGCCGCAGCCATAGCCAAGGCCAAGAATTGCTGTCTTGCCGACAAATCTTGAAAGTTTATCTGCCGGCGTCACCTCGCGGTCGTATACAATCGACGCGAACTCACAGTAGACGTCGCGTTTCTCACGGAAAGCATCCAACAGGACATTGCATTTTGCCAACCACGCTGTCATCCGAGCTTCGATCTGCGAAGCGTCACGGTGGACGATTCGCCAACCGGGCGGGGCTTCTATGGCCGTTCGCAATAGGCTGCCTCTTGGCAGGTTTTGCCAGTTAGCGCCGCCATCCCCCGATAGCCGGTGAGTGCGAGCCCCGCTGTACTTCAGCGGGATAGGTGCCCAGCCGGTGCCGACCCGCCATCCTGTCTCGGCGAGGCGCAGCATGTTGCGCGAACGGGTTTCCTCCAGCGTGGATTTCTCGGATACCCGAGCCGCCAGGAGTAGCTGGACAAAGGGCGGGAGGGTATCGTCGGCACATAACTCCTTAAAGCCCCAATCCCCCTTGGCGAGTGCTGGTATCTGGTTGCCGGTGGCGGGCGACTCCTTCATCGGCACCTCGACACCGTGACTCTCTAACAGTGCGGCGAATTTGGGCTGCGAAGAAAATACCTCCGGCGGTATCTCACTGACCCGAGCCAAGGCGTCGGCTTTATCGGCCAGAACCCGGTCGTAGTTCTGGCGTAAGACCGCCGCATTGAGGCGGACCTGTGGCGTGATAAACATGCGGGCGACCATGTCGATCAGCATCAGCTCGCTCGCCGGAAAGCGAGACCGCATCTTCCAGAAGATGGCGTGACACAAGTCGGTGTCGCGGGCGCAGTATTTTTTGTAGAGGTCAAGCTCGGTATCGGTGAAGTCAGCGAGGCGCTTGCCTTTGGCTTTGAGGACTTCGTCGCCCTTGGCCGGCAACCCGAGGTACTCGGCGACCTTGGCGAGACTGGAGCGGCCGATTACCCAATGTGTTGTGGCTCGAGCGAAAGACAAAGTACAGGCGTACATCTTAGGGATGTAGCCGAAGTGCCACGCTAAAATACTGCAGTCAAATCTGGCATTGTGCGCAAGCACTACCGAAGTAGACCAATCAATCTCGGCAAAACGGCGAGCGACGTCTTGATAACCGACGAATACCTCTGTCGGCGCGTTGTCAATTTTCACTGAGCACATCAAGCATTCAAAACGAGGATCTTTTATGTACGAAACTTCATCCATCTTACTTAAACTATAATCTTGACTATAAAAAGTTTCCATGTCGATAGTTACGAGGCCCATGCTTTCCCCCGTACTGGCATGTGGACATCCGGGCAAAAAAATACCGCTGATTACTCCGGGAGTAATCAGCGGCAAAGGTACCCTATAATCTTATATTACGTCAACCCTGCAACGACCAGCCAGATAAGCAGCGCAACGCCGAGCGTCGCGCCTACCCGAATGATCCAGATCAGAACGGCGCCCCGCCGATGATCTCCCACGAAGCCAGCTTGGCGGTGAGCTTGCGCGGCTCGTCCCACACCTGGCGCTCCTGCGTGGGCTCGTCGCTTAGCGACACGCAGGATAAGAGGGTCTCGTCGCATAACTGCATCCGCTTCTCGTTAATCGCCCGGTACTCCGCCTCCGGCCCATATGCCGGCCAACCCCAACGCTGCAGGTTGCGCGGCACCCCGTTGCCGTGGCGCTCCCACATGTCGCCACCCCGGTAGTGGCTATTGGTGACACGTGGAAACACTATCTTGAGGCCCGGCCAGCGCGCCATGATGTGGTACATCGTCAGCTTGGGCGCGTGCCGGAAGAATGACACCACCGTGGTGTTGACCAGGGTGGCGAGGCGGCGCTCGTAAACCGCCTTCTCGGTCCATGCCTTGAGGCGTCCCATCGTCTCGTCGTCGATCCCCTGCCGGTTAAAATAGATAGGGTTACTCGCGACGTACCCATCCTGGAGCTGCCGGTTAAAGGCGTACTGGATGCGTTCCGGCAAGCTAACGTAGGTGATCGAGCGCCGGCCCAATCCTTGGTCCGGCCCCAGCTCATAACAAATGTGGCCGGTCTCCTGTAAGGAGTCGTAGCCGAGCGCGATGAACTCCTGAAGACGCGGCGGGGTAGTTATCGCGACTACCTGTTCGAAAGTTAGCGGGTACTCGGCCTCGAACATCGTGGCGCGGCGGTTGGTCAAGTGGTTGACCACCTGTTGCAGCCGGAAGACGTGATCCTCCGAAGGCGACCAATTCGGCATTGTAATAACTCCATCCGAGAATTAATCCTGATTATTTGGAACTCACGCCTTCTTTGTTACGTACCGACGCGAATGCGAACTGTCTCTCCCCATGGCGCCGTTTGATCTGTCGACATGCACCATACGCACGGGAAATCCGGCTTCGGCCCGTATCCACCGAAGCCATCGGTCAAGTACACACAAGTCTCCGGCACCACGCCGTTCTCGGCCATCCACGCGAAGGGGGGCCGGAAGTCCGTGCCTCCGCGCCCCGGCGCGGGCTGGCGCATCAGCCCGTAGACCTCATCGAGTGAATACACCCACTCGGTTTTCTGAACCACCGCGTCGCACCATCCCACCAGCAGGCGCTTGGGCTTCACATCCTGCATGATGCCGCCGACCTCGCTGAAAAAGGCGTTGTACTCAGGGTCCCCGACACTGCCGGAACAGTCGATCCATACCGCGACGAGGTCCGCCCCGTGACCACGCTTCCCCGGCAGATACACCACCGGGTTCATTACGATCCGCCGCCGGTTGGGGGTTGCCCAGTTCTCGCGAAACCGGCCGATCTCGCCGGTGATCAGCATGCGGATTTTGTCTTTCCAAGGCACCTGCGGCTCGAGGATTTCATCAACCAGTCGCTGGAAAGTGCCTGGCATTTTGCCGACAGCCTTGGCTGCCTGCGCCGCACGTGCGACGGCTTCTTTAAAGGCGATGTCGCTGATCTCGTCGGACTCGCCGGTGGTTGGGTTGACCATCGGCGGCATCACGTCGTCGAAGCGGCCGCCCGCTGCCTTGGAGGTTTTGTCAGGCTGCGAGCCGCGACCGTACGTGGGTCCGGGGAGACCGCCCCTACTGTTTACTCCCGGAGTACGATCAGGACCGAGTGGCGGCGGTTGCTGCGCCGCTTGCCACATCTTCTTGTAGACCTCGACGATGTTGTCGGTCCCCTTGATTTCCGGATCATACAACCACTCGGGGTTGCACAACCCGATCCGGAGCGAGATCAGGTCAGCGTTGATGACATAATCCTCGGCCCGGTTCATCAGATCGTGGTCGTAGGGGGTGCCCTCGACGTGCTTATCCCGGAGGTAGATTTTGGTCTTCTGGCAGTGCTGCCAGATCACGTGGTACATCTCATGGGCTAGAACGAAACACCGCTCCGGCGGGCGCAGCGCCTCGAACCACGGCGGGTTGTAGTACAAGCGTTTGCTGTCGGTCGCCGCCGTCGGGAAATCGAGCGTCGGCCACTCGACTATCTTGTCATAGTAGAAATAACAGAAGAATGGACAGACCCGCATAAACATAACGCGGGCTTCGATCATCGCCTGATCTTGCGCAGGCGTCGTAAGAACGCGAGATGGTAGCATCCGAGTACCTTTCTATTTGTAATCGTGTGCAGCGGTCTCAATACCGTGCCTAAAATCGTCTGTCCCCGCGCTGCGGCGGGCCTCGTCGCGCTCCTGGGTGAGGCGATCTATCACTGCAAGAAGTTCACGCTCGCGGTAAGTCGATGTCGGCGCGTATCTCGGCCAGCCGCTCGGCGTCGGGGTCAGTCATTGATCGATTCCTCGGGGCCAGATGATGCTGAGCAGGAGCGCGATTTCGACGGCGGCGCATCCAAGAGCGATGTATCGCTGCCATGCCTTTTGAAGGATCGCCGCTCCCACCAGTGCGAGGCATAGCATCGCAGCGCACGGTATTGCCGCGCTCACCGCCCCGGCTCCTCGCGGCGGGCTGCGGTTATGTGCTTCTCGATAGACTCTGCAACTTGTTCCCTAGCGCCTACTGAAGTGAACAGCGACGCATGTTGATTAGTTATCGAGAGTGCGCGTAATCGTGGCGTGAGGCCGGGTTCCCGCGCCCGCTCCACGTCGTCGGTGGTGGGTTGGGCGTCTTCGGCTACCCAAGGTGAAGGCCAGCCCAGCGTGCGGCCCGCAAGATTAGCCGCCGCGCCACCAGAAACTTCCAGAGAAGCAATTTTGGTTAGTGTCGCTTTCATTACCTCCGCGCTGCGGCGGGCCTCGTCGCGCTCCTGGGTGAGACGAGACACTTCTTCTTTCTCCTGACGCACCGCATCTGCTGTTTGTCGAAGGTCTTCGGTGAGGCGGGCGATGGTGGCGTCGAAATAATGAAGCACGAACAGCATGGTTCCTGCGGTAAAATTTCTAGAACCATCGTCGGCTTCGGTAAGCACGCGAATGCGAGCCAGCCGCTCGGCGTCCTTCGTGGGGTCAGTCATGGGGAGGCTCCCGACAGAATGTTCCGCTCCATGCGGTCGAAAGCGTCCTCATCATTGAAGCTTTCAGATGCAACGATGGCGGCACAGCGCAGCCGCTCCTCCCGCACGCCGGCCGCGCGGAAGCGGTCGAGGAGTTGATCGAACTCGCTCTCGCTGACAAAGCGCCCCCAGCACACCCGTTTAATTTCCGCTCGTAGTGCGGACTCCTCGTCCGGCTCGGTCGGGGCGCGCGTCATGACTGCGATTCCAATCTCTCTTTGATTCCGACTGACAGCACGGATGCTATCGCTTGTCGCGCTTCGGATCGCTGTCCTAGAGGAAGATGTTTCGTCATCATTCCAATGACTGCGGCGCAAGCACTTTCCATGACCAGCATCCGATCCTCTGTTTCCTTCACGCCGGTCCAGATCGAGATCGCAAGCTGTTCGGCAATTCGGTTGTGCCGCTCGTGAGCGGCTTCAGCGGCGTTAGACATCGGTACAACTCCCACGGAAGCGAATGCCGGACCAATCAATCTTCTTGCCTCCGTCGCTGGTGGTGGGAGGGCGTGGCTTCGGCATGTAGTGGGTGAATGCGCCCGCTCGGTAGCCGGGGCCGTCAGCAGTTTGCCATTGGAAATCGTCCTTGGTGTCGTCCCAGAACGCGACGACCATGAAGTCGCTCTCGGTCGTTCCGAGTAACCATTCCTCACCGGAATTTCGAGCAGCATCGTCTATCGGCCGCCAGCCCGCCTCAAGCTCGCGCTGAGCCGCCTGTAGGGCTCGCCAGTGGGCTTCGTCTTTCGGGCTCGGCCAGAACCCTTCTGCCCGCCCGCGATCCTCAGCTTCCCGGCGCACCGCCGCGACCATTTCCTTCCGCGTCACTTTAGCCATGAAACCTCTCCTTTCGTTAAGAATCGTTCTAGGATCAGGTCAATCTCTTCTTTAGTACCTTCTGGTACACATCCTAATTGAGTTAGAAGATCGATTGACAACATAACACGATTTCCGTCTGCTGTAATATATTCATTCTTTACTGCGTATGTGACCATTTCTATAATGGCTTGTTGCAAAGTAGGTTCCATGTTATGCGTTTGCTTAGGCATTCTACAATCCCCATTTGGCGAGTTTCGATGAAATGTTCTTGGCTTCCTCGACGACACTGCTACGGATGACAGCGTCCTTCCGTAGGTCCGACGCCTCGATGCCGGCCAGCATGTCGTGAATGTCCTGCGCCACCTCGTTGGCGCGTTCGTCCTTGCCGATGTTCCACCCCGGCAGGAGCCCGACCAGTTCGCGCACCTGACGCACAGTGGCCTCCTTGAATTTCGTATCCTCCTCGGATAGCCGGTCGATCAGGTGACTTATCCTGTCCTTGGCCTCGGCCCACATCGCTTCGTTGGCTTGTTTCACTTGGGCTTTCTGGCGCTCCTCCAGATGGAACGACAATCGCTCCAGCACGCCATCGGGCAGCCCGCGAAACCCCGTCTTGTCCGGGATCGGCTCAAAGTCTTTGTAGATGCGAAACTTTGAGCGTATCTCGTCCGCCGTCGGGTAGTCGCTTTGTTTGAACATGCCGCCGAGGTTTGGCTGCGCATCCTGGATCATCTGTGGGTACAGCGGGATGAAGGTTTCCAGCGCATCGACTGCGAAGCGTTCCAACTGCCCCAACTCGCTGAGGTAGCGACCGAGCAGGGGGTGAGGGAGTAAGCGCGGACCCGATTTGCGGTCGCTGGCGGTGTCGCTGACCCAGGGCAACGACAAATCGTAGTGACGTACCCGCACAGCGGCGAAGGCCGAGCGGGCGGTCTTGAGGGGGCCGTCGGCACCGGCCAGCATGTTCTTCTTCAGGTAGCCGACATCGCCCTTGGCATTGTGCAGGTTCTTTAAATCCTCGAGTCCGGCGCGGTCGGTCTTGACGCTATCCCACACCGAGATTTTGACGTGGACCAACAGCGCCGCCTCCTGTAGCGCCTTGCCGAGATCGCCCTCGGTGACGTTCATTAGAGTGTCCATAGATTACTCCCAGAGTAAGGGAGTCTTACGCACGTGCGTAAGACTACTCCCAGTTAATTTCTAGGAATGAACACGTGTTCATTCCTAGTGTTTTACGTACCTACGTAAGATGAGAACTCATTGCTGTAAATATACCGCAACGCCGTTCGCTCCGTTGCTTCCAGGCACTTGCGTAATGCCACTGGATCTCGTCCCATCGCGATAGCAGCGGCGCGGTTTTGGTGGTCTATTATGTCTTTGCCGACCCCATTAGCCTCGCACCACTTCCCGAACGCGGTATTGTGCGGGAACTGGTCGCGTGCTTCAGCCAAGGCAGTGCACAAGTCGATCTGCCCCTCGATCCACTCCTGTCGCCCGGCCTTGGCGCGCGCCAATCCCGCCTTGATGCGCGCCGCCAGCCGGTCGAGCGGTGTCGGCATTGGCACGACGTTGGAGTCCGGCTGCGCCTGCGCTTGTGGCCGCATCTGAGGGACAGGTGCCGGCGCGGGGCGCGGCGGCATCGGTGCCACCTTCTTGGGCTTAGCCGGCGGCGGGGCTTTGGCGGCCGCCTTGGCCGCGCGCTCGGCATCCCGCACGGCTTTCGCCTGGGCTTTGGCGAGCCGCTTATCGCGGGCGATCTCGACCGCACGCTGGTTGACAGCGGCGCGGGTTTCCTCCGCAAGGGTGCGGTAGAAAATCTTAAGCTGCTTCATTGTGAACTCTTCAGACATGCCGGCTTTAAGGGTCGCCCACTTAGAGAATGTCCAACCGGGGTACTTCTCAGGGTCGAAGTTTTTTCGCGTTTCAAACCACACCGTCGCGAACGACCTGTAGTAGTTGTGGGCTTTGCGCCATGAAACCCGCAGCAGTTGCGCGGTATGGTCCAGTTCCGAGATATCTGCCATTGTATTTTTCCTTTATAAAGAAGGGGAGTCTTACCTACGTAGGTAAGACTCCCTTCTAATTTAGCCAGCGTTGCCGTTGGTGATGCGCTTGACGTAGCGCGCCGCCTTAGCCGGCTCGTACTCCAACACGCCGCGCTTGACGAGAGCGTGGCGGATACGCGACCCGTCCGACGCGTACGCCTTCGGGTCGAGGTCTACCTCCTGCATCTTGGCGGGGATATCGAGCGCCTGATCCTCCGCGAGCGCAGCAGCCGCCTGTTCCATAAAGGCGAGCGCCGCCGCGATCTGCTCGTCGCTGCTGCGGATCACTTCAGCGCGAGCGTCCCAAACGTAGTCGAACGCTTCGAACACCTCTTTGCCCGACAGCTTTTCGCCGTACTTGTCAACAAACTGTCGAAGCGCATTTTCACGCTTAGTCATGGTTTATTTCTCCATTGGTTTCCATCCGATTAGATTTCGTCAGGTTACATCCCACCTCCTCTAGCTGTGTGCTGCGAACAAGACTTGCTTGTTCTTGCGCTGAAAGTCCCGGTACTCCGGTGTCGGGAAGACAAACCGAGCCCGGCGGTCGTCCGCGTTGATCGTGTTGACAGCGAAGACGCCCATGTCCTGGTGCATCCGGCCGATATAGCGCAGAAATGGCGAGACGTTTTCCGGCGTGATGTGCTCGACCAGCTTAAAAGCGCACACCATCTGGCCGTCCTGGCCCGCCGGCAATTTCGCCGTCGCCGGGTTCTTAATAATGTCCTCCACGTCCGGCATCTGGTCGGCATACTTCAGGTGCGCCAGATACTGCCCCGCCGCGCCCGGACCGATCCAGGCTGCCGCCAGCTCGTGCGCGACCGGATCGTCGAGGTCGAGCAATTCTCCGGCGTCCACCTGTTTTTGCGTCCTGATGGCACGCAAATCCTTATCCATCAGGCACAGCGACCGAGGGGTGCAGAACTGGTCGTACCCCTCGGGCACGGTGTCGCGAAACACCACGCCGGGGTGCGCTTGAGCAAAACTCACCGTGAGATAATGTGGCCTCAAATGCTCCCGCTGGGTCTCGACCCAGATCAGCCAGGGCTGCAGCCTGCCTTCGATCTGGAGGGCGCCGCGCCGGTTGATGATAAACATGAGTTCTCGTAGAACTCCCGAACGGTCGCTCGTCCGGTTGGATGCGGCAATAACCCGGTAGGTCTTTGGCAATACCCAGTTGCCGACCCTTCCGTTGAGCAATAGCTCAGCGGAAGGCTTTTTCACATCGTCGTCGGCCTGCCCCCACTCATCGAGGAAGAGCACGCCGACGGTGGGCATAGGTCCGGCCCAGGTACCGGCCTCGGTACCGGCCTCGTGCCACCTGACAGGGTTATCAGGATCGCCAGTGGGTTCGCACACCCACATGCTTTCGGGCCGAGGCATCCACGGCGGTACCGAGAACACGGTGATGGGGTTGCCGCCGTCGGGAGCCTTGATCGGGATCATAAATCCGCGAACATCAGGAGATGTGATCGTCGCCAGCATAAACACGACGAGACCGACGGGCTGGTTCAGGGCGAGAGCCAGCATGGCAACGTATTGGAAGATACTGTCGGATTTGCCGACGCCTGGGCTGCTGAGGAGCTGGTACGCGTTCGGGCGCTCGCGGCGATCCAGCGCCGCGAGGTGGGTTTGCAGCAAGAAGTTTTTGCAGCGGATGAGATCCATTCCGAGTAACTCCTTTTTAGGGTTGATCCCACGTGGTGAACGGGAATGAGCCCTTCATCGGACCAGCCACGGCGTCCGCCGCATCCGCGCCTTCTCGTTATTAAGCGCCCGCTGATGCTCGAATTTGAGGTCGATCAGGAGCCGCATCATCTCGCGAATCGACAGTTCGTCAAAACTGTCGAAGTCGATATTATAAGTGCGCCCGGTGGCTTGCTGAATGTCAGCGCGCAGCTGGCGGATCAGGTGACTGCGTGAAGGTGTCATCGTAAGCTCCATCCTGAGTGTTTTCTAGATTACTCCGGGAGTAACCCCGGTGATCGGTTGGCAACTGACTATCTGACCTCCTCTGCTGATTGAGAAGACATTTATAACATAATCAATGGATTAAGTCAACATTAAAAAATAGATAGGGGCAGGAATTATGAATTATCCCACCCCTACCTAGATTGTTACAGCCGCTTGGCGCGACCTTCGAGATTGAGCAACCGCCCTTCGAGTTTCTGAGCAGTGGCGTGCATCTCCTCAAGGGCTGTCGCGGTGGCTGCCTTAAACGCGACAAACTCCTGGCGTATCGCGGCCGCCTCCGCCTTGTAGGCGACCACCTCCGGATCATCCTTGAGCGGGCCATAGGCCAGCTCGCGCAATTCGGTCACCAGAGCCCACGGCACGTTGACTTCTTCGCCAATCTTTTTATC
>Ga0137431_1000073_pt1 | contig 54500 bp, 43 predicted proteins | sample EasRivERMZT800_2_FD_104646 | JGI IMG/M metagenome (GOLD analysis project Ga0137431, IMG submission 104646) | Soil microbial communities from meander-bound floodplain in the East River, Colorado, USA - East River MetaG ERMZT800_2 | ecosystem: Environmental > Terrestrial > Soil > Floodplain ... | reverse complement strand
GACGGTCCTATTGCCGGAGGAGTATTGAAACCATGTTGAGCGAACGATTCAGGCCGAAGTCATTCGACGAATTCGTCGGTCAACCGGCCATCGACGAAATCCGCGAATCGTGCGGGGATTCATGGCTGTTCGACGGTTGCGGGGAGCGGTGGCTGTTTGAATCCGACGGCATAGCCGGTTGTGGAAAAACCAGCGCGGCCTACGTCACGGCTCGGGCGCTGGGAGTCAACGATTGGGACATCGAACGGATTGACAGCCGCGCCGCGACCATCGCCGACTTGCGCGACCTGTCGGGGCGTATGCGGTTCTACGGGATGGGCGGTCAGGGGCGCCGGTGTTACATCGTCGATGAAATCCAACACTTGAACCGCGATTGTCAGCGCATGTTATTGGGTCTGCTGGAAAACCTGCCGAGCCACGTCATCGTCATCGGGACCACGACCTCGGTCACGTGGGCGGACGATGTTGACGGATTGTTCAGCCGCTGGCGCCGGTTCCGGTTCCGTAAATTGGACGCCAAAGCCCTTGCGGACCATTGCGAGCGGATCGCGCGGGCGGTTTCCCTACCGATTCCAGACGGTTTTCGGTGGCTTTCCTACGCGCAGGGGAAGTATTGCGACGTGGGCGGCAACAACGCGCGGGCGTGCATCGACATGCTGCCCGACACCCTCCGGCGCTTCAAGGTGCGCAACGAAGCGATATCTCCGTTCTCTCTGTACCAGGCGGTCCGAGGCCGGACAAAAACGGATCGATTTGCGGTATTCCCGCCAAGTCGTACTCGTCCATCCAGGTGTAGCAGGAACCTGAAGGGTGAACGGACGGGGGCAGCAAACAGTAACCATTTCCTCGAAGTTCCCCATCGGGGCATTCGATAATCCGCTGAACGTCGCTGTAGAAATAAATGTGGTATCCACGACTGGTCGCAACGGTTGGCAAAGTAATAGCGAGCTCCGCGTGCTCAGCCGCCCAGATGTCGTAACCCTCCTTCATGTCAAAATCGCGACAAGTGAGCCCGCCACTGACGGAGCCGCAGACGACGGCCAGGCCGTGAAGTGTCTTACATTTGAACCACGTGACGAGTTGATCGCGGGTCGGCCTGACGGTCTGGAAGCTCTTCCAGGCATTGCACGCCGGCTGCTTCCCGGAAGCGTTGCGGTGTCTGATCGGAATGACGCACCAGCCGAGTTCATCGTATTTGAAAGCCGTGGCCGCAAGGACTGCGGGATCAACAGCGGGAGGCGGTTGCCAAGCTTTCTTACGCTCGTCGCGCGGCGATTCTGCGGATACAATCACAGTGGTACTCCTCAAACCCGCGCCGGAATCCGAGTGGTATTGGACCGGAGCGGGTTTCTTTGGTTATTAGATCCCCGCCCGTTCCAACTCCCGTTCGGCTTGTGCAATTGAGCGCTCGCGCGCCTTCGTCGTTTGCCGCGGCTGAGGTTCGCACCGAGGACTGGAAAGCCGCTCGCAGAAGCGCTGAAGCGCTTCGACGGAGGTGCAAAGCGTTCCGCCCACTCGAATGGTCTCAAGCCTCACACCACGGCAGCCGCGCATGGCCCATCGGTACAAAGTCGCGATGTGAGGTCGCTTTCCGCCACGGCGTCGCGGCAATCGGCCCGCCGCGTCAGTGAAGCTCAAAACAGTCTCAGTTGTCAGGTCAATCATTTCAATATGCCTCGCAATTTTTCGCGCTGGCCCATTCCAGCTTGCGAACGAGTTTGCAAGGTCATTTTGCGGAGCGATACCGGAGGGTTGTGTGTTGCGTGTGTGTTGGTTGTGGATTTAGCGGCGCTTGGAGGACGGCTTTATGACCGGTTCCCAGACGACGCTGCGGCCGGTGCCGGCAGCTACAAATGTTATGTGTTTCAAGCCCTTCTTAAGGGCACGGATCGTTTCCAGTAATCTGCGCTGCGTGAGAGGCTCCCCGTCGGGGTCACACACGTCATCAACACGTTGTTTCCAAGCGGCCGTCTGAAACGCATCAAGGATGCTCGTTTGATTCGGCGCTGGTGATTTCCGGTAGTGCTTACACACCCTACCGCGGAACCTAAGTTCTCGCCGATCCGAGTCCCAGACCGGCACGTCGGCGGCCCGTCGATCCGTGAATGAAGGGATGACAGGTTGCGAGAAATTCCGAATCCCGCGGCTTTGCTCCTGGCGCTCGATAAAGTAGGGATGATTTGCCGTTTGGCCGTCAAGCCAGTGATAACAGTTTATGAACTTGTCGCGGACGCAAAGGTAGTCAGCATACTTGTCGGCGAGGCTCGGACCCCTCGGGTATAAGTTCCTCCGTCGAAGCAACCTGACAGGGTCGGGTAGCGAAATCCCAGCAGTTAAGCGATCGTTGAGCTCGCTCAGCTCGTCAGTGATATGGCGCCGAAGGTCCGCCAGCCTCGTTCGGAATTCAGTATCAGGCAACCAACTCTTCTGGAGGGCGCGCATCACCACGCGACCGGCGATGATAATCTTTGTGTTAACGAAGGCTCCGGCTCGTGCAAGTGCGAAGCCGGCCTGTTCCCTCAAGTATCTCTCATTGTCGTTGTATAGCACCACTTCAAGTGGGCGGCCGCAGATTTCATGGCGCGGTGGTTGCAACTCGGCTTTGTAAACTTCGCGCGGACAGGTTTCGAGGTCAGGTGGCCATCCAATCTCCCCACAGCGAGGGCACTTGAGCCACTTACAGACCAGCTCTTCGCGATGTTTCGCGACGTAATCGGTAATTGCTGCCGAGTACTCCTTATTGGTTCCTTCTAGGATCTCGATTTGCGCATCGTCACCCAACCCGTCGTACTCGTTTTCGACCCACATCGCGTAGTCGAGCGTGAGCACCACGTGCTCTATGGGAAGTACGCCTGCCCAGATTTCTTCACAGGACAGCAATTCCGGCATGCGGCCAGTTCCTTACGCCCAGACCAGCTAATTCCGTTCGTCGTGCGCTGGTACGCGACGATTGGCGTCCGAGCGTTTGCCTATGCTATCGCATGCTTGGTGCGATGTCCTGCCGGCGCCCTGCCAGATTTGATTCTTCTCCGGATTGAGGCTACCCCACCTTCGCCACGATATCCCGCACGCGACCGCGATCGATTTCGGCGTAAAGTTCCGTCACAACCGCTGAGCGATGTCCCAGGAGGATTCTCGCGGCCTCGACGCCGTATTCTTTGCGAATTCTCGTCGCGTAATTGTGTCGAAGCTGGTGGGGATGCCAATAATGAGCCTTCCGCCACGCTTGGACCCTTTCCGCTTCTTTCTCAATCTCATCCGGGACCGGCCACGCCTTTTCGCAAGCGCGGGCGATGGCACGGCGATAGGAGTCGGTCGTATATCGATCGCCGGGCTTCAGCTTCGGCTTGGGTTTGGATCGGTCCCGCTGGCTTGGCTGGACCCGCGATTTTCGGTGCTTGCGCTTCTCGGCCTGTTGATCAGCCACCGCGTCCGCCGGCGAAAACAGGAACGCTTGCAGATTCTGCTTGAGAAACGGCTCAACAATCTTCTGGGCCTTCGGCCCGAGTTCGATCACGCGCGAGTGCCCGTGGTGCTCCGTCTTGTGTGACGACGGGGCATAGAGCCACAGCTCGCCGGTCATATCCAGGTCGCAGCCGCGCATGATGAGCACTTCGCCCGACCGCATGCCTGTCAGGCGCTGAAGCTCGATGATCGCCCAGGCCTGTTTCGAGACATGGGGCTTGAGGGCGTCAACGTACTCCTCAGGCACCGGCCGGACGGGATCGGACTCCCGCGCTGTCGAGTAACCGCGACGCAGTCCCGGCACTGCTCTTAACGATTCATAAACGGGGGATGGGACAAGCTCGTTGCCGACACCCCAACGAAACATCTGCCTGACCCGCAGGATATTTCGGTTCACAACGTTGCGGCACCACCCCAGCGCGAGCATTCGGTCTCGGACACTCTTCAGGGCGAGCGGTCCGAAATCCATCGCAGCGATTCGCCCGTAGAGTTCCTTGACGGGGCGTAGGGCCAACCTGAACGAGGCAACTTCGCTCGTTGGCTGTCCGTCTTTGAGGTAGTATTTCTCGATGTGACGGTTGTACGCTGCGATGAGTTCCACAATCGTAATGCCACCAGCCGGAGCCCCTTGGCGCCGGCCGTTCTGGAGCCATTCCCCGATTGTCCGGTCGTATCGCTCGCGGCTGGCCTCGGTTCCGTGGATTCCAAGGTACAGATCACGACCGTCTAGCGTTACGACGGCTTGGCCAGAGGGCTTGTGCAGGCGATAAGCAGGTGTGCGCGTCTTCGTTGGCATTGTGCGAACCTCCTCCGAGCAAATCCGGTAGACTACCGGCTTTTTGCATCGTTCCAGGCCGCACCACCCAACTCAGGCGGGTACGCTATGTCCAGCGTTCGGCGTGACTTACATCGAATGGAGCCAAGGGGACTTGAACCCCTGACCTTCTGCATGCCATGCAGACGCGCTCCCAACTGCGCCATGGCCCCTGTCTCGAGGATTATCTAACGCGGCCGGTCGAAAAGCAACCCGGATTATGGATGACCTGTTTCGGGCGGCTTGGGCGCCGGTCGTGAGGACCTGCCCCGATCTTAGCGGTACCGGGCCGCGATGGGCATCCGCCGGCCCGTCCCGAACGCGCGGCTGGTCACCTTTAACCCAACCGGGATTTGCTTCCGCTTGTACTCGTTGCGATCGACCAAATCGGCGACGCGCGACACGATCTCCGGGTCGAAGCCGAGGGCCACGATTTCGCTGACCATCCGGTCCCGCTCCACGTAATGCTCCAGGATCGCATCCAGGACATCGTAAGGAGGGAGCGTGTCCTGGTCCTGCTGGTTCTCCCGAAGCTCCGCCGACGGCGGCTTATCCAGCGTGCGCTGCGGAATCAGCGGCCGATTCGCCTGGCGGTTGATCCCCCGGGCCAGCTCGTACACCAGCGTTTTGGGAACGTCGCTCAGAACCGCCAGCCCCCCGCACATATCGCCGTACATCGTGCAGTAGCCGACAGCCAGTTCGCTTTTGTTCCCCGTCGTTAGCAGCAGTGTGTTGAACTTGTTCGAGAGGGCCATCAGGATGTTGCCACGGATCCGTGACTGAATGTTCTCTTCGGTAGCATCCGGCGGTCGGCCGGCAAACTGAGGGCGAAGCGACTCTTCGAATGCCAGGTGCAGCTCCTTAATGGGAACGATGTCGAACCGGATGCCAAGGTTGGCGGCCAGTTGGCGAGCGTCCTCGACGCTGTGATCGCTGCTGTAACGCGACGGCATGGCCACGCCGTGGACTTGGCCGGCGCCAACCGCTTCGACAGCCAGCGCGGCCGTCAAGGCCGAGTCGATGCCGCCGGAGAGGCCCACGACGACCTGCCGAAACCCGCACTTGCGCAGATAGTCCTTGATGCCAAGCACAAGAGCGGAATGGACGCTGTCCACGTGATCCGGATAGGGCTCGATGCGGGATTTGGGCGTCGAACCCGCCTCAATGTCGACCACGAGTAGGTCCTCATCGAACGCCTTGGCGCGGGCCACCACGTTTCCGCCGGCGTCGAGCACCAGGCTGGCGCCGTCGAAAATCAGGTCATCGTTGCCCCCAACTTGGTTGACGTAGACGAGCGGGACGCGGTGTTCGCGCACTTGCCGCATGAACAACGCCTCTCGGCGCTCTTTGATGCCGGCGCGAAAGGGAGAGGCCGACAGGTTGATGATGATCTTAGCTCCGGCCGCGACGGTACGCTCGATCGGGTCATCTCCGTACACTTTGCGCCCCTCGAACTGTTCGTCGTTCCAAAGGTCTTCGCAGATCGAGAGGCCGACGCGGATCGTCCGATTCGGCAGAGTCATATCAACCGTGCGCACGTCACGCCCGCAATTGAAATACCTTGCCTCGTCAAAGACGTCGTACGTCGGCAGCAAGACTTTCTGATACGTCGCCACAACATCACCGCGCCGGCAGACCGCCGCCGAATTGAAGACGCCCCGGCCGGCGCCGCTGGGGTCAGGCTGCACGTAACCCACGGCCACGGCGATATCTTGAGAGGCAGCAGCAATGGCCTGAAGCGCTTCCGTGTTCTTTCGCACGAGATCGCGCCGAAGCAGCAAGTCCTTGGGGGGGTAACCAAAAATGCATAGCTCCGGGGTCACGACGAGGTCGACGCCTTCGCTCTTGGCCTTGCTGATGGCGTCCAGCACGCGAGAAGTATTGCCGTCGATATCACCGACCGTAGAATTGATCTGGGCAAGAGCGATTCGCATGGAGCCGTCCATGTTACCAGACGTGCTCCCGGTTTGCGAATCGCGTGCGACCATGCCCTATAATCGCCTGTTGGGCAACGGACCGCGGATAACGATGAAAAGAGCCTTCCCTGCAAATGGAGCCTAAAATGTTATGGTTAGGTGAAAAGGGCGTTGCCCGATATGATGGACCGGGCAGGCCAATGGATCACCGCGACCGAACCGTCGCGTAGTCGTCACCAATGGATTCAACTCTCCCAGCACCGCATCTGATCGCAACGCAGGCAAGCCCCGTCGCGCCGCCACGGCGGCTCGACAACACGATCCGCCTTCGCATCGAGGGAATGTCGTGCGGAGGGTGTGTTTCTAAAGTCGAGGAGGCGTTGTCGCGCGTGCCCGGCGTCACCGGGGCGCGGGTCAACCTATCGACGGAAACGGCCACGGTCGAGTTGGCGGAGCCGCCCGCCGAACGATCCGAACTGGTTCGCGCGGTTCGGCAGGCTGGGTATGACGCGGACACCTTTAGGTCAGCCGACCGGCAAACATCAGCCTTGGATCGCACCCAGGAAACGAGAGTCCGGGAGCATCGCCAGGCGCTCTGGCAGGCCATCGGACTCTCGGTTCCCGCGTTGTTACTTCACTGGCTCGCACCCCTCCTTCAGGGGTCGCAACCGACCGCGGCGGTCTGGCCGACCGCGATCGAGGCCCTGCTGTGCGGCTTGTTGCTCGCCTCCGCGGCCGGAGCGCCGATCCTGGCCGGAGGTTTCCGGGCGATCACCCATCGCACCGCGAACATGGATTTGCTTATTTCGCTGGGGGTCACCGTTGCCTTCGCCGCAAGCGTGATCGAACTGTTGGCGGGGCATCCGCACGGGGTGCATTTTCATGCCGTGGCCATGATCCTGGCTTTTGTAACTCTCGGACGTTTTCTTGAGGCCCGCGCCAAGCGCGATGCATCACTCGCGGTGGGGGCGTTGGCTCGACGAATACCCGCCGATGCTCAATTGGTCACGGAGTCGGGTCTTCGAACGGTTCGTGTCGAAGACCTCCAACCCGGCGATCAGGTACGTGTCGCCCAGGACATGTTCATTCCGGTGGATGGCCGCGTTGTTGATGGTGACGGCGCCATCGACGAGAGCACCGTTACCGGAGAGTCGATGCCGCAGGGTCGGTCCGTCGGCGCCAACGTGCTTGGCGGCACGACCGTCTTGAGCGGTCTGATCACCCTTGAAGCGACCCGCGTCGGCGCCGACTCGACGATCGGGCGAATGATCCGGGCGGTCGAGGAAGCCCAGTCGGGAAAGACGCGGATGCAGCGCCTGGCCGATCAGGTGGCCGGAGTATTCGTGCCAATCGTGCTGGCGGTCGCAGCCGTCGCATGGATTACGTCGTATGCGTATCTCGACACGGGGATGGCGACGGCGATCCGTCGCGCCGTAGCCGTGTTGGTCATTGCATGTCCCTGCGCCCTGGGCTTAGCCACTCCGACCGCGGTGATGGTAGCGACGGGAACCGCGGCGCTTCACGGGATATTGGTTCGTGACGCGGCGGCGTTGGAGGCGACAGGTCAAGTTGACGAAATCCTTCTCGACAAGACGGGGACGGTAACGATCGGCGCTCCGGCGGTTCAATGCGTCTACAAAGCCGAGGGAGCGAATGGGCTCGGCACGGGACGCATCATGCAGCTTGTGGCCTCGGCGGAACAACTCGCCCAGCATCCCATCGCCCGGGCCTTGGTCAACGAGGCTCGCGATTGGGAGCTGAATCTGTTTGAGCCGGCGGAATTCTCGAATCGCGCCGGATTCGGCGTGACCGCCGTCGTTGATGGGAAGCGGGTGCTCGTGGGGAGTGAATCACTGTTGCGGGCGGAGAGTGTGGATATTGCCTCGATGGCTTCCCGGCTGGAACAGGTCAACAACCAGGGCGCCACGGCCGTTCTTTTGGCCGTGGATGGTCGAAGCGCGGGGCTCATCAGCGTCGCCGATTCGATACGACCCAACGCCCGCGAAGCAATCAAACAACTGTCGGCCCTTGGCGTCCGAACGGCCATCCTCACCGGCGACAATGAGCGAGCCGCGGCATCCGTTGCGGCGGCAATTGGTGTCACCGAAGTTCACGCACGAATGAGCCCCCAGCAAAAGCAGGCCGAAGTTGAGGCGCGGCGAGCTTCGGGTCGCAAAGTCGCCTTCGTGGGAGACGGCGTGAACGACGCCCCGGCGCTGGCCGCGGCGGACGTGGGAATGACCTTCGCCTCAGCAACCGATGTCGCGATCGGAACGGCGGATATCACCTTCGTTCACGATGACCTCCTTCGAATCCCGACGGCCATCCGCCTGGCCAGGCGAAGCCTGCGGATCATCAAGCAGAACCTCTTCTGGGCGTTTTTCTACAACATGTTGGCGATTCCCCTGGCGGCCACGGGCCATGTCAGTCCCGGCATCGCCGCGGCGGCCATGATGGTCTCCTCGCTGAGCGTGGTGTTGAATTCGCTGCGGCTGCGAAAGGCCTTCGATTGAGTGCCGGGTGCTGTCGCTCCACCTGAGCCTCGCGGGTAAGCAAGCGGTTTCGCCGTTTGTCGGGCTGAGAAGCCCGCTCCCTCACAGTCGCGGGCTCTGATCGAATGCAGACGATTACCGATACGATCTTGCAGGGTTGCCGTCGCCGGTGTAATCTGATAATCTCATGACGTTGTCGGTTTGCGGGAGTGAATTCGCGTCTGAGTATTGGATTGCGTCATGCTGGCCTTGAGTGTTTTCTGGAAAACGCTGCCGATCGTTGTCGCCGTGCTGGGCGTCTGCTGGTGGGCCCTGCGCCGATACAAGCTGCCGTTTGTCCCCCGGATTTTCTGGATCACGCTGGGGATCGTGGCCGGGCTCGTCGCGATCGTCTGGACGCTGGTGCTCAAGTTCACCGAGTATGAGCTCATGGACGCCGACTACGGCGGCACAGTGATCTCTTCGATTATCTTCTCGTATCTCGTTCACCTTTGGGTCATGCCGATCGACGACGCCATGCTCGACGACGGCCCCTCGTTTGATGAGCCAAGGGCGGAGGCATCCAAAGAGCCCGCGGCCGAGTCCGTTCCCACCAACACAAGATAGTTCCACTGAGCTCCGATGTGTGCCACTGCTCTTGAGCAGTGGTGACTGCTTGCTCTACAGCGTTGGCCGGAATGATGCACCGGTTCACTCCGCATTCGGCTCCCCTTTCTGATCAGGCACGCGTCGGGGCAGCATTGCCACCACGGCCATGAGCGGGATTAGGGGCACGCGGAATCGCGGCTCCACTTGCGGCGTTGTGGTCAGGAGCAGGGCGCCCAAGACCAGGACGGGAAACAGTGCCACATGGTTGGCACTGAATCGTGAACGATCTTGTCGAGTCGGTCGGGGGCGCGATCGAAGCAAACCGGCGATGGCGGCCAGCAACAGGAGGGTGTAGACCGCGCCGACGACAGCCCATTGGAGGCGGGAGCCGCCACCTTCTTGGCTCGGCGGATGGGTGGCCAGGCCCAGCGGGAAGGTCAAGTTGTCCAAGCACCTCGCGGCGCAGCAGGCGAAAGTCGAAAGCGGCCGCTTCATCAATTCGGCGACGGCCCAATCGCCCAGCGCACGCGAAATCTCGAAGGAATCAATCGGTGTCTTGTTCCCCTGCGCGAGGTTTGACCAGTGGAGCGTCGATAATTCCGATTCGCTCAGGTGTGGAAACTGTTTCGCGATTCGTTCACGCAGCCCGGCGTCGATCCGCTCCCAAACGACATGCGGCTGGTCGCGGGCGGCGGGGTCGAGGCTGGTTTCCAGGTAGCGATCGCGCGTTCGCCCCTCGCGCCAGAGGATCACCTCCGTGGCCTTGAAATAGGCAAGAACAATTCCGCCCTGCTCGGAGATCGCCCAATGCCCGGCCACGACACGGTTGCGAGCGACCCAGGAACCCACGATGAGGAACGATCCGACCAAGACCGCTACCGCGGTTAGCCAACTCCCGATTTTTCGCCGCGGTGTGTTTGTTTTTAGAGCCCGAAGGAACGGGGCGATGGCGAGTGCGATCGGTACCAGGATGGCCAGTGGTCGAATCAGGATGAGTGCGCCCGAAAGCAACCCCACGGCCAGGGACCAGCCGATGTGGATTCGCGGGACGCAGCGCTGCCACGCGAGCCAAGTCAGCAGGATAACGGTGGTAAAAAGCGTCTCGGACATGAGCCAGTTGGTGTAGAACAGATGATATGGCTCAAAGAGGAACAGCAGAGCGGTGAGTGCCGCGCGGTTGGCACTCATGTACGCGCGGGCAATCCGGAACACGAGCAGGACGTTGAGGATGCCAAGTAGATGCTGAGCGATGATCAACGCGACAGGGGATGGCCCGGCCAACTTCATGACCGCGGCGAGAAAGAGGGGATAGCCGGGCGTTCGCCAGGTGTCGGGTTTCATGGGCTGGGCAGCGCTTTGGCTGAATGTCCCGTGGTCGGCGAGATTGCGGGCGAGGTCGAAATACTCGCGGGAGTCGAGGGAGCGGAAGGCGTGGCCATCGAAGCGGCCGGTTTGCCATCGCACAAACGCCAACGTGCCGGCATAAATAACTAAGCCAGAGGCGCAGAGAGCCAGAGGCACTTTCACGGTCGCCAGGCGATACCATTTATCCTTTGGTTTATTAACCACGGGTTTCAAATGGCTTTGTTTGGAAAAAAAGTGTTCATACCGTGGTACGCGGGGAGAAAGAAAGGGAGGGGGTCGAGGCCCACCCCGGCGTCAAACGCCGGGGTTCTTCCATCCTTCGGCGGGGTCAAGGCCGCTAAAGCGGCCTGCGGAGCGGACCTCGATCCGTGCGGCCCGAAATTCGGTCGGCTTTGAGTCACGGCTCATCCTCCCTTCAATCAGTATAACGCGCGGGGTGATCGGTGGATTCAGGTTTTGGACCGATCGGGCTGTGGGAATTTCGAGAACGCCGTTTCTTGCGTTAGGCGCAAACGAAGAGCACGGCACATCTCCTCAAGCTGGTCCGGCGTGACATGAAGAAACCTCCAGGCCAAACGACGCTCCAAGAACTTTCGTTCGTCCCATTTTGGACTGCGCGCCCAAACGTGAATGACCGCCCACTCCATCCGCTTGAGCTTACGGCGGCGTACTCGCGATCGGATAACAATCGCATCGGGCAAGAACGCGACGAAAGGCCTGCGCCCCAGGCGGTAGTATCCATTCAACCAGAGACAAAACGACACGATAGCATAAACAGAGAACAACACTGCAAAGACCGGAATAAGCTCCCACTTTCCGAACCGTTCGGCATAATGGGTGCCAGCCGACATGAGACTACCTCCAAACAATAGATAGGTGAGGTGCTCAGGAAACGCATAGGCGTACCAAACTGCCGAGGCGCGGCAATAGCCGGCGCCGCACTCTGGGCACTCACAGGGTCGTTCGAGACCCTCAAGGGAGTAGCCGCAAAATACGCAGCGCTCAATTCGACCATTAGCCATAAGCAGCAGCGCTCAGTTACTATCACGACGCGAGGGCAAGATGAGAACGACGAGAACTCCGACAATCGTTGTAAGGCCGAACCACGCCCACGCGTAACTCCTCCCTTTCGCTCGCGCCATAATCGCACATCCACCTGAACAAAAAGCGACCCCGGCGATCGATGCTACAACGGCCAGCGGACTGTTTAGAAATCCGGTAAACCATCGGGCGACGTGTTTTGCGGGATCTACCGAGGCGGTTTCCCAGTTATAGAAGTCCTTTGGCATTTGCTTGCGTAAGATGTAATCGCCTGTGCCAGCAAAGAGTACACCCAAAATCCCCATTGCTATTCCCATTCGCTTGTCGCTCATTTAACTACTCAAATGGAGGTTTGAACGCGAGCTACGAGCGCCATGCGCTTGCCAGCAATGGTGACGGCAAGTCGATGACCTGCCCTACGCCTATCTGAAAATCGACTCGTCTCGCGGCGACCCGCTTCCTTACGGGCGCGGTACTGATCCCTCGGCCGGCTTCTCGGCGTTTTCGATGACCGCTTTCCATCGCGATTGTTTTCTGAGGATGAACTCAACGATTTCGGCGACGGCGCCCTGGCCACCGGGGCGGCGGGTGATGTAATGGGCCGCTTGTTTCACGGTGGGTACGGCGTTGCGGACGGCCACGGCGAAGGCGCAGCGGCGCATGGGGGGCAGATCGGGGATGTCGTCGCCAACGTAGGCGATGGCCGGGTCGTCGAAATGGGCCTGTTGTTTGATGGTTTCGTAGGCGACGGCCTTGTCGTTGGCGCCCTGGAGGATGATGTCGATGCCGAGGCCGGCGACTCGGGCGGAGACGATGTTCGAATCTCGCCCGGAGAGCAGGGCGACTTTTCCGCCCGCACGTTGCCAGAGCTTGATGGCGAAGCCGTCCTGCACATGGAAGTTCTTGACCGGCTCACCGGTCGCGGTGAGGGTGAGCGTGCCGTCGGTGAGCACACCGTCGACATCAAGGATGAGCAATTTGATGGCTTCCAGAGGCATAGGGTAAGCTGACTATCAGTGGTTGATGCGAGGCGGTCAAGTTCAGTCGTTTGCTCTTGATCGGTAGGTTGGATTGGGCAGATGGGCGCTGATCGGGCAGCCAACGGGATTCATTCGTCCGCCCTCCGGGCGGTAGGAAAAAAAGGAACCGTCCCTGGCAACCATCGCGCGCCCTCCGGGCGAAGAGTATGCAATGCGGGCATGGCTTCTCGATAACACGACGGGATTGGGCGCCCTGAGGTTGGTGAACGACGCCCCGGTGCCGAAATGCGATGCTGGTCAAGTGCGGATTCGCGTTCAATACGCGGCGCTGAATCCGGCTGATCGGTTTCTGGCGGAGAATCTGTACCCGGCCAGGCCGGTGCTCCCGCACATCTTGGGGCGTGACGGGTCGGGCGTGATCGATGAAGTCGGGCCGGGTGTCAGCGGTCTGGCACGCGGAGACCGAGTGGCCATCCTGCGGGGAGACGCGGGAGTCGACAAACCCGGCACGCTGGCGGAATACGTCGTCGTGCCGAGCGATGTCGTCGTGCCGATTCCACAAGGCTGGAGTGAACAGGAGGCCGCGGCCGGGCCGCTCGTGTATCTCACGGCCTATCAGGCGTTGACGATGTGGGGGCCGCTGGAGGGAGCGGATGTTCTGGTCACGGGGGCCACCGGAGGCGTCGGGCTTGCTTCAGTGCATCTGGCGAAAGCTCTGGGCTTTCGAGTGATCGGTCTGACGCGTGGCATGGCCAAACGGCAGCGGTTGATCGACGAGGGCTGCGATGCCGTGCTCGATCCGGAAGCGGATTTGAAACCCGAGGTCAAGCGAATCACCGGCGGCAAGGGCGTCGATCTCGTCGTCGACAACGTGGCCGGGCCGCTGTTCAACAAACTGCCGGACCTGCTGGCCGATCGAGGGCGGATCAGCGTAGTCGGAATGCTCGGCGGGCCGGTGCCCTCCTTCAATACCGCGAAGCTGATTTTTCGACGGGTCCGGATCGGCGGCGTCTTGGTGTCCGGGTACACAGTGTCCGAGTCGCGCGCCGCGTGGCGAGAAATCGTGAACCGGCTCGCGGCCACGAATCGTAAGCCCGTTGTCGACAGCGTTTTTCCATTCCGGGAATTGCGGGCCGCCTTCGATCGGTTGGCGGCAGGGCCGTTCGGCAAAGTGTTGATTCATGTCGGCGATTGAGCCATCACGCGTCATTCACTAGGTAAAGTCGCAAGCGGAAGTTTTTCTCCGGCATTTATGCATGGAGAAATGAAGTCGGGCCATTGTATTGGGTCGGCCCAACCGGCTAAGATGTGTCGGCCTTGCGTGAAAGCCGCTGAATCCTGCCGGTTTCGGCTTCATGACGCCGCGTTGGTTTTGGCTTGCCGGTTTTGCGATTCATTGTAAAGCATCAATTAACAGAGTTTGCTTCAGAGGAGGAGAATCCATGGGTGCTGGCGTTATGAGGGGTTCTTTGAGCGTGAGCCGACGAGTCGTCGCTGATCCATCCTGTCGCAGATCGCTTGGTGCCTGGGCGGTAATGCTCGCCATTTGTCCACTGGCCTTTAGCGGGAATACGCCGACGCAGACCGACGGGCGATCAAACCGAACGACGATTCCGGTATCCGAAGCATCCGGGCCGACTTCGTGGTTGAGCACGGTGCGATTGGTGTCCGTGGAAGCCAATAGCGTCATCGCGGACTACGATCGGCCGGCGCTGGCCGATGCCGCGCGCCGCGGCGGACGCATCACGCTTGAACGGTTCCCGCTCACGCACACGCGCGTCGTCGACCTGGAACTCGAGCCGTTTCACGTCACGAGCGCCAACACGCGATTCGTGGTCGGCCGCAAGGGTGAGCCGGATCGGCCCTTTGATTTCGATCCATCAAGCGTCACCTTGCTTCGCGGTCATGTCGCGGGTGTGCCGGCGTCGGACGTGTTTCTCGCTCTTGCCGAAACGCAATCGACCGGCCACGTTCAGCTTTCACTCGGCGGTGAACGATATGAAATCGCGTCGGCGAGCGCCGATGCCGTTGCCGGCGGCGTTCGCTCCGGTCTGCGCATCTTTCGAGGGAACGGCGCGCAGGCGCTACCGGCGGGCTTGCCAATGTGCGGCGTCGAAGAGCGGGCGGGTATCACGATTCGCCGAGGCGAACATGCCGGATCGGCTCGCGTCGCCGGCGGGCCTCTGGTTCGCGGCACCCTTCATATCGAACTCGCCCTGGAAACAGACTACGAGCTTTACGCCCTCTTCGGCGATCTGACCGCGGAGGCGACGTACCTGACGGAGCTGATGGGGGCGGTCAGTCACATTTATTTGCGGGACGTGAACGCCCATTACGAAGTGACGTTCGTTCGGATGTGGGACGATCCGAACGATCTGTTCAACGTGGAAGATCCGCTCGATGAGTTTGTTACCTATTGGACCGACAACATGGGCGCGGTGCAACGTGACGTGGCCCATTTCGCCTCCGGCCGGCGCAACATGCCTTACGGTGGCGTTGCGTACATTGGGGCCTTGTGCTCGGATTTCGCTTACGGTCTTACGGGTTACTTAACGGGGCAGTTCCCCGATCCGGACGTTCCCAGCAGCGGCCATTATGACGTTCACGTAGTCGCCCACGAGCTGGGTCACAACTGCGGCACTGGCCATACGCACGGGTACGGTGTCGACGACTGCGACAACTTTAATGGCACTCCGCAACGGGGCACGATCATGAGCTATTGCAGCCAGACCTACAGCGGCGGCGGAGCGAACTGGGACGCCTACTTCCATTCGTTCATCGAGATCGTCATGGAAGATTTCATGATCAACGAAACGTTCTGCCTGGCCACCGACTGCAACCGGAACAACACCGAGGACTCCCTCGATATTTTCGAGACGACGAGCCAGGATACGAATTCCAACGGCATTCCCGATGAGTGTGAAGACTGTGACGACGACGGAATCCTTGACCCCGCGGAAATCGCCGGGCCGAGCAACGACGTGGACGGGAACAACATTCCCGATGAATGCGAGCCGGATTGCAACAACAACGGCCTTCCCGACCATTACGATACCAGTGTTGGCGACAGCTTCGACACCTACGGCAACCACATTCCGGATGAGTGCGAGGAGGACTGCGATAACAACAGCGTCTCGGACTATACGCAGATTCAGGTCAACATGGCTCTCGACCTGAATCGAAACGCTGTCCTCGATTCATGCGAGGATTGCGACGGCGACGCCATCACCGACCTGGTGGAACTCAATGGGGCGTGGAGCCTTTGGTCCGCGAGTGGTAACGCCGATCGAGCCATCCGGGAATTCCACGCCGACGTGGGCACGCGGATCCGCATCTCCGCCGGTGGCCAGGTCGACGGAGGGCAAGACCTCATCATCACACCCAGCGGCCGCATCTTGGTGAGCGCCGCCAACACTGACCGCGTGGTCGAGTTCAATCGCACCGGCGGTTTTGTCGGCATTCTCGTGGCGACGGGCTCCGGCGGCTTGGACTATCCGACGGGCATGACGTTGATGCCCAACGGCGACCTGCTCGTCTCGAGCCGGAACACCAACTCCGTTCTTCGCTACAACGGGATCACCGGTGCTTCGATGGGGGCGTTTGTGGCGAGCGGATCGGGCGGCTTAGTGGGCCCATTCGGCATAGCGTACGGTCCCAACGGCAACCTGTTCGTGACCAGCTCCAACGGCCGCGTGCTTCAATACAGCGGAGCCGGCGGCGCGTTCGTGGGCGAGTATGTGACCGCCGCTGACAACGGCGGTCTGATCGAACCCCGCGGAATCGCGTTCAAACCGAATGGCAACCTATTGGTCGCCAGCTTCGCGACGAATCAAGTGCTGGAATACGCGGCGGGGACGGGGGCGTTCATCGGTCAGTTTAACGACGGCGGAACAAGCGTAGCCCTGACCATGGACGAACCTTGGGGCGTTCGGGTTGGACCCAACGGTCACGTTTTTGTCGCCCGCCACAATGAAGCCTTGGTTTTTGAGGAGCATGAGCATCCGCCGGGCGTGGAAGAACTGCACCTCAACGCCACGCGAATCTATATGTTCGACGTGGATACCGGCATTTTCCTGCGTTCGTTCGTGACCGGGAACGACACCGGAATGATCGGAACCACGGGCTTCGATTTCATGCCCGGGGAAACCCTCGACTGCAACCTGAATTTCCACCCCGACAATTGCGATATCGCCGAGGGCATCAGTAACGATGCGAACTCCAACGGCATTCCGGACGAATGTGACTGCGTGGTCGCCGGCGTCGGGCCGTCTCCGGATCCCAGCGGGCTCACCAAGAGCCGGTACCTCAGCTTCTCCGTGTCCGGCGTCGGACCCGACGTGGGCTTGCGGGTGACGCTCACCAATCTCGACGGTTTCCCCGGCTCCAACGGGCAGATTCGCTGGGCGGCGCCGGCGGTGTCCTATCCCGACGTCGGTACGGGCGGCCCGTCATTCAGTGGCGCCGTTCTTCAGTGCAATCCGCATTACGCGGATTGGAGCGGCCTTGGCCTGCTGCACGTGTACGGCGGCGAGGTGGTGCCGGGCTCGACCTATACGATCGACGCCATTTCGGAATGCACGGGCGAAACGCTCGGCAGCCTTGAAGTGACCACCGGTAAATGGGGCGACATCGTCGCGGCCTTTGGCGGGCCGACTCAGCCCAATTTCGCCGACGTTTCGGCACTGGTGACCACCTTCCAAGCCCAGGCCAGCGCTCCCTCGGTTACGCGAAGCGACCTGGTGCCGGTGGTTCCGAATCAGGTGGCGAACTTCGCGGATATTTCGATCGACGTGGCAGCGTTCAGCGGGGCATCGTATCCGTTCACGGTGCCGGGTCCGTGCCCATAGTCGAGCCGCTTGTTTCGACCGGCATCAAAGGGGGCGATTGGTCGCGCCTCCTCCGCCGCCGGGGCGGGTGAAACTTGAACCCGGCAACCACGGGTTTCGCTTGCTCGCCTATCGGCGGGCAGCGCTACACCCGTGGCTACAGTCCGTCGCTCCTTCGGAGCGATGCATGTCAATCAGCGTCTAATGAGTGGGGCGTACAAATGCCAAATGAGCGCCGGTTGAATCGTCCCCGACAGGATTCGAACCTGTAACCTTCGGCTCCGGAGGCCGACGCGCTGTCCAATTGTGCCACGGGGACTCTCAATCGACCATTCTAGTCCCTTCGGATCGCGGGTCAACGCACGGGTGCGCTGAGGCCGCACGACTTCATCCCCGGATGATCCAGCGCATCATCTCGCCGACTTTGGCGCCGCGGCCCTGCATCAGGATGCCGATGCGGAAAATGCGCCCCGCCGCAAACACCGTGGCCAGGGTCATGAGCGTTACCAGGACGAACCCCAGCAACGGCTGCCACAAGGGCACACCGGGCGGGACAGCCTGACGGATGAGCATGAGCATGGGCGTGGCCGGGGGGAACAAGGAGGCCACGACGGAAAACGTGGCGTGCGGCTCCTTGATGACGTTCGGCCAGATGAACAGCGGCGAGAAGATCAAGAGCATCACCGGGGTCAGGATCGACTGGGCCTCCTTCATGTCGGTCACGGCGGCGCCGACGGCGATGAACATGGCCCCGTACATGAACACGGCCAGGATGAGATAAAGGGCGAACCACCAGACGACCTCCGCGGGGAAGAACCCGCCGTAGCCGGCCCGCAGCAGGGCATAAAACGCCCCGATGAGATAAACGGTGGCGATGGTGAGCGACACGCCGGTCATGCCCAGGAGCTTGCCGAACATCAACTGAAACGGGGTGACCGATCCCAGGAGCACTTCGGCGATCCGCTGCATTTTCTCTTCGAGCACGCTTTGCATCAGCGGCGAAGCGCCGATCATCACCACCATGACCATGAGCATCATCAGGCCCATGGGCACCAGGAAGTTGGCGACGCGGTTGGTCTCCTCGGCTTGTTTGATGTTTCCCGCTTCGTCCAGCGAGAATAGACCGAGGTTGGAAACGGGCACTCGCTGCGTCGCCCGGCGAACCGTTTCCACGTCCATGTTCGCCCGCTCGAGGCGAATCGCCTGGATCCGCTGGTTGATGGGTCCGGCCAGCCACTCGGGCAGGTCATCGTACGTGGGGCTGTTGGAGTGATATTGGACCGGTCCGTGCTCCGCCGTCCCGCCATCGACCGCGCTTGGGTCGATGATGATGAAGGCGAACAACTCCTTCTTGCGTACTCGCTCGGAAAGCCCCAAGGCCATTTTCTCAGGCGCCTGCGTCGGGTCTTCCACCCGTTCCACCAGAAACCGAGGCCCGATCTGCCGGCCCTCGGCGGCGTCGCCCCTGAAAATCTCGGTCGCGTTTCGCTTTTCCGCGGCCTCGACGATCGAATCGTAGAGCTGCCCGGACCGGTCCCACACCGCGATCCGCTTGTCCGCCGTGTCCACCTTGTCACGCAACAAGAGCTGTACGCCGATCATGCCTCCATAAAAAACCGGCATCAGAATCAGTGTGATGATGAAGGCCTTGGTTTTGACCGCGGCCTGATACTCGCGCATCGCCACAACCAGGGTCTTACGCATGGGCAGGCTCCGGCACCGGCACGGACGTTACTGACGCGGCAACGGAGGCTGCCGCGGCCTCCGGCCCGGCGATGCGGACGAAAATGTCATGGAGCGATGGCCGTGTAAGCTCAAAGTGGATGACCCGCCCCTGTTTCATGATCGCTTCGAGCACCCGCTGAGTGTCGGTCCCAGGGTTGATCCGCAACTCCTGCAAGCGGCCGAAGTCGGTCACCTTCTCCACGTCGGGAATGCGGCGGGCGTCGAATCCGTTGCCCTCGACCCGCACCCGGATCGTGTCCTGGCCATAAGTGTTCTGGATCGAGTCCAGCGTGCCGTCGAGAACCTTCCCCCCCTTGAAAATCATGAAAACGAAGTCGCACATCTGCTCGGCCACGTGCATGTCGTGGGTGGAAAAAATCACTGTCGCCCCGTTGCGGCGAAGCTCGAGCACTTCGTCGCGCAAAACGTTCATGTTCACCGGGTCCAGACCGCTGAACGGCTCGTCCAGAATGACGAGTTCGGGATCGTGGATGACCGAAGCGATGAACTGAACCTTCTGGGCCATGCCCTTGGAGAGGGTTTCGATTTTCTTCTCCGCCCAATCCGTGATGGCCAGGCGCTCGAGCCAGCGTTGGACGGCCCCCTTGAAGTCCTTGCAACCTTTGAGTTCCGCGTAGAAGCGGAGCAGCTCCCGGACCTTCATTTTCTTGTACAGCCCGCGCTCCTCGGGCAAATAGCCGATGCGGTCGTTGGCGGCTTGGAAGCGCTCTTCACCAAGGACGCGGATGTGGCCGGAGTCCGGGTGATAGATCCGCATGATCATCCGCAACGTCGTCGTTTTCCCGGAGCCGTTGGGGCCGATGAAGCCGTAAATGGCCCCCTGGGGCACGCTAAGGGTCACGCGATCGACGGCGGTATGCTGCCCGAAGGTCTTGGTAACATTGTCAATTTCGACGATGTCCATGAGGTCAATGGCTCAATGCTAATTCCACGCCCCAATCGGGACAAGTCATCCGGCCTGTGTGCAAATGTCGCATGTTGTCGGAGGCAGGTGACAAATCGCAAAAAGAACGACGGCGATGGTGCCGCTCGCGTGCACCATCGCCGTCCACATATCGAATCAATCGTGTTCACATCGCCAAGCCGACACCCGGCGATGATCGTCGCTCAACTTCCCGCGTCAGGGTGTGTCACCGGTCTCGGCGCGTTCCACTTTCCCCGACGGTCCGCCAACCAGTTCACGCCCGTGCTTGGTCAGCGCCGCGGCCATGATCTGCTGTCCATCCACGTTGGAGAGCGGACCGGCCCACACGAAGCCTTCCAATCTGAGGCCTTCGAGCCACCCGTCCATCATCTCGGCGGCCTGCTCCTGCGAATAGCCGGAGTGCTGGGCCACTTCGTGGGCGAGTTCGAACTCCGTCAACGGCCCGTTGCGGAGGCGGCGCAGGATCACCAATTGGTGCTGCCGTAAGGCTTCCAGCGTGTTGGTCATTCCTTTTCTTCTCCTTGTCCGCGCGGTGGCAAGTCCGGGCGATGCATTACACCCAGTCTATCCCGCGTCGGCGCCCGATTGTAGGCGCAACCGGCTGCCTTGATCCAGTCCCACGGCCCCAAAATCTTATCGGCTGCTTCCCCCCAATTTGATTGCCGCACGCCGTTCGGCCGAGTTTTAGGGCGTGGCTACCGGGCGAGGACGGGCATCGGTTCAAGGGGACTCGGCGGCGCAGCCGATGGTCGATAAGATCACCTGGGACCGGGTGGAGACCACGGATTTGGTGGTGAACGTCTAATTGGGGCGGATCGGAAGGCAACCCTATGCATGAATCTTCTGTCCGCGCCCGGTGTTCTCTCAGGATCGGGCTACTGCTGACCGCCTTTCCCTGGCCGCTGCTGACGATCGGTACCGGCGGCTGCACAGACCTTTTCCAAAACCAAACCGGCTCCCTCGGCGGCGACACCGCCGGCGATCGGGGAACAGTGCAAGTCTTGTTCATCAACAACACGCCCTATCGCGCCGTGTTCACCTTCGGCAACTACGATCAGCTCGACCAGGACTCCGGTCCGGACTTCGACCAGTTCGGCCTCCGCGAAAGCGACCCCAATCTCGACGGCGACATGGAGAGCGGATTCGTTGAACTCGCCTGCGGGCGAGTGTTCAGCGTCGGCGGGCCGCAGTTGATCGCGCTGATCGAGGACCAATTGGACGACGACAGTGAGATTGTCGAGGAAGCGCTGATCGAAGGGGTGGAGTTCTTCGCCCTGCCCGACGAGGGGTCAGACGACGACCCCGTAAGCCAAGGGTTTGCTCAGCCCCTCGAGGCGCTGATCAGCGTCGATTTTCCCTGCGGAGCGCTCTTAATCGTGTACTTCGAAATCGCCGATGCCGGCCCCGATCCCTTCCGCATCGATTTCGAACTCGTCCCGTCCGAATCCACTCGATAGCCGCGTTCAGACCGGTGACAGCCGTGACACGGCCTTAATACACTTCATGACCCCCCCGAGACCATCTGCCGCGCGAACTGAATCGGCACCCCAAAGTTGCTACCGTGAAAATCACGGGTGATGGCGAAGTTGACCCCGATCACCGTTCCATCCGGCCCAAACACCGGTCCCCCCGAGCCACCCGAAGTCGTCACCGCGTCGTACACCAACCGTTTTGGCATCACTTCGTTGAGCGCACCCTGCGTGATGATCGGCGAGATAGCCCCATGATGGGCAAGTTCTAAAAGCAACTGCTTCGTATCTTTGGCAACCGCCAGAATCTCCGCCACCACCGCCGGTTCCGCACGCGCCAGCAGCGCATTCAACCCTGTCGGATACCCCAGCAAGATCACTCGCTCCCCGCGCAGCAGAGCCAAATCGCCCTCAAACATCGGCAAAACCGGCACGTCGCCGACCTTCACCTTAATCAGCGCGATGTCCACCTCTTCTTCGCTGATCCGAATGGCGCCGGGATCCACGTCAATCGGCTCATGTCCGGGAAATGTGGCCGTCAAATGAACAAAGCCCGGGACCATGCCCTCGTTGACGAGCGAAGCGACCATGTCATTGCGCCACCAAGGCTCGGCTACGTGTCGGTTGGTCACCACGTCACCGCCCGCGCTCACCAGGAACCCTGAGCCGAAGTATTCGAGGGACAGCGGTTCCCCGTCCGGACCGGTGACGGGAACGAACTCCTCCCCCTGCCTCATTTTCATCGTGAATTCGCCGTGGATGAGGCAGACGCCTCGGCTGGATACCTCAAGGACATGCCTCATGGCGACGCCGCGCTCGGCGTACACGTCGAGAACATCCGTCCGGCGATCAAACTCCTCCCGGAGCCGGTCGATCTCCTCGCGCGACACCCGCCCAGCGTTTTCCGTGCGGAATTGTTCGAACTGCTCTCCAATTCGGGTGACTTCCTGCCGATAGGCTTGGGCGATCCCCTCGCGGATTTGGGCCTCCTGCCTGGCCACTCGGCGGGTGGTCATGGCCCCTCCCAAATACGCGGCCAGAAAAACGATAAGTGGCACGAGGAAAATGAGAAGCACCTTAACTTGCCACGAACTATGAGCGACCAGATCGCGCTGAAGGGCTCGCGTGGATGCAAAAAACCCGCTCGCCCCGCGGACTTCCTTGGCGTCGCTCAGCATAAGTCGCACGGGCTTGCAGACCGCCCCTTCCTCATAGTGGATCCGGAAGCGGATTTTGGGGCCGTCGCGCCCGATCTCCAGAAGATCCCCGTGTTCGAGAATGACTTCGTACACTTGCTGCCGATTGACGAATACCTCGCCCTCGATCGCCTTGAGGTGAAACAGGCATTCCTCTTGCACGAACGTCAATTCGGCATGACGGGGCTTGACGTTCTGGCCGTCGCGGTAGCGCACATCGGCACCCCGAGCGGTACCGAAAACCAGCCGGTCCTTTTGATAGGTAATGGTCTGGCCACGTTGCGGTCCGCTGAGGTGCAGGAGTTGAGCACGCATCCATTCGACTCCACGGCGTAAGCGACTACGGGAGTCCCATCGTACGGGAGTCGATCATTTCGGACCAGGATGTGAGACCGACTGGAGCGGGCAGTTTGAGTACTCCTCGCGAGGTGGGGATAAGCTAGGCCCGTAGGGCCGATTGAGTTTAGCCCAGCATTTCAATGCTGGGGATTCGGCGGTGGAGATTCCAAAGTCCCGTACCACCACACCGCGGGCTGCGCGGGCGAGCCCTTGGACCCCACCGCGACGCAATAGTCCGCGCCGATGCAGTCCACGCCGTTGGCCACGCTGGTGCCGGAACCGCTTTCGGGAGGCGCGGTCAGCGTGCAGTTCATCCCATTGGAATCGCACTCCCACGCCGCCGCGTGATCGACGAATAGCCGTGGGCAAGCGCAGCGCCGCCCACGGTATCCGGGCAAAAACCGATGCAGATCCTGAAGGGCAACGCCGTGAACTGAATGATTTTCTGCGGTTTCCCGAACAGGGAAACGTCGAATTCCCCGCAACTCACGCCGTTGGCTGCAAGGACGGGAGCCCGTAAGGGCGACACTCTTCCCCAGCCCACGACGTAAGTCGTGGGAATCGAGTCGGTAGTGGATTCAAGCCCCGATTAGGGGCGGCACTTTGGCGAGCCAACGCGGACGCAGGTGCATTCAGTGTCGCCCCTGGAAGGGGCTTAAATCACGAAAAGGACCACTTCACCCACGGCTTACGCCGTGGGCTGCAAAAGGCGGTGACGCCGCTGCGCGGCTTAGGACCCGGTCGTGGATTCAAGCCCGAAAAAGACCCGACCCTTCAGTTCACGGCGTTGCCTGAAGGGGTCGTCTGACTCCACAGGGATGAAGAGGACGGCCCCGCGTCAGAGCAGCCCCGGCGTGTTCTTTAGCGTCTCGATGAGCTTCAGCGCGGCCGGACCGGCCAGAACCACCAGAATCGCCGGGAAGATGAACAGAATCAACGGGGCCATCAGCTTGACCGTCGTCTTTTGGGCCCGTTCCTCCGCCGCCTGACGACGCTTTACCCGCAAAGCGTCCGACTGATTTCGCAGGGCCTTGGCGATGCTCGTGCCAAAACGCTCCGCCTGATTGATGATCGCCACCAACGACCTAACTTCATCGACTCCGGTTCGGCTGCTCAGGTTGCCCAAGGCCTCCGACCGCGGAATGCCCATCTGCGATTCGAGGGTGACGATCTGTAACTCTTCCGAGACCGTCGGGTGAACATGGCGCATTTCGTCGCCGACCCGTTGGAAGGCGGCGTCCAACCCCAGCCCAGACTCCACGGAAATGACGAGCATGTCGAGGCAGTCCGGCAGGCTGTTGCGAATCCGCTCCTGGCGGCCGGACATCGCCGAACTCAGCCACAGGTCCGGGATCAGGAACCCAAGGCCCGCGCCGACCAGCACAATCCCGACGCCGGTCGCGATGGGATATCCCTTCGCCCAAACAAAGGCAGCGGCGCCGAGGCCGAGGAGGATCGCGACCACCGTCTTGCTGGCCAGGTAAGTGGTGGGGGCCGTCTCGGTGCGATAACCGGCCGAAGCCAATTTCAGGCGGAGCTTGGACATCTGCTCCGCGCTCTGCATCATGGCCGGCCGAACCGCCAACGGGGCGACCGTGTCCAGCACCCTCTTGGCGACCGATTCCTTGGCCTGTTTTCGCAGGTTGCTGAGGCTGGAGTGGGGCTTGCGGCCCGTCATGCGCCGCTTGATCGCCTCATCATCCACATCCGCCTTGGGCCAAAGCGAGTAGATGATCAGGGCGATGCTGAAAATCACCATGCCGCCCACGAGGTACAGGTTCACAACAGTCACTCCTCAAAGCGGCGGCGTTCACTGCCCCGCCGGTATTTCTCATTCATGCCTTCGCGAACGCCTCATCCGGGAACCGCGATCCGCAACCAGGCATCCCAGTCTTAGACCTTGATGTTCACGATCCAGCGGATCATCGCGATACCCATCAACTGCATCCCGATGGCGACCATCAACATGATCTTGCCGCGCGGGTCTTCCAACAGGACGCTCGCGTATTTCGGGTTCAACCACATCGAGCCCAGAAAAACAATGCCCGGCAGTGCGAACAGGACCCAGCCGGAAAGCCGCCCTTCCGCGGTCAATCCGCGTACCAGGCCGGCCAGCTCGATGCGCTCGCGGATGACCCCGCTGATGTTGTCGAGGACCTCGGCCAGGTCGCCGCCCGTCTGCCGCTGGATCAACACCGCGGTCACAAAGAAGCGAACATCAAGCGAGTCAACCCGGTTCGACATGGACTTCAAAGCGTCCTCGACCTTTACGCCGAGGTTCTGCTCGTGATACACCTGGGCGAACTCAGTGGCGATCGGCGGCGGCATCTGCTCATAGATGAGTTGAATGGCACCGGCCAGTGAATGTCCCGCTCGCAGCGCCTGGCCCATCATTTCAAACACGTCCGGCAACTGCGTCATGAGCTTCTGCATCCGCCGCCGCCGCTTGACGCTCAGCCAAACCAGGGGCAGGATCATGATCGCCGCGCCCGAGGCCAAAGCGACGAACAGATTGATTTGAAGGACCAGCAGCCCGATGGCCGTGATCAGCGCCAGCCCGGACAGATTAAAGAGCATGCTCGACGCGACCCACTCGACGTCGGCCTGGTCGATGAGCGTTTGCAGCCGAGGAATGAACTTGAGTTTACCGATGATCGCTTCCGCAAGCGACTTCGACGAATCGATCGTTCGCTTCCGGAGGATGCTTGACGAAGCCACTTCGCCCTTGGTCCGTTCGCCGCGCAGCCGGTCCCGGACCTTCTTCTGGCTGGAGGCCTTGGACTCGACGATGACCTGAAAGATGCCCCAAAACAGCAGCATCGAACCGGCCACCGGCAACACGTACGCCATCAACGCCGCGTCCGCCAGCATCGGTGGAATGGAAACCACAACCATAATCCAGCCCTCAACGTCGCAGGCCGTTCATCCCGGGAGCAGACCCTTCCGAATCACCCCGGTCATCAACGGCGGGCACCCGCTCCCCACTTCTTTCAATTCGGCGCGTCGCCGCGCCGCCTCACTCGCCCTCGTCCTCCAACAAAACCTTCCGTTGGAACATGGAGGGATCCACGTCGCATCCGGCCGCCTTGAGCCGATCCATGAACGACGGGCGAATGCCCGTGGCCACAAACTGCCCTTTCGCGCGGCCGCTCGAACTGATACCCGTCTGCTCGAACGAGAAAATATCCTGCATCGTGATGATGTCGCCTTCCAACCCCGACACTTCGGTCACGCTGATGAGCTTTCGGGCTCCGCCCGTGAGCCGTTGGGCCTGGACAAGCACGTGAATCGCCGCCGCGAATTGCTGGCGAATCGCCCGAACGGGCAGCTCAAAACCCGCCATCATCACCATCGTTTCGACGCGGGCCACCGCATCTCGCGTGCTGTTGGCGTGAACCGTCGTCAGTGAACCGTCGTGACCGGTGTTCATCGCCTGGAGCATGTCCAGAGTCTCGGACCCTCGACACTCGCCCACCACGATGCGATCGGGACGCATACGCAGACTGTTGATCAGCAAATCGCGGATCGTGATCCGCCCCTTGCCCTCGATGTTGGCCGGACGTGTTTCCAGTCGAACCACGTGCGGTTGCCGAAGCTGCAATTCGGCCGCGTCTTCAATGGTCACAATTCGGTCGGAATCCGGAATGAAGCTCGACAGGTTGTTCAGCAGCGTCGTCTTGCCGGAGCCCGTTCCGCCCACCACAACGATATTCAGATGCGCCAATACGCACATCTGGAGAAAATCGCGCATCTCCGGCGTGACCGACTTGAAATTGATGTAATCTTCCCAATTGATCGGATCGGCGCCGAAACGGCGGATCGACATGCTCGGCCCGTCGATGGCCAGCGGAGGAATGACGCAGTTCACGCGGCTACCGTCCGCCAGTCTCGCGTCCACGAGCGGGCAGGTTTCGTCGCACCGCCGCCCGACGGCGCTGACGATCTTGTCGATCACGTGCATCAGGTGGGCGTTGTCGCGAAACTCGACTTCCGTCGTTTCCAGCCGTCCGCGGCGCTCGACGTATACCTGCTTGGGGCCGTTGACCAGAATATCACTGATCGATGGATCGCCGAGAATCACCTCCAACGGCCCAAGCCCGAAGGTCTCGTCGAGCACCTCGGTAATCAACCGTTGGCGTTCATTGAAGTTGAGTAAGGTGTTTTCCTGGTCCGCGAGCCGGGATACGAGTTCCTTGACCTGCTCGCGCAGGGTCTCATCGTCGCCCACCATGCGCGCCAGATCGAGCTGGTCGATCAGCTTTCGGTGCAGGCGCATCTTCAAGGCGTTGAATTGCTCGACTTTCTCTTTGGATACTTTGGTACGGGCTGGTGGGCCAGGCTTTGCCGGTGGGGCCTTGGCCGTCACCGGTGCTTTGGGGGGACTGGGCGGCGCGGTGGTCGCAGTCGCAGTCGCCGTCGCCGCCCCTGCCGACGCGGCTGGGGTTGCTGGTGCCGTCGGAAGTCGCTTCCCAAACATTCGTTCACTCCTCCGGAGCGCAAACTTCTCTTGAGTCGAACTTCCGACCCACCGTTACTGGCCGCGCGCGCTGTTCGCTCCGCCTCCCAGAACTCGTACCTCAGCTCGTGGCGAATATGCGCCCGATCAGACCTTTCTTGCGCGCATCCTTATCATCGGCCTGCTCTTCAGGGGTATGGAGCCGTTCGGCGATTTCCTGTATCGCCAACCGCACCTTGCTTTTCGGACCGTAGATCTTGAGTGGTTCGCCCAGGTTGATCGCCCCGCTCACCGTCCCCCAATCGTCCGGTATCGTCGCGAAAACCGGCAGATTGAGCGTTTCGCTCACATTCTCCACCGTCAAATGCCCCGAGTCGCGCCCCATCCGATTGCATATCAGACGCATGCGGTCGAGGTTGTATCCGGTGTGCCGAAGCGTATCGAGAATGCGCAGCGCGTTGCGTACGCATGGGATCAGCAACTGAACGACCAGCAGGTTCACGTCCGATAGGGCGAGTAGTGATTGCGCCCCGCTGTCAAACCGGGACGGTCCATCGGTCACGACGTGTTCGTTCATTTGCAACAGCGTCGAGAGCACCCCAACACACGCCGGCGCCGTAATCCCATCCGCCTCCACGAAGTTCGACGGACGGCTCAACACCTGGACCCCGGTTAAATGCTTGGTCAGGGCCCGAGTGACCACCTGCGACTCAAGCTGTTCCGGAGAGGCGCAGAGGTCGGCCAAGGTGTACGTCGGCTCGACATCGAGCAGCGTGGCCACTTGTCCGTATCGATAATCCAGATCGACTACGGTCACCCCGCGGTCCGTCAGCCCGGCCAACTCCACACCGAGATTGGCCGTCAAGGTGGTGGCGCCGACGCCGCCGGCGGTCCCCATCACCGTGATCAGCTTGCCGGTTCTACCGCTTTCGGGCCTTTGGACGGCCACTTTTTCGATCGCCTCGCGGAGGGCGTTCGCTTCCAGCGGCTTGGGTAGAAACTCGCGGATCCCCATCCGCATGGCCTTGAGGATCAACGGGCCATCCGTGGAAGCCGACGCCGCGAACAGAACCGGGGGCGGCGTGGCGGTCAGCACGTCCGCGAGAATGGCGAGGATCGATTCCGGTGACGGGTCGAGATCGACCAGAACGATGTCGACGGGACATTGCTTGACGACCTGGGCGAGCAAGCCTGGCTCATCGACCTCGGCAACGATCTTGACCCCCTCGATCTGAGAGAGCATCGCGCGCATTTGCACCGCGAACGAATCGTCCCGGTGCACGATGATAAACCGAACGTCCTGCCCCATCGGCGTCTTCGCGCGAATCAACCCTGAGGGTCGAACCTCGTTCCCCCGTCAGACCCCGAAGTTCCGCTGGCGTGGGGTGACCACGATCGGACCGTTGCACCACCGGTCGGATCTCGACCGGCGATGGGTCGGCCTGAATCGTATGCGCCCGTCAAATCCGAACGCACACACACTCGTTCTATCGGCTTTTCATCCGCACGGGACTTGCAGACGGACCGGCGGCAATCCAAATGACCGGCGGCCCTGTTCTCTGCCGGGCGAAACACGGATTCCAAGTCCGATCACATCATCAATCGGTCCGATATCCGTTTTTCGCATTCGCCATCATCTCGACGACGATCCGCGTAGGAAACGCAACCGCCCCTTCGACCGCGAGACGCGGACGAAGGGGCAATCGCGTTGACTGTCGCCGCTCCGCCCTAGCGCGGATGCATCGAACGGCTCTTGGCGCGATCCGTTATCGCACGCTAACCGACGTCTCCTCATGCCCCCAAGGGCCATGCAACGAAAGCTTCTCGGTTTCGCTGGGCGCCGCCGCCGTGTCCTGTTCCTCGGCCCGCTTCAGGCTGGCCCGCGAATCGAGCAAGCCCAGGAAATACAAGTCGAAGTCGTTCGGATCTTCCAGGTCCTGACCAGGGATCCGAACCTTCTGATGAGCATCGAGCGGGGCAACGATCTCCGGCGTTACCAGGATGACCAGTTCCGACTGCGCCCGCTGGAATTCCACGGAGCGGAACAAGGTTCCCAACACCGGAATATCGCCCAGCGCCGGAATCCGGCTCGCCAGACCGCGGACCTGCTCGTTGAGCAGACCGGCCATCGTGATGGTCTGACCGCTACCCAACTCAATGGTGCTGTCCGCCCCCCGCGAAATCAATCCGGGAACCACGAATCCGGACAATTGAACCGCCGCGCTGAAATCCAACTCCGACACTTCGGGCGTGACCCGCAAACGAATTCTCTGTTGCCCTTTGACGATCGGCGTAAAGTTCAAACGAACGCCGAACTCCTTCCACTCAATGGTGGTCCGCTCGTCGCCCTGAGGCACCGGCACCGGAAACTCCCCGCCGGCGAGAAACGTCGCCGTCTCCCCGCTGATGGCCACCAGGTTCGGCTCCGCCAGAATGGTCATCAAGTTGTTGTCGGCCACCGCTTTCAGGAAGAGCTGCGTCTGGACCCGCGGAAATCCGAGGGAAAACGTCGTGTTCTGCGCGACCGGAATACCATTCTCATCCGTGAAGAACGGCACGTTCTGGGTCACCTGGGCAGCGCCGGCGGCGCCGATGTTGATCGGGTTGATTCCCCCCAACTGGCTGAGCGCGAACCCGTCTTTGAAATTCTCACCCACCAGGTAGCCGTTAATCCCCAATTCGCGAGACGCGGAGCGGCTCACCTCGGCCACGCAAACCCGCAGCAGGACCTGTTGTTCGCCGGCAATCTCAATATGGTTCTGGACCGCCAACGGATTCGCGGTATCCCCGCTCGGAAGAAACAGCTTGGCGAGATCGACCATCCGCTGGGCACGGTCGAGGCTGCTCGCGCTTCCCGACAGGATCATGTTCCCGCGCACGCTTCTGGCCTTCACCGTCGAAAGCGGGTCGATCTGGCGAAGCGTCTCATTAAATGCATCCAGGTCCAGCTCGACCCAGACGTCGAACACGTACTGCTTGTGGTCAGCCCCAAGCAGCACGACACTGGTGTTGCCGAAGCTCTGCCCGGTAATCAAGATCCGCGTCGGGCTGAGCACCTGCACGTCGGCCACTTGCCGGGCGATGATGTCGGCCCGGGTCACTTCCACCGTCGTTTCGATCGTCACGCTTCGGTGAAGCGGAACGGTAATACGCTGGAAGTTCTGCCCGAGGTCCAGCACCGTCGCCTTGAATTCCGTCGGCTTCGGCTGCCCCATGACGGGGGAGGCCCAGCAGGCGCAGACCGCTCCCACGGCAAGGCACAGAACGGTGTCGGCCAGACCTAAGCAACGCTCACGGCGGGCCGGCGGCAATCCGTGCCGGCTGTCATTCGGAACAAACTGGAACATGGAACGCATCCTCCTCATTCACGCGGTACCGCGTAATCCTGATCCTCGGTGGTATCCCCGGTCTCGCTCGGCTCTTGCAACGTCTCCCCGGCCTCGTCGAATTCGGGCGCAGGTGGAACCGGCGAAGCCGGCACCCCTGTCGCATCGGTCGGCGGGCGGCGAATCGCTCGTTCGAGCGGGTTTTCGGGCTCAACCCGACTGGCATCCTTGGAAACACCCAGCAAATTGAACGAATCGGGCCCCTCGAACGTCATGCGCTCCAAGCTCGCCCCACGACCCGGCGAACCCCGGAACACAATGACATCATGGGTTTGACCCGGGGCTTTCGGCTCTTCGGCGGCCGCGCTCCTGAATGGCTCGATCGGAGCCGCCTGCTCTTCCCCAAACAAGTCCCGGTTGCTGGCCTTGGCCTGTTTTTCGCTCAGTTCCGAATCCTGTTCTCCGCGAAGGGACAACGTGATCTTGCCGCGCGTCGCCGCCAGGTGCAGTTTCGGAACTTCTTCTTCCTTCACGAGCAGCGTCGCGGATTTCGCCGGCTTGACCTTGTTCCCGCTCGGCTCGGTTTGAACCCCCTGGCCGATCGCCGCGACCTGGATGCGCTGAAGAATGACTTCGGAAATCGTCTCTTTCTTCCGGCTGCCCGAGTTCACGTCCATGACCACGTTCACGTCGACCCAATCACCGGGCTTGAGCTGATAGGCCACGCCGGTCACTTCGTCGATCTTGACCGACACCGCCCGGAAGCCCGTTGGAATCCGCGCGACCATGCCCGGCCGGGCGCCCTTGGGCGCCAGCATGGACAGGAGGACGGGGGCCTTGGCGGGGATCGACTTGGCTGTCACTCGCTTGATCGCGTCCTCCACCTTCTCGATGCGATCGCTGCTCGGCGCCAACTGACCATCCGCCGTTTCGACGACCTCGACCATGTCCTCGTTGATTTCCAGGTAGGCGCCGATGTCCTGCTTGGCCCGGACGACGTGGACCGTGGACCGGGCCTGCCCCGATGCCTGGGCCTTGCGGACCGTGTCGATCACGTACTTCACCGCCACAAGCCCGATCAGCAGACCCAGCACGAGTGGAATAACTGCCTTTCCCTTCATGACTGTTTCCTTGTTCTCAATCGCCTACGTAATTGACTCGAGATTCGCACACCCGCGCATCCCAGGAGTCTCATGAAGCGACCTCCGGGAGCCCGCGGCCCGAACCGGTCGTTCTCGGAACATCGGTTGTTTATCGGAAGGGTTGAGGCGAGGTTCGAACTTTCGTCGAAAATTCTTTGGCGGCCGACTTTTGAGTGCCCGCCGGACGAACTCGACAAGTACCGCTGGAAATGGCGCGGGCGCGCCCTCAGGCGCGCCCGATTATGCTACACTTAACTCTTGCGAACGGGTTATTCGGCCTCTTCGATCCAGCCCTCTTTTCGCATGCTGCACGTGCCACCCAGATCAAAGTCGTGCGGTCCGAAAAATCCACCCATCAGCGAAACATCCGCATACGGTACGGTAACGGTCACCGTCTCCAGCGGGCTTGTCCCCGTCGAGTGCGTCATGTTGATCTCAAAAGTCGTCAGACCGGATGGTCCCATCACTTGATTGATGCGTTCGACGACTTCCGTGTAGGGTTCATCGGTGGTCTGCAAAACCGCCAGCCGGCACCCTTCTCGGGCCGCCGTCTGCAGCGTCTGCCGCACCATGAACACCCATCCGTACTCGATGATCCCAAACAGGACCGTCAGCAGCAGCGGGAGCACCACCGCGAACTCGACGATCGCGGCCGCTCGCTCGCGCGGCGAACCATCTCGACTGATCCTTCTCATCATCCAGGGCTTGGCGTTCATGACTTATACCCCCCACCATCCGAACATTTTGCACGAGAGCACGATCAACGCTCCGGCCGTGAGCGGAACGCCGTACGGCAGCAACTGCGACGTCGAGCCAAAGCTCTTGGCCGAGCCAAAGTCGCTGAACACCGCCTGCGGGTTCGTGCACTTCGTGAATATGACGCCCAGATTGGAACACGCCATCCGCAACCGCCCAGTGGAAACAATCATCACCACCGCGGCAATCCCGCCCACGATGGCACCAACCACGAAGGCGTACAGCGTCAAGAGCGGACCGAACCAGACGCCGATCGCGGCCATGAGCTTGACGTCCCCCGCGCCCATGCCGTGCATCATCCACGGCACGATCAACAGGCCAAAGCCCGTCCACATCCCCAGGAAGCCGTCATACAGCCCCGCGCCGCCGTTAAGAACACCTTGTGCCGCGAAGCCGACCACGATCAGCGCCGCGTTCAGCCAGTTGGGAACGCGTCGCTGGGAGTAGTCAATCCACGACGCCCACAGAACGCCGGGAACCAATAGAACACACGTTAGTTGCCAGAAACCGAATTCCATCCGATGCGCTCCGAACCATTGGCGATTGCATTATTGTCAATTGTCCGTTGAGAAACCCGACGCTCGACCATTCCTCTTCGATTTTCTCAATGGACAATGGGCAATAACCCCATTCGCCATTCTTCTTTACACTGTCCCCTATTCGTGGTTCATGCCGGCGGGCGCGGCCAGTTACGGCCGGCGCCCACCGGCGTGGAAACCACAAACACAACAACTTACGCCGCTAGGGCGCAAGTCGTTTCGTCCGCCTGCGTCACGAACCGCCGCCGGTCGGCAACGAGCTGTCGACGTTCGTGAAAATACCGCTGACCGTCGTGCCGAGCCCCGTGATCGCGCCCAGCGCGACGATAATAATCAGGGCCAGCATCACGGCGTACTCAGTCGCCGTCGGACCATCCTCGGATTTCAGGAAACCCTTCGCACGATTCAGGAAATTAGTCATTGCTCTTACTCCTCTCAAACATTGAGGGCTGATGCACAGCCCGACGAAATTGGAAGGTCCTTCAGGAGACACTCGGTACCTGACCCCTCCCGGCAAGCAACTCGAACCTCCGAGGGTTCAGAGCCAGCTGTTCTTCACAGCCATTGTTCTTTGATCATCGCGAATCTTGATCCCACGGTGGGTAACTCGGGGAGGTATGAGCGGACGATAAGCGTGCCGATCTTTCCCCCAAACCGAGCGCCCGCGCCGGGTCAGCTCGCGACAACTTTCTTCCCACCCTCAACGCGGCATGCCGACGGCATCACCACGTCAGGCGACGCGGCCGATCGGGATCATCATGACCCGCCGCCGAGTCCCGGCATCGTTCCCGCGATGGATACGTAGATGTTCCCGACGTGCCCGCCGAAACCGCTCAGCGCTGCGATCACCCCGACACAGATCAGGGCAATCAGCACGCCGTATTCCGTGGCGGTCGGACCATCCTCGGATCGCAAGAACCGTACCATGCTTCCGTTCAAAGCCTTCACGGCCTCCCCCTCCGATCCTTATTGAGTGAATTGACCGATCGATGCCCACACCGGCATCGGCATCAACGCACTCCTGTACACTCTCCAATACGATGGACCGACCTGCAAACGATTGGCCGGCATTTCGCTGATCGTTGGGCGCAATACGACCGAAAAGCGCCGCCCCACTCCTCCTAAGATCGCCCCACCCGTTTTTAGGACGCACACGATTCACGGACGGTCCGCCGTTCGTCATCAGGCTCCGACTCCCTGCCCGCATGAAGAAACCCTGTGATTGCCCGTCCATTGCGTCCCCATAACTCCGCGCTCAGGAAACATGTCGTATGGTCGATGATCCGAACGATCGAAGCGGCGCGGCGACTTGGCCGATACCCGTCATGCCATCGCCATCATCGCATTCGCGGATTCGAGATAGAACGTCACTGGAGCCCGGCATCGATGACCATACTCTCGGACTACACCCATTCCACCGTCTGTATTCCGGTCGACCGCGCCGATGAGATCGTTCGCACTTCCCCACAAACGACCTGGGTCCGGCCCTACGACTACATTCTTGTCGCCAGCGTCACTCTGACCTTGTTCCTTTGGGCCGTTACCGGAATCCCGCTCTCACCGTTTCGTCCCTGGCTTACCGGCACCGTACAGCGCAATCTCTTTTACATCTTCGCATGCGTGGTACTGATCGCCTTCGTCCGTTCGGTGATGTACGTCGCGCGCGGAGGGCGCTTCCGCCGCCGCTTCCTCGACGCCACCCTGGTACGTCACTTCGGGTGGCGTCCGCTGTTCGGCGCCCTTCGCTACATCGTCCTATGTTCGATCGTCCTGACCGTGTACAGCTCGATCAAACAGGCCATCCCGCTGATCAATCCCCATCGCTACGATGACGCCCTCGTCGCGGTCGAACGAGCGGTCCATTTCGGTTGGAACCCCGCGTGGTCGCTGATCGCGTCGAACCCACCCACGTGGTGGCTGACCTTCCTCGACTACGCCTATTACACTTGGTTCCCCTTCATGCCCATGGTCGCGGCCTATTTCCTGGTGCATCGCAACCGCGCCAAGCGCGACCGATACTTCGCCGCCTTCATGTCCGTCTGGATCATCGCCGACCTCATCGGCCTACTGATCCCCAGTCACGGTCCGTGCTACGTCGACCCCAACACCTTCCCGCCCACGGCCATGTACTTATGCAGCATGACCCAGGACTGGCTGTGGATGAACTATTCAGCGCTCAACGAGATCACGCTCCTCGGCAATGGAAATATGGAATTCGGCTGCGGACTCATGGCCATGCCCAGCCTCCACGTCATTGTCGTGGGCCTATATGTCACTTTTTTGTGGGACGAGGGCCGCTGGTTGCGCTACTTATCGATCGCATATGCCGCGCTCGTTCTCATCGGATCGGTCTACAGCGGCTGGCATTATGCCATCGACGGCTACGTCGGCTTTGCGATCGCATTCCTGGTCACCTGGGCCGTCGGCAAGCTCCCCGGAGCATGGCGAAGGCCCGTTGGCACTTGATGTGGGACCGACTTTCCAGTCGGTCACTTAGAATGAATGCTCAGCAAGTCAATCACTTAATCAATCACCTTGTCTCGTCCGCTGATAACAATGGCGCTTGGGGTTATCACTCCGGCCAGTCCCAATCTCCCGAACCGACTGCATGGGCTTGCAGCGCGCTCATGAAGCTCGGAGTCCACCGCCCTATCTGGTCTCGGGGTCTCCACTGGCTAACCAAGGTCCAAAGCCCCGACGGCGGCGTACCTGTTTCCCAGGAGTTTCCTTCACCCTGTTGGCCCACCGCACTCGCCATTATCGCCTGGCAAACCGCCGCCTCGCATGGCCAAAACGATTTCACTGATTCGATCGACCGGGGTGTCGGTTGGCTGCTTCATCATCACGGGCGCTCGTTCCCTCGCGATCCCACCGTCTTCGGCCACGACACCACCCTGACCGGCTGGCCATGGGTCGCCGGCACCCACTCATGGGTCGAACCCACCTCATACGCCATCCTGGCATTGCGCCACGCCGGCCGAGCCGATTACCACCGCGTGCGCGAGGCAATTCGTTTGCTCATCGATCGCGCCCTGCCCGACGGTGGATGGAATTATGGAAACACTCGCGTCTATCAAAACACGCTTCGTCCATTCCCCGGCACGACCGGCATCGCCCTCTGCGCCCTGGCCGGTGAACCTCGTTCGCCGTGCATCGACGGCTCCATTCGCTACCTGAGTGAACGCCTGCCGGGCGTGCGCGCTCCCTGGTCCCTTGGATGGGGCATTCTAGGTCTGTCTACGTGGAATGCTTGCCCGGACGACGCCGCGGGTTGGCTCGCCGAGTCGGCCGCGCGAGCAACCTCTCAGGTCACCGCGCATACGTTGGACCTGGCCATGCTCCTTCAAGCATCGCAGGCGTTGTCATCCGCGACTACAGCGGCCGATCTCCTTGGAGTGCCATGACGTGACACTACAGGTCACGGAAACATCGACGCCGACGACGGAATCCGGCGCGCTCCACCGGCCTTCGCGCCGTGACTTGTTCGTCGCCGGCGGCGCCGTCGCCCTCGGCGGCGGAATCGCGGCGGCCATGCGTCAATGGGCCCGTCACGAGTATGGCCAGCGCGCCGAAGTGTTCATCGGAAAAGCGCCGAACTACGAGACGGACCTCACCTCCGTGATTCTCGACGGCCTGCGGACACTCGGCATCGATCGCAACAAAGTCCGCGGCAAACGAATCCTGCTCAAACCGAACCTCGTCGAAACCGCCGAAGGCGCACCGCATATCAACACTCACCCCAGCGTCATTCTCGCAGCGGCCGAGGCCCTCCGACGGCTCGACGCCGCTGCAATCATCGTCGCCGAGGGTCAAGGCCACCGCCGCGACAGCACCCACGTTCTCGACGAGTCCGGCATGGGACAAGCCCTCCGCGAGGCGAAACTACTCTTCGTCGACCTCAACCACGACGACGTGGCCCCCATCCCCAACGTCGGGCGATGGACCAAACTCGCCCCGCTCTACCTACCGAAAACGCTGCTCAACGTGGATTGGGTCGTTTCGGTGCCCAAGCTCAAGACCCATCACTGGGCGGGCGTGACTTGTGCGATGAAAAATCTCTTCGGGGTCATGCCCGGCATCGTCTACGGCTGGCCGAAGAACGTCCTCCACCACGAGGGCATCTCCGAGTCCATCCTCGACATCAACGCCACGTTGAAACCGACACTGGCCATCGTCGACGGCGTCATCGGCATGGAAGGCGACGGCCCCATCATGGGCACGCCCAAACCCGTCGGCTGCATCATCATGGGGACCAATCTGCCCGCCGTCGACGCCACCGCCGTGCGGGTCATGGGCCTCAATCCGTCGGGAGTGCCCTACTTGCCCGCGGCGTCCGCCGGAGGCCTCGGCCCGATCCGCGAGCCCAACATCACCCAGCGCGGCGAACCGATTGCGTCACTCCTCACTCGCTTCGCCGTATTGAATGCCCCACACCTGCGCGCCGTGGCGTCGGGTTGATGGCGACCGGTCAAGTTTGCGTCGGATCAGAGCCGCGACCGTGAGGGAGCGGTTTTTTCAGGCACGCAAACGCCAAAACCGCTTGCTCAGGCGCGCGGCTCTTGATCAACTGCTACCACCTTTGGTCACACGAGGTTTGCAGTTCGCACCTTTCCTTAGCTATAATCTGCGGACTCCAAGCGTTGGGCGAATTCGCCCGCGGAATCAAACGGCTCCAAACGCAACTTGAGCCATCGCGGGGGCAGCATGACCAATCACGCAGACTTTTGCCGTTCGCGCCTCGGCGGACTGCTGAATCGCGTTTGTCACACAAGCGGGATACTTCCCCGACGACGCTTCCGCTTGCGGCTGGTCTTCTCGATTGGTTTCTTTTGCTTGGTGATCGTCGCATTACCCACCGCGCCTCTCGCCGGACAGGATGCGCCCGGCTCCATCGTGGGATGGGGAAGTCAAGTCGTCGGCGGCGACCTTTCCGGCGGCTTCGTCGCCGTGACCGCAGCGTGGCATAGTTTGGCCCTCAAGGCAGACGGCTCCATCGTTGGATGGGGGTATAACCCGGATGGCCAGACCAACGTCCCCGCACCGAACAGCGGCTTTATCAACGTGGCTGCGGGCTTTCACCACAGTTTGGGCCTCAAGGCAGACGGCTCCATCGTGGGCTGGGGGGCCAGCGGCGCCGGCCAGATCAGCGTGCCTGCCCCCAACAGCGGATTCATCGCCGTGGCCGCGGGCGACGTCCACAGTATGGGCCTCAAGGCCGACGGCTCAATTGTAGCGTGGGGATACAACGACTACGGTCAGACCGACGTTCCAGCGCCCAACAGCGACTTTGTCGCCGTGGCAGCGGGCGGGCGCCACAGTCTGGGCCTCAAAGTCGACGGCTCCGTTATAGCCTGGGGCTACAACTACATCGGCCAGACCAACGTTCCTACACCCAACAATGGCTTCATTGCCATTGCCGCCGGCGGGTCTCACAGTCTGGGGCTCAAGGCCGACGGCTCAGTTGTCGGCTGGGGTAACAATTACTCTGGTCAGACGGACGTGCCCGCGCCCAACAGCGGCTTCGTTGCTGTAGCCGCAGGGGAGCACCACAGCTTGGGCCTTAGGCCCGATGGCTTCATCGTGGCCTGGGGACTGAACAGAGATGGCCAGACCAGCGTACCCGCCCCGAACACTGGCTTCGTCGCTGTGGTCGGAGGCTACTCACACAGTCTGGGCCTCAAGGTCGACGGCTCCATAGTGGCCTGGGGAGACAACTTCAACGGCCAGACCAACATCCCCGGCCTAAACAGCGGCTTTGTCGCCGTAACATCAGGGTGGTTGCACCGTCTGAGCCTCAAGGGCGACGGGTCCATCGTGGGTTGGGGAGGCAATGGAAATGACCAGACCAACGTCCCGACCCCCAATACCAACTTCGTGGCAGTGTCCGCCGGTGGAAGCCATAGTCTTGGCCTCAGAGGCGATGGCTCGATCGTTGGCTGGGGAGACAACTACTTCGGTCAGACCAACGTCCCCGCGCCCAACACCGGTTTCCTGGGCATCGCCGCGGGCGGGCGCCACAGTCTCGGCATCAAGGCCGATGGCTCTATCGTCGCCTGGGGACAGAACCACTCCGGTCAGACTAACGTCCCTCCGCCGAACAGCGGCTTCGTCGCCGTTGCCACGAGCTATGACTACAGTCTGGGGCTGAAGGCCGATGGCTCCATCGTGGGTTGGGGAAACAACGAGCACGGTCAGACCGATGTCCCAACCCCCAATAGCGGCTTCGTCGCCATCACCACAAGCCAGTATCACAGTCTGGGCCTCAAGGCCGACGGCTCCATCGTAGGGTGGGGACTGAACAATCTCGGCCAGACGACCGCCCCCGCACCCAACAGCGATTTCATCGGCGTGGCGGCAGGCTGGTACCACAGTCTGGGTGTCAAGGCCGACGGCTCAGTGGTCGCCTGGGGATATGACTACTATGGGCAGACGAACGTGCCGGCGCCCAACAGCGGTTTCGTTGCCGTGGCCGCGGGTAGAATCAATAGTTTGGGCCTCAAGGGCGTATTCGGCGACGCGAACGTCGATGGTCGGGTCGATCTGAACGACATGGCTCTGCTTGGCGACTGCCTCAGCGCGCCCGCCGCGTTTCCTCCGCTGGGCTGCGCCCCAACACGAATGGACCCCGACTGGGACGTGGACCTGGGCGACTTCGCCGATTTCCAGAACCGCTTCGGCTCGCCGTAGTCCTCACCCGCGCAACCTCACCCCGTCGGAAAAAAACGAGCCGGACCAGGCATTGCCTCGTCCGGCTCGTTTCAAACGGTGAACGAATCCGTCGTTCGCTTAGTCTGCGTCTTCCGACATCAGTTCATCATACTTCTCAAACATCTGCGGATCGCGGGCCTTCAGGTCATTCTCGTTGCGGTACAGTTGAACCAGCTCCGAGTCGCCCTTGCGAATCTTGACCTCGATTGTACCGTCCGCCCGCACCTCGAACGTGTGCTTCGGCTTGCCGACCTGCCCCATATGATGCAGGAAGAGGGGTAGCTCGGCGCCATCCCCGCCCTGGCCATGCAGCTTCGCCATCAGCTCCCGGGCCTTCTCCATGTGCTCCTCATAGGCCTCGCGGCTGCCCTGCAGGCTCTCCTGAAGGTTCTTGTGGAGGTCGGCCATGTGCTGTTGCCATTCCTCCGAGTCGAAGTCGAACTCCACGTCAAAATCGAAATCCACTTCACCGGCGTCGCCGTCGAATTGGAATACCATTCCGCTCTGGGCCTGATCGTACAGGTCGAACGCTTCCTCATCCGCGGCCCGCAACTCATCCGCCGTCTGGTAGGTGTTCGTGGTCACCTGGCCGGCGGCATTTTCTCGTGTCACGGTGATCGGTCCCTCACCTTCCTGATCCAAGGTCAGGGTGTTTCCGTCGCGCTGTATTTTCAACTTGAGGTTCTTGTCTCCGTCACCGGCACCGGCAATCACCTGGATGGAACGCGAGCCGCTCTTGGGAATGACCGCCTTCACGTCAGCCGGCAAATCCTTCAATTCAGCAAGGTCGCCCAAGTCCTTCATGACCCACTTGCCGCTCGGACCGCGCATCATCATCTTGCCGCGGACCTGTACGTCGTCCTCAAAGCTCGCATCCGAATCGGCGTTGAATTTCCACGCGAACGCCGAGTTCGGAATGTCCGCTCGCGAGCCCAGCGTCGCGCGAAGGGTCATTTCCTTGCCGTCTCGCAGCACGGTCAGATTAATGGTTTCGCCGGGTTTGCGGGCTTTGATGATATCGACCGCTTCTCCCAGCTTCGTACCGACCTCTTCGCCGTTCACGGCCACGATCACGTCATTGGCCAACACGCCCGCCTTTTGCGCGGGACCATCCGCGATGACCTCAAGCACGCGGATGCCCTCGGATTCTTCTCCGGAGCCATCGGATCGTGCTTCGGTAATCTCGCCGATCGCGACGCCCAGCCAGCCCTTCTGCGCCGCGTCAGCATCGTTATCGTCCGTCGGAGCCCGCTTGATTTTGATGACGCGCTTCTCGCTGCGCCCGTCCGCTGCGCCGTGACCATCGGCGTCAGCGGAGACCCAGACCATGACTGGGTCAGTTTCAGTAACGCCACCTCCGCCGCTTTGGCCATCGCCTAACTCGATTTGTTTCACGATCTTGATTTTATGGGCGCCGTTCGCGCCACAGTCCTCGCCACCGGCATAGGCACTGATGACCACGGGGGGCGCCACAGACACCAACAATCCCAACAACAAACACCTCATCGCTGAACTCCTTTCATTACCTTGACCGCGTTGGACCATTCCACGGGTTTCATTCATTAGACGCCCGCGGCGTTCAACGCCTTTCAATTATTTCAAAACTGCCCCAGCGCACGCAGCGCGGCGCCCGAGGGCACCCTGAGTGTTCGCTTGCGATCGACCTCGATCCAATAGATGTTGCCGTCATCGGCGATGACGCCCAACAGCTCGCGCCCGCGATCGCGCTTCGTCGTTGTTCCGACGGTTCGCATGAGGGACGAATCTACGGGGTTCGAACGCTCAATGCCGGGTCGTGGCACTTGCCATTCGGGATCGAGGGTTGAATGCTGTGCGATACCTCGTTCCCCTGTACCCGCCTGCCAATCCGGCCGCGGAACCCAAAGAGCCAAAAGTGCCGCCGCGATGGCCCCGGGAATCAGCAACCAGCCTCGATGCGGACGCCAATAGCCCGGCGCCGCGGTGCGGGCAGGTTGGATTCGCTCACGATAAGAATCGATATCATCTCCGGCGACTGAAGACCGGAGTGCCGTTGCAGCCAACGCATCGGCCTGTTCGTATTCTTCGGCCATCCGCCGAAGATCGGGATTGCGAAGCAACTCTCGACTCAGCTCCAGCGATTCGTCCGCCGAGATCTCGCCGTCCAGCCGTCGGACGATCAGCCGTTCATAATCCACGGGTTGCATCGACATAACCTTACTCTGCTTCTTTCCTCAGGGCGTCGCGCAACAAGCGTCGCGCACGCACCAATCTTGTCTCCACTGTATCCACCGGCATTCCCATGACCTCAGCGATTTCCTGATAGCTCCAGCCGCTCAAATGGCGGAGCACAAACGGCTCTCGATACAGCTCCGGCAAGCCCGCGATCGCCGCCATCGCCGCCCAGTATGATTCATCGGCCTCAAGGGTTGCGTCGCGCCTGGAGACCGTTGTGGTCGATCCGAACGCGACTTCTCTGGCTCGTTCCCGCTGCCGCGTGACATCGCGCCCGGCGTCCAGCGCCGCATTACGAGCCAGCGCGTACAACCAGGGGCGCCAACGATCGGTCGCCCGGATTTCGGCCAATCTTCGCCACACCGTTGTCCAAACCTGTTGGGCCACGTCATCGACCGGGTCCGTTCGACCCAGCACCCCAAAGATCACACCCCGCACCCATCGATCGTGGCGGCGGACGAAGTCCGCGAATACATGACGATCGCCGGCGCGGATTGCCTCGACCACCGGCTGTTCCGGATCGAACTCCTTTACCAACGCCATCGTCATGCTCACCAAAGAGACGGCCGCCACGGTTGATTCCTGTCACTCGACAGGGTGGGATTCCCCAATCCGTCAAATCTAATACGTTACTGCAAGCCTTATCGGACTCTCTGGGAAAATCAGCAGAAACCGATGTCGTTCTGACCACGAAAAGCGCTTACCAATGAGGTGGTTTTGGTGGTTTTCCGAGGCGAAAATCACCCTAAAATGGTCACTCTTGTTTGTTACAATCTCTATTGCTAGGCTCCAGATTATGCAAAAAACAACCAGACGAATCGGCGGCGGCGCCCTGAATCTTCCTGGAAGCGACGGACCCCCCGCGACTAGCCCGACCGCGGAAGACGGCAACGGTCGTCCGGCCACTTTACCGGCACCTTCGGCCACAACACCTAAAACTCCCGTGGCTCAATTGGGGTCGCAGCCAAACCCGTCGCCGGCGCCCCCTGTATCGGCCCCGACCAGTGCGCAACCGGGCCCACGCCGCAAAAGTCTTTACGAAAACGTCGTTACCCAGTTCAACCATGCCGCTGATTTGATGAACCTCGATCCCGACGTGCGGAAAATCCTTTCCAAAACAGAGAACGAAATCGTCGTCAACTTCCCCGTGAAGATGCAGAACAACCAAGTGGAGATGTTCACCGGCTACCGCGTTCAGCACAATGATGCACTTGGACCCTACAAAGGCGGTCTCCGCTACCACCCTGACGTGGACATTGACGAAGTGCGGGCCCTCGCCTCGTGGATGACCTGGAAATGCTCCCTGGCCGACCTGCCGTTTGGCGGGGCCAAGGGCGGTATCCAAATGGACCCCTCGAAGTATTCACAGGGCGAGCTGGAACGAATCTCGCGCCGGTTCGCCTTCGCCCTGGGGCAGAACATCGGTCCGGAATATGACATTCCAGCACCGGACATGAACACCAACGCCCAGATCATGGCCTGGATTCTCGATAGCTACCTTTCATCCATTCCGGCCACCGAGCGGCAGCGCAACATCCACGTGGTCACGGGAAAACCGGTCACCGCGGGCGGCAGCGTCGGCCGCGACAAGGCCACTGGCCAGGGTATTGTTTTTTGTATTGAACAATGGGCCGCCGACCGAGGGCTAGCGCTCAACAATGCCACGTTCATGGTGCAGGGTTTCGGAAACGTGGGTTCATGGGCCGCGCGGCTGTTGTGCAAACTGGGGGCGAAACTGGTGGCCGTCGAGGACGCCACGGGCGGCACGCGGGATTTTGACGGTCTGGATCCGGAGGACCTATTGAATTACGCCCGCGTTCGCAACGGGATCCACAAATATAAGCAGGGTCAGGCCATCGACCACATAATGTTCCTGAAGACCGAAGCGGATATTTTCATCCCCGCGGCCATGGAAAACCAGATTACCGCGCAGACCGCACCGTGGTTGAAGGTCCGCCTGGTGGCCGAGGGAGCTAACGGGCCGACCGACCCGGAAGGGGACGCGGTTTTGCAATCGCGCGGCATCGACGTGATCCCGGACATTCTGTGCAACTCTGGCGGCGTGATCGTCAGCTACTTTGAGTGGTTGCAGAACAAGCGCAGCGAGTCGTGGGACCTGGACGAAGTCGATTCCAAGCTGAAGAAGAAGATCGGCGGTGCCTATCTGAGAGTCCGCGACAAAGCCCGCGAGCTGAACACCGACTACCGCACCGCGGCATACATTATCGCGCTGCAACGGCTGGAAAAGGTCTACAAAGAGCGGGGGATATTTCCGTAGGGCAGGTCGTTGACCTGCCGCTTCCTGACCGTGTCAAGGAGCATTACAATCACTCATGCGGATTAACGAAATACGCAAGACGCTTCATGCCCAACCATTCCGCCCGTTCTCGGTTCGTGTCGCAGACGGACGTGAATACCACGTGGACCACCCCGATTTCATCGCCCTTGATCCGACGGGCCGCCTGGTAGTCGTCTTCCAGAAGAATGGAACGCATGAAGTGGTCGACGCGATGATGATCGCGTCCCTGCACGTGGGCAATGGCCGGCGGCCACGATCGCGGCGATCGTAAGTTGACGAATATGATGAATCGAGCTGACCCAGAACCTCTGTTTGCAAGACTCTTTGATGACTCGCACATCACAGCGCTGGGTTCATGGAACCTTGAGGTCTGCGAAGTAATTGTGCAACAAATGTTAGACTGTGTGTACTCCGATCGAAATGAGCGAAATGTTAGGTTGACTCACCATAAGTTCGATGACCACGAGGATCCCAGTGAGGAAGCATTTGTCCTGAACTTTGTCGGAGCGGTTTGCAGTCAGTTCGCTGTTGCAGGAATTGCCCCACTTTTCGAATCACTATTCACAAGGGCGAGCCGACGGTTGCGCGAGGCGTATCGGGGCACCGTTCCAAACGGGCAATCAAGGCGATGTTCTTTGCCAGCCGATAAGTTTTGGGATCCAAAAATATTATACACAAACGGCGAAACTAGGCCAAATCTCGTAGAGGGATTCTTCCAACTCTTGAAAGCTATCGGCGCGGGCACGACTGTTGATGAGCCTTCACAGCAGCTCATCCGCAAGTTGTGGGCGTTTCGAAACAAAACCCTCCATGATGGCCTAATCTGGCCGCTGCAGGAGCGCCTCAAGTTCATAGAAAGGCTTGATTCGGTGACGGAAGCCTGGTTCGATACGACCGGCGCAAACAAGCCGGGGGACGGGATGATTACGCTAACGGATGCCTTTGTAAAGAAAGCATCTGCGACGCTTGTGTTGGTTGCAGAGGGCCTCCGTGAACTCGTGCGTTCGATCAAGGATGGCTCCGCCTCCTGATCGTCTCGTCAGAACGAGGTTACATCAACCCCATAAGACAAACTTCGGCGCCATTCGCACGGCCGACACCACAATGACCGCACGCTTACCGTCCGTGAAATAAGGGTCACCTGTCAGGTTTCGTTGTGGGTGTTCGCGATCACAGGCGCCCACGCCATCCACATAGCCGGCCATCTCCAGGCGTTCCGCTTCCAGCAAGTCCTCCAGGACATAGTCGCGAGCTTCGTCCACATCGGGATCGATGCGATGCGTCGTGAGGTTCCACGTCCGCCAGGTTAGACGTACGCCGATGTCCCGGCTGATTTGTCCGATCCAGACCGGTCGGCCTTGGAGACGAAGCGGAGTCGCCCACAACCTGAGGTGCAGTCGCTCGTTGATCGATTCGCGAACGCGCTGCAGTGCGAAGTCCTGGCTGCGCCCGAACAGGTACAGTGGGCTGACCGGCGAATAGCGATATTCCGAGCCCAGTAGAAAGGCCCGCATGGTCTTCCAGCAGGACGCGAGGCTGATCGTTTCCGTCTCGTCCCACCGGGCGGCGAACGCGCTGAGCACGGTCTGAAATTCGCCGATGATGACCAGATTCACCGGGTCACCTTCGCGCGATCCCTTCGCGTTCGAGGTCGTACCGTGCGTCTCTTTCAGGCGAACCACCAATCCGGCCACGTCGCACTCGATGAGTTCATCAGCCGAGTGGGCTTGTTCAAATTCATGTCGAAGATGGTCGGCGTCCAATCCCGGAACCGGCACGGTGAAAGCAAACTCCTTTGTATCATCCGGACCGGTGAGACGCACGCGAACGGCCTTGTTGCCTGCGTCCAGCGGAGTGAAAACAAAACCCTCCGATTGGCCACCCGCGGCGATCGGCCGAAGCCGGAACGCATGCTCCTGAAAGAATGCATCCATCCTTCGGTTGGCCCTCCGCACGCCGATCAGTTTGAGCGGGGCCAAGAGCAGCAGCGGCAAGAAGAGCCAGGCCAGCACTCCAAAACCCAACAGGCGCTTTCCCGTTGAGAAATGATTGACCGCCGCGGCCTCGAGCGGCGAAAAATAGTTGGGGTCGACGCTCACCACGTGCAGGCGGTAGGTCGCGCGGCTGTTGTTGGTCACTCGAAGCCAGATCGGCTGCATCCCGCGCCGGGCCATGGGCACGCCAAAAAATCGCCGGCTTTCCGCGCCGTCGAGCACCGCCACGGCGACTTCGAGTCCGTCCTGCGCCTGTGTTTCCGCTCTTTCGACAAAGGCACGGTCGTCCGCACGCGGATCATACGAGATCCATAGCCGACGAAGGATAGGGATTTGGGTCATGCGGTGATTCGCGAGAAGACCTCGTGATCCTCATTGTTCACGACCAGACTGATGTACAATCATGCTCCACCGAAGTATATACGCTGAGCATCTGGAAGGCCTTACTTCGAGCGCTGCGCGGGCGTCGAGGCGGCCTTGACCCACAGCGAAAAAAGAGCATGAGTCAGACCCATGCGTCGGCCTCGGCAATCGTTCAGTCGTCCCTCGAGGAGGGCAAGCCGCCCGTCGGTCAACTGATCCTGCAACTCTCCGTTTTCGTCGGCTTGGCACTTCTGGCCCACGGGGCGGCGTTTGTACTGGCCATTCCATTGGCGCTCGTGGTCGGGCAAAAGGTCGGCTTTGCCATGGTCCTGGCGATCCTGTTCTCCGGGGTCGGGGTTCTGATCGTCTCCAAGTTTCTCGTTCAGAGGTTTCAGCGTCTTCCGCTTCGCGCGATTGGGATCGGGTTCGACCGACCGTGGGTGCGGCATCTGGTGATCGGCACCCTGTGCGGCGGCGCATTGATCGCGTTGGCGTGGCTGATCTTCGGCTGGTGCGGATGGCTCACTTCTGAGGCCAATCCGCAATCTTCGGGCCGGGCTTTGCGGTTGGCCTTTGCCCTGTTGCTCTGCGTGGCCACGGCGCTGCACGAAGAGGCGGTCTGCCGGGGGTACGCCTTCCAATTGATTTACCGGCGAAACCCGGTTGTCGCCTTGGTCGTCGCGGGGCTGGTGTTCATGGGGATCCACCTGCTCAACCGCGGCGGCACCGAGCCCGTCGCCCTGCTGAACCTTTTTCTGAGCCACCTGTTCCTGGCCGCGTGCTATCTGCGGACGCGCAGCTTGTGGCTTCCCATCGGGATCCACATCGGTTGGAACTTCACGGAGGCGTTTGTCCTCGGCTTACCGATCAGCGGCAAGGTGCCCAAGGGGGCGTTCCTACGGACGACGATCGAAGCGAACCCGTGGACGGGATACGAGTTTGGTCCGGAGGGCGGATTGCTCGTCACGGTGATGTTCGCGCTCGCGGCCATTGTCACCTGGCGATTCCTCAGGCAACAGCATCCGGCGACCGACCTGCTCGCGGTTGGACCAACTGGGGCCGCCGGTCCACCCTCGCGGCCACTCCCCGAATTCCTGCCTCCCTTGACAACGAATTTGAGCACGCCGACCGAACGAGTGCTGGCCACCGACGCCCTGCGGGGGATCGGCGTACTGGCCATCCTGCCCATGAACATGCAGATCTTCGCGCTTCATCCGGCTACGGTGTTCTACCCCTACGCCGGGGAATTCACCGACTCGACGAACATATGGGCGTGGACAATTCTTCGGGTGCTCGATGGGAGCGCGGGGTTGATCATCTTCAGCATGTTGTTTGGCGCGGGCATTCTCATGATGGACGGAAGTTCTCGGCGCGGGGGGCGCAGCGCCGTGGCCCTTCATTATCGACGCATGGCGGTTCTTTTCGGATTTGGATTGGTTCACGCCTATTTTATCTGGGCCGGGGATATTCTGGTCACCTATGCGATTTGCGGCTGCGGCGTGTTCCTGTTGAAAGGGTTGAGACCACGCTGGCTCATTAGCATCGGCACGGCCGCGTTTCTGGTTCCCATGTTCCTGCTTCTTTGCGCACACCTGGTGGTCCCGCGGCTTTCATCGGAAGTCATGGGTTCGCTGGAAAGCATATTCAGACCGGACGCGGCGCACATCACCGCGTTCAATCAAGCGTATGGCGCGTCGTGGCTCGGTCAGATGCCACAGCGAGCATCGGATGCGCTGGCGAACCAGACGGTGAACGTCCTGCTGTGCATGGGCTGGGTCGCGGGGGGCTTGATGCTCATCGGCATTGGATTTCAGAAATATGGCGTTCTGACGGGAAGGGCTCCGACGCGCACCTACGCATGGATGGCCGCCGCCGCGGTTGTTATTGGATATCCGTTGCTTATTTACAGCCTGTATTGGAACTTCGAGCGGGAGTGGCGGCTGCGCGACGGGTTCTTCTTCGGGTGGATGCTTCGAGAGTGTGCATATCCGATCATTGTGCTCGGTTGGATCGGAACGGTCATGCTCATGGACCGGCATGAGAGGCTCCGAGCGATCATCCGCCCGTTGGCTCCCGTCGGACGGATGGCGTTGACGAATTATTTGATGCAATCGGTGATTTGCTCCCTCCTGTTCCATGGCCACGGCTTGGGATGGGTCGGCAAGGTCGATCACCTCAACCAAATCTGGATCACGCTGGCCATCTGGGCCTTGCAGATGATCATCTCGCCGATTTGGCTCAGGCACTATCGAATGGGACCGGTCGAGTGGCTCTGGCGATACCTCGCATATGGGCGGAAGTAAACATTTCACAGCCCCATTGTGCCCTGACCCTAACAAACTTCGCCGCTTTTCGTCTTGAACCCAGTGGTCCCCACCGGTAATAATGTCAAGATGCGTCGGCCCGCGTCGGGGGATTGCGGGCCAACCACAACATGGCCGCGAACCACGCAGCCCGCAGCGGTTTTCGTTCCTACGTGCGGGTTTTGACGACCCGCCGGACGCCGCTGGACCACGCCATCGGCTAATCACGGGGTGAGAAGCAGGGAATCGGTTCAACGTGAGCGAAAACGGGTCTACCCAGGGCGGATCGAGCGGCGTACCCGAGCCGCTTCCCCATGCCCGGCGCAACGGCGCGCCCAAGATCGACAAGTACTTTCGGGCGATGACCCGCCACGGGGCCTCCGACCTGCACCTCAAGGCCGATACGCCGGCCAAGTTCCGCCTCAAGGGCGATATCCTCAACATCGACGCGAACCCGCTGACCAGTGATTTTATCGAGGCGATGGTCTACGAGATCATGGATGAGCGGCGGATCCAGCTTTATCACGAAAAAGGCTCGATCGATTTCGCCTATCAGCTCGGCGTCGGGGACCGGTTCCGCATCAATGTATTTCGCCAACGCGGACGAACTTCGCTGGCCGCCCGCCGCGTGCCCCGGGAAATCAAGAGCTTCAAGGAACTGAACCTGCCGGAAACGCTGGGCGGTCTGGCCAAGCTGCATCAGGGCCTCGTGTTGCTGGCAGGCATCACCGGAAGCGGCAAGAGCACCACAATTGCCTCGCTTCTCGAAGAGGTGAACCGGACGCGTGCGTGCCACATCATGACCATTGAGGACCCGATCGAATTCCTGTTTGAGGACAAGCAGGCGTTCGTCAGCCAGAGGGAAATCGGCCTGGACGTGGAGAATTTCCACGAGGCCCTCAAGTACATGATGCGCGAGGACCCGGACGTGGTCCTGATCGGCGAATTGCGCGACCAGGAGACCTATCATGCGGCCTTATCCGCGGCGGAAACCGGCCACCTGGTCTTCGGAACGATCCATTCGTCCGGCGCGGCCAACACCATATCGCGAATTCTGGAGCTTTTTCCGGAGGAATCCCGCCCCTTGATCCGAAGTTCGCTCGTGTTTAACCTTCAGGCGATCGTGTGTTTGAAGCTGCTGCCGGGCCTCAAACCGGAGATACCGCGAGTCCCGGCCTGTGAAATTATGCTGGCCAGCAGCTCCATCCGGAAGCTGATCGGCGACGGTCGAGACAACGACATCACCGCGGTCATTCGAAATTCGCCACACGAGGGGATGATCGACTTCACGGAGTCGATACGCAGGCTGGTGGACCAGGAGTTGATTTCGGTCAAGACGGCGTACGCCGCGGCACCGAACCCGGACGAGCTCAAGATGCGTTTGAAGGGCATTTCGGTCATGGGAGGCGGGATCATCGGGTAGTGCGACCGCGCCCGGCGGGCGCTTCTCTCTCCTAGATCCACATGCCGGTTCCCAGGAAGGGTTTCCAAGGTTGTTCTTAGCGATTGCTCCCGAACCCGGCGGCTATGTCGACTTGATCAAGGTCGGCATTGTCGTGGCCATGCTCTTCGGCTGGTCTGCGGCGGCCCAATGGATCGATCGCGACACCAACGTGGTCAAGACACGGCGCGAGCATTGGAACATGATCGCCCTGTCCGGCGGCTTGGTCGCGTTTCTCGTCCTGCTCATTCTTCCGTGGTCGGGCGGCCTATTCTATCTCGGGGCGGCCTTTTGGCTTTTGGTCGCCGGAGCGCCAATGCTGGGCTACGTGGTCCACCGCAACGGACGAGTCGTGCCCGCCCAGCGAGTTCTCAGCCCTCATCACTTAAAGCGAATGCTCGGGAAGGAAGGCGCCAAAAAATCAGCCTCCGCGGAAGGGCTTCGCGTGCGCATTTCCGACCACGCGGGCAAATTCGTCGAGCCGCCGTCGGATTCCGAGGGCGGCAAGGATTTCGACGTGGTTCAGGGCTTTCTTCACGACCTCCTTTGGCGTCGGGCTTCGGACACGGAAATGATCGCCGGTAAGGAGAAATACCGCCTGGTGTTCAAGATCGACGGTGTGGCCACCGAGCGCCCCGAAGGAATCCCCGTCGATCAGGGCGAGCGAATCTTCCGCTTTGTTAAGCGGGTGGCCGGTCTGAACGTCGAGGAAATCCGCCGTCCGCAATCGGGCCGCTTCAAGGCCGGGCTTCTCAGTCAGGAGGGCGAACCCGGATTCACCGAGGTGCAGACCTCGGGAACGATGCAGGGCGAGCGGATGCGGCTGCACATTCAGGCCGGTCCGGTCCTGATGCGGCTTACCGAGCTGGGAATTCCCCAGCCGCGAATGGAAATCCTCACCCAATTCCTGTCAAAGCAGACCGGGCTGCTTATGGTCAGCGCCCCGCCGGGGCATGGATTGACCACCACCCAGTACGCGATTCTGAAGAGTCATGACGCCTACATCAACAACATCCACGCGTTGGAGCGCCGCTCGCTCGTGGATCTCGACAACGTGACCCAGCAGAAATACGAAGGAGACAACACCGATCTGAATTACGCCCGCGTGCTGCAGACCGTATTGCGTCGAGAGCCGGATATCGTCCTGGTGGACCAATGCGAGGATCGAGAAACGGCCAAGATCGCCACCCGCGCTGCCGCCGAAGACCGAAAGATTTATCTGGGGATGAACGCCAAGGACTGTTTCGACGCCCTGGCCCGATTCCTTCAATGGGTCGACGACAACCAGGCGGCCGCCAAGGCTTTGCTTGGCGTGATCAACCAGCGCCTCGTTCGTACCCTCTGCACCGAGTGCCGCGAAGCGTTTCGGCCCGATCCCGAAACCCTCAAGAAGCTCAATCTTCCCGCGGAAAAAATCGAGCGCTTCTATCGCCCGCCGAGCGAACCCAAGCGCGACAAGCGCGGCCGCGAAATCGTGTGCACCCAATGCCAAGGCTCCGGCTATTTCGGCCGCACCGCCGTGTTCGAATTCCTCGTGAACGATCCCAGCGTCGCCAAGCTCATCGCGGAAAACGCTTCCATCGAACGCATCAAGGCCCAATGCCGAAAAAACAAGATGTATTACCTACAGGAAGAGGGGCTCCTTAAGGTCATCGACGGAACAACCAGTATGAACGAAGTCCTTCGGTGTCTTCGGGGCAACGATAAGTAGGGCGGAGCCGACCATGCTGTTTTCGCTGATCTTGCTCATTCTCCTCCTGGCCATCGCCTACTATCAGGCCACGCAAGGCCTCTTCACCGCGATAATCAACACCGTTCTGACGGTCTGCTGCGCCGCCGCGGCTTTCGGCACGTACGAGTGGGTGGCCGTCAACCTGCTGGCCAAATACTGGAAACCGGACTACGCCCATCCGATCGCCCTGGCCGCCATCTTCGGAGTCTCGCTCGTCGTCTTGCGCTTGATTTTCGACCGGGTAATCCGGCGCGACTGCCTGCTGCCCGCGATGATCGGGCGGGTGGGCGGCGGCATCTGCGGGCTGGTGACGTCCCTCATCATGGTCGGCATCCTCGCCATTTGCCTGCAAATGCTGCCGTTCGGCGAGTCGGTCCTGGGGTTCGCTCGGTTCACGCCTGCGGTGCGGGCGAATCCGGATGCCCAGATTCCGGCCGCCGATGCGGGCGAGAGCGGCCTGCTCCTCATCCCCGACCGCTTCGCCGCGGGCTTCGCCGGCGTGGTATCCGACGGCGTATTCAGCGGACGGCAGCGCTTCTCCCAAGCCCATCCGAATCTCGCCCAGGAAGTGGGCTGGGTGAGCACGACGCGCCGCGGCGTGTCTCGCTGCGCCAAGCCCGGTGGGATTTCCATCATCGGCCAGGAACAATTGCAGTTTGTCTATCGGCTCGTGCCCGGTGACCCGCAACGGCGTACGGCCGACGTTTATGAGGCGATTACCCCGGCCGGTGATATTGTCTACCAGATGCTTCGCATTCAGCTACAGGACGCCGCCCGCGACGAAAATCGGAGCCATTTGTTTACCCTTCGACAATTCAGGCTCGTCGGTCGTCTGGGCCCCGAGGGCCCGCGAACCCAGCTCTACCCCATCGGCATTCAACAGGAGGACGCAGCCCAGCCGGTGAATCGACATATTCGCTATAAGAAAGACCACCGTGGCGATTGGCCGGTCGTCGATGAAATCCTCACCCCGCGCGAAGAGAACAACATCATCGAAATCGTCTTTGAACTCCCCAAGCCTTTCGAGCCTGATTTTCTCGAATACAAGCGCGGCGCAAGAGAGACGGTGGTTCTCACCAAGGGGGACGCCGGGCGACGTCCGCGCGATTCCGGCAGTCCGCCGAGCGATCCCGCCGCGCCCCCATCGACACCTGCCCCAACGCCGCCAACTCCGCCCGAAGGAGGCACCGCCGCCGCCGACCAGCCCGGCCGCGGATCCCGCCGTCCGCGAGAGGGTGAAGCCGCATCAACCAGCGGCGGCCGTGTGCGAAGAATTGGCGCCCTGGCCGGACAATCCACGTTCTCCGACAACCTGCCGATGGAGCTCAAGGCCTATCGTGGCAGCAACAACGTGGACATCAAGGCGGGCAAGTTGCACAACGGTCACCTGATCGCCGACGTGGCCGATCAGGCCGCGGGAACGGACGATCCCGTCTCGAAGTTCGAACGCCCCACCGATCAGCGCCTGCTCCATCTGAACGTGAGTGCGCTCAACGCTCGCAGCGGGCTCGGCCGAGCCCTCAGTTTCGCTGTCGGCGTCGTGCAGAACTACCTCGTCGAGGACGCGAACGGGAAGCAATATCGCTTCATCGGCAAATACGCCATCGCCGATGTCGACGGCAAGGAAGTCTTTGAGGTGCAGTACTTCCCCGACCAGGCGGGCAGCGTGGGCGGCACCGGCAAATTCCAACGGATCAAGGAAGACGACCTAAAGCCGGAGGACCAGTTCGTCCTTTTATTCCTGATCGATCCCGGTGTGCAGATCATCACCTTCCGAACCGGCAGCGACGCCACCCGCGCGGACGACCTGCGTTCGGCCAACCTAATTGCCCCACCGTGAGGCACAGCGCATCGAAAGAGCTTGTGGGACCGACTTTCAGTTTGTGGGGCCGACTTTCTAGTCGGTCGGTACGCGGGTTTGTTCGCATCCAAAATGCCACTCGGCGATACAGGACTCGAACCGGAGTCCGTAACTAGCGACGAACCCAGCTACTTAGTCATCCCTGAAAATCTCTGTGGGTCCGGTATTTCTCGGATGAAACTCGGGGACGGGGCGGGTAGACTT
>Ga0137431_1000072_pt1 | contig 54553 bp, 36 predicted proteins | sample EasRivERMZT800_2_FD_104646 | JGI IMG/M metagenome (GOLD analysis project Ga0137431, IMG submission 104646) | Soil microbial communities from meander-bound floodplain in the East River, Colorado, USA - East River MetaG ERMZT800_2 | ecosystem: Environmental > Terrestrial > Soil > Floodplain ... | reverse complement strand
TTGCGAAGCCGCGAATTCTCGCGCGAACCGCTGAGATCCTGCGCAGACTCACGCCCGCGGCGGCCATTCCGCACCCGCCGCTCCACCTCTACGCCTGAAATCGCCTTTTTCAGGGACGACTAGTGAACCTGCCATTTCTCCCCGCCGGGAGGGCGGACGAAACCACTTTGCCTTGGATGTGCTTCTATTAATTGAGCGGCGTTTTTTGGCCGAATTCTCATTCTTTCTCCCCGCGCGTACAATCGATCTATCGTAGACAGCGTCGAAGTTCCTAATCGAAGATTCCCCTTTTGGGCGAAATCCGTATGAGCGAAAAACATCGGGACGTCGAACCAGTCTTGCATGACTCACGGCAGACTTCCGATTCCGCCTCGACGCCGGCCCAATGGGACGAAACGCTTCCGATCGACACGACGGCCTCGCGGGTCTCACTCTCGGAAAAGCCCGGCTCGGAAATCGGCAACTACAGGCTATTGAAACAAATCGGCGAGGGCGGATTCGGCACCGTGTTCATGGCGGAACAACGCGCCCCCGTCCAACGTAAGGTCGCCCTAAAGATCATCAAGCTGGGGATGGATACCCGCCAAGTGATCGCCCGGTTCGAAGCCGAGCGGCAGGCCCTGGCCATGATGGACCACGCCAACATCGCCAAGGTCCTCGATGCCGGGGCAACGAATACCGGCCGTCCCTACTTCGTGATGGAATTGGTCACCGGCGACCCGATCACCACGTACGCTGACGAGCGTCAGATGACCATCCCGCAGCGCCTCCACCTGTTTATTCAGGTGTGCCACGCCGTTCAGCATGCCCACCATAAGGGAGTGATCCATCGCGACCTGAAGCCAAGCAATGTCCTGGTGAGCACGCAGGACGACCGGCCGCACGTGAAAGTAATCGACTTCGGGATCGCCAAGGCCACCGAGCAACGCCTGACCGATCGCACGTTGTTCACGGAGTTGGGACAGTTCATCGGCACGCCCGCCTACATGTCGCCGGAACAAGCGGAACGAAGCGGGCTGGATGTGGACACCAGAAGTGACGTCTATTCACTGGGCGTTCTGTTGTACGAACTGCTCACCGGGACGACGCCCTTCGACACGAAAACATTGCGCGGCGCCAACTTGACCGAAATCCAACGCATGATTCGGGAACACGAGCCGCAGTGGCCAAGCACCCGCCTGAGCACCCTCGGCAACTCGTTACCTGGCGTTGCCCAGCTTCGCGGGCTGGAGCCGAGAAAACTGGGCACGGCCCTTCGTGGCGATCTGGATTGGATCATCATGAAGGCCCTGGAGAAAGACCGAACTCGTCGGTACGAAACGGTCAGCGGCTTCGCGATGGATATCGAGCGATTCCTCAACGACGAGCCCGTTGAAGCCACGCCGCCCAGCGCCGCCTATCGATTTCGCAAGTTCGCGCGTCGCAATCGCGTTCCGCTGACCATGGCGGCCGTGTTCGGCTTCGCCGTGCTGGCCGGGCTAGGGGTTTCGGCATACGGTCTCGTGCAAGCCACTCGCGAACGCGACGCAAAGGTTCAGGCCCTTGAGGCGACGGAGTCCGCGCTCGACCGTGAAAAAGCGGCATTGGCGGAGCAACGAAACGCGCGGTCCGAGTCGGACGCGGTTGCCGACTTTCTCGGAAGCATGTTGATCGCCGCGGCACCGCATGAACAGGGGCGCGAAACCACGGTTCGAAGTGTTTTGGACGCGGCGGCCGGCGGCGTCTCGACTCGATTCGCCGAGCAACCGCTCGTCCAAGCCAGAATCCACTACCTCATTACGTCCACCTACCAGTCGCTCGGCCTTTATCCAGAGGCGGAACAACACGCCCGCGCATCCCTCGCGACCCGTCGTCAAATCCTGGGCAATGATCATCCGGACACCCTCGCGGCGCTTATGGCCCTCGCGTGGACCCTTCAAGATCAGGGTCGCTACCCGGAAGCGGACCCGCTATTCGCCGAAATGCGCGAGAACCTGAAAAAAACGGGAGCCAGCACCGACCTCAACGTGCTCTGGTCAAAAAACCAACTGGCCACCTCGCACATGCAAGCCGGGCGATACCGCGAAGCGGAAGCTTTGTACCTGGACGCGCTCTCCGTCTTTGAACAGCTTCTGGGAAAGAAAGACCGCAAAACCCTCTCGCTCATGAACAATCTGGTCGTTCTCTATTGGAACCAGGGACAGCTGGACCGCGCCAGGCAACTGGCCAAAGAGACGTATGAACTCATGGTGGACATGGGCGGGCCGGAAGACCCCCTCACGATCGCCATGCTGACCAATCTCGCCATTCTTCAGCATGCCGTCGGCGATTTTGCGGCCAGTGAACAGTCGTACCTGACCGCCCTCGCGCTCCACGATCGTGTCGTGGGCGAATCGCACATTAATTCCGTCACGATGAGGAGCAATCTTGTCGTGCTCTACAACGACACCAAGCAGTACGATAAGGCGGAGGCGTTCGCCAATCAGGTCCTGGCCATGCGCGGCAAAACCCTGGATGAGGATCATCAAATGGTTTTGGCCACGACGATTAACCTCGGCATCGTGTATGCGGAAACCCAACGGCTCGAACTCGCGATCAAGCTGCTGCAAGACCTGTTGCCTCGTGCCCTGAGCAAATTCGGCGCACAGCATCCCTGGACCTGGGAGGCCCAAGAGGCTCTTTCCAACGCGTTGCTCCGCGCGGATCGGGAAGAGGAAGCCGAAGTTGTGCGCCGCGAGATGCTCGCCGCCTTGACCGCCGCCGCCGAGACCAACGTGGACGACGCGAATGTGTTGGATCGCCTCGCGCGAATGTTGCTCCAGGACAAACCCGAATCGCTGCACGACAAGGCGGGTGCCCTTCGGGCGGCGAACCGCGCAGTGGAACGGTCATCAAGAAAAAACGCGGCCCATCTCCACACCCTGGCCCAAGCCTTGTTCCAAACCGGGGATGTCTCAGCCGCGATGGCTGCCGAACAGGAAGCGATGGCTTTGCTCTCTGCGGAGTCGGTGCACCGAGCCGTCTATCAGGCCGCGCTCAGCGAGTTCGAAGCTTCATATGCCGGATCGGCGGAGCCATAAGCATGTGTGAACATATTCATCCTCGCTAGTCTGCGCGTCCCGTTCGACAATCGACAATCGACAATCGACAATGACCACTAATGCCTCTGACCCCAAACACAAAGCTCGGTCCCTACGTAGTGATCGCTCCCCTTGGCGCCGGCGGCATGGGCGAGGTCTATCGCGCGCGGGATACGCGGCTCGATCGAGACGTGGCGATCAAGGTGCTGCCGGAGGCCATGGCACGTGACAAGGAGCGCGTCCTGCGTTTCGAGCGCGAGGCCAAGCTGCTGGCAACCCTCAATCACTCCCACATCGCAGCGATTCATGATTTCGAGGAATACGACGGCCAAAAGTTCCTGGTGCTGGAGTATGTCGAAGGGGAGACGCTCTCTGAACGGTTGAAACGCGGACCGCTGCCGATCGAAGATGCGCTGGAAGTCGGCAAGCAGATCGCCGAAGCGCTCGAGGCCGCTCACGAAAAAGGCGTCGTCCACCGCGACCTCAAGCCCGGCAACGTCATGGTCCGGGCGGATGGAACGGTGAAGGTGCTTGACTTCGGACTGGCCCGGGCCCTGACGGATGACGCGACGGGACCGGTCACAGTGGCAGACTCACCGACGATCACGGCAAACTACACCCGTCCGGGCGTCGTGCTCGGCACGGCGGCCTACATGAGTCCGGAGCAGGCCCGCGGTAAGCCGCTCGACCGGCGCACAGACATCTGGTCTTTCGGATGCGTGCTCTATGAATGCCTGACCGGAGCCGGTCCATTCGCCGGCGAGACCACCACCGACGTCATCGCCAAGATCATGGAGCGGGAGCCGGACTACGATGCTTTGCCGGCCCGAACCCCGCCCAGAATTCGTGAGCTGTTGCGGCGCTGCCTCGAGAAACAGTCCAAGCGCCGCCTCCGCGATATCGGCGATGCATTGTTGGAGTTGGATCAGGCCATCGCCAAGCGCGAGTGGTCGACGGCTGCCGTTGCCGTTGTCGGATCAATAGCGCCGCGTTCGTTGTGGAAAGTCGTCCTGACGGTTGGCGCTGGCGTGGCACTATTGTCCCTGGCCATTCTTGTGGGCCGATGGTGGGGCCGGTCGACCGCAAGTGCGCTCACACAGGGCCGGTCTTCGACCCACGGACCAATCGTGGTCAGCTTCGAACAGCTCACCGATTCTCCCGGCGTGCAAATCGACCCCTGTTTGTCGCCGGATGGAAAGATGCTGCTGTACGTCTCCCGCGATGGCGATGATCTGGATATCTTCCTGCAACGCGTGGGGGGCGCGAATCCGATCAACCTGACCGCCGATTGCCTGTCTGACGACTACGCTCCCGCGTACAGCCCAGACGGCGAACGCATCGCGTTCCGCTCGCAGCGCGAGGGGGGCGGCCTGTTCGTCATGGGCGCCACAGGTGAATCGCCCCAGCGAGTCAGCGATGACGGCTTCGATCCGGCGTGGTCACCTGATGGCGCTCGGCTCATATATGCCACCGAGAACGTCGACGATCCCTATGGGCGGGACACGATCTCACAGCTCTGGGTGCTTGACGTACGTGCGGGCGAGAAACGGCTCCTCCACCGCGGCGACGCGGTCGACCCTTCGTTTTCGCCCTCAGGAGACCGTGTGGTGTTCTGGGCGGCGATCAGCGGAATCCGCGACATCTGGACGATTTCCGCCGAAGGGGGAGAGCCACAATCCGTCACCAACGATACGCACACTGATTGGAATCCCTTTTTCTCGTCGGACGGGCGCACGCTCTTCTTCATCAGCGACCGAAACGGTCGCCCGAACCTCTGGCGCGTGCCCATTGAAGAGGCCTCCGGTCGGGTGCTCGGCGAGCCGGTGCCGGTCACAGCGGGTAGCACGCCAATCGACAACGCTAGCATCTCATCGGATGGCCAGCGCGTGACGTTCGCCGCGCAGTCTACTTCGACCGAGTTTCTCAGACTTGGATTTGATCCCACGTCCGAGCAAGTTACGGGGGAGCCGATCACCGTCTACGCCTCGACGAATAGTCTCTTCCAGTTCGAAGTCAGTCCCGACGGGCGGCGACTCGCGTTTCGAACGGGGGCGCCCAAGGAAGACATCGTGGTCATGGATATGGACGGCACGGGACGGCGGAGGCTTACGGATGACGCATTTCGCGATCGCGGCCCCGTGTGGACGTCCGACGGGGCATGGCTCGTGTTCTACTCGAATCGCGGCGGACCATACGACTTGTGGAGGATGCGTTCGGACGGAACCGCCGCGAGACGGCTCACGGCTGCCACCGGTGACAGCGATCCCACGAATCCAACCCTGTCGCCCGATGGACGGATGATCGCCACGGTAGTAACCCACGAGGGAGGTTTCTCGTTTACGTTACTGCATCTCGATCGTCCGATCCCGGAGATCGAGACTCCGATGCCTATTCCGGACTCCGCGGCCGCGAATTTCTTTCCCATCCGATTCTCGCCCGATCAACGTTGGATCGCGGGAACCCTCACGAGCACCGACAGGTTCAACCCCAGCGCGAGCCTCTACGACCTACAGACCGGTTCGGTCAGTATTCTGCGGGCCCCGGACGGCGATGTGTTCGAATGCCTGGAGTCCGGAGATTCGGGTATGGACTGGATCGACGAGCATCGGTTGTTGCTTTGGGACGAAAAACGGCGCTCGGCATTCGTCTGGGATATCCGAACCGGCTCCGCACGTGAAGTGCCCGATGTCCCCGGCCCATGTGAAATGCGGCTCATCGATGACGGCCGCACTTTGGTTATCCGTCGCGAGCGAACGGAGGCCGACATCTGGATGCTTCAACTGAGCGACGCCCCGGACGACCAGTGACAAGAAGCACATAATGTCGCTGACTCCGAACACAAGACTCGGTCCCTACGAAATCGTCGCCCCGCTCGGCGCTGGCGGAATGGGCGAGGTCTATCGCGCGCGGGATACACGGTTGGACCGCGATGTAGCCATCAAGGTCTTGCCCGATCGATTGGCGAACGACCCAGCGGCCCTGGCGCGATTCGAGCGCGAGGCCAAGGCGATCGCGGCGCTCTCGCATCCAAACATTCTCGCGGTCCACGATGTCGGCCGACACGAAGGGATTTCCTACGTCGTCATGGAACTTCTCGAAGGAGAGACGCTCCGCTCCCGCATCACCCGATCGGCACTGTCACCACGTAAGACCCTAGAGGTCGGGATCGCCCTCGCCGACGGTCTCGCCGCCGCGCATGCCAAAGGAGTGATCCACCGCGACCTCAAGCCTGAGAACATTTTTCTCACCGCCGACAGCCAAGTGAAAATCCTCGACTTCGGTCTGGCCCGTTCCACCGGCTCCGCCGAGGGCACAACTCACGATCTGGCCAGCTCGCCGACCCTGACCATCGAGACCACCCCCGGAGCGATCATGGGCACGCTGTGCTACATGGCTCCTGAGCAAGTTCGCGGCCTGGCCACCGACACCCGCACGGACATCTTCGCCTTCGGCTGCGTCATGTATGAGATGCTCACCGGGCAACGGGCGTTTCTCGGCGAGACCGCGGCCGACACCATGACCGCCATTCTCAGGGAAGAGCCCAAGAGCTTGCGCACCGGCTCGTGGACCATTGGACCGGAGATCGAGCAATTCATCGACCGTTGCCTCGAAAAGCGGCCCGAACAACGATTTCAATCCTCGACCGACTTGGCGTTCTCGCTACGCTCCATTCAGTTGCACGCCGGCCAACCCACCGTTGTGCCGAGCCGCTTCAACCCTTGGTCCATGTTCATAATTGGAGCCGCGGCAGTGGTCGCCCTAACGCTGTTGGCTTTTTGGGGGCTGCGACGCGATGCCCAGAATGTCTCCCAAGAAGGCAGTGGTGCGAGAGAGACGATCGATTCCCTGGCCATTCTTCCATTTGTAAACGCCGGCGGTGATCCCGAACAAGAGTACTTCGTCGACGGAATGACCGAAGCATTGATCGCCAACCTGGCCAAGATTCGCGCCCTGAAAGTGATCTCGCGGACTTCGGTGATGCGCTACAAGGCCTCGACCAAGACCCTGCCCGAGATTGCTCGAGAACTGAAGGTGGAGGCCGTGGTGGAGGGCTCGGTGCTGCAGGTCGGCGAACGGGTTCGGATCACCGTCGAGCTTATCCATGCGGCCACGGACAATCACCTCTGGGCCGAAACCTACGAGCGCGATCTTCGGGACGTCTTGCGGCTGCACAGTGAGGTCGCTAGTGCGATTGCGCACGAGATTCAGGTCACTCTGACCCCGCAAGAAGCTGCGCGCATGATTGAAACACGTTCGGTCAACCCCGAAGCGCACCAAGCCTATCTAAAGGGCCGATTCCACTGGAACAAGCGTACGCCCGACGGCGTTATGAAAGCCTTGGAATACTTCGAACAGGCCATTTCGCTAGCTCCGGATTGGCCTCTAGGTTACCTGGGATTGGCCGATACGTACGTCGTGATCCCGCAATATGGGTCAATGCCACCTAAGGAGACAATGCCCAAAGCAAGAGCAGCCGCCACTAGGGCTTTGGAACTAGACGAATCCCTTGGCGAGGCCCATGCCACGCTGGGCCTGATCGCGGAAGACTTCGATTGGGATTGGCCCGCAGCGGAACGCGAGTTCCAGCGGGCACTCGCACTCAGCCCGAATTACGCGACGGCGCATCACTGGTACGCACTCTACTTGATGCACACGGGCCGTTACGACGAGGCGGTGAAGGAGATGCTGAAGGCCCAGGAACTCGACCCACTATCCCTCATCATCGGCAGTGTCGTCGGTATGGCCCACTGGTGCGCCGGGGACCTGGAGGAGGCGGAAAGGGCCGTCCGAAAGACGCTCGAATTCGGCCCCGATTACCCCATGGCCCACGCGAATCTGGCCATCGCTTTGTTTCTGCAAGGAAGGCCTGCGGAAGCGATCGTCGAGATTGGGGAAGCTGCCCGCCTCTCTAACAACGCCCCTAATCACGCCTCCTTCTTGGCCTATATGTCCGCGAAGGGTGGTCAGCCCGAAGAGGCGCGGAGGATCCTCAACGAATTCACCGCTCGGTCGAAGGAGACGTACGTCGCTCCGACTCTGTTTGCTCGAGCCTATGCCGGCCTCAGCGACAACGACCGGGCATTTGAATGGTTGGAGAAGGCCTACGAGGAGCGCGACGCATGGCTCCTGAATGTGCTGATCGAGCCGCACCTAGTGGCCGACCTGCGCGGCGATCCCCGTTTCGCCGACCTCCTCCGCCGCGTCGGCCTGCCGCTACCAGCGCCCTCGGAATTGAAGACCGCCAAGTCACCCGCGGGAAGGATCATGCTGGCCGTCCTGCCGTTCGAGAACCTTAGCGGCGATCCTGACCAGGAGTACTTCAGCGACGGGATGACGGAGGAGCTGATCTCGCAGTTGGGTCGAATGAATCCTGACAAGCTGCAGGTCATCGGCCGAACGTCGTCGATGCAATACAAGAAAACTTCTAAGAAACTGGATCAGATCGGTCGTGAGCTGAACGTCGACTATCTGGTGGAAGGCAGCGTGCGGCGCGCCGCGGACCGTGTTCGCATCACGACGCAGCTTGTCGAGGTGGATCGTCAGGCCCGTCTATGGGGTGATGCCTTTGATCGCGAGCTGACGGACATCCTGGCGCTGCAAGGCGACGTGGCCCTGGCGATTGCCCGTCAGATCAACGTGAAACTCATCCCCCAAGAACAGGCACGGCTCGCGGCGACCCGAGTCGTGAACCCGGCGGCGCACGAGGCGTATACGCGCGGGCGCTTCGAATGGAACTATCGTTCTCCCACCGGGCTCGAAAACGCAATCGAGTACTTCGGGCGGGCCATTGAGATCGATCCCAATTACGCCCCCGCCTATTCGGGGCTGGCCGATACATACACGGCGCTGGCCCGTTATGGATATCGTTCACCGAAGGAAGCACTTCCCCTGGCCAAGCAGGCCGCCCTCAAAGCCGTTGAGATCGACGACGGCTCGGCCGAGGCCCATGCGGCCCTGGCGTACATCGCCTTCTTTCTGGATTGGGACTGGGTCGCCGCCGAACGGGAATTACGCCGGGCATTGGATCTCAATCCCAGTAACGAGGAAGCGCATCATCAGTATTCGCACCTTTTCATGACTCTGGGCAGGCCGGATGATTCAATAATCGAAAGCCGGCGGGCATTGGAGCTTAACCCCCTCGATCCACTCCTAAAAGTCCACATGGGGTGGCATTACATGATGACCCGTCAGTACGATCGCGCGATCACCCAACTCAATTCCGTGCTCGAAGCAGACCCAAACCATTTCCAGGCGCTGCTTCACATCGGTTGGACCTACACGTACCGCGGACTCCACGCCGAGGCGATCGCCAAGTTGGAAGCGCGCCATAGACTATCGCCTGACAATGCTCAAGCCCTGGCCGCGCTCGCAGCGGCTTATGCCGCGGGAGGTCGTGCTCCGGAAGCCCGAGCGATTCTCGAGCAGTTGGAAGGGGCGTTGCCGCAGCGATACGTCTCGGCGTGTGACATCGCAGCGGTGTACGCCGCTCTCCAGGAATCGGATGTGGCCCTCCAATGGCTGGAGAAAGCCTTTGCCGAAAGATCGCCGCGGATGGTGGAGCTCGGCGTGGAACCGATTTTTGACCCCCTGCGCACCGATCCGCGCTTCGTCGACCTCGTCCGCCGCGTCGGATTGCCCGACGTGAACGCAGGAAACCCACAAACGAACCCATGAATCATCAAGTTCTCGCATGACTCCGAAGACGGATTTCTCCGACTCAGTCGACAATCGGCATTCGACAATCGACAATGGCCACGTATGCCGCTGACTCCAAACACGAGACTCGGTCCCTATGAAATCCACTCGCCCCTCGGCGCCGGCGGAATGGGCGAGGTCTATCGCGCGCGGGACACGCGGCTCGACCGCGACGTGGCCATCAAGGTATTGCCGAAACACCTGTCGAGTAACGCCGAGTTCAAGCAGCGCTTTGAGCGCGAAGCAAAGTCAATCTCGCAACTCGCGCACACCAATATCTGCACGTTGCACGACATCGGACACCAGGATGGCACCGATTTTTTGGTGATGGAACTGCTCGAAGGTGAGACCCTCGCCCATCGGTTGACGAAGGGTGCTCTGCCGCTGGAACAGGTTTTGCGATACGGGGTCGAGATTGCTTCCGCGCTCGATGCTGCCCACCGTAAAGGAGTCATTCACCGCGACCTCAAGCCCGGCAATGTCATGCTGGGCAAGACGGGGGCCAAGTTGCTGGACTTCGGACTGGCCAAGGCGACTTCCGTTCTCGAAAACGACCCCAGCGCGATCACCGTAAGCCAACCCCTGACCACCAAGGGCACCATCATCGGCACATTCCAGTACATGTCCCCAGAACAACTTGAAGGACAAGAAGCCGATGCCCGCACGGACATCTTCGCTCTCGGCGCAGTTCTCTACGAGATGGCCACCGGCAAGCGGGCGTTCGAAGGGGCCAGCCGGGCGAGCCTTATCGCTTCCATCATGACGTCGCGGCCACGAGCGCTCAGCGAAATCCAACCGATGACCCCGCCGGCCCTCGATCGGCTGATTCGCAAGTGCCTGGCCAAAGACTCGGATCAACGCTGGCAGAGCGCGGCCGATGTGGCCGACGAGCTTCGCTGGATAAGCGAGGGTGGATCCCAAGTCGGCGCCCCTGCCGTCGCGCGCCCCAGAAAGCGGACACAAGAATTACTTGGTTGGGGAGTGACCGTTCTGATGACTGCATTCGCCGCGGCGCTGTGGTTGCTTTCCGACGCCACGGAGCCGGCGCGTCTCTTGCACTTGGCCGTGACTTTGCCCAGCACACAAGTCGTCGACGCGGGACTCGAGAACCTGGCAAGCGCCCTCTCCCCCGATGGACAATCGCTCGCGTACTGTGCCCGCGGTGAGGGCGGCATCAACCTGTACCTTCGCAGGCTCGACCAGCGCGAGGCGACGAAGATTCCCGGTACCGAAGGCGCCTACGATCCATTCTTCTCGCCGGATGGGGAGTGGATCGGGTTCTTTTCCGATCAGAAGCTGCGGAAGGTGTCGGTTCGCGGCGGCGTCTCGATTCCTTTGGCGGATTCGATCGAGAGTCGATCGGGAACCTGGATTGACGAACGCACGATTGTGTACTCACCGAACTTCGGCTCGCCGCTGATGCGCCTGCCCGCGGCGGGTGGCGCTCCGGAAACGTTTACGACGATTGACCTCGAAAAACGCGAGCGGACACACCGTTGGCCTGATGCGATGCCCGGCGGCGAATGGGTGTTGTTCACGGTCGGAACGATCGACAGTCCGGGCGGATACGATTCGGCCACCATCGAGGCCGCTTCCCTCAAGACCGGCGAGCGGCGAACGCTTATCAACGGCGGTCGCATGGCCCGATATGCCCCGCCGGGTTACCTGGTGTTCGCGCGAAGCCACGTCCTGTTCGCGGCGCCGATCGACCCGCGCGATCCGAAGATCACTGTAGCGCCCCTGCCCGTGCTCGACGGAGTCGGCGGCGAGGACACGAGTGGCGCTTCCCACTTCAGCGTGTCACAAGATGGTACCTTGGCCTATGTTCCCGGAACGTCGGACGAGCTCGATGAATTGGTCTGGGTCGACTTGGAGGGCAAGGTCGAGCCGATTGGCGCGCCTCTTCGCATGTATGACCAGGTCCGTGTGTCACCGAACGGGACAGAACTCCTGATCGCCTCCGGGCCTGCCCGTGGCGCATGCGACCTGTGGTTGTATGACCTCGCACGGGGCACGATGACCCGCATCACCTCCGATCAGAAGTATACGAGCCCCTGCTGGACGCCGGACCAGCGGCGGATTGTATACCGCACCGAGGCTGGCTCGTACCAGATCAAAGTGCAGACGCTCGACGACACCGAAGCGCCGAAGCTGATTCACTCCGAATCCGACCCCATCCTGATCAGCAGCGTGACTCCGGACGGATCGATGGTGATCTTTCAGAAGTACGGCACTGCACTGTCGGACGTGCTCGTCGTGCCCATCGATGGCAGCGCTCCCGCACGTCCCCTCTGGGAGGAACCGGCCGCTCAATACAGCGGTGTTGTTTCGCCGGATGGACGCTGGCTCGCGTACACTTCGCAGGAGGGGGGAATCGATGACATCTACGTGAGGCCGGCGTCCGGACACGGCGGCAAACGTCAGGTTTCCGTGGACGGCGGCATCATTCCCTTGTGGGCGCCCAGCGGAAAGGAAATCTACTACATCCGCGACGACGTGATGATCGCTGTAACGATCGAGAGCAGCGAAACGAAAATCACCCCAGGTGTCCCCCGCAAGCTATTCGACTTTCCGCCGGGTCGACGGTCCGAGCGTGACCTCTGCGCGTTTGACATCGCGCCCGACGGCAAGCGCTTCGTGCTCATCCGTTCAGCCAACCCCGGCATGGGTCGACGACAGATTAACGTGGTGCTAAACTGGTCCGAAGAGCTCAAGGCCAAAGTCCCGACGGGCAGGTAGCCCATTAGGCAATAGGCGCGGATGCATCCATCAGATCCTCGCGTCGCTCGGTGCGCGGGAGTTGTTTGAGAACCGAACGGTAAGTAGAGACTTGCCAAGTTCGTTGGTGAATGGCGAATGGGAATAGCCTTTCACGAGCCCGAGCCATGCTAGGGACCGATTCGTGCGAACCATGGTGGTTTTGTTGATCTCGAGCGTGGCGTTGGCCGCGTTGTGGGCTTTCCTGGTGCTGGTTGGTTCGATCGAGGGTTGGGGGCGTCAGCGTCTCGCTCCGTTCGGGGACGTCGGCGCATTCGCGACTGCCGCAATCGAGTACATCAAGTCGAACAATCGTGGAAACGTCGCGTTTGCCCTCCTTGACAGGGGGCAGATCCACTGCAACTTTTTTGCATCCGCCGGTAAACCGGTGAACGACAACTCGCGTTTTCAAGTCGCGTCGCTGAGCAAATGGGTAAGCGCGTGGGGTGTGCTGGCGCTGGTCGACCAGGGAAAGCTCGACCTGGACGCTGCGGTTGGTGGTTACCTCTCCCGTTGGCAACTGCCGAAGGGCGAATACGACAACAGCGGCGTCACCGTGCGACGCCTCCTGAGCCACACGGCTGGGCTAACCGATGGTCTGGGCTACGCCGGATTCGCTCCCGGCACCGATCCTCAGCCGCTGGAGGCGTCGTTGACACGGGCAGCGGACGCTTCCCCCGGCGCGGGTGACCGAGTCCTTGTCGGAATCGAGCCGGGCGCCCAGTGGAAGTATTCCGGTGGCGGCTACACGCTCTTGCAGTTACTGGTTGAGGAGGTCTCGGGGCTCCCATTCGACTCATACATGCGTCGCGTCGTGCTGGAACCGCTCGGAATGACGCGGTCCGCATACGTAATTCCGGAGGACGATGACGACAACCTGGCCGAATCCTTCGATACAACGGGCGGCACGGCGCCGCATTTCCGGTTCACGTCTCTTGCCGCGACTTCGCTGTACACAACCACTTCGGACATGACGCGCTTTCTTCAGGCCCATCTGCCGGGCCCTGACGGCGCTCCGGCGGGACGCGGCGTATTGAAGCCGGCCACGCTCGCACTGATGCGGCAACCCCACGCCTCGCAGTTCGGCGCTGACATTTGGGGGCTTGGCGTCATGCTCTTAGCACCCAACAACAAGGGAGATTTCATCATCGGGCACGATGGCAGCAACGAGCCCGCGATCAATACCACGGCTCGCGTCGATCCGTCCACGGGCGATGGGATTATCATTTTCGAGACCGGTACTCCACTCCTGGCGACTCGGCTGGCCGGGGAATGGGTATTTTGGCACTCGCGGAACGTCGATTTTCTGATGGTGACGATGAATGCCCGCCGCATCATGACGTTTGTCGTCGTGGGTTGGGTCGTGATCTTGTCCATTGCGATTTTCGTCGGCTGTCGCCTGCGCCGCCGCTCCGCTATCCCCACGCCATGACCCCATGCGCCAAGAAAACGACATTTGAACGAGCCCGGTTAGTGCCGGCCATCATTGCTTCGCCTGGTTCTGACCGCATAATCACGCTACCGGGGGTTTTCTTGCGGGGCGAAGCGGATTGATGACGCTCACAGTGGGTACAAAGCTGGGTCCCTATGAAATCCTCTCCCCCCTCGGCGCGGGCGGGATGGGCGAGGTCTATCGCGCGCAGGATACCCGGCTCGAGCGTGAGGTGGCCATCAAGGTACTGCCCAAGCACCTGTCCAGTAGTACCGAGTTCAAGCAGCGATTCGAACGAGAGGCGAAATCGATCTCGCAACTCGCGCATACGAATATCTGCACGTTGCATGACATCGGCCATCAGGATGGCACCGACTTTTTGGTGATGGAGCTGCTCGAGGGCGAGACCCTGGCTCATCGGCTGATGAAGGGTCCTCTGCCTTTGGAACAAGTATTGCGCTTCGGCGTCGAGATCGCCTCCGCGTTGGACGCCGCCCATCGCAAGGGCGTCATCCACCGCGACCTCAAACCCGGAAACATCATGTTGACCAAAACCGGGGCCAAGCTCCTTGACTTCGGACTGGCCAAGGCGGCCTCTGTACTCGAAAACGACCCCAGTGCGATCACCATAAGCCAGCCCTTGACCACCAAAGGCACCATCATCGGCACATTTCAGTATATGGCCCCGGAACAACTTGAAGGACAAGAGGCGGATGCCCGGACGGACATCTTCGCTTTGGGTGCTGTCCTTTACGAAATGGCCACCGGGAAACGGGCATTTGAGGGCGCCAGCCGGGCAAGCCTGATCGCCTCGATCATGCAATCCCAGCCCCGGCCGATCAGCGAAATCCAACCGATGACTCCGCCCGCTCTGGATCGCCTGATCCGCCGATGCCTGGCCAAAGACCCCGATCAGCGCTGGCAGAGCGCGGCTGATATTGCGGACGAATTGCGGTGGATCGCCGAGGGCGGGCCGCAGGCGGGCATGAGCGCGCCCCTCGTTTCCAGGCCCAAGAAGCATGAGCGGTTCTGGATCGCCACCACTCTGCTTCTACTCGCTTCCAGCCTATGTTTCGCACTCCTGTATTTCCGGAGTGACCACCGGGAATCGCAGATGGTGTGGTCTTCCATTCCCGCACCCGATGGAACAAGCTTCGTGGGCACGGGCGACCTGGCAGGGCCGGTCGCGGTTTCGCCAGATGGCACCGCGCTGGCTTTCGCTGCGTCAGGCACTGACGGGGAGCAGCGTATTTGGGTTCGTCCTCTGGCCAGTCCGACCGCCCGTGTCCTACCGGGAACGGAAGGGGCCACCTTCCCGTTTTGGTCGGGAGACGGCCGTTCGCTTGGGTTCTTCACCCGGGAGAAACTGTACACGGTGAGCGCCATCGGCGGACCCGTTATGACTCTCTGTAACGCGCCCTTCGGACGCGGAGGAACCTGGAACCGGGATGGGATCATTCTCTTCTCACCGGATTTTCGCGCCCCAATCCATCAGGTATCGGCCACGGGCGGCACGGCAACACCAGTTACAAGACTGGACGAAACAAAGCACACGACCCATCGGTGGCCGGCGTTTTGTCCGGACGGAAAGCACTTTCTTTATCTGGCCGTCGCCCATGGGGCGGCGGAAACCGAGGACAACGCCGTATTCCTCGGCTCGCTGGATGGTGGGGAATCCCGGTTGGTCATGCGCGGCAGCGCCAATGCCGCCTACGCCGCGGATCACTTGCTTTTTCTGCGCGACAACACGCTCATGGCCACCCCATTCGATCTCAAGGCTGGTCGCCTTACGGGCGAACCGGCCATCATCGCCGGGGGCGTCCTTTATGACCTTACTGTGTGGAAGGCGAACTTCTCGATTTCCGACACCGGTATCCTGGCCTTCCACGGCGGGAGCGGGGGTGGAATGCGCATGGTCCGATTCGACCGCAGCGGTAAGGAACTTGGATCCATCGGGCAAGAGGAAGATCTATATGGTTCGAGCTTGTCGCCTGACGGCAAAAAAGTCGCGGCGGTGATTCAGGGGTTCTCCACAGATATCTGGGTTTACGAGATTGGTCGCGGTGCCCGGTCTCGCCTCACATTCGAGGACGGATCGAACGTAACCCCCGCCTGGTCACCCGATGGCCGATACGTCGCCTACGCAACCGTTTACTTGTCCCAGCCCGAAAAGGAACACCGCATCGGCCGCCGTCCGGCGATGGGCGGCGATGAGGAAGTGCTATTCACCTCGAGCGAAGAAGTTTGGGTGACGGATTGGTCGGTCGACGGAAACTATCTGCTGTTTTCGAAGGGAAAATACCTCGGCGGGAATCCCAGCGACATCTGGGTCCTGCCGCTTAATGGAGAGCGCAAGCCGTTCCCCTTCCTGAAAACGCCGTTCGCTGAAGATCAGGCGAAGTTCTCCCCCGACGGGAAGTGGATCGCCTTTATGTCCAACGAGTCCGGTAGGAATGAAATCTATGTGTCGCCATTCAATCCATCGGCGGAGGAAGCGGCATCGATGGGTGGATCGGTCCGGGGCGGCAAGTGGCAGGTGTCCACCGGCGGGGGGTTCAATCCCGAGTGGCCGGGCAACGGGAGGGAACTGTTCTATACCGCGTTGGGCGGCACGCTCACCGTCGCGGAGATCACGTCGTCGGACGACCAGATAGAGATTGGGACGGTTTCGCCCTTGTTCAATACGAACGTTCCGAGCGGCATCGACCCCTTTGACGCCTCCGCGGACGGCCAGTGGTTCGTCGTGAATACGAACCCGAGCAGGAGCACCGCTCCGATTACTTTGATCACCAATTGGACGGGATTGAAACGGAAATGATGTCCCCCACGTGGGGCTCGCACGCAGCTTACTGATTCAGGAAGTTGGCGATCAACCGGCTGCCTTCTTCGGTCAGAAAGCTCTCCGGGTGGAACTGAACCCCATCGATCGGCATGGTTTTGTGCCGGATGCCCATCAGTTCGTCGCGATCCGTCCACGCCGTTACCTCGAACTCCGGCGATAGCGTGCTCCGCTCGACGACCAATGAATGATACCTCGTGGCCGTGAAGGGGTTCGAGAGGCCATAATAAATCCCCTGCCCCTTGTGATGAATCGGGCTGGTTTTGCCGTGCATGAGCCGCGCGGCGCGCACCACCTTACCCCCGAACGCCTGACCAATGCACTGATGCCCAAGACACACCCCAAACACGGGCACCTTGCCGGCGATGCGCCGAATGAGTTCCAGGCTGACGCCGGCCTCGTTCGGAGTACACGGACCGGGCGAAATGATGACGTGCGACGGCTTCATCGCCTCGAATTCGGCAGCCGTGCCCACGTCGTTGCGAACCACGTTCATCTCCCACCTTCGATCCAAAGCCCCAATGGTCTGGACAAGGTTGTAAGTGAACGAGTCGTAGTTATCGATGATGAGGATCATGGCGTCATTCTATCTCGCCTTCGACACTATCGCAGCACGGCGAGTGAAGTGGACCTTGCGCCGATCGCTCCCGCCAATTCTTTCATCACCCAATCGCCCACCAGTCGCCCTTGGCGCGTAAACGCAATGTACGAGTCCGAAACGGCGAGCAGGCCCGTTTCAACCAGACGCGAGAGAGCGCCGTCGCGATCAAACAACTCGACGGGCTCCTCCCCCGTTCCTGCCCGAAACGCCGCGATCGAAAGCCCCTCCACCAGCCGAAGCTGCATCAGGATCATTTCGAGCATCAGCGTCTCGCCCTCCACGATTTCCGATTCCGCCTCCGCGTGGCCAGCCTCGTCCATCATCCGCACGTAGCCGGCCACGTCCGCCACGTTCTTGTACCGCCGCCCCCCGACGCACCCCGCCGCCGACGGCCCCACGCCGATGTACGGCTCGTTCCGCCAGTACATCAAGTTATGGCGACATTCACATCCCGGTCGGGCGTAGTTGCTCGTCTCATACTGCCGATACCCAGCCGCCGCCAAGGTATCGACCGTATACAGATACATGTCCGCCTCAAGGTCCTCGTCGCATGGGCGGATTCTTCCCACCTGCCGAAGCGCCGTCAGCCGAGTAGCCGGTTCGTACGTCAACCCGTAACACGCGATGTGTTCCGGTCCCAAGTCGATCGCCCGGCGAAGCGAATCCGCCCAGGTGCTCATCGTCTGGCCGGGAATACCGAAGATCAGATCGAGGTTGATTTGAGAGATGCCGTGTCGGCGGAGCGTCGCCACCGACGGGGGAATGTCGTCGGGCGAATGTAACCGCTCCAGCGTGGTCAACTCGCTGGGATGGAAGGACTGGGCACCCATCGATACTCGCGATACCCCCATCGCGACAAGCAAGGCCGCCTTTTCATCATCCACCGTGGCCGGGTTCGCCTCCACGGTGAATTCTTCCCGAAACGCCGCAGGGGCCGCCCGGTTGATCGATTCCAACAGCCCCGCCAACTGCTCGACCGGCAGAATCGTGGGCGTCCCACCCCCGCAGAAAATGGTCCGCACCGGGGCGGCCGCCTCCCGGACTCGCCGATCCAATTCCCGTTTGACCCGCGCGACCAGAGGCGCCGTGTCGCGTTCCTTGACGGCCACGGAGTAGAAGTCGCAGTAGCCGCACTTCGTCTCACAAAAAGGGACATGAACGTACAAGCCGACTCCGGCGTCGCCGGGTGGCTTGGGCTCGATCGATTGACCCGTCATGCCTGCCATCTTAACGACCCGGCGGCTTCCGGACAGCGTGGCGTCGCAGGACTTCCGGCAGCAACCCATCAGCCCCGTCCGCACCGGATGGAAATCCGGCATATTTTGCCCGAGGTCCACGATCAGGGCCGCGACCGTGAGGGAGCGGTCCTTTTCAGCCACGGCTCGGGCAGGACCGCTTGCTTACGCGACCGGCTCCGATCAACCATGCCGGTAACAGTTTTTCAGGACCTCGATCTTCCCGGCATTCCGCTCAACCCCGCGTAACCCGTTTGAAGGGCCACGACTCATGGGGTATATTACCGAGCGTGTCACGGCCTCCGTTCCCGTCCCGCGGGGGAGAAGCGGCATTGACGTGCGGACGGCGGATGGCCCCATCGGCAATCACAGGCCACAGTCATGGAAGTCAAGCTCGTCATGTTCCGTGAGGACGGCACCCGGCGCGTCTTCACCCTCCATCCCGGCGTCACCACCATCGGCCGCAAGGACGACTGTGCGATCCGGATACCGCTCGCCGTCGTCTCTCGCCGCCACGCCGAAATCGTCGTCGAGAAAAAAGCTGTGTCGCTTCGCGACTTGGGCGCCGCAAATGGGACATACCTAAACAACCAGCGCCTCCAGGAAGAGGAAGACTTGGAACCGGGGGATCAGGTCGTCATCGGACCCGTGATTTTCACCGTCCAGATCGACGGCGATCCCCCGGACGACGAGATCATGCAGGTCCGCTCCACCGGAGCGGCCGGGCCAGCGGCAAAGCGCGGCGCAAGTGTCGGCACCTCCAAGCACGTCTATATCTCGGACGAGGAGATCGACCCGATTTCGGCCCTGGAAGCCTTGGCCTCCAGCGCCGACCAGACAGCCATTAACCCTGAAGACGATGAACCCTGACGCCGGTTCCGCGGTCGCCGTGAATCGCCAAGAACGGACCCACACGTGAGTCAGGCTGAACCACGCCGATCGCCACGAGAGAGCTCCTTTTCCTTCGGTCGCTCATTAACCTTTCGTCTGATCGCCGCAATCGTTCTCATTATCTTTGTCTGTGTCCTCGGTGACTATCGACGCAAGGGCAACGCCATGCTCCAAGCCGAGCGCTACGCCGTCGGCTTGGTCGATCGCCTCGAAGGTGGCGGCACCATTCCACTGAACCTCGATCCCGCCGGCTGGGAACTCGGCGACGACGACGTTTTTCATCTCGAATGGCTCTCGCGCGAAGATGCACGATGCCTTCGCGAGCGAGCCCCGCGGATGCTCGTGGCCTGGTCGCCCCCGATGCCCCTGGTGTTTGCAGCCAATGGCCACGCCGCCGTGCTCATGGACAATGGCCGGTTGCGGGTCGTATGGCTCACCCTGGCCGAATTCTCGCGGGCCACGGAGGCCCAAAGCGCGGTGCTCCGGTCTTGCGCCGCAACGGAAGCCCCGAAGAAACCAACCGGTCCATGAGGATACGTCATCCGGCACCCTTGGGCGGAGTCCGTGACAGAAGCGGCGAGCGGGTTTCGGCCCCGGCAGGCCCCGGTCTGGGGTGCGTGTTTATTTATAGCCTACGGCGGTCCGCTGTGCATCGCTCCGTAGGAGCGAAGGATTGTAGCCACGGGTGAAGCGTTGCCCGCCGCCAGGTGGGCAAGCGGAACCCGTGGTTCCGTCACGTAGTAACGTTCAAGCCCCGGCAGGTGGCGGCAGAACGCGCCGAAGGAAATCGGATGCCCGAACAATTGTCTCTTCAGGCGTCTTTTCGTCGTCCGCCTAAATGTCACGCAACCCGTTCGGCGCGTGCCGCACGGGTGGCACCGCACACTGTCTGGATTCCATGATCGACTTCACCCAACTGCGGGCACCGGAGCGGAACGGCGCGGTCCTGGTAATCCCGGACCCCAAGCAATGGGCTGCTCTGGCCAGGGCCAATCACGCCGCTCTCTCACAATGCCCAGCGACCATCCTGGGCGAACCGCTTCACGTTTGGCGCCGGCGAACGCGCGACGCCCTCGTTGGATCTGACGACCGGCTCGTCATCGTTGCCGGCCATCAACCGGATTTCATCCACGCCGGTGTCTGGGCCAAGAACATCGTTGCCCACAGGTTCGCCGCCGCTGTGAACGGAAGCGTCGTTGATCTTGTCGTCGACAATGACGCCCCGAAATCCGTGCACCTGAACGTCCCCACCATCGTCGATGGTCGAGTGGCGCTCCACGCTGTCCGCTTCGCAAACACTCATTCCGGTTATTCATACGAGCAGTTCCAGCCCATCCAACCCGCCGAAATCGACGCCATTCAAACCGAAGTTGCCCAAGCCATGGGCGATCGTTACGAGCCCTCTGCTATGCCGCTTTTTTTCCATGGGCTCCATGCCACTGCGGGCCGAGGCGATTGGGTCGAGCAAATCATCAGTGGTCGAAAGGCAGTCGAATCCGCCTTCGATGTCGCCGTCTCCTCCGTTCGTGTAAGCGAAATCTCTATGGCCGGCCTTTTCGTGGAAACACTCGTCCACGCCGGCCGCTTCGCCGACGCCTACAACGGCTCGCTCGCCAGATATCGACTTTCGAATCGTGTCCGAAGTCCCGGCCGGCCCATCCCCGACCTTGAACGGATCGACGATCGGATCGAGACGGCCTGGTGGGTTTACCGCCGTGACGAACGCCGACGCCGCCTGTTCGTCGAACGAACCGCCGACAGGCTTCGCCTCTACGCCGACCAAGATGAGATTGGCCACTGGGGCGTATCTGACTTCTCGGCTCTGGCCCTCGAAGCAAACCCCCTATTCGCATCCGGCGGTTGGAACGTGCGGCCAAGGGCACTCACTCTGACGCTCTGGGCTCGATTGTTCCTGGCGGACCTGTTCATTCACGGGATTGGCGGTGCGAAGTATGATCGGATCACCGACCAGATCATTCACGACTACTTTGGCATAAGGCCCCCGACGTTCACCTGTGTCACGGGCACGCTCCGCCTCCCCCTTCCTCAAGGCGTTTCTGACGACACCATCCGCAAACTCACCCGTCAACTGCGGGACTTAAGACACAACCCACAGCGATACCAATCACCCGATCCAGGCCTTGAACACCTCGCCCGACAGCGCGCCGATGCCATCGCCCGCGCCGCTGACCTTCGCGGACGCGAGCCGCTGAATCGTCCAGCCCGCCGAGAGGCCTTTGACCGCATTCGCTCCCTGAACGCCGCCCTGGTCAACGCCGTTCCGGATGTCGCCCGGGACTTGCGCGACCGCATCGCCGGCGTATCGCGCGATCGCCAGTCCAATCGCATCGTCGGCAGCCGCGAACACTTCTTCGCCATGTCCCACCGCCGTTCACTCGCCGATTTCATCGCCGCGCTTCCCGATGAATCCGCTTTTCGGGTATAGTTCGGAGCGGCTTGGTGAGGTGAACAGGGAGACCGTTATGTCCGATGAGCCCAAACAATCCAGAATCCACATCGACAGCGATTGGAAAACCGAAGCCGCCCGCGAAAAGGAACGCCTCGCCGAGGAAGAGGCCCGCGTGCGTCGCGAGTCGCCACACGGCGCCGACGCGGAGGCATCCTTTCTCGAGGTCGTCAACCTGCTGGCCATGCAGGCCGCCATCGCCCTAGGGGGCTATCAGGGACCGGGCGGTGAACGCATTCCGCCCAACCCAATGGCCGCCAAGTACCAGATCGATCTGCTCGAAGTGCTTCAAAAGAAAACTCAGGGGAACCTGAACGAGGAGGAAAAACGGACGCTAGACGCGGTCTTGTACGAACTCCGAATGCACTACGTTCGCATGATGACCCCCCCACCGGGCAAACAACCCGCCGCGCCGCCGGGCTGAGATCGGCCCGTAGCCCACAATTTGGGGATGACCGGCTCGGGTGCCCAATCGACAATTGACAATCGACAATCGACAATCCCCGAATGCTCCTCATCCCGATCCGTACCGAATCCGCGATTCACCGCACGCCCACCGTCAATTATCTGCTGATCGCTACCAACGTTGCCCTGTTCTTCATTTTCAACGACGCTACCACCGCCAAGGTCATCAGCGATTTCAAGCACCAGGTCCTCGCCTTCCAATCTCACGCCCCCGCTTTCCACCAGTTTCTGACCTATCAGTTCCTCCATGCCCACCCCATGCACCTCATCGGGAACATGCTCTTCCTTTGGGTATTCGGCAATAGCGTCAACTCCAAGATGGGCGACCTACCGTATCTCATGTTCTATCTCGCGGGCGGCATCTTCGCCGCTTGGGGCTTCGCGCTCATGCAGTCCGGCCATTCCGAGCTCGTCGGAGCGTCCGGCGCCATCGCCGCGATCACCGCCGCGTACTTGGCCCTGTTCCCACGCAGCCACGTCACCGTCCTCCTCTGGGTGTTCGTCTTCGTTCATTTCTTCGAGTGGCCCGCGATGATCCTCATTCTCCTCAAGATCATTGTCTGGGATAACGTCATTGGTCCCTCCCTCGTCGGTTCCGAAGGCGTCGCCCACACCGCCCATCTGGCCGGTTACTTTTTTGGGTTCGTCGGCGCACTGCTTTTGCTCTTGGTCCGAGGCCTGCCGCGTGACCAATTCGATATTCTGGCGCTTTGGGATCGCTGGCATCGTCGTCGCGCAATGGCCGACGCCATGGCCGACTCAAGATCGGCTCAACGGCGCGGATTCAGCCCCTTCGGAGGCGCTGTCCAAGCCCCGGAAGCGGGCGATCCCGCTCTGGCCGGAGCCGTGTTCGATCGCATCGCCGACCTCCGAAGCCGGATCGGCGAGCTCGTCGAACAAGGTAAACCCGGAGAGGCCCTCACCGCCTACCAGGAACTGCAGGCCATGGACTCTCGCCCCTGTCTGGCCGAGCGCCATCAACTGGCCATCGCCCGCTACCTCTACGCCGCCGGTCTCCACGCCCAAAGCGCGGCGGCGTTCGAGCGGTTCATCGAAGTCTACCCCCGCTCACAAGACACCAACGAAATCCGCATGTTGCTTGGGATCATTTATGCCCGGGACTTGAAGCAACCCGACGACGCGGATAAACACCTGACTCAGGCATTGTCGGACTTGAAGGACGAACCGCGCCGCGCGCAATGTCTCGACTGGCTGCGCACCGTGCGGATGTCGCTCGATCGTCCTTTGACCGAGGCCACATAGGTGATTCGATCGCGCCATGGCGGAACTCGCATACGTAAACGGCACCTTCGGCCCGATCTCGGAGGCCACCATCCCCATTGAGGATCGCGGCTTCCAATTCGGCGACGGCATCTATGAAGTGGTCGTGGCCTACGACGGCAAACCGTTCCTCTTGGCCGAACACATCGCTCGCCTCCGCCGCAGCGCCTCGGCCATCCTGCTCGATTACGACTTCGAGCGAGCCCCGCTCGAACCCATTATTCTCGAAGGCCTGCGCCGAAGCGAATTGCGCGACGCGATGATCTACCTCCAGCTCACCCGCGGCGTCGCCCCCCGCTCGCACGTCATTCCGCCGGGCATCAAACCAACGGTCGTCATGACCTTCAAACCCCTGCCCAAGCTCCCCGACGAGCTGCGAAAGCGCGGCGCCCGCATGATCACCGTGCCCGACATCCGCTGGTCCCATTGTTTCGTCAAGGCCATCACCCTGCTCCCCAACATTCTGGCCCGCAACGAAGCCGTCCGCCGCGGTTATGACGATGCCATCTTCGTGGCACCTTTCGGCGAGGTCCACGAATGCACCTCATCCAACATTTTCCTCGCAACCGGCAAGACGCTCAGCCATCCTCCGCGCACCGAGTCCATCCTCCATGGCGTCACCCAGGGTTTCCTGGCGAAATGTGCTCAGGCCATCGGCCTCGCCGTCGTTGAGGAGCGCGTCACCGTGGACGACCTCTACGCCGCCGACGAGGTATTCATATCCGCCACCACCACCGAAGTGCTGGCCGTCACTTCGATCGATGACCGGCCGATTGGCGGGGGTCAACCCGGCCCCATCGCCCAGCGCCTCTACGACGAATTCATCCGCCGCGCCCGTGGCCGCAATGCGTGATGTCGAATTGGCTCCAAGCGTAGGTCAGGTTGTTATTGCAGGTGTCCGTGACAGTAGCGGCAGGTTTTTTGGCCCCGGGCAGGGGCCAACGAATGTAGCCAGGGGTGAAGCGCAGCGGAACCCCTGGAAAAGGTTGGGGAACAACGTTTAAGCCCCGGCAGGGGCGGCAGAACGCTGGCGCCTTGGTCAAACGACTCTCAGCCTTATTCGCAGCTACATCGAATAAACGTCGCCCCCGCCGTCGGACACGGTGCACCGAAACGGCCCGCCCGGACATCACGTTCGCAGTCGTCGCCGGCGTCCTCGTCGTCGTAGCTTTGGTAGGGTTCGGAGATTTCCCGATCCTCGAGCGTCCCATTCGGCCGCTGACACAGGATGGTACAACTGAAGGAATGAGTTTGGCAGTCATCGCCGACGAGCGCAACCGTCGGACCGCCGCCCCCGCACGTGAATGGCCGCGCGTCCAGCAGGTCCACATCATCGTCATGATCCCGATCGAAGAACACCAGGCATATTTCATCCGGGGGCTCGTAATTCGGACTTTCTTTTGGACCAGTGAAGCATAGTAGGAACTCGGCGTAGTCGGCCATGTCCACGTCATCATCGAAGTCAGCGTCCGCCCAAGGCTCAGACGCGGCCAGCACCATCGTGAGCCCGCCGGCCATGATCGAAACGCTCACGAGACACCGAATGGATTTGAACTTCACACGCTTCTCCCCCGGAACTTCCCGCCCATTCTTCCATCCCACTTCCGTGGACATTGTATCAAGTCATGCCATCGGAGTTCAACGCGCGAAACGCGTCGAACGGCTGCGTGGCATGGTCCACGCTTGCGTGGCCATGCATTCGCATGCTGTGACTATCATTTCGCTGACATGCTTCCGCGTAATGCCCCAACGGGGCATCGGCCTATAGCCCAGGGTTGCCCGCGCTAGCGGGCTACCCTGGGTTGCAAATGGTACACACCAACAACCCCATCGGGGTTGTGGCACGAATGCCTGAACGGTTAACTCGCTGATTCGGCGCGTAGGGTGCGTCCCCCGACGCACCAATCCTAGGTCGGGTCAACAAACCCGAACAAATCGTAGACAGGTCTTCACTCATTCGTGCGCTTGCGAGAAGCCCTCCGACTCGATGCCGAAGGCATGGTCGAACCGCGCCCGGTAGTTCTCCCACGCGATGCACGAAGTCAACTCGACAAGCTGTCGATCGTTGAAGTGTTTCCTGAGCTGGTCAAACGTCTCGTCGTCCACTTCCACCGGCGTCTCGGTCATCCGCACGGCATACCGCAGCACAAGCCGCTCCATCTCGCTGAACACAGAATTCCCCTCAAAGCTTCCGAGCGATTGAAGCTGTTCCGCCGTGACCCCCTTCTGTCTGCCGACCGCAGACCCGATGTCGATTCAGAACGGGCATCCGATCATCATGGCCACCTTCACCTGCACCAGGGCCTTGATCCGGGCACTCACCGTCCGAGCTGCCTCCTGTCCCAACTCCATGTGCGCCACCGCCCGCAACAACCGCGGATGATGGGCGGCGACCTGGATCGGCATGATGACCCGCCCGAGCCTCCGCTTGGTCATGTAATAGGCCAGCCGCACAAGCAGCCCGCCGTCGCTCTTCGTAACCCCCTCAATTCGCGCCATGCCATGTCTCCTGAGGACGCGTGGGACGCGTGGCATGGTCCACGCTTGCGTGGCCATGCACTCGTATGCCGAGCTATTGTTTCGCTGACACGGTTCCCCACCTGGGTGCCATGGGCAAGCTCTGCTTGCCCGTGTCTTCCCTATCTTGCGTGGGCTTTCAATGTGTGCCCAAGTCGCCAGGTGTGCAACGTTCTTCGCCCGGTAGAGCGATCGATCGTTGCCAGGGGCTTCAGCTTCCCATTCATCGCTCCGAAGGAGCGACGGACTGTAGCCACGGGTGAAGCGCGGGCCGCCGATAGGCGGACAAGCGCAACCCGTGGTAGCTGGGCATATTCCCGATCCGCCCCGGCGGGGCGGAGGCAATGATCCAGATCCCCTTCCCTACCGCGGCTCGCACCGCACCTCCGTCTTCACTGAGTTTGCGATAAAACACTCCTCATGCGCCTCATGGTGCATCGTCTCTAGTTCTTCCCTCGTCGGCGTTCGAGCTTTCCCCACCCCATCTTGGGCCGAGGGACTGACACCGAACTTCACCTCTGGCCGCAACGTCACCCGCGTCACCCACAACTTCCCGCGCTCGTTCTTCCCCATGACCCCGATGGCCTCGTCCCGATACTCATCCACGACGAACCCTTTCTTGGCCGAGATGTACAAGAACGAAAGCATGTGACAGCTCGACAGGGCCGCGACCAGGGCCTCCTCCGGGTCCACCGCTGCCTCAACCGAAAACGGCACCCGCACCACGTGCGGCGACGACGACCCCGGCACCTCCACCCCCCCATCAAACCGCCACACGTGGCCCCGGCTGTAGCGATTGTCCACAAACGCCGCCCTGTTCCGCTCCCACACGATCGTTGCTCTGTACTCAGCCATAAGTGACTTACTCCCGCGGACCTCAATGCGCGCGGTTTCACAACGGTCAACCTCCGCAGCCCCACCCGACCCTAAGTCCCGCACACACCAGCACGTTTCTCTCGTATCATCAACCAAGTTCCCGAAACCAGCATCAACATGACCAATGTCAATAAACCCCATGCAGTGATAGCCGGAACACCTCCCGCGGTAGCTGCATGACAAGCGTCTGTGCCGCAAACCTGAAACGTAATTCCTCGGAACGTTACGGCCGCCCCAGGCTCAAGCAAAATGTACTGTCCGTCGCCAGAGTCAACAAAAAGCTGAACCGGGATGGGTGAACCATCGCCGCATCCCGGTTGAAGGATCACAGTTGCACCCGGAAGCCCGTTTGCCGATGTGCGTGCCTTTACCACGGCCCCTCCTTGCGCATTTGTAATCTCGCCAATCATGTTGATCCATGAATCACGGACGGACCGAGCGTCTTGACCAACGGTCACCTCCACAGAATCGATCTCGCTTGGTGCGGCAATTCCACAGATACAATTATCTGGAATACAGTTCGTACTGAAGCGAATCGTTCCCGCCTGCGTCACAGTGCCACTCAAAGTCACGGTAAGCGCCTCGACCTGAGCAACGCTCACTAACACCGCGGAGCAAAAACCCACGAACATGGCTCGTTTGAACATGATCGAACCCTCCCTAATTGACAAAGAATTCGTACCTGCTACGACGCGACAATCGTTCGATAAGAACAGGGCACATTATTGTTGCGCGAATTGTTCGAGCCTCAACTTTGGACCTCGGCCCGACGATGACGACCTCGCTTCGCGCCGTAGGCGCCATTCTAACCGTCTTCGATCATAGGCCCAACGGGTGGGACGAGCGTGGTCCGTCTGGGCTGACCGTCAATGTTGCGGTCATAGGCGATTGGAGCACCGACGCGATCGAGGCCAGCCCCGACAGGGGGCGAAAGTGAATAGCCGTGGGCGTCAGCCCCCGGACCGGAACGCACGCGCGAATAAAGCCCCAACGGGGCGGAAGGTTTTCGTTCCCCAACCATTTGGCGTCTGGCCACGCCCGGAGTCCCAATCCAATGCCCCGTTCCGGGTCTTTCTGCCGTAGGCAGGATCGAATTTAGCCCAGCGATTCATCGCTGGGTACTGATCGCCCGAAGAAGATAGTCCTGGAGGGACGGCTGAATCCGATTCACCAGTCGTTCCGCCGGAGCCGGAACGTCGCCCTCGGATCCGCTTACACTTTCTTCGTGTCTTGATGCCTTGGTGGTCGGTTATTCTCCAATCGGATACCGAAACTTCCTCTCCCCGATGCCCTTACCCCTCGCAGGACCCCGGCCAGAGCCTGATCGGTCGATTTCCGTCAATCTCCGATCGGGGTGGGCGTTATCAGGTTATGAACGTGGGAAAAGGCGATCGAGGTGGCCGGCAGCCCAATGGATCGGGCGGAGGACCGCGCCGCGACAGCCAGGGAGCGGCCCCGATTCGGGTACACGCGACAAGAGCACTCGTATGAGCGCACACATATCGAGAAACGTCAAAAAGGATCAAGAAACGATCGAAAATCGATCGAAAACGGTCAAAAATGGATCAAAACCCGTCCAAAAACGATCAAAAATGAACCAAAATCGACCCAAAATTCGCGCGGCGCATTCACCGGCGAATCCGACCGGACATGCGCTTTACCCTTGTTTTCCAGGCCAATGTCAGGTATTGGCATTAGTGCCACCATATGGCACACAACAAAAACGCGCGTTTTTCAAAGCGAATCCATGTGCCACCGCTTCACAACGCGCATGGCCACTTCAAGAAGCCGCCCGCGACTTCAGGCCGTCCCCCGCGCTACGGGCGCTTTGGACCAGACCTTCGCCGGGACATTTCGGATTCAACCCGTTCGGTCGAGATCAAAGCCCCCTCACCCTCGCCGGCGGACAGGCCGATGTCCACGATTTGGAGATGAATCCACTGATCATTCTTGTCAAGCAACACCGATCCGCGCAGCCGGAGGTTCAGTGATGACGCGCCGCCATTGGGACCAGGATAGCGTATCTGAACGGATTCCCCGTCACGCGGATACAGAAGCGCGGCTTGATCCGGCGGTTTCTCCAGCGGGATTCGCACGATATCCCCAACCCTTGGCTCCGTTGAAAGTGGCGCCGTCGTCGAATAGCGAATCGCGCCATCAGAAATGCGCCGCTCGGGAAGCCGATAAAGCGTCTCATCGTCAGTGGAGACCACACGTTCCGTGCCCAACGCCTGTCCAGGGTCATGGGCGAGAGGCGGGCCGCTTCGCTGGTGGTGTACGAGAAGGAACCGGATACCCAACGCGCGCAAATAGTGATTGCTCTTTTCCCAATGGTGTTCATGAATCGCTTGGCGTATTTGCCGATAGGGCTCGGGAAAGTAGCCCGAATAACCGTTTCCGATCGGGTGCCCGTGCTCGAGCGCCCGCAACATGACACGGACTTCCACTTCCAACTCGCTCACGTCGTCTCCAGCGGCCATGGGCCACTCCAGAAGAGGTTCGCCGCCGCCGTGTTCCTTTAGCCACGCGATCACTGGCCCATGTTTGGCTTCGTCATCCAACGGATTCGTCAGAGCCACCGGCGCTGCCCACATCTCCGCGAAGAGGAGAAGAAAGAAGATGGCGGTCAATCCGTGCCGGGCGATCGGTCTCCGCGCGCCGCTCCTCAGCATGGCCAAGGCTTCTCCTCCAAGCGTGGCCACTCCAAACGTCACAAAGACCGCGAAACGCGCCGGGGATCGTACGCCGTCAAAACCCGGAACGTACGCATGGAGCAGATGGTACAAGCCGATCGGCCGGCCTTGAATATCAATGGCCAGGCGCGGGCCAAAGCCCAGAACGAGCGCGAGAAGAACGAAGGCAATCGTGCATCGTCGGATCGTTGCAATGCCGGACTCGGCACGTCGTGCGCGATAAGTTCGCAACGCCAGTGCGAGTCCGATGCAGAGCAGCGGGACAACTCCGATGTCCCAAGAGTAGATATCAGGCTGCTCACGCCATGAGAGGAGATCACTGGTGAGCCAATGTCCTTTCGCGGAAATGAAAAGATCGCGCGCCAGAAACACGCCCCGGACGTTGATCAGGCTGCGCTCGAATCCCATTTGGCTGAGTTGATGCCGCTGGGCGAGAAGGAACGGCAAAGCCGACAAGGCTCCAATGATGAGGGGAAGAATGATGTGTAAAAGGTGAGCGCGGGAAGTCCGAAGCCATTTTACGTGCGGCGCCAGGACGCAAGGAAGCAGGATGGAAAGGAACAGGCCATATTGCGCGCAAGTCACGAACGTCAGAAAATATGCCGCACCCGCCAACCAGGTTTTCCATGGCCGATAGGCGCGCAGTTGGGACAAGATCATCGTCAAACAGAGCGCCGGAGCGAATGCGGCCAGTAAATGGAGGACGCCGAGTTGTTCAATCACATAAGCACCGCCTGTCAACCAGATGGCCGACCACAACGCCGCGACTCGGTCGTGGGTCAATTGGCGAACCATCAAATATCCGACGGCGCCGAATCCAATGAGAAAGACCAGGACACACAAGTTGTATGCCATGACCCAGTCAACGACGTTGGACAAGAGCCAAACCACAAGGCCGGTTGCGGGCTGGGGTTCCGACCACGCAAAGACGCCGTGATGAGGATGGAAGAATGGCGCGTCCCAGTAGGGCAAACCGTGGTCGAAGCTGTAGCCGGTCCACCGCATCGTGAAAAAACCCAGGAGGGCAACGGTCGGCGGTTCGCTGCCCGTTGGAATGGCGGACCCTAGATGAATGGCCAGTGGCCAGGTGAATACCAGGGCTACGAACGTAAGAACAGTGACGACAACGGCGGCTTCTCGTGCGTAGCCACCGGCTTGGTGTGTCAACAATCGGCGAACCAAGGGTTATGCCCCGTGAATGACGCGTTGTCGCTGTCTCTTCGCGGGACGAATGATGTGTCTAAACGATTGCACCGTCAAACCGAAGGCGAAGTACCAGCGGACCCAGATCGATACGGAAACGAAACGAGAAACGGCTCCGCCGCCCTTGGAAGCCAAGGCGCGAAGCCGTTCCCCGTCATGAGCTACAATGCCTAACTTATTGCGCGTCAGCCGCGCGTCACCATTACGGACAATTCTCCAAACGCACGATGGCTGCCTTGGACGGAACCCCCGCGGTATTCACCGCGAAGACGTAATAGTATCCCGGCGGGGCCTGCGCGTCGTGCCGCGGGGCGGCGACCGTGATCGCACCATTGTTCGGCGGGTTGAACGACAGCGTCACGGCCCGCTGATTGTGATCCCACGCGTGAGTCGAAGCACCCAGCCGGATCAGATTGATGATCGCGATGCTCGATGCCTGTGGGCTTTCGATCGTGAACGACCGGCCGTATCGAACCACGTTGGACCCGCCGCTACTGTAGAGCGCGGTAATCACCGGCCGAGCAGCGAATGTACCGTTCGGATTGAACAGGTACGGCGGCGAGTACACCTGGGCCGTATCGTTGCCTTGTCCGTCATGAGTTCCCCCGCCGGAAAGCACGCGGGCATCGGACAACAGAACCGCCGACGAGTGATATTCGCGCTGCTCGGCGTGCGGCGCCAAGTCGGCCCACTGATTCGTGGCCGCGTTGTACTTTTCCGGCGTCATAACGGGATTGCCCAAATCCGTTCCACCCAATGCCAGGACGGAACCTTCCGGCCCGGGCAGTGCGATCAGAAGGAACTGCTGGCGCGCGTGGTTCATTGGGGCAATGGCGGTCCACTGCGGCGTGGCCACCGTCAGGTCCAGAACGTAAGCCAAGTCCATGGACGGTCCAAATTGCGGACCGCCGGCTTTCATAAGCTTATCGAGGGCGTACATGAGACCCGAGCCGCCCTCAATCGGATCCGGAATGGCGAACAGATCGATCCATTTCTCCAAACGCGTGTCGAGATAGCGCGTGTTCTGTTCGATGCCGGTCCCCGCGGATTCGGCCGAGCCGTAGTAAATGGCTAGGCTCGACGTCTGAACCACGCGTGGGTAATTCGGCAGATCAAACGGATACTCACTCGTTCCGTAGGCCGCCCCGGCGAGCAGCCGCCACTGTTGGCCGGACGGCTGCGTCGGATCGAAAATGTTCGGCGTGCGGGCCGTCGTGCTCCCGCTGCCACCCAAGACCAGGATCTTGCCCGTCGAGAGCGTGGTCAGCGCCGGGTAGAACCGATTGGCGGAATTGTCATCGGCCGCCACCCAAGTGTTGGTGTCCGGCTCGTAGAGGGTGGCCATGAAGTTCACGTCGTTGGTCAAGCCGCCGACGTAAAGAACGCGGCCGTCCGCGGTCTGAGCATGGCCAGAGCAGAAGAGCGGGTGTCCGGTGGTCACCGACTCGGGTGGTCCGATGGTGTCATCGGCGGGATTGAATCGCCGGACGACGGTGTTGGGGAAGGAAGCATCGGCGATCTGCACGAGGCCGTTCTTCAGCGCGACCATGTGCACCGCGATGGTTCCCCAAGGCAAGACCTCTCCCCAGCAGCCCAAAGTAGGCGTAGCGCAGTCGGGCGAGCATGGGTCGCTCGCGCACAGAATACCCGGGGCCTGAGACGTGCCGCCCTGCGACAGGCACACACAGGGCGACAAGTCGAGGCACTGGTTGTTGGCGAGACAGCAGGCGCGCGGGGCCTGGGCCGCGCAGATTCCGGGCGTCGCGCAACTGGTGTTGTCGCCTTGGTATGCATCGCACGGGCCGTTGCAGGCCGCGGCGGTTGTTACCTGGCAAGTGCCGTCCCCGCGGCAACAGGCACCGGGGGGCGGAGGATCGCAGAGCTCCGGCGTACACGAGGTGCCGTTGCCCTGAAACTCGCCGCATAGATCGTTGCAGTCGCATTCAGGCATGACCACGCAGGAGCCGTCGGGCAGACAACACGCTCCGTCGGGTTCCGCGACACACAGTATGGGTTGCGGTTGCGGCTCAGGCTCAGGCTCGATCGGTTCGATCTCCTGTAGGTCGCCCATCTCCCCAATGAGCTCCGGCTCCCCCTGCTCGATGATCAGCTGGCAGTGGGTGCCGGCGCCGTGGAAGGTGCCGCAGTCCCGTGCGCACTCGCAACTGGATATGCGCCTACAGTCGCCGTCCGGCAAGCAGCAGGCGCCGCGCAGCGGAATGGGACACAGGCCGCCGCAGGCCGTACCGACACCGCCGAACGCCCCGCATGCATCGGCGCATTGGCAACTCGTCAATTGAACGCAAGTGCCATTGGGCCGACAGCAGCGGCCGGTCGGCTGAACGGGACACAACCCACATAGAACGCCCACGCCGCCGAAGGTTCCACACTGATTGTCGCACTGGCACTCATCCGTGATGGTGCAAGTGCCGTTCGGCAGACAGCATGAACCCTCGCCCGGCTCGCAGGGAACGGACTCGCAGTCGGTGCCATCACCGTGGTAGAGCCCTTCCCGCCGCTCGCACTTGCACGGGGCGAGTTCCTCGCAAACGGCTTCGGGCAGACAACATGCGCCGGTGGTGTCGGGCTCGAATTCGCAGAATTCGCCACAGACAGTTCCGCCACCCTGGAACGTGCCGCAGAGACAGCCGCATTCCTCCTCGGTAACTTCCTCGACGCACACCCCGCTCCACAAACAGCAGGCGCCGCGACATGCACCCTCGTGGGCAATCGACATGCTTGCCCGATGAGCTTCACACTCGTTCAGGTACGTCACGCCGTCGCAACCGCACACCGGATCGATGACTCTTGGGCACCCCTGCGGTATGTCGGTGCAAAAGCCCTGGAAATCGCAGCAGCATTCGCCCACGTTGAGTTTGCAGAACTGGTTGGGATCGTCGCAGGGAATGCCGACTATACCGCCGCAAACCTTCCCCTGAGGACATTCGAGGCCGTCGCATTTCGAGAAATTCCCCTGCCATACGCCGCCGCGACTCGCGCAATCGCATTCGAACGTTTCGCCACATTTGCCGTCCGGCATGCAGCAGGCGCCCGGTATCACGGCTACGATCGGACAATCGAATACCAGCTCATCGCATTGCGAACCATCGCCTTGATAGAACCCGCAGAGTTCCTGTTCGCAATTCTCCTGGTTGGTTTCCGTACAGGTCCCACTGAGCAGGCAACAGGCGCCAGTGGGCGGCGGGCACTCGGCGCACTCACACTCGGTGAAATGGCCCATGTACGTTCCGCCCATGCACTCGCACCATGTGCTCGCGACGTCGTCCACGCAACTGTCTTCCAAACAGCATGCGCCCGCGACGAACAGCGGACACGGCTGCTGGCAGGTGGCATCGAGCGTCCAGTAACCGCAAACATTTTGACACTCGTCCTCGCGCATACTGTCCAGACAATCGTACGGCGGGGCGAAAACACAGCAGCGGCCGAGCGGGCAGTCGATGGGTTCCTGCAACGCCTCCATAAAAGCGGTGACCGCGTCAATTTCGGGCTGGCTCAGGAAGATGCCGTTGACCTGTTGTCCACCCGGAGAGTTGAGAAACTCGTTGCTGTTGTAGAACTCCACGGCTTCGCGAAGCGAAGCCACCTCGTGGCCATGGAAGAACCGCTGGTCGGTTATGGACACGCCGAACAACGGAGGCGTGGCGTGCGGGCCGGGATCAAACGGAAGCCCCAGGCCAGGATCACCAGGCCCACCCTGGCAGCCGTCGTCGTCGTTGACATCAAGGTTCGAAACGCCCGTGTCGAAAGGAAGGCCGGACAAGGTCGAGGAATTATGGCAAACGGCGCACTTTCCCGAGATCGGACTGAAAAAAATACTTCGGCCCGTGGCAATCAGAGAGGGGTTCATGTCTCGACATTCGACCGACGAGGTGATCATTCGGTCAATTTCGGCGTCGCGCTCGGCGTTGCCTCCCGCGCCGTAGTCTTCCGGCAGGTCCGACGGCAATCGGACGGAGAACATGAACGCCTCCATGGCCACGGATTCCGCTTCGTTCGGGATGCGGGCGGAAATCGGACCCAGGGTCGGATCAAAATTGCGAGGACCGATGAAACGCGGGAGGTGTTGCTTGGTCGCCCCCCGGCAGAAGAGCCGCAGATTGGGCACTTGGTCGTTGTGGCCATAGGGAGCGGTGAACTTGACGTTGACGAGATGGGTGGATTCGCGGAAGAAGGGGGCCGCGCCGAACCCGTTGATGTTTTCGAGGATCAGCCCGCGGTTCATGCCCGCGTTACCCCCGTCCCCCAAGACCATCAAGCACGGATTCTCCAGTTGGGCGAGGACAGGATCGTTTTCGGCGATGAAGAGCGGGTCGTCGGGGTTTTGAGCGTGAAGGAGTTGAATGAAAGCCGAAGAAAGACCGCCCGACTTGTCGCTGTTAAAGATTGGTTCGGCCACCGTTCCGGTCTTGTGGCAACTGAAACAGACGCGCGAGTTTCCTTCAAATAACTCCTGTTTGAATATCGTCTCGCCCTGCGCGCGAATGTCGGCCAGGGATACGGTGCCGATTTGCCCATCGGAGTTTCTGGGATCAATCGACAGCACGGCGAAATCGGCATTGAGGTGACAGCTGTCCGAGTTGCAGTCGAAGCTCTGAAAGCGCCGAAGGCTGCTCACGTCGGTCATGGGCAGGGCATCCGCGGGAGGGCCGGCGCCCTCGGTATCTCCAGCAAAGGGAAGGCGCCCCAACTCCACGTCGGGGTTCTGGTTATCACCGTAGGAGAGGCAAATGTTGACGCGATCGGCATTCGGATTGTCGGGGTTGTTTCGGAAGCATACCTTGCCGGCCTGTGGGAAAATCTCACGATTAATGACGAAGTCGCAGCGCGGAGCGGTGGGGATCGACTGAAATTCATCCGTACAAATGAGCGCGGAATAGAGGTCGGGGGTCTGTGGGTCTTGGGTGCCGTCAATCTGCGGCGGGTCGCTCCCGAACTTAAGGGTTTTCGTCTCCGCACCGGTCGAGTCGTAGAACACCAGCATGGCCCGGGATTCGGCTTCCCCGGGTTGCGGCCCCCATAAATTGTGCCCCGACGATGACTTCATTTCTATGAATTGGACGGTTGAGTTCCCATTGACGCCGCCGCACACCTCGTCCAACTGAACTTTGCCGTTGCCGGCGAATGCGGCTTCGAGGGTCGTCAACGCCATTACGAAACCCAAAGCAAAAACCGGTGTACGGCTCTTGAATCCGCGGCTTCGCGAGCTATTCATGGCATCACCCCTAAAACACCTATTGAGACGCTCAACTCGTCCTTCGTGCTGAGAATTGCGAAACACTGGGCACCCCCTTCCGTTACGAGCAGGTCCGGAGAATCACAATCGCCGCCACGGAAGGTACGCCGCCGGCATCCAGGAACAGGTAGTAGCAGCCGGGCGGCGCCGCCCACTCGTGAATCGGGGCTCCCACCCGCAGGGAACCACCGTTCAACACCTCAAACTCCAACTCCAGCGAACGGTGGTCGTGATCCCAGGCGTGCGTCGCGGCGCCCAAACGGATCAGTCGAATCGTCGTAATGTCCAACGCATCCGGCGTAACGACCGTAAAGGGCTCGGCGTAGTCGAGCACCCCGTTTCCATTAGGGCCGTTTACGCTTGAAATGGTCGGCCGATCGGCGAGTTGGCCGCTCGGCGTGAACAAATAGGGCGGACTGAAGATCTGCGCGGTTTCATCTCCGGGGAACCCGGCACCGGCGCCCGCCGTAAGGATTCGACCGTCGCCAAGAAGCTGGGCCGTGGAGTGATACTGACGGGCGACCTGAGAGGGACTCATCAACGTCCACTGGTTCTGGCCGAAGTCATAGATTTCCGGTTCGTAAACCGGGAAGAAGAAGTTTTCATTGGTTTGACCGTTGATCGCGAGAATCTGGCCGTTGGGCAGGGCAATGAGGAAGTGCGTCCCCCGCTCAATGTTCAGCGACGCCCTCGGCACCCACGCGGGGTTGGCGGCCTTCATGTCCACCGTGTAGGTGACGTCGGAGAAGGGCCCGAAATTCTTTCCGCCGCCGAGGAAAATCTGGTCCGGGCCATACATCACCGCGCCGCCGCTAATGGTCAGCGCCGGCGTCGGAAATGCCGTCGTCCAATGCTCCAACACCGAATCCAAGAGCTGCGGAACGAAGCTGCTGGGCGGGTCGCTTTCTCCCAGGCCGGTGTAGAACGTAAACCCGCTTCGCGTCCCGTGCCCCAGATGGTACATGCGCGGGTACGTGGGAAGATTGAGATTGGGGTGGGGCGACCCGGGTCCGGTACGGGCCCCGGGCAGGCGCGTCCACTGTGAACCCATGGGCTGAGTCGGATCAAAAATGTCGGGGGTTTCTGCCTCCGCACCATCGCCGGATACCACCAACGCCCGACCGTCCGCGAGGGTCAGTATCGTCGGATAGAAACGTTCGGCTGGCGCATCCTCCTGCACCTCCCAGGAATTGGTCCATGGATCGTAGATACTGGCCATGTGGGTATTGGGCCAACCGAGATCGCCCATGAACAGAACCTTTCCGTAGACGTCCCCGTCGACGATCTGGGCATGTCCCGAACAGAACAATTGGTGCGACGTGCACTGGCCACCCGGGCAGTTACCATTAAGGACGCACGGATTGCCGTGATTCGAACCTCCCAAGCAGCGGAAGGCCACGCCGTTTTGAAGCGGGCCCGGGGTATCGGTCGTCGGATCGAACACCGCCCACACCGTGGGAAAGTCGTGGCTCGCCATCAACACATCGCCGTTGCACAGAGCGACCATGTGGACCGCAGTGAGGCCGACGTTGATGACGTCGCCCCAGCAGCCTTGGGCGGGAGTCGCGCACACTGGGGGAGGGACGCAGGTGGAACAATCGCTTCCGCTCCCGCCAAACTCGCCGCACTGGTCGGCGCAGTCGCACGAATCCGTCATGATGCAGCTATAGTCCTGGAGGCAACAGGCTCCGGGTATGAGTATCGGGCACTCGATGGGAACGGGAATCGGCTCCGGTATCACGTCCTCCTCCAGAACGACCTTGCCGGTGGGCGATCGCTCCTGCAACGTTTCTTCCGGGCAGCGGGTGCTGTTGCCCTGGTACGTGCCGCACTCGTGCGCGCATTGGCAGGAAGTAACCCTGCTGCAAGCCCCAGCCGGCAAGCAGCAGGCGCCTCTGATCGGGAGCGGGCAGAGTCCTTGACAGTTCGTTCCGGCCCCTCCGAAAGTCCCGCATAGGTCTGCGCACTGACATGAACTCAATATCTGGCATGTTCCGTTCGGCAGACAGCAACGCCCCTGGGCGATCGCCGGGCACACGCCGCACGCGGTCCCGGGGCCACCAAAGATGCCGCACCGGTTGTCGCAGTCGCACAAATCGGTCAGAACACAGGAACCGTTGGGTAGACAGCAGGAGCCCTCGTCGGGAGCGCAAGCGACGTCGTCACATGTTGAAAAGTCGCCTCCATACAGACCTCCTTTGCATTCGCACCATTCCTGGGAAGCGCCGGTGATGCAGGCGTCGTCAATACAGCATGCCCCGCCTATGAAAAGCGGGCAGGACGCCTCGTCGCAGGTCAGCTCATCCGTCCACAAGCCGCAATCCGCGGCGCATGAACCGGGGGTCACGTTGTCTTCGCAGGAATAGGGTGGGCCGAGAATGCAACACCGTCCGAAGGGGGCCGGGCAATTGGAAAAACAATCGGTATTGTCGCCCTGATAGGTGCCGCCTTGGTTATCACAATTGCATTGGGAGATGTTCTCACAGCTCCCATTGTCGAAGCAGCAGGCCCCGAGAACAGGTTGGGGCGGCGGCGGAGGCGGAGGGAATTGCTGCAAGCATAAGATCGCCGAGCAGTCGTCCACCTCATCGATAAAGGTGCCGCAAAAGTTTTCGCATTGTTCATGGTCGACGACTATGCAGCCCGCCCCGTTCGGAAGACAACACGCCACCTCATCGTGAGCGAGGGCGGAGGCCGAGGCTAAAGCGAAAAAGACAAGCGCGGCGGTCGGCACCCAACGGCGGACGGCCCGTGGATGAGAGTGCGACTCTTGCTTGGACATGATACCCCCTTTCAATGACGAAAGCTGGATGACCGACCCTGAAATCCGCCCGAAGCGCATATTTTCCAGGTAATTCCTGTGGCCTTCGGGCCTAATGGCGCCCCCGCCACTTCGGCATATTGACTCACGATGCAAGGGCGCAGAGTGCCCCTTCGCTGCCACTCACAGCTATCACGGAAAAACGCCAACATCAGCAAGGCAAGGCAAACGGCGCCGGGTGCGAAACAAGACGCAATACGACCGCGCGGGTAAAGAAAACTTACCCTAGCCCGACACCGGATTTCACCGAGAGAAACTGGACCAACGCATACGAGAGTGACTCCATACACCCGATCGACGCCAACCACCGCCGCACCACTCAGCCACGCGCGCTTGAGCGCGACGCTCGAGTTCGGTGGGATAAGGGTATTCTACTACAGGACCGATCGATCGGCAAGAAAAAATCTGGAAATATGAAATATGAAAATCAAAGAATGAATCAGTCGAAGACCAGCTGGGTGTACAACTGACCAGGCGACGGCAAACTGAAACCTCATGTCGACATTAGTGCAAACGCGGCGCGACGATTGCGCTTGGCCGTTGCGCAAAGTTTCGGTGGAGTCGTACGTTTGCCTCGCGCCTGCTGCGGGAGTCACGTTTCGGTTTCATCCGAGCAATCAGTCTTAAGCGCATGGGAACTTCGGCGCTGATGACAGCCCATACGTTCCTCGATCGGATGAATTGAGCCGAGCTTCTAAGTCACGATGTTTACGAAACTTGTCAGCGAATGACGCCGTAGGTCAACGTGGCACCAGGCGAGAGGCGAAGGGACTCGCAAGCGCTCCTGGCGCGAGTAAAGACCGACTTTGCGTCAAGATAGGTAGGCCGGCTCGGTGATGGCGAGGCCGCGCCGCGTTATACTCCTGACGTGAAGTTGGCGATCACTCGGGATATCAGCCCCCGGATGGGAAACTGCGAGTTGGCCTACGTCGCGCGCGTGCCGATTGATATTGGCCGCGCCCGCCGACAACATGGGGCGTACTGCGACACCCTGAGCGAGCTCGGCTGGACGCTCATCCGACTTCCCGCGTCGCCAGACCTGCCGGATTCGGTGTTCGTGGAGGATACCGCCGTGGTCACCGGCGATCTGGCGATTCTGACGAACCCGGGCGCGGCCTCCCGTCTGCCCGAGGTCATCGCCGTCGCGGAAGTAATCGGGAAATTCCGGCAGACGAGCGAAATCCGCGCGCCGGCAACGCTGGATGGTGGAGACGTGCTTTTTCTTGAACGAGACATCTGGGTGGGCGTCGGGGCCAGAACGAATGTGCAAGGAACCGACACGTTGCGGGCGATGCTCGAACCCCATGGTTTCGCGGTTCACGCCGCGCAGCCCCGCGGCTGCCTGCATCTGAAAAGCGCCGTTACCCGGGCGGGCCCTGACTGCCTGGTTGTGAATCCGAATTGGATTGACCCAAGGGTCTTTTCTGGCTGGAGAATCGTTGAAGTTGACCTCGCGGAGTCCTTCGCGGCAAACGTGCTTTGGCTTGGGGACGTAACGCTCGTGGCCGCGGCCTATCCCAGGACGCGTGATCGACTGGAGGCTTCCGGTGTCCAATGTCAGGCCATCGACATGTCGGAACTCGCGAAGGCGGAAGGAGCCTTAACGTGTTGCAGCATCCTTTTTTGATGCGCGAAGGACCGACGCGAGCAGCCGCCGAGTGATGGCGGCGCCGTCCGGCACCGTTATCCCTCGACGGTATCCTCCTCGCGCACTTGAAAAGCGATCAGCTCTTCCATTCGCGATCGAATCCGTTGGCGGGTCTTGCGGATCGCGTCCTCGGTGAGGTTGAATTCCCGAGCGAGTTCGCCCACCGTCGCCCCGGTGACGCTGCGGTCGAAGATTTCGATGCTTTTCGGTTCGAACGAGCCGCGGATGACCTCCATGGCCAGTCGATAGTGGTGCGACACCCACTCCTGCTCCCAGTGGGCCAGCTCGTCCGCATCCGGGTCAACGCTCAAGATGCCCAGAAGGGTCGTTCGCAGGGGGTCAAAGCTCCCGTCCTTGGCTCGGGTCCAATCACAGAGGGCGTTACGGACGCTACGGAAAAGGTAGTCTCGAAAGCGGCCGCGCTGCGGTTCGTAGGTGAACCGGGGGAGTGACTTAGCCAGTCCGGCCAACGCCCGCTGCACCACGTCTTCCGCATCCGCATGTTGCAGCCCCCGTCGCTTGCAAAAGCGGATCATGAGCTCGCGGTATTGAGTTTCAAACTCGCGCCAGGCGGCCGCATCGGTCGGATCGCGCAGCCGCAACAGGAGCGAGGTACGCGTAGCTAGGTTGTTAGGCTGACCGGTCATTGGGTTCCGAAACCGCGTGCTTCAAATCGCCATAGGATCTCCGGTCTTGTGGATTGTAACGATTATTCGCCGCCCCGTAAATCGACACTTGAACGGAAGAGGACTGCGGAGTCCGTGAGGAAATGAGGGGTTGGCTGGGAATCCCCCCTGGCGCCTCGTCCCACCCAACACGCAGCGTTCATCGGGAAAAATAGGGTTTTTCGCGTCGCAAAACCATTCGGGGCGACAGGATTCGAACCTGCGACCTCCTGCTCCCAAAGCAGGTGCGCTAGGCCCGGAAAGCGGCATTTCTCACCCGAAAACGCGGGCCAACGAAGCCGGTAGCATTCCCGGTAGCACTTCTATTCCGGCAGACCCCGATTTGACGCGCATAATTCAAGCATGGCCGGAGCTGCCGGAACCGATTCGGGCGGGGATGATCGCGATGGTCAAGGCGACGATAGGGAACGGAACATGAGCGACACCGCCACGTTGGAACCCACAAATGCTACAGATTGCGACGAATTGCTACAGCAACCGTCGCCGCGACAGCAGCGGGTATTCTCTATACTTGAGCATCGCGTTAAGTCGACCGATGAGCCGTTCCGTACCATTCTCCGGGATTCCGTCCGCTCACTCCGGTATGGCCTCGGCGACTCTCATAGCGACTGGTATACGAAGCGGGGTAGGGGTAATCGCTCAACGGCAAAAGGAGGCGGGGTGGATCGAATGGCCGTTCGCTTGACCCACTTGAGACTCTTCGCCTCTTCGAAAGGCCGATTCTATCGCGTCCCAATCGGGTGCTAATCGCGCACACGATCGCCATTCAGGTGGCAAGGGCGAGGTCGGAACTGCCGACCTCGCCCTTGTACGAACCTGTCATAGCCTAGCCAACAGCCGCGACAGGGCGGACTCAATCATTTTCAAGCCGCTACCGGCATCGGCCGTTCGGTTTGCAGTCGCCCGAGCAGCATTGCGCGTCGCTTACACATACAGCGCCCGAAACCAGGCACGGCGGGCAATCCGGATCGGCCGAGTCAGCCAGGCCGTCGCAATCATTGTCGAGACCGTCGTTACAGGTGGAGCCGGGTACTTCGCTTGAAGGCGGCACCCCACAATCGACGGCGCAATTGCACTCGTCTTCGACGGTCGCACAGGTCAGGTCGCCACAACAGGTCGGCACGGCGGCGTTGGACGAACACGTGTTCCCGCCTCCCGTGCAACGGCCGTCCGCACAGGTGACTCCATATTGCGCCGTACCATTGCCGCAACAGTAGCGGTTGCTGACCTTGCCGGTTAGCTGGCCATTGCAGTCGCCGGGACAAGTCAGGCAGTCTTCGCCGTTGGCCGACTCACAAATGTCGTTGCCGCAGGCTGCGCCCGCCGTGCTGAAGCAGTCGTTGGGGCAAGTGTTGCAGTCCTCACCCGTTTCGCACTCGCCGTTGTTATCGCAGGGGATGCAAGCGTCGTTCCCTTCGTCACATCCCTGGCCCGGGCACGGATTGACGCCCGGTTGGCAGTCGCCGAACGCGTCGCACGTTTCCACGCCGGTGCAGAACAGACCATCAGAACATACGGGATCCGACAGACACTCACACGGCGGGCAGGGGCCGCCACAGTCGATTCGATCTTCACCCTGATTCTGAATCCCGTCGTTACACGTCGGCCCGCATCCACTCATCGCGGAAAGATCGGTCTCAAAGAAATCCGACGGCAGCCCCAGGCCGCGGGACAATCCGGTCACGCCATCCGTCGCGGCAAGACTCAGGTAACTCATCACGATCGTGCCGTTGAACCGCATTTCGATCTGGAGGGTGTTGGAGTTGAACGTGCCGAACTCCGGGACGGCCCCCCAGGTCACCACCGCGCGGTCGGCGAGCTGTTTCCAGCTGACCGTTCCACCAGTGCCGGGGTTCAGGTCGTCAAACAACGCGGAAATGCGCGGCTGATTGAAGTGCCCCGCCAGTGACTCATTGAACGTCGAGTCGCCGAAGTTGAACGTGACATAGCCGTTGCTGCCCGCAAAAAAGGTGCTGTACGTCGTGCCATAGAGCGACACGGTCGCACCTCCCGAAAGCGTGATCGTGGCGAAGGAATCGTCGGAGAGAATGAGCGTATTGCCGCCGGCGGGATCGACCGGCAACACGGCGATCGGTTGGGCACATCCGGCGTAAAAGTCGGATGACCCGTCGGGGGTAAAGGTCAAGCTCAGATTATCCAGATCGTTGTCGGCCCCGAAGAGCTCCGTGAAGTAGTCGGGAACCTCGGGGGTGGTGAACGTAAAGCAGGCCCCGCCGTTGTTGTTGGTTCCGGCGTTGCCGGCCTCATCGACCGCGTCGACCGCGTAAAAATAGGTCGTGGACTCTTGCAACGCGGTCAGATTGACCGAGTGAGCCGTTTTGAACCCGGCTTCCCCGGCGGAACTCGACAACGATCCGCACGAAAGTCCGTAACGAACCGTGCCATTGGCCGACTCGTCGGTGTTGAAGGTGACGGTAGCGGAAAACGGCCCGATGGTGGGGGTCTGGACGTTGGAAATGACCGGGGCGACGCAATCGACCTGCGCCGTGTCCGTTATGGCCACATTCTGCTGACCCTGGCCATTGTCGGCATCAACATAGGTCGCCGTCACCGTGTTCCCGTGAGCGATCCACAGAACTCCGACACTGTTCGTCGTGCTCAGGGGAATCGTTCCGCGGAAGTCGGCGGTTTCCGCCCCGGTCTCGGTGAGCAGGACCGATTCGCCGCCCGGCTCCGAGTTCGACGACACAGATACCGTGACGGTTTCGATCGCGCCAGGATTGGTGTTCAGGTCGCAATCGATCACCTGAACGGAAGCGGTGGCGCTGCACCCATACTTTGGCGCATTGAGCGCAATCGTTCCCGCGGATGAACAGGCGACCAGTTCGGGCGAAGCGCATAGCGAAAACGATTGCGGCGCCTGCGGGACGCTGAAGCCAAACACCTCTACTCGCCAGACGCCCGCTGCCGGATTCTGCACGTACACCTGCTCGATATTGTCCAGGTGATTGGCCTGTGTTCGCACCGCTGGAACACTGGGATTCAGCGGATCGAGCGTCCACGGATATTGCTGCTGCGACGACGGATCGAACACTCGCAGATCCAGGTCGTTGATCAACGCGACACCGGTGTTGAGCGTCGCCGGATAATCATCCCACGCCAACGTCACCCTCAACTCCGGGTCACCGGGGTCCACCACCACCAGTACCGAGAATGTCCCTCCTTGTGTGACGGAGTTTTCCAGGAAATCGCCGAGGCGCATGAAATCGACGGCCTGCTGAATGCGAACCGATCCGTAGCCGAACTGGTAGTCCGGACCGGCATTTCCGCGATCCATGGCCGTGTGGGCCAAAAGGATCTTGAGCGTGGAATTCCGGAAATCCGGCTCACCCGGAAATTGGGCACGATAGTCTTGCAACAACAATGAGGACAAGCCGCAAACCGTGGGCGAGGCCATGGAAGTCCCGCAGAAAACCCCGTACGACGTGTCGCTGCCCGCAAAGCAGGAGGTCACGCCGAATTCACCGCTGGACTGGCAGCCCGGCGCGGACACATCGGGTTTCATTCGCCCGTCATCGAGCGGGCCCCAACTGCTGAAAGAGGTCATCGAATCGTCGTTGGAATTGAGGGCTCCGACGGCGATGTGATTCTTGGAACCCGCCGGCGGGGCGGTGCTGTAATAATCGCCGAACCCTTCGACGTCGCAGCGGCTGCCTTGGCGCTCGTTGCCGTTGGCCCAGACGATGCGGAAGGGTGAGGTAAACAGCGGATTGGAGCCGTCGCCCCGAACCATCGTGTCGATCAGGTTCGAGGTCACACCGTAATTACCTTGAAGCTCACAATCGAAGCCATTGGACTCGGTGTTCGTTCCAATGGAGTTGTTGGATATGTCCGCTCCGTAGACGCTGATCGCCTGGGAGTAGTCCGTTTCCATGTCGCCGGCGTTGTCGTAGAGGAAGATCCCCGTGCCGTCGTACTCAAACCCATACGATACAAGGGAGACCCCGGGTGCCATGCCCTTATAGGTGGCATTGGCCACGCCTCCGCCGCCGACCGTACAAGCAACGTGCGTGGCGTGATCGGCGATACCGGATGCGTCCCCCACTCCGTTAACCAAGCGGCCTTGGAAGTCCTGGTGCGTGGAACGGGCCTGATTGGCGTCATAGATGAGCACCGTGACGCCCGCGCCCGTCAAGCCGTAAGGCGCGGCTTGGACAATGTCCGCTTGAGTGATGGCCCGGTTGCTGTCGTTGATCTCACTCATCCGCGGCAGGGGCCACTCAATCCATTGCACAGTGTCTTCATCAGCCAGTGCGGTCAGGTTCGGACGTGGCAGTTCGAGGACCAGTACATTGATGGATTCCAGCACGTCGCGGACTACAGCTCCATGTTGTTGCGCCATTTGGATTGCGTCCGGTATCAGGGCGTCGGGGTGGAACACGGCGTACACGGCCACCACATCAACCCCCGCTCCGTCCTTCGAAACGATCGCCCAATCTGGCACCTGTCCCGCGGTAATTCGTGGATCCACTTTCCACTCGCGTGCGATCGCCGCAACACCCTTCAGCCGATTCATGGACCCAAGTGTCGCGGCATTGACACCCGCCCGGGAAAACGAGGCGAAGAACGCGTTGTCGCCCAGGTAACTCAGCAGGTGTAGGCCGGCATTGGCCAACGCCTTTCGAGCGGTTTCGTCGACAGGCCCGGCAAGTTGCACCACGATGTGACGCTGACCGGGAACGGCGGCAAGCTGATCGATGGCCGTTGGAAGCTCTTGAGCCGACCGTTGCGGCACTTCGACGGGGCCGGAGCGGAAGTGGATTTCTGCGCGAGCCGAAGATGCCAATCCCATCAACACGGCCGTGAGAAACAACAACGATCCACCGACAGCCATTGAGTTGCTGATTCGCACGAAACTCTCTTTCATTCGCTTCCTATTCATGACGCATCCTCCAAAAGTGACTTGTCCCTAGATACCTGAGTTGCGACCCCGCAACCCGATGCGCGCTATAACAACTTCATCGAAACCGTCAAGTACAGAAGTCTGCAATCAATGGCCCCTGGGTGTTCGACAATGCGCGGGCAGGAGCATTCACCTCGTTCCACGCGTTGGTTTTCTTGGCTTTCGCCGAGAATAGTTTTGACCTGCGCAACTTGCGGCACGGAATAGTTCGCGGAATCTCAAACTACTTGCCAACAAAAGAGTTACGAATTTTAGTGCCTTGCCGACCTCGCGATACGCTCTCCTCGTCACCCTCGGCAGTTGTCAGGGGGCGCACTTTACAGCCTTGCGCCCCCCTACTTTTCGATGGAAATGGTCCCCGAAATCGGAAGCGGGTGAGGTATGATCCGCATCGTGCACCGCGAATCGAAAGCTGAACTGACCGATCGCCTGCGGCGTGAGGGACATTGGGACGTATTCGTCAAGCGGCGTGAGGAGCTCAAGGCCGAGGGCGTCCCGGCCAAGCACGCTTGGTTCGAGGCGGCCGTTGAGTATCCCCCGCAGAACGGCAAGCCTGCAAACGATTCGGCGCCGAAGGTCGATCTCACACCCCTCAAGGGCAAGCCTGCTGTACCCGTGTTGGAAGCGGCCACCTGGGTATTCGAGTACCTCGATTGCGATTGGACCATGCCGGCCGATGCGCCAAGTGCCGGGGCCTGGAGCCTGCTTAGCTGGGCCCGGTCGAGCATGGTGGCCCGAATGGCGTTCTACAAGATGTTCGGTACCAAGGTGATTTCACCTCCCCAGGAAGCGGTCAGGAAAGCAGAAAATAACGCCGATGCACACGAGCGCGAGCTCATGGCGCGCCTTTTTGGCAAGGGCGAGTCGGACCCTGAACCAGATCCACCGGAGGATGAGGCTCATCATAAAGAACTCCTGGCCCGGTTGTTCGGAGAGTCGCAAGACCAAGCCGGTAACGGGAATGGGAAGTCGGGGGGATAGATTGCGTGCTTTCCCGCCCGACGCCCTCTCCCTCCCGCGCGCGGGCGCGTGAAGCAGTTCGCGGTCTCATCGTGGCGGCCTGCCGATTTCTGTTACTACTAAGGCCCCTCGGGCGGTAGAGCTATCTTAACCGGGCAGCCCCACGCGCGTGCGCGCGACGGGATACGTTGCGACGCCTCAATTTTCGGGTAGTTTCAGGGGGGTTTTTCTATGTCTGGGTGGTCATTTCCTGTGCTTCAACGACCGTTTTTCGACTCTTGCGGAGATACGTTTCGACTCGCAAGGTCGATTTCGGCGTGCGGAGCGCCAAACCCGGCGGAAAGGGCATTCGAGGTATCCGGATGGATAAGGGGAGCGCATGCGTTGAATTCGTGTTCGCTCGCGACACCCGTGATACGTTGCGTTCAGGCAGGCTATAATACGGCAATGAACACTCGGAAACGTCGGCGAAGCTCAGGCGCACGCGGTGGCTTGGGGACCGATGACACCTTCGTTTCCGCCGTGCCGTGGAGTGACACGCGGACGGTGTTGGTGCATCGGCGGGTTCACGGTTGGCGAGAATACGTCCGATTTAGGACGTGGAACCGCCACCACGAAAAAGGGGTCTGGTATCCGAGCCGGCGGTTTTTCATTATTCCCATCGCAAATGCCAGTGCATTGGGTGACGCGCTATACGATGCACTGGGGGAGTTTCCATCGGCCAAGCCCGATTGGCTCATCGCCCGCGAGCAGGCCGAGGAGGAACAGCTTGCCCGCATGGTCGAATGCGGGGCAACGGAAGAAGTCGTGGAACGTGCTCGCCTGGAGCTTGACCGTGACCGCCGGCGGCGAATCTGATAACCACGGCGTGGAGTAAGGAGCGCAACAGAACGCGAGGAGTCGGACGTTCTCCGTGCGCCAAGCGCCGAGTCATGCCGCGTGCGTCGATCGTTTCACGAGTCGCCATACGCTTTGCACGGACCAAGCGACCGACCGGCCCTGTTTGGTGGGGATACCGCGTTCGGACAATTCCGCCGCGATACTTCTGAGCCTCATCCCCAGCTTGCGCATGGCCCGGATTTCGGCGATGACGGCCTGTTCGGAGTCGTTGGGAACGAGCGTGGTCCCATCGTCGGCCAAGTCGAATCCGTCGGGAACCGTCCCGATCCGGTGGCCATTGGCCTTCATGTGGGCCAGCGCGGCCGTCGTCCGCTCGGACACAAGGTCGCGCTCGAACTCGGCCAATACGGCCAGCATCCTGAACACCATCTTGCCGGCGGCGCTGGTCGTGTCGATCCGCTCTGACAAACTCACAAGGTCGGCCCCGCACCGGTCGAGCGATTCCGCGATTGAAATGGCGTCTTTGGTGGATCGGGCTAGACGAGACAGCGAGTAGACCACCAGCGCCGCCCCACGGGCCTTGCAGGCGGCTTCCAAGGCGTTCTGTAGACCGACCCGATTGTCGGCCCGCTTGCCGCTGATACCGGCGTCAATGAACATGTCCGCGAGTAGGTAGTCGTTGGCGGCGCACCATGCTTGTATCTTGTCGCGCTGCGCATCGAGGCTCACCCCGTTGTCGGCCTGACCGGCCGTACTCACTCTGACATACCCGTAGGCTGCTTTCATGGTTCATTCCCCCTTGCCCGAAAGGGCGAACGGCCATGCGGACCGTCCGCCCGTTGCTTTCACTCTTTCGTTAGGCCGCTATAGCTTCGTTTCGCACCTTGAAGCGCCGGAGCGTGTCGGGCAGCATGTCGATGCACGCCCGCGCGTTGTTGCCGCCCACGTCGCAATACTTCCCCTGCCGCATTTGAGCCTGTGCTCGCATTGTCAATAGGACCGGCAACGAATGTCACGCCCGACAGAGCACCAAGACTGCTCACTCTCGTGCTGGGCCTTGGGGGCTCGACTTCTCTAATCAGTCTGCGCATTTCATCGTGGCCGGCACTGCGGAGTGTGCGTTCATCGATCGGTGTAGTGCCCGTGAGCAACTCATAGAGCAGGACACCCAATGAATAGACATCGCTGCGCGTATCAATGTCCAGATCGGACATGCCGGCCTGCTCCGGACTCATGTAAGCCGGGGTACCGATGAGCCCATGAAACTCGGTGAACAGCGTCTGCTCGGTCAGCTTGCCGCCGATGGCCTTGGCGATGCCGAAGTCGATGATCTTCACCACGGACTTTTCATCATGTCGCGACACCAATACGTTCGAAGGCTTGAGGTCGCGATGGATCACACCTTTCTGGTGCGCGTGCTGCACCGCATGGCAAACATCGGTGAACAAAGTCAGCCGTTCAAGCGGCGGAAGCCGGCTGTTGTCGCAGTACTGCGTGATGGGCACGCCTTTCACCAGTTCCATCACGAAGTACGGTCGGCCGGCATCCGTGGTGCCTGCATCCAGCACCCGGGCGATGTTGGGGTGGTCCATCATCGCCAAAGCCTGCCGCTCGGCCTGAAAGCGGCCGATGATTTGGCGCGTGTCCATACCTAGCTTAATGACCTTAAGGGCTACCTTGCGGACGATCGGTTCGCGCTGCTCAGCCATGAATACGGTCCCGAACCCACCGTGCCCGATCTCCTGGAGGAGCTTGTATCGCCCGATCACCGAACCAGGCCCTTCGTGCAAATGACGTTCTTTGGTGTGTGCGTCCACTCGGAGTGCCGGGCCCACGGTCGTTGACGATTGCCCGCCGGGACCGTCCTTGCTGACGAGAAACTCATCAGCGGAGTCAAAGGCCGCCAATAACGCCTCGACCTCAGCGCGCAGCGCCGACTGCCCTGCGCACGCGGAATCGAGAAACCCGCGACGCTCGCTCAGCGGCATCTCGTGCGCTTCGCCAAAGATCTGTTTGACTCGTTCGGAGGAGGCCATAACAACCTCGACGAAATCTACGGCGCCGATGCCGGCTTAATCGCCCCGATCCGCCAGAGCACGATAAAGCCAAGCTCTTGCGTACGCCCATTCACGAGCGACCGTTCGGGGCGACCTGTCGAGCACGGAGGCAACTTCGTCGACGCTCAAACCGCCAAAGAACCGCAAGCGCACGACCTCTGCGGCATCGCCGTCCTCTTGTTCCAGGCGCCGAATCGCCTCATCGACTGCCAGGATTTCGCCGGCTTGTTCCTCTGATGTTAGATCGACCACATCCAGGGAAACGCGGCGACGCCCTCCACCGCGTTTGATCCGGCCTCGTCCCCGCGCGTGCTCAATTAGAATCCTCCGCATGGCCTCCGCAGCGGCGTGAAAAAAACCCGCTCGGTCTGGCAATGGCAACGCGTCCCGTCCCAGAAGGCGGACGTACACCTCGTGCACCAGTGCCGTGGCACCAAGGGTGTGGTTTCGGCGTTCTCCGCGCATTTGCCGGTCCGCAATAGCGCGAAGTTCTTCGTAGACTTGAGCGAATACAGCTGCAGCGGCGGCTGAGTCTCCCTGACTCGCAGCGTGCAGCATGCGAGTGATGCCGGTGGCCCCATCACCGGTCGGCGATGAAGACGGATCGACGGACATTGAGTCCATGATAACGTGGGCCGAGTTGTTCACGAGACCAGGCTTCCGGCGCGCCGCTGGCGGTCGCAGCCTGCCGCTCGAATCCCGTTCGACCTCCCTCGGACGTTAGCGGCCCAGTGGTCCGATGAGACGGCGTTATTGAGTATGGTTCGAATCTTGGTCCCGACGAGCTTGGGCTCTGATGTCCTCGATCCGTCGTGTCCCCAGTTGGTCCCCAGTAAAGGTGGTCTTTGGTCGGCCCGAACGGGTCAGAGTGGTCTAATTGAGTCTGGTTCATAAGCTGCGTATCCACCGGTGGTTATGAGCTAAACCATTATCATTCAACAACTTAGAAAAACGGCGGAAACGGAATTCGATTCCCCCCGCCCCGCCTTGGCCTGCTCTAAGTTCAACTCGGCCATGTCGATCTTCATCGTTCCGCGCTACTGCTCGCATCCAGGATCGCCTCAGCGCAAGGTTCGCAGAGTTCGGCATCGTTCGGGTTATCGAACTGGGCATAAAATGAGTCCTTGGCCCAGGTCCGATCTACGCCACCGAACGTGTCAATCAGCCCGACCATCTCCTCGGCGGATAGACCGCGTGATTCACGTCGAGATCGACGAGGACGGCAAAAACAAGAGCCTGGGCGGAGTAGGAGTCTCCCAATGGCGAAATGTGAGTCAGCGGGTGTCAGCGGGCGGGCAAAACCGGCCAGCGCAGGGCGGGTTCCGCGCGGCCGCCGGTGTCTCCACGCGGGCGATCCGTTTTAGGGTAATGTTGGACGGTTCGAACCCGCCCATCAGTGGCCGGTTTGACCTGCCCAATGACACCAGAGGCGGATCGCGTTACAATGGAGGTCGTGGTGGCGCTTCACGAATTGGCACCGCCGCGAAGATCTGCGTTCAATACACATACTTTTGCAACGAGCGTTGGATCGCCTCCGGCAGTTTCTTGACCGATCGGAACTGCCCCCTGAAATGGCAATCTGACTCTGCCGTCGGGGCCCGCTATGCTTGCCTCGCAAGGACAATCCGATGGATAGCGGTTCCGCCTCACAGAACGCCTTCCAAGGTCTCTACGAGCATGCGTGTGTTGCGCGCCCATGGTCAGCGTTCGAACGTGGTGAGTCCCTTCCGCCCCCAGGTACTTTCAATGGGTACACCGTCCTCCGCGAGATCCATCGAGGCGGGCAAGGTGTGGTCTACGAGGCAAGCCAAGATAAGACGGGCCGGCGCGTGGCGATCAAGGTGTGGGGCGACCGCCTGGCCGTGGGCCACATCGAACAGACCCGATTCGAACGCGAAGTCATGCTGCTGGCGCAGCTCCAACACGCGAACATCGTCCGGTTGTATCACGGCGGTGCGGCCAATGGGCGGCTCTACTATGCGATGGACCTTGTCGAAGGGATGGCATTCGACACTTACGTCCGCGAGGTGCGATGTTCTAGCACCAAAGTACTGCAACTGATGGCCAAGGTCGCCGGTGCTGTTCACGCGGCGCATCTCAAGGGCATTGTTCACCGTGACCTGAAACCCGGCAACATTCGAGTGGACACCGGCGGTGAACCGCGCTTGCTTGATTTTGGTCTCGCGAAAGTAATTCGCGAAGATCCCGCGATGCTGTGCGCAGAATCCATCACGGCCACCGGGCAATTCGTGGGTTCTCTCCCGTGGGTCGCTCCCGAACAAGTCGACGGTACTCCCGATGCGATCGACATCCGCACTGATATTTACGCGTTGGGCGTGCTGCTCTTCCACGCGCTGACCGGCCGCTTCCCGTATGAGATCGACGGCTCGATATGCACGCTTTTGGAGAACATCGTTCATTCCGAGGCTATTCGACCGAGTACGTTGCGCTCTGGTCTCGACGAGGACGTTGACACCATTGTACTCAAGTGTCTGCAGAAGAATCCTGATCGCCGCTATCAGAGTGCTGGAGCGTTGGTGGAAGATATTGAGCATTACCTTCGTGGCGAACCGATTGAGGCAAGGCGGGACAGCCCCTGGTATGTGCTGCGGATGATTCTTCGGCGACACAGGCGATTGACCATACTATCCGCGGCCTACGTAGTGGTGATGACCGCGCTCGCCCTCGCTATGACCGTCTTGGCGGGGTGGATCCGCGTTGAGCGCGATGCCAGTTGGCAGCTCAACCGCAAGCTAACGATCGAAACGGCGCGGAGCGAAATGCTCTTTGGCGACGCGGGTCGCGCCGTCGATTTGCTCTGGCAAGTCCGCTTGAATCAAGCTGCAGATAGTGCCGAGCCCCCCCCTACAGGCGGCGTCCTGGACTCCTACTGGGCCCTATGGGAGCTCTATGATCGTCAACCTTGTTTGGCAACGTGGCAATCGCATATGGGAGCCGTGAGCTCACTGTTTTCAAGCCGTGACGGACGCCTGCTGGCATCCGTGGGCAGATCAGACGGCATGTTGAAATTCTGGGACCCGCGAAACGGGAATCTGGATCATACGATGACTGTGGGTGAGCCCGGCGGGGATCGTATTGCGCGTTTTAGTCGGGACGGTGCGCGGCTCGCCTTGGGATACGAAGATGGAACGCTACGATTATGGAACATCGAGAACAGGACCGAAGACGCTCGGCTCGAGGGACACAATGGTCGCATAGGCGCGATTGCCTTTGCTCCAAGCGGCGACACACTGGTGACCGGCTCCGCGGATGGCACCATTCACGTTTGGAATGCAACCACGCATCAGTGCGTCGGTGCTTTCCTCGACCACCAAGCCCCAATTGTGGGACTGGGCATGAATCCGAATGGGGACCTGCTGGTCTCCTGTGATCAATTCGGTCTGATCAACCTTTGGGAGTTCCCGGAGGGCCGACTGAGAGCCACGTTGGAAGCGCCTCTCTCCGCCGTCGACCCAATCACGGGCTATTCCGTCGATTTCTCGCCCGATGGGTATACCGTGGCTTCCGCTATGGACTACACCGTCTTCACGTGGGATACCCGGGCGGACGACAAACAAGTGTTGTACCAACATCCAAATGCCGTGGTTTCCGTGCGTTTCAGCCCTTGCGGAAAGTGGCTGGCATCCACCGACAGAGATCGGTCGCTCGCGGTCTGGAGTCTCGACCATAATCGGATGAGTCAGATGCTCAAGGGTACCCATGCATTGCCAAGGTACCTTGAGTTCATTCCCAGCGAGGAGGCCATTGCCTCTGCCCAAGAAGATGGAACGATCAAGATTTGGCAATTGAGGCCTCACCCCGCCCTACAGAGGCTGAAGGGGCACGAAGGGACGGTTCACTGCGTGCAATACAGCCCCGACGGAAGGCTCCTGGTATCGAGCGGGTTTGAGGAACAGCCTCGGATTCGCGTGTGGGATGCGGTCTCTCATCATCTGCTCTTCGATGTCGCTGGCCATAGCTCGGTGATTGCAGCCGTGGCTGTTCATCCCGACGGGCGGTGCCTCGCCTCGGCAAGTTACGATGGATCGCTTAAGTTGTGGGAGATCCAAAGCGGGCTTTCCCTGAACGTCAAAGAGGGTGCCCACGCAGGCCGTATCAACACCGTCGCCTACAGTCCGGATGGTTCTAACTTGGCAACTGGCGGTGACGACGGTGCTGTTCGCGTGTGGGACGGAGCAACATTGGATCTCCTTCATACGTTCGAGGAGCCTAGTATGACAGCGCTATTCTGGCTCAAGCGATTTGGAATGTCGAGCCGATGTGTTTCCTGACGGTGATTTCGAGAGCGCGCGCTCCTGACAAGCAATCAGGAGACAGGTTGATGAATGCC
>Ga0137431_1000068_pt1 | contig 56645 bp, 43 predicted proteins | sample EasRivERMZT800_2_FD_104646 | JGI IMG/M metagenome (GOLD analysis project Ga0137431, IMG submission 104646) | Soil microbial communities from meander-bound floodplain in the East River, Colorado, USA - East River MetaG ERMZT800_2 | ecosystem: Environmental > Terrestrial > Soil > Floodplain ... | reverse complement strand
GTGGTTTCAGAACTTCCGACGACTGTGCATCCGCTGGGAGAAGTCGACCAAACTGTTCAGCGGATTTCTTCATCTTGGATGCACCATCCTGTTACTCAAAGAGGTTTTGGGATAGCTTCTAGACTCAAGCCGAAATCGCCAATTATTGCCCGTCCCGTGTCATCGATTAGGATGTTCGCGGGCTTGATATCCCGGTGAACCACGCTCTGTCCGTGAGCAGCTCTGAGTCCGGACACGATGTCTCGCAACAAAGCAATGACGCGGTTCCCGGGCAGACCGTGTGGATGCAGCGCAATGAGGTTTACGAGGCTTCCGGAAGCGTAGAACGGCATGACCACATATGGATGCTCCGCAGAGCGCGTGTCCGCATCAACTATTGGAACCACATTGGGATGTGTGATGTCTGGTAGGCGCCCCTCACGCGAAAGTTGGCGTCGGAAAGCGTCATCGATCGCTATCTTCAGGGCAACGGTCCGACCAGGACGTTCGTGGTGAGAGGCCTTCCAGACTTGCGCGAAGGCCCCTTCTCCAACCACCTCGTGGAGAATGTAATTTCCAATACGGTCACCGGGTTGGAGCGGTTTGGACAACAAATTCGCCAGTTCCGAGAGTCACTGAAGCCAGTATGAGCCCATAGCATACATTGTGACGACGAACCCAACAAGCCTACGTGTGTGGAATTATTGTGATTCCGGCTGACAACGCAAGCCTCGAGCATGCCACGCAACTCAAATGTCCACAATCAACGTTGCCTCGTAGCCGCCGGAGATCGGGCGGATTTCGAGTTCGTGGTAGGTGATGGCTTTGACCTCGCGGAAGTAGACGCTGCGGCGATCATCTATCGCGCGGACGGCGAGCGTCGCGCTGAGATGGTGATCGTCCAATGCGGCGTCGGCTATTTCGGTCACGACTCCGTCGCCTCGTTCAAACATCAACAGCAATTCCGTCAGAAAATCACGCAGCAGATACTCCGGGCCGGCGCCACTGGTGAAATCGATGCGCTTTCGCTTAGGCGGATCGATCGTTGCGAGCTCGCCGATGGCCGCGTAGAGTCCCTGCGCCGTGGGCAGCAACAAACCGGACATCGAAGAGGCGCGGACGCGGATGCCCATGTCGGCGGTGTGGTCGAAGAGCTCGTAGGATGGCTGCATGAATCGGATTGTCGATTGTCGATTGTCGATTGTCGATTGAAGAGTTCCCCAGGTGCCGAAACATCGTCGCAAACCGGTCGTCGGGGTTATGGGCGTGTCAGTTCGTCCGCCCTCCGGGCAGGGAGAAATTGAAGCCAGCTACCAGGGGTTGAAACCCCTGGCAACCATCGTGCGCCCTCCGGGCGAAGAAGGGAACCGCACGGCCGGGGCCGGAGGTGGATTCCTTCCGGCGGTGAGATAACGTCGATAAAGCTAACGGCGGTGACACGATGTGTCACCGCCGTTTAGTCTCACAATGCGACACTACGACACAGCGCCGGGGATAAACCCCGACGCCACACGCCCTACAGACCGCGATACTGCAAGCACAACGTGTCCGCCCGGGCCGACTGGCCGGAAGTGAACTTGTACATGCAGGAGTCGTCGGTGTAGTCCATGAAGTTCTCAATCGGGTCGAGACCCGATTGCGAGCAGGTGTTGCGGCCGACCGGGCAACCGAACGCCGGGGACTTCTCCCTCGGCGTGTCGCTTACGTAGTCGCCGTTCGCGCCGCAGCCGCCTTGGAACGTGTGGTAGAGACCGAGCCAGTGGCCGACCTCGTGGGTGGCGGTGTCGCCCTGGTTGTAGGGATAGGCGCTGCCGCCGGGGACGGACGAGTGAAGAATGACGACGCCGTCATCAATCGGATTTCCGCTGTAGGACCAGGGGAACGTGGCCCAGCCGAGGATTCCGCCGCCGGGACCGCAGCTATAGATGTTCAACGTCCTGCCGTCGCCCTCGCGAAGCGCGTTCTTGGCGTTGAATTCGGCGCTCGATCCGTTGCTCATGGTGAACCAGGTCGTGTTGAGGGTTCGCGTGACGCCCACCAGCGTAAACCGGAACGGCGTATTGAAGCCGCCGGTCGAGCCGTCGAATGAATCGTTGAGGACGGCGATCGAGTCGTCGATCATCTGCTGCGTAATATCGCCGTTGGAAACACCCGAGCCCTTTCGGATGACGTGCCACCAGACGTTGACGTTGACACTGCCGGGATTGCGCTCGGCCGCCCCTGACCCTTGCAGGGCCTTGAAGCGCATCAACTCCTCCTGCACGATGCGGGTCTCTTCGGCCGTTGGGGTTTTCGTGTCGCAGCGGGCAGGCTCACCGGTGAACGGATTGGCCAACTGCAACTGGGTGCCGTCGGCCGCGATCACGGGAATTGCGAGAAGCCCAAAAAGAACAAAAGAATAGGACGCGCGCGACTTCATAAAACTACCTCCCGAGGAATGGACTTTGACTGGCGGGCTTGAACGTCCTTGATGCCCGTCGACGCAACGGGAACGACCCGACCGATCAGAGCTGAACGAGAATGATAAGCGATGCGCCAGGTGTTCGCAATCTTATTCTGGGACGTTGTCTCAATATGACGCTTCTTTTTTGAGATTTGTGCCGTCGCACAAATCGGCAAAGTTGATCGTGCCGCGATGCGGATATGTAAGTACAAAAGAGAAGGGCCCCGAAGAATGATCGGGGCCCTTCATGAATGGAAGTAAGAAAGCGAAGCCGCGTTAGCAACCGGATACGACGGAGGCCACGGCTTCCACGATTGCCTTTACCTTGGCTTGGGCAAACGCAAGCTGCGCCGAACGCGGGTTATCGACTTCCTGGCCGCCGACGACGTACGCGATCGGCTTACCGGTTTCCTTGGCCTTGGCGCCAGCCATCTTCTCGCAGCAGAAGGATTCGTCGCCGACTTTGTAGGCCATCTTGACGCTGACAACCGCTTCCTTCGCCTTTTCGATGGCCTTTTCGGCCTGGGTTTGATCAACGAAATCAAAACCCGCTACCCGATAGGCGACCGTCGTCTTCTTCTCCGCCGCCATCTTCTTGGCTGACTGGGGGCAATACATCTGCTCCCCTGCCACGGAGTACTGCACCGTCTGGAGGGACTTGCTCTCTTCGTCGATTAGACTGGCGAGCTTCGCGTACGCCTCGCCCTCGTCCGTCAGGGTAGCGTCGGCGACGACGTAGTTGATTTTGCCACCGTTTTTCGCGGCCAAGCTGGCGGCGTGCCGGGAGCACTCCGTCGTCTCCTCGCCGACTCGATACTTCATCGTGGGGAGCGACGCCATGATGGCATGCACTTTCAACTGCGTCGCAGAGGGTTCGGCGGTCTGGAGGTGAGGGTGACCCGAGCAACCGGACGAAGCAGCAGGCTGGGAACCGCTCTTCGCCATCATGGCCTTGGCGTGTGGGCAGTCCTCGGAGCATTTCTTGCTGCACGGCGTGCCGGAGGCGGTGCCGCCCTCCTTCGCGGCGGCGGCATGGGAGCAACCTGTTTTCTCGCCGTGACCGGCTTCCGAACGGCCATCATCCTGGTGGGCGACCGTGGCGACGTCCTTCTTCCCACTCTTCTTGGCGTGCTCATCACAGGCCCAGGCCATTGTGGCACAAAGGGCCATGGCCAGAACGGTCGAACCGATCAGAGATTTCAATTTCATCGCAGTCCTCCTTAATGGGGTTTCGTAAAACACTGTGACCCCCGCGGGGTATCGTTATCCTCTATACTCGCATCGACCGGTGCAGGTTTCGGCCACGTTGAGTTGGGCCAGAACCGGCAGAGCGGGCTTCAATCGCAACCAAAGCCAACGGGCGATGTTTTCGGCCGTTGGGTTTTGCAAGCCCTCAATCTCGTTCAGATAATAATGATCCAATCGATCGATCAGCGGCGTCGCCACCCGCTTGATTTCCGCGAAGTCGATCAGCCAACCGGTCTCGCGGTCCACCGGCCCCTCGCAAACGACCTCCACCTTGAAGCTATGCCCGTGAACCCGCCCGCACTTGTGCCCACTGGGCACGTTCGGCAGGCGATGCGCGGCCTCGAACGAGAATTCACGAACCAGACGCACGTTGCGGCCGACGGCAAGGTCTGTTTCGGCACTTGGTGAGTGTAGCAGAACGGGGTCGTCGGTTCGACGGATCATGAGTAACAAGTCGGTGTCAAGGCCGGGAGCCGATAAGCCTAGTCCGGTTTTTCTCCTGGAAACCGGATCAGCGGGGCTGGTTTCACGGGCTTGACCACCAGTAGTTCGATGTCGAAAACGATGGTTGAATCGCCCGGGATTTTTCCGGGGACTCCGCTGCTGCCGAAGCCGAGGGCGGGCGGAATAAAAAGGACCCGCCTGCCTCGTTCTTGCATCGATTGCAGCCCTTCCTGCCAGCCCTTGATTACGCCGCTCATTTCGAACGTCTTGGCTTCGTCGCCTGATTCTTCGAACTCGCGGTTGTTGAGCAACAGGCCGCGATAAAGGACTTCCACGGCGTCATTCAGGGTCGGGCTGGCCCCGGAGCCGATCTTCAGGTCCACGTACGCCAGGCCGGATTCGGTCCGCACCGCCTTACGACCCGCATCCTTTTCGTATTTGGCGATCAGAGCATCGAGGAGTTCGGATTCGTTCATCGCCGACAGTTTGGCCAGCTTTTCCGCCTCGACACGATTGAGCGGAGAGATCACCCGTATCGATTTGATGATGATCGGCTCTTTCGGGACGACGGCGCTCTTGCCGGCGGCGTATTTGGGATGGGTGCCGAGTTCGGCGGCGCTGATGGCCTGAATCGCCCCCCCACCTTCGCCCACGCGCCCGAACACGGTGTATCCCGCTCCATCGTTCGGAACTTCAAGCTCGTAGTTGTCGACGAGGTTGATGTAGAACTGGGTCGTGGCGGAGTGTGCGAAACCAGGCTGGCGTACCATGCCTACGCTGCCTTGGCGGTTGGTCAGGCCGTTTCCCCACTCGCTCTTGATCGGCGGGCGGACGCCCTCTTTCTTCTCCTCCATGTCGGGGGTGTAACCGCCGGCCTGGACCATGGCGTTGGACAGTACGCGGTGGAAAATCGTGCCGTTGTAGAAGCCGTCCTCAACGTACTGGAGAAAATTGAGGACCGTGATCGGCGCGGCGGCCGCGTTCAGCTCGATGACAAACGAGCCCTTGGTCGTTTCGACGCGGACCTTGGGATAAAGGTCGCCTGAGGCGGAATCGGCAGCGGGTTCGTTCGAGGCGGGTCGCTCGATGAGCGGGTCTGCCTCCGCCCGTTTCGTATTCGCGGGCGGGGATTCCGCATTCTTGCTCGGCGGAGGCATGTTCGGACCTCGATCGGCCGACGCAGGCCGCTCCACACGCACGGGGTCATTCGTCGTCGGCGGTTCGGTTTCAACGCGAGCCGTGGGCTGACAGCCCATCAGGCACGCGAGGATCCCGGACGCGATGCGATCGCGGAACCAGTAGCATGATTTACGATACATTATAGACTCGCGCGTCGACCGTGACCCTACTTCTTGATGGAAATCAATTCGACGTCGAAAACCAGCGTGGAATCGCCCGGGATTTTTGGCGGGCGGCCCGACTTACCGTAACCCAGTTCCGCCGGGACAATGAGCTTGCGCTTGCCGCCGACCTTCATCGACCCAACGCCCTCCGTCCACCCCTTGATCACGCCGTTGAGCGCGAAACTCGCGGGCTGGCCACGGTCCACGGAACTGTCAAACTTCGTCCCGTTCACCAACCAGCCGGTGTAATGGACCTCGACGGTGTCGGTTGGCTTTGGTGATTCTCCTTCACCCACCTTCATATCAACGTATTTCAGCCCACTTTCGGTCGTAACCAGCTTGCCGCCGGTTTCGGTTTCGACTTTCTTGAACAAGTCTTGCAACTCCTTTTCACGATCGGCCTTGGCCTTGACTTCGGCTTCTTTAGCCGCGCTTTCCGCCGCTTTCGCTTGGACTTCCGCCTTCGTCCGGTCAAACTTGCCCACTACCGTCACCGACTTGATGGTGATCGGCTCCACGGGGACTACCTTTCCGCCAGGGTATTTCGGATCGTTCTTGGTTTCGGCGTTGCGGATCTTCTCGACCACGTCCGCGCCCTCGACGACCTTGCCGAAGACGGCATAGGCGGCGCCGTCGCGGGCTTGATCCAGCATGGCGTTATCGACGACGTTGATAAAAAACTGGGCGGTCGCGGAGTCCGGCTGATTGCCAAGGCGAGCCATGGCGATCGTGCCCTTTTCGTTCTTCAAACCGTTTTGCCATTCGTTCTTGATGCCGGGCCGCAGGCCGCTCTTCTTTTCTTCGAGGTCGGGCGTATAGCCGCCTCCTTGAATCATGAAGTTGCTCATCACCCGATGGAAAATCGTTCCTTCATAGTGTTTTTCCTCGGCGTATTGGATGAAATTCAAAACGGAAATGGGCGCCTTTTCCGCGTTCAACTCGACAACGACGTCGCCGAGCGAAGTCTCGATTTTGACCTTGGGCTTGAGGCCCGAATCGTCGTCGCCCGCCAAGGCGGACTCCCCCGCCGCCGCCAACAGGCCGATCACACCAACGATGACGGTCGAACACGAACGTGGCATGGTCCATCCTTTCCGATGTTGGAACAATCCGATGATCCGATGGGTCATATCCTTCGGATATTGAGTCGCCTCAAACGAGCCGGGGAGCATAACGGCCCCCGCGCCACGTCGCAACTCAGCCGGAATGTAACGAAATGGGAACAATGAGGCGTTGATGGTTGGATGCTTCAGTTTTTGAAGATGAGGGGTACGGCGAGCCATGCGAGCGGCCAGCTGTCAGGTGTCAAAGGGCTCGTGGGACATGGCCCGGCGGCGTTGGGTTTCTTCTTCGAGCACCCGGCGTTCGCCTGGGCTCAACGACCCCATTCCGCCCTGCGAGACCTTGCGCAGGACCTCCTCGACCGCCTGTTGGCGTTCGATCTCTCGCTGTCGCTCCCGCTCTTCACGAATCGCGGCACGCCGGGCGCGGCGGCGCTGGAAGAACCCCGGCCGGCGCGGACGAGAGCCGCCATCGAACGCCGCGTAGCCGCGGGAGAAATCGTAGCCCAGATCATGGCCGCCGGTGACCACTTGGTCGCGCAGCCCTCGCCGCATCTGCCAGCACGTGACATAGCCGAACACCGCGATCATCAGGAGGAGGCCAGCCTCGTCCGTGAACACGCCAAAGAGGGCGACGAGCACTGAGCCCACCATGCCCGTGGCGGTGGCGATTTCCAGAGAGCTTACGTAATCCTTGCGGGCCCACAGCAGGGCCTGGAGGATGCGGCCACCGTCGAAGGGGTAAACCGGCAGTAGATTAAAAAGCAGCAGCACGTAGCTAATACCGAACAGGCGGATGATCCAAAGTTCGGCGGTGCCCACGTTCAACAGGACGATCGGGTCGGCCGGCAATGTCGGGTGCAGCGGGTTCCAGGGTACCGCCCAGACTGTGCCCGTCCACACCGTCAATAACATCGCGCAACAGAGGCAGATGATCACGTTTACCGCCGGGCCGGCGGCGGTCGTGATGAGATGGGCGCGGGGCTCATGGGGCGGATTGGTCGAGGCCAGGCCGCCCAGTGGCCAGAGCAGGATCTCATCGGCCTCGCCGCCGGTATAGCGAGCGCCGAAGCAATGGCCGAACTCATGCAACAGCACCACCAGAAACAGCAAACCGTATGTGCCCAGGGCATTGACCAAGGTAGTCGAAAATGGTTGGATCGCGGCGACGTCGCTCGGTCCAAGCTCCAGCGAGATCATGACGATCGCGCATAAGACGAACAAGACGTGGACTCGGATATCGATATCGAACAGCCGTCCGACTCGGAAGGACCAGTTAATGGGATTGTCCAACGGCCGTTCGACGTAGCCCATGAGCGCTTCTCTTCCCCGCCTGCGTGTTGACGAACTCCGGTGGATTGGCGGTTGCGAAAAACTTAGGACCAGGCCCGCCGGCCCCACCCTCCGCGCCAGTCCTTCCCTCTGATATGGATTATAACCGATCGACCCGGCCGGCGTTCAATTCTTCTTGACGCTGGCGCTCGGTGGCTTCACGCAGATATGTTTTCTCGGACTCGGTGAGGCTGTGGAGACCGCCCTCGTAGACTTTCTTCAGGATGCGATCGACCTCGACCTGATCGACGCGGCTCGTGGGCCGTCGCAGCGATCGTCCGCGCCCAGGAGAGGGTCGCCCCGAACGGCTTCCTTGCCGCGATCGCAAAAAACGCGGCAGTCGCCACTCCGTTTCGCCCCACCAGGCATCGCCTTTCAGCGCCCACCAGATACCGAAGACCAGCCCGGCCAGGTGACAGGCTTCTCCGCCGTAGTTGTGACCCCGGCTAATAATCATCCAAACCGCGAAGGCACCGAAGAGGAAGGCTGCCGTTCGGATGCGGATCGGAAACAGGAAGTACACATACACGGTAGCGGTGGGGAACAAGACGGCCACGATTCCCAGCAGACCGTAAATGCACCCCGAGGCTCCGACCGCGGGCATCTGCGGATCGATGTACCCGCGCGAGCCGAGGATGGTGTAAAATACGTTGCCAGCCAGTCCGCTGATGGTGTACACCCAGAAGAAGCGCCGCGCCGACCACATCTGCTCCAGCGGCCGGCCTAGGAAGTGCAACACGAGCATATTGAAAAAGAGGTGGCCCAACGTGGCGTGGAGGTACTGGGCGGTGATGAGCCGCCAAACCTCGCCGCGGAGAACCGCGTAGGTCTGCATGGCGCCCAGCCCCTTGATCCACAGGTCGAGGGTGGGGCTGAACGCGCCGACGAAAAAGACAACGACGTTGATTACGATGAGCGTGGTGACGATGCTGCCGCGGATGAGCAAACTCGGAGGGCGCACAGACCAACCCCTGCCGGACGGTCGCGCGTAATCTCGATCTTGCCAGGCCATGTCGGTCTCGCGTCAGGCGTTCGTCTGTAGAAAGTACGTCGCGAGGGCGGCGATGGACTTGCCGTCGAGGAATTCGCCGGCGCAAAGGCATCGTCGAACCTCGCCGGGCGGCACAGGTTCTACGCTGATTTGTTCACCTGGATCGAGCCGCTGGCCGACTTGCGTCAGGCCTCGGGCGAGGAAAGCGTACATGCGCTCCGTGAGAATCCCCGGCGAGGTGTAGAACTCGATGAGTGGTTTCATTTCCGCCGCTCGATAGCCGGTCTCCTCTTCCAGTTCTCGCCGGGCGGTCGCAATGGGTGTCTCGTCCTTTGACCGGGTTCCCGCGGGCAATTCGTACAATTCCCGCTCAACGGTGTAACGGAAATTCCGGATCAGCACGATCCGGCCGTCATCAAGGATGGGCAGTATGACGACCGCTCCGGGATGAACGACGACGTCGCGTTCGATCACCTTGTCGCCGTCCGCCGAACGTCCATAGACGCGGTGCTCGACGGAAAAGAGCTTGGTCTTGAGGAGGGTTTGGGATGTCGGCGCCACGTTCATTAGACCTCGATAAGCGAAACGCGGCCGCGAGTTCATCTTGCGATGGCGCCCAAAGCGAGGGTCATTCCCTCATGGCCGTGGGATGCGCCTACGACCGTTTTGTCGAGAAGTCTCGCGTCCAAGCAGGAGTGCATCGATTTCCGCTCGCGAATCGTCCGTAAGAAACTGCTCGTTGCAATCGGGGCACGCCCATCTCGAAACTTCCTTGGATTGAGGCGATTTAATTCCGGGAAGGTGGATGGATACCATCTGCCGGCCCAGTCGAATGCGCTTGCTGCCGCAAAGGGGGCACGCTTTGAAACGCTTAATCCGAGCGCGTGGATCTTTTTCCCGAGACGAGGATATAGAACTCTGTTTCATGCTCACGTATCGTCCGGATGACTCCTTTGGAGTATATCGGAACACCGTCGAAATTGAAACTATCGATGACGTACAGTTTTTCACGTCGACCTGTACGCCACGGGCTGATGCTGTTCTTGACGCGGAGGAACTGGGCGCTCAAGATGGATTCGATGATGTCCTGTCTAGTGAGGCCATCCGCCGCGGACTCCAGGTCCGCTTTGACAGTGAAAACGTAATGCCCGGGGCCACCAGTCGCTTAATCTTGACGAGCCGATGATCCATGCTGGGAGTCTACGAGCGCCAACATCAGACGACAACGGAATCTCCGTCGCAACTACTGGGTGACGAAATATGAATTTTCCGAAATCCAACAACCCATCAAGCTACGGTTTTCGCACTATCCGCTATGAGAAATCCGGCCATCGCGCCACCGTCACGATCAACCGCCCCGACGTGCTCAACTGTCTCGACTTTCCGACGCTGCGCGAGTTGCATCGGGCCTTTGAGGACGTTTCATGGGATGACAACATCCGCGTCATGGTGCTGACCGGAGCCGGCGATCGAGCCTTCTGTACGGGAGCCGACTTGAAAGAGCAGGAAAAAGAGTGCCTCGACAAGCCGAACGCCTATTGGAAGTGGATGGGCGCGTTCATCGACGTGCATGAAAAGCTCCGCAACATCGGCAAGGTGACCGTCGCACGACTCAACGGCATGGTGGTCGGCGGCGGCAACGAGATGAACATGTCCTGCGACCTGGCCATCGCCGCGGACGACATCTTCATCCGCCAGGTCGGACCGGCCAGGGGCAGCGTCCCCGCCGGCGGCGCAACCCAGTTTCTACCCATCATCATCGGTGACCGCCGGGCCCGCGAAATGCTCTTTCTGTGCGAGGAGATACCGGCCAAGAAGGCCCTCGAATGGGGCCTCGTGAATCAGGTGGTGCCGCGTTCGCAGCTCGACGCCGCCGTTGAGGAGATGTGCGAGAAGCTCATCAACAAGTTGCCCGAATGCACCCGCTACACCAAGCAGCAGCTCAACTTCTGGCGCGATCTTTCGTGGCACCTGACCATCGGCCACGCCCGCGATTGGCTGGCCATTCACAACCTCTCACCGGAAGTCCACGAAGGCATCCGCGCGTTCGTCGAGAAACGGCCGATCGATTACGAGAAGGTTCATCGAGAGCAAAAGTAGGGTGGGTATTGCCCACCAAGAATCTGATGCGCGCCCTATAGGCGACACCTACGGGGCGGAAGCGAAGACGTTCCCAAATGCGGCATAGTCCGCAAGGTCCACATCCTGGTCCCAGTCGGCGTCGAAGAAATGCCAGGCAAACGCGGTGCCCTCGAGCTCGGGGCCTTCAAAGCGATCGACGAACGCCTGGTAATCCGGCAGGGCGGGATACCCATCCCCGTCAAAATCTCCGGGTAGTTTGCGTATCGCGACACTGTGCCTCTCACCTCCCGCCAGGGCGATGAAGCCGCTGTTGGGCACGGGGACGTTCGTCTGACCAAAGGAGTTGTCTCCCCACCCCACTACAGAGCCGTCGGACTTGAGCCCCAGGCTGTGACCAATGCCCGCGGCGATGCCGATAAAATCAGCATTGGGCGCGGGAACGTTGGTCTGACCACAGCAGTTGCCTCCCCACGCCACGATGGCGCCCTCGGAGTTCAGGCCCAGGCTGTGATCATAGCCCGCGGCGACGGCGATGAAGCCGCTGTTGGGCGGTGGAACGTAGCATTGTCCTTGGTTGTATGGGCTGCGGCATCCCCACGCCACCATCGAGCCGTCGGACTTGAGACTCAGACTGTAACGCGTGCCCACCGCGATCGCGATGAAGTCGCTGTTGGGCGGACGCACGTCGGTCTGACCGTCCTGGTTGTTTCCCCACCCCACGATGGAGCCGTCGGACTTGAGGCCTAGGCTGTGATTACCCCTCGAGGCGACGGCGACGAAGCCGCTGTTCGGCCCGGGGACGTTGGTCTGACCGTAGTTGTTGCGTCCCCATGCCACGATCGAGCCGTCAGATTTGAGCCCAAGGCTGTGCTCAGCGCCCGCAGCGATACCGACAAAACCGGTGTTGGGCGCGGGGACGATGGTCTGGCCGAAGCTGTTCTGCCCCCACGCCCCAATATGGCCGTCGGACTTGAGCCCCAGGGTGTGATCATAGCCCGTGGCGACGGCGACGAAATCGGCATTGGGCGAGGCAACATTGCGCTGACCATTGTTGTTACGTCCCCACGCCACGATGGCGCCGTCTGACTTCAGGCCCAGGCTGTGCGAACCACCCGCGGCAATGCCGATGAAATCGGCATTGGGCGCGGGGACGGCGGTCTGACCACAGCAGTTGTCTCCCCACGTCACGATGGAGCCGTCGGACTTCAGGCCGAGGCTGTGAAAACCGCCCGCGGCGATGCCAATGAAATCGGCATTGGGCGACGGAACGTTGCGCTGACCATTGTTGTTGTTTCCCCACGCGACTATTGAGCCATCGGACTTGAGGCCTAGGCTGTGATAACGCCCCGCGGCGACGGCGATGAAATCGGCGTTGGGCGCGGGGACGTTGGTCTGGCCGTAGTTGTTGAATCCCCACGCCTCGATAGAGCCGTCAGATTTGAGCGCGAAGCTGTGAAAATCGCCCGCAGTGATGCCGATGAAATCGGCATTGGGCGCGGGGACGTTGCTTTGACCGTAGTAGTTCCATCCCCACGCTACGATGGCGCCCTCGGAGTTCAGGCCCAGGCTGTGATCATAGCCCGCGGCGACGGCGATGAAGCCGCTGTTGGGCGCAGGGACTTTGGTCTGACCCCGTGAATTGTCTCCCCACGCCTCGATGGACCCGTCGGACTTCATCCCCAGACTGTGCCGATCGCCTGCGGCGATGCCGATGAAATCGGTATTGGGCGTGGGAACGTTGGTCTGACCATAGCCGTTGTATCCCCACGCCACGATGGCGCCGTCGGACTTGAGCCCCAGGCTGTGCTCAGCGCCCGCGGCAATAGAAACGAACCCCCGGGAAAGGTCACCGCCTACGACTTGGCTACCCCAGCCGACGATGGAGCCGCGCTGCGGCGGGTCGCAAAAAGAGTCTTTGGCGAGCAGCCCGACGCACAAGAGTGTCGTGGCAGCGATAGCCAAGGATCGCGATATGTGCATGAGTACGCCTTCACACCCCCGGCCATCCCGGACAATGTCCAGGAGTCGATCACATCATCGAAAAGACAAGGACATTGTAACGCCGTAGTCGGAGCGGAGGAAGGAAAAAAGTCGCGTAGGGTCGTGCCGCGCGCACCGGGAGAGCCGGCCGAGTATCCGCGCCCGCTTGACTAAAAAAGTGTCAATTCACGCTCCGTGACGACGTGACGGAATCGGAAGCTGGGCGGATTTAAATCCGAACTCGCGGCGAACCTGATCGCTAGCCCGCCGAGCCATCTCCGCCAGCTTCGTGACATCATGCCCCGCCTCTTCGTCAAGGGCCTCGCGAATGGCTCGAACTTCATCTACTACCGATTCGCCCAACGGATCTCTCTGGCGGTCTTGATCAATCATCGCTCCATCTCCCTGGCCACATTTTGTAGAACGATAGCATCGCCGATCGAGGATGCACACGAAACCCGGAGCACCATTTCGCGACCGGTTTCGGTCCTTGGGTTCTGATTTCCTCTTGGTGGGTCATTGACCCGCGTTCTGGGCTATCGACAATGCGATGATATTTCACTAATTCGGAGTTTGGGCAATGAGCAACGAATCCGGCTGGTATTACGTCCGTAACGGTCAAACCGTCGGCCCCGTATCGCGCGAGGAACTCATTCGCGTCATCCCCGGCGCGGACGGCGCCCAAACCCTCGTCTGGGGTCCCGGTGTCACCGAGTGGACCGAGGCTCGGCATATTCCGGGGCTGGTCCATGAGGCGCGCCCCGCTTCGACTGTGGCCGCCGCGACCATGCCGCCCCGTGCACCCACCTCCCGCCGATCCGACGACATCGACTACGAAATCTTCGGCGACGACATGCAGTACGTGGAGATTGACCTCGATCCGGGCGAGGTCGTCGTGGCTGAGGCCGGCGGCATGATGTACATGACCGACGGCATCGAGATGCAGACCGTCTTTGGCGACCCCAGCAAGAACCAGGGCTTCTTCGGCAAGCTGTTCGACGCCGGCAAACGGATGATCACCGGCGAATCCCTGTTTCTGACCACCTTCGGCGCCACCGGGAACCGCCGCGCTCAGGTTGCCTTCGCCGCCCCCTACCCCGGCAAGATCATCCCCCTGCACCTCGACGAACTCGGCGGCGAGATCATCTGTCAAAAGGAGGCGTTCCTCTGCGCGGCCAAGGGGGTCGAGATTGGCATAGCCTTCCAGCGAAAAATACTGACTGGCCTCTTTGGCGGTGAAGGGTTCATTCTCCAGCGGCTGACCGGCGACGGCATCGCCTTCGTCCACGCCGGGGGGACCATCCAACGCCGAGAGCTGGCCGCCGGCGAAACCCTCCGCCTCGACACCGGCTGCCTCGTCGCCCTTCAGGCCTCCGTGGACTACGACATTCAGGTGGCCAAGGGCATCAAAAACGCGATTTTCGGCGGCGAGGGGCTGTTTCTGACCACCCTTCGCGGCCCAGGGATCGTCTGGATCCAATCCCTGCCGTTCACCCGACTGGCCGGTCGAATCCTGGCTAATTTACCGGCCCGTGGCGGCCGGGACGAGGGCTCCGTCCTTGGCCCCCTGGCTGACATTTTCCAGACCCGGGGTTGATCGCCGGGCGGCTTGACTTGTCTCCGGTCCTCCGTACAGTACGGGGCTCGTTCGTTGGTGCGGGACGGCGGAGTCCGCGCTCGACGGGCTGTTTGTTGGGCGAAATGCCATGCCGAAATGCAGAATCGGAAGCTTTCTCGCTAAGCGAGGAGAAGTGTCGCAGGGTTGGTACCATGTGGACGCCGCGGACCGGATTTTGGGTCGGCTGGCAACCAAGGTGGCGATCGTGCTCATGGGTAAACACCGGCCGATATACACTGCGCACGTCGACACCGGCGAATTCGTGATCATCACCAACGCCGAGAAAATCCGGCTCACCGGTCGCAAGCGCGAGACCATGACCTACGAACGGTATTCGTACTATCCCGGTGGTCGTACGGTGGTCCCATTCGAGGCCATGATGCAGCGGCATCCCGAGCGCGTCGTTCGTGACGCCGTCCGGCGCATGCTGCCCAAGAACGCCCTCGGTCGGCGGATGTTGACGAAGCTGAAGGTCTATGCCGGCGCGGAACATCCCCACACCGCCCAGCAACCGGAATCGTTGAATGTGGAGTGATTCTCCACACCTGAGTTGAGGAGCGATGTTTCGATGACCGATCAGACCACGAGTTCGACGCCGGCGACGAGCCCGGCCGCCCATTCACCCGCTCCGGCTCCGGCCAAGAAACCCTCCGGCCCGGCGGGTCAATACATCTGGGGCGTCGGGCGTCGCAAGACCGCCGTGGCCCGCGTTCGCGTCCGACCGGGCACGGGAAAGTTCATGGTCAACAACCGCGAGGTGGATGAGTTCTTCCGCGTCATCAAGGACCGCTTACTCGTCCGCACGCCGCTCAACGTCACCGACACGAACAAATCGCTCGATGTGTTCGTTAACGTTCGCGGGGGCGGCATCAGTGGTCAGGCGGGGGCTGTCGTGCTGGGTCTGGCCCGGGCGCTCTCGAAGAGCAACCCCGATCACGAACCCAAGCTCCGCGAGCACAATCTCATGACCCGCGACGCCCGCAAGGTCGAACGGAAGAAATACGGTCGTCCCGGTGCCCGCAAGCGCTTCCAGTTCTCGAAGCGATAACGGAAGAGAGCGGACTCGAACGGATCGAACGAATGATCAGGCCCACGGCTTTCGCAAGCCGTGGGCTTTCTTATTTTTTGGTGCCACACTTATGGCACTCTTAAGAGCGGAAGTGTGTACTTGACGCAAGGATTGGTTAACCGGAAAACCATCGGGCCACGGCTCGTTGGGTTGTTGACCCGATGCGACCCTTAGTCCGGATTCTGATCGAGCCGTTAACCAGGGCATGATCTGATCGTTGCGGTCCTTGTTTGATAAGCCTTTACTGCACCGAGGGCAATGGAATGTGTCCGTATCGGGTCGGGGACACGCCATGCCGCAATTCAAGCAAAGCTGGGCGTCCACTTGTTCTTCCTTTTGGCATTCTTTCGCCTTGGCGGCTTGACGGCCCCGCGCCTTCTTGGCGGCGCGTTCTCAGTCCTCGTAGACGAATTGCATGCCGAGGTAGTACAAGCCGTCGCCGGACTTGGTGCAGTGCCGGACCACCGCCCGGCCATGGAAGCTCGCTTCTGGCTCGTGGATCGCGACGGCCAATTCCTGGCCGTCGTTGAGCGGCTCTTCGAAGCTCACGCCCATGCCGTCCAGACTGAGGTTGAGCGAGGTGGCGAATTCGTGGCGTTCGCCGCCGCGGCCGTCCGGGAGCCAAAATTCCACGGTGCCGGGGAAGGGCCAGCGCGGCGCCCGGCGCTTGCCCTGGGCGTGACTGGTCGGCTCGGCGCCGGCGCGGGTCATTAGAAGTCTGCCGACGTTGTTCCGCGTGAGCGGCTGGATCTCCGACGCGTCCATCGTGTCGGCGTGGCCTGTCTCGTATTTTTTCGATCGAACGCGATACACGGGCCGTTTCCTTTCCCTCGGCGATTGCGCCCGCGGCCAGCGGTGTGGTCACCGTGGACTCGCGAGCCATGAATACCTCGAAAAGCCTATGATATCATTACCTCGGGCGGCATTGCGGACGTGCCCATCCGTGTTTTGGGTCACGAACTGGGCGTTGTTCTCGGGCGAAACCGAGCAGCAACGTTATACCCCCCTACGCACTGAAGCGATCTTTCCATTCCTTGAGCATCTGCAAAGCGGAAATCGGCGTGGTTTGGTCGGGGTCGACAGTGCGGAGAGCGGCGCGGAGGGCGTCGAGCAGTTCCTCGGCGGGGTCGCGGAAGAGGAGCATCTGATCGTCGGTTTTCGTTCGGCTTTTCAATAGCTGCGGCGTGCGGGACTCGCGCTCGAAGCCGCGCTGAAGTTCATCCATCACCTCGCGGCTGCGCTCGATGACCGTTTTGGGGATGCCCGCCAGTCTGGCCACGTGGACGCCGTAGCTCTTGCTCGCGCCGCCCTCAACGATCTTGTGCAGGAACGCCAGGCCTTCATCGCCTGCGGCGGTTGGCGGAAGTTCCCGAACGGCCACGTTGTAGTTGCGGACGCCGCGGAGCATGTTGGCCAGCTCGATCAGCTCGTGGTAGTGCGTGGCGATGAGCGAGCGGCAGCCGATCTGGTTGGCCAGGTGCTCGGTGATGGCCCAGGCCAGGGAGAGACCGTCGAAGGTGCTGGTGCCGCGGCCGAGTTCGTCGAGGACGACGAGGGAGCGGTCGGTCGCGTTGTGGAGGATGTTGGCGGCTTCGGTCATTTCGACCATGAAGGTGGACTGGCCACGGGCGATTTCGTCGGCGGAGCCGACGCGGGCGAATACTCGATCGGCTAGCGAAAAACTCATTTCGCGGGCGGGGACGAAGGAGCCCGTTTGGGCGAGCAGGGTAAGGAGAGCGACTTGGCGGATGTAGGTGCTCTTGCCGGCCATGTTGGGTCCGGTGATGACGAAGACGCGGGCGTCATCGGAGTTCATCAGGCAGTCATTGGGGACGAACGCGTCCCCGAGGGTCTGATCGAGGACGGGGTGGCGGCCATCGAGGATGTCAATGCGGCCATCGGCCACCATGTGCGGGCGGACGTAGCGGCGTTGTTCGGTGAGTTCGGCCAGGGCGAAGACGCAGTCGAGGCGGCCGATGGCGTCGGCGACGCGGAGAAGGTCGGTCATTCGGGCGGCGGCGCGTTCGCGCAATTGCTCGAAGAGTCGGAATTCGAGTTCGTTCGCCCGCTCCTGGGCGGTGAGCACTTCCGTTTCGTAGTTTTTCAATTCCTCGGTGATGTAACGTTCGGCGTTCTTGATCGTCTGCTTGCGGACGTAATGCACGGGTACTTCGCCCCTGGCCGCGTGGGAAATCTCGATGTAATAGCCGAAAACGCGGTTGAATCCGACTTTGAGGTTGTTGATGCCGGTTGATTCGATCTCCCGCCGCTGGTAGTCAGCAAGCCATTGGCGACCGTTGGAGCCGATCGCCCGGAGGCGATCGAGTTCGGCGAGGTGACCGTCGCGAATGATCCCACCCTCACGGGGCGAAAGCGGCGGCTCATCCAGCAGGGCGCGAGAAAGCAGACCGGCCACGTCCTCCAGACCGGTGAGGTCGACCGCGGCGTTCCTCAAGAACGAAGCCGTCTGGTCGGTGATCGCTTCGCGTAACATCGGCAGGGCGCTCAGCGAACGACTCAAGGCGGCCAGGTCCCGCGGAGAGCAGCGAGCGAGGGCGATCCGCCCCGCGATGCGTTCGACATCGGCCAGAGTTTTGAGTTGCCGCCGCACTTTCGCGCGAGCGGAGGCGTCGAGGAACGCGGCGATTGCGTCTTGCCGTTCGATGATCGCCGCACGATCGATCAACGGGGCCCGCAGCCATCGGCGCAGCGTGCGCGAGCCGATCGGGTGGACGGTGCGGTCGATCGCCCAAAGCAGCGAGCCTTCCACGGCTCCGTGTCGCAAGGTGCGGTCGATTTCGAGCGAGCGCCACGTGCCGTGGTCGATCTGCACGAAGTCGGCCACGACGCGCCGGCGAATCGCCGTAATGTGGCGCAAGGCCGTCTGCTGCGTTTCCTTGAGATATTGCAGGATACACCCCGCCGCACTCAGCCCCGGCGTGAATTCTTCGAAGCCAAAGCCCGCCAGCGTGGCCACCTGGAAGTGATCCAAAAGGGTGCGCTCGGCCTGGTACGGCGAAAGTTCATGAGCCGGCCGCCGCGAGACGTGCACCGGAATCATCGACCGAAGTTGTTGAGCCAGGCTTTCCGCGGAACCGCCGCGTTCATCGTCGATGAGCAACTCGGCGGGTCTCTCGCGGACCAGAGTATCCACAAGGTTTTCCGGGCTGACGTCGAGTATTTCGAATCGACCGCCCGCGAGTTCGACAATCGCCAGCCCCGCCCCTTTCTCGCGTAGACACAAGGCGGCCAGCGTGTTCTCGTCCTTTTCGTTGAGCAGAGCGTCGTCGGTCAACGTGCCGGAAGTGACGATGCGAACCACGTCACGGCGGACGACGCCCTTGGCTTGCTTGGGATCTTCCAGTTGTTCCGAGATGGCCACCTTGTGTCCGGCGGCCACCAGCCGCTTGAGGTAGGGTTCCAGGGCGTGATATGGGATACCGGCCAGCGGCACGGGCTTTTCGGAGTTCTTGTCGCGGGTGGTCAGGGCAATGCCCAACACTTTCGAGCACAGGATCGCGTCATCGTAAAAGGTTTCGTAAAAGTCGCCCATGCGAAAGAGCAGGACGGCGTCGCCGACGCGTTGCTTCTGTTCGACGTACTGCTTCATGGCCGGAGTGAGTGAATCGGAAGGTTGCGGCGTTCCCGAAGTTCGCGAGGCTGCGGCCGAAGGTGTTGGAGAGTGAGTTCCCATGAATCGAAGCGCCGATCGCCTTGTAGTCTAGCGAACTGGCGGAACCGAGCCAATAATGCGGGGCGAAGCGAGCATTCTTAGCGAGGTTGGTTTGCCCGAAAAGCCAGGGTAGAATCCCAAGCAATGAGCCGGTCGAAGGAAAAAGTCGTGGTGGCCATGAGCGGCGGTGTGGATTCATCAGTCGCTGCGTGCCTGCTCGTCGAGCAGGGGTACGAGGTAATCGGTCTGTTCATGCGGCATGGAGTGAAGGCCGAGGAGCCGCCACCGGTCGCAGCGTCTGTCGGGTCGGGTGAGCCGGTCTTCGGAGGGCACGGGCAAGCCGAGCTTGCCCATGGCACCCAGTGCAGTGACCCTCCTCAGTCCCCCCTTGGTAAGGGGGGAAGTGGATCCTCCCCCCGCGCGCACCAGGGGTGTTGCAGCGCGAGCGATGCGGGCGACGCCCGCTTCGTGGCCGGCATGTTGGGTATCCCGTTTTATGCCCTGAACTTTGAGGACGAATTCTCCGAGCTGATCGACTATTTCGTCGACGAATATGCCCGGGGGCGCACGCCGAACCCATGCGTGGTGTGCAACGACCGGCTCAAGTTCGGCAAGATCGTTGAGTACGCGGACGCCGTTGGAGCGCGATATATCGCGACGGGACACTACGCGAGGACGGTGCGAAAGGGCGATCGAAACGTTCTGCTCAAGGCCTGTGATGCGCGCAAGGACCAGTCTTACGTGTTATTCGGCCTCTCGCGCGACGTGCTCGATCGGGTCATGTTCCCCATTGGGAACTTGACCAAGCAGCAGGTCCGAGAGATTGCCTCGCGCCGCGGCTTTCCCAATTGCGACAAGCCGGATTCGGTTGAAATCTGTTTCGTGCCGGACCGCGATTACGCCCGCGTCGTTCGCGAGCGCCGGCCCGATTCGTTCATCGAGGGCGATGTCGTCGATGACTCCGGTCAAGTGGTCGGCAGGCACAAGGGGCTCGCCCATTACACGATCGGTCAGCGCCGCGGACTGGGGATTGCCGCCGGGCACCCCATCTACATCACCGGCCTGAACGTCGAATCCAACACCATTGTCATCGGTGACGATAAGGCGCTCGAGCGTGATGGACTGGTCGCCGAGCGTGTCCGCTTTCTCATTGACCCGCCGACGGAACCATTCACGGCCGACGTCAAAATCCGCTACCTGCACGAACCGGCGCCGGCGACGGTGGTTCCGATGTCGAACGAGCGCGTTCGCGTCGAATTCGACGTTCCGCAGCGGGCCGTCACCCCTGGCCAGGCCGTGGTTTTCTACGACGGCGAGGCCGTCCTCGGCGGAGGTTGGATCGACTGCGGCCTACGCCGCGAGGATTGTCGGTTGTCGATTGACGATTGTCGATTGGATGTGTCGGCGAGCACGTAGAACTGACCATCCCGGCGGCTGTGAACGTCTCGAACCTACCACCGCGCCACCTTACATTTGACTGAAGCCTGATCTCAATGTCGATCAGCTGACCCCGTTGAACAATCGACAATTGACAATCGACAATCGACAATTCCTGGTGCTTCATTCCGGTGGTCTGGGCGATTGCGTCCTGGCCATGCACGCCGCGCGGGCGATGGCCGTGGAGTGGAATCTGCCCGAAGTGGCCGTGGCCGCGCGATCCGCAATCGTCCATTGGGCGGCTCGAAAGGGATTGATCGCCGCCGCCATATCACTGGACTCGCTCGGATTGTCCCCACTCTATTCGGATAACGGCGCTCCTAACGAGCGCCTTAATGATATCCTTTGCCGATACGATCGCATCGTGAGCTTTCTCGGCGGCGCCGATGAAACTGTCTCCCGGCGCCTTGGCAATCTGATTGGCAAACGCCTGGTGGCCATCGATCCCCGGCCAAATGAGGAGACCATCCGAGTCGGTCGGCACATCACTATGCAATGGCTGGCGAGTGCGGGGATCGAGACTCCAATCAAATCTGACCATTTAGATCTGAACCCAAACCGGCGGTCCGGACCAAGAACGCGGCAACGTGCCATCGTTCATCCGGGAAGCGGGGGCTTGGCCAAATGTTGCCCGATCGAATCGACGGAAGCTCTTGTTGGACGACTTCGGGTATTGGAATGGGATGTCTGGTGGATGATCGGTCCAGATGAGGTCGAACGATTTGGACAATCATTTCGACGGCAGCTGTGGCGGAGCACGGATGTTGTTTATCACGAGGATATTTCGGACGCGGCGGACGCCGTGTCGGAGGCCGATCTGTATATCGGCAACGACGCGGGAATGACCCATGTGGCCGCAGCCGGCGTGCCGACCGTTGCTCTGTTTGGCCCGACCGATCCTCGCGTTTGGAAGCCGCTCGGCCCCGCCGTTCACGTGGCCACCTTCCCCACGCACAACACTCCAATCGAGTCATGGGTCGACCAAATCCTGGCCCTACCCGGAATTCCTACGTGATTTCTCGCGTTTCCACGGCCGTCCGTACGCGCTCTGCGTGATGACACGCGACGATATGGCCGACAGCTAACCCAGTATGATGTTGGAGGATGGGCGTCACCGCCCGGCACTCCTCCGTGGCGAATGGGCATCGAGGGTGGAACGCGCAACCCGGCTGCGGGTTCAGTGGGCTGGGAATCTCGCCGGCCTTGGGGCTCCCCGATCGCTTGCGAGGGGCATCAGGTTCGAGCACCGCCGACAGCAGCGCAAGCGTGTACGGGTGCGATGGGTGGTCGAAGAGTTCATCGGTAGGGGCCAGCTCCACGATCCGGCCCAGATACATGACCGCCACCCGATGGCTGATGTGCCGAACGACGGCCAGGTTGTGCGAAATGAACAAGTAGGCCGGTCCGAATTCCGTTTGCAAGTCGTCGAGCAGGTTGATGATCTGGGCTTGGACGGATACATCCAAAGCGCTCACCGGTTCGTCGCAGACGATCAGTTTGGGTTTGAGGGCGATGGCCCGGGCGATGCCGATGCGCTGCCGCTGCCCGCCGGAGAATTCGTGGGGATATCGCTCGGCGTCAGCGTTTCGCAGGCCGACCCGTTCGAGGAGTTCGTCCACCGCTTCTCGGCGCCGGCGGGGACTGCCTTGGCGGTGGATCAGCATTGGTTCGGCGATGAGGTCGCCGACGGTCATGCGCGGGTCTAGGCTGCCCACCGGGTCCTGAAAGATCATCTGCATGTCGCGACGGAGGCGCCGCAATTGGAGTCGTGATGTACTGAGTAGATCGTCTCCGTTGAAACGGATCTGGCCGGACGTCGGTTCGAGTAGTCGCAGGATGGTTCGCCCGAGCGTCGATTTTCCGCAGCCGCTCTCTCCGACGACGCCCAGGGTTTCCCACGGCGCCAGCTCAAAAGACACACCATCCACGGCGCGGAGTTTCCCGTTAGCCCGCCAGCCAACACCTCGCCGCACGTCAAAATGCTTGTGAAGATCTCGGACCTGAAGAAGCGGCAACTCGGTGGGGTGGTCAGACGTCACGATTGTCGGATCGTAACGCGGCCTCGCACGCCGTCCATCTTATTCACCGAGCGATCGGGCGCGTCCTTCGTAAAGGAGTCGGCTTCGGCTTCCGACTGGCAATGCGTCGATCACCCGTTGATAAAGGGCCCGAGCGCCTTGAACATCGCCCCGAGCTAGCAAGACCTCGGCCTGGCACGAGATTACCGGAGGACTCATCGGGGCCAGCGATTGGGCGCGCCCGCAGAGTTGACCCGCGCGGTCCAGATCGCCGGGATGGCGGCGCTCCAGGAGCAGCATGGCCAGTTCGACGATTCGCTGGGATTCGTTCGGTGATAGTTCCACGCTGCGCTCGTAGTGGGCAACGGCTTCATCCACTTGGTTTAGCAGAACCAGCGTGACGGCGTATTCAGCTTGCCATTCCGCGCTCGATTGGAACATCGCTTCGCGCTGCCTCAATCTCGATAATGCGTCATCCGGCCAGCCAGACTCACGTAATTGATTGATCAACCGAAGTTCTTTCTCGACGTTCGACGGGTCGGCATCGGCGGCCTCTCGGAGCCGTTCGATCTTGGGGGCGGACTGCGTGATGGCCAATTGGCGAGCCCTTTCCAATGCGCGTTCCGTCCGGGGATATCCGGGTTGTTTGGCGTTGGCGAACTGCAAGTGCTCGATCGCCCGGCGGGCGTCGCCTAATTCGAGGTATGCCTCGCCGAGATTGACCCGGGCGTCAATGAACCCCAAGTCGATGGCCACCGCTCGCTCGAGTAGCTCGGCGGCCCGCTCCGGCCGGCCATGCTGAAGCAGCCAGCCGCCGTAGAGATTCAGGGGTCCGACCGCATCGGACATGTCACGGTACGCGGCAGCATAGAGCGTTCCGTTGTCGCGCCATTCGGCGCTGCGAAACCAGCAGCGTGTGGTCATGGCCAGGGCGATCAAGATGAGCGAGAGTTGAACCGCTCGGCGATGGGCGAACGGTGCCAGACATAGCGCAGCGAGAATCGTCAGCCACATCGACGGGAGGTACCAGGTGCGTTCCGCGAAATAGACCTGGAGCAAGACGATCGCATTGGATGTAGGCAAATAGGCGGCAATCAGCAAGATGAAAAGAAGAGCGGGTGCTGCCCGTCCATGCCGCCAAGCAAGAACCGCCCCCACAATCCACGCGACGCCTACGACGGCGCCGAGCAGCACATGCGGGTGCCAGATACTCGTGGCCGGGCGAATGGCGTTGATTGTGTACTGCAAGGCGAGCACGCGGGGCCAGAGCGTTTTGGCCCAGTACATTCCCCAGAGCTGAATTGTGCCCAGAGCGTGCTGCCATGGCGGGGCGTCGACCAGGATGTTCACCGTTTTGGAAATGGGCGGTTCCTGGTGAAGGCGGCCGTCGAGGGCGTGGTAGCGGAGGGCGAGGTAGATGGCTGATGCTACGAGTACCGGGGCCAGACGGGCGATCGTTGCTCCAGACAACCACCGTCTTCCCGTTTTTTGTGCCGTATGATGGCACCAATAGACGTCCAGGGCGACGATTGTGGGCACTATGGCTACACCGCTTTCTTTGGCACCGATCGCGATGAAAGCGGCCACGCCCGCCATCGCGAGCCATGATTTCGTCTGGGCTGCGGAGCCCGCGCACAACACCCGATGTTGAGCGAGAGCAGCGGCAGCCACGCCACACGTGGCCAATAGGTCCGCGCGGCCGACTGCGTTCGCGATCACTTCGGTATGGATCGGCAGGACAGCGAACAGGACACCCGCGATGAGGGACGCGGCCTCGTTGCCAGTCAGATAGCGGCACAATCGGGCGATCATGGCGCAGATCAGCGCGTGCAGCACAACGTTGAGCGCTAGTTGCGGCAGAGGACCCTGACCGAACACCGCTCGCACCATGCGATACGACGTCATGGCCACGGGGCGGTACAGCAGATCACGTTGAGCACCGTGATCGGGCGTGGAACCCCACAGATCGATGGTCCATATGGCGAGCCATTGACCAGGCTCATTCACCAACCGATTGTTGGCGACGACCTTGAAATCGTCGTAGCAGAAGTCGTTCGGCAGGACGTTGGCGAAACACACAATCGCGGCCGCGGCAGAGACGATCTCCGCACGCTTCCCGCCGGCGGTCCGTATCGGCCGCCGCCCATCGGACGTGCTTGCGACCGATGATGGTTCACCGCGCTCCGTGGGTTTCATACTCCGTTTCCGAAAGACCCAGCCGATCGAGCCAGTAGCGCTTGGCGAAGGCGGGGTGAAAGCTACCCGACCCCACTTCGATCGTCGGAATACGCGGCACCGCTTCCGGATGACTTAGCCCGTAGGTTAGAGAGGCTTCGGTCTCGCGCTTGATCTTGCGGCGCAGCGCTTCGTAGGAGGGCAACTTGGGGCCGAAGCGCAACATAAAAGATGTGGATCGGCCCGTGGCCTACGATGAACCCTCTTGATCCCGGTAACTGCCGCCCATACCGAGGTACCAGTACATGGCCACGGCAGTCGCCGATCCCACGGCGATGTATTGGATCGGCAGCACGCGAAGGAAGTGACTGACCGGTATGTTGGGCGGCAGCGCGGCCGCCGAGGGGCGTGACAAGCTCACCCCCGCGATGATGAAACCGATGATCGTTAAGAGGCCACAGGCCAACAGGTCCCACGCGGCGCTACGAACCGGCGCGAAACGATAGGCAAAGTAGCTTCCCAGGCCCAGCGCGGCGGCGACCACAAAACATGATTGGCCATGCTGGATGTTGCGATCGTACAGACCGGACGAGAACAGGCGGAAGGCAATCAAGCCGGCAACCGTCGCGATCGCCGTGTGTTTGATGCCAACCATGAAAGGTGTTTGGGCCTGTTCTTCGATCCCGAATACGCGATTGCCGACGATCGGGACATCGGCGAGCGCCAACGCCGCATCTGATCCCTGATCGCTGGAGGCATCATCAGAACTGGGGCGACGGGTATGACTGAGCCAGCTTTGAACGAAGCCGGAGACAAGAACGGCGACCAGGGCGATCACGAACCAACCCAGGCTTTCGAGGATCAATCGCCACGCCAAACCCCCGGAACCCCCAGCGGGGGGGTCCAGATTGCCCAGCAGCAGGGATTCCATCGTATGGCCGCGAAGGGATACGGCCGTGAGACCGATCGCCGTCGCGAACACGCCTACGTCGGGCAGGCGGCTTCCCACAAGGATCGTCGCCAACGCTGCCGCCACCGCTGCCAGCGCCGCCGCCTGGGCGAGCATCAGCACGGCGCCCCGACCGGCCATCAGGCTCACGGGACCCCGGGGGTCCACGGGTTCGAGGGCGAGCCAGCCGACGGTCAGAAAGATGGCCCCGGCCAGCGCCCATGAGACGTACGCCGCCAGACGGTGAATCCAATCGAGTTGGGTTCGATCGGCCATCATGGATCCTGTGGTGGTCATGCCGTCACCCGATCGAGCATATCGTGGCAACCTAACAAGCGTTCAATCCCTTCACGTGCGGCCGGCGGCAAGGGGCACAGAGGAAGCCGAAACTCCTCAAGCAGCAAGCATTGGATCGCCATCGCCGTCTTGATGGGAAGCGGGTTCGGCCCGAATCCACTCAATCCATTGGCCAGGTCGAACACCTTTCGGTGGATCGACAGGGCCTGGCGAACCTCACCAGAAAACGCCGCCTTTACAAGTGACTTTACCAGCGACGGGGTGAGATTGCTAACTACGCTGATGACGCCGACGGCACCGAGGGCCATCATCGGCCAGGTTAGAACGTCGTCACCGCTGAGCACCGCGATGTCGCAGCGGCTCAGAAGATCGGTGATCGAATCGACCCCCCCGGTGGCATCCTTGATCGCGATAATGTTCGGGCAGTTCTCGCGCAGCCGGACGATCGTATCGTTATGAATAGTAACTCCGGTTCGGGCGGGGACGTTGTAGAGGACGATCGGCAGGTCGACGGCCTCGGCCACGGCTGCAAAATGCTGGTATAAGCCCTCCTGCGATGGGCGGTTGTAGTACGGGGCGACGAGCATGGCGGCGTCGACACCGGCTTTCGCCGCTTGTTTGGTTTTTTGCAACGTGTCGGCGGTGTCGTTGGACCCGGTCCCGGCGAGGACGTAGCAGCGCCCGCTCGCCCGGTCGATCACGCGTTCGAGAAGTTGATCATGCTCATGGGATGATAACGTCGGCGACTCACCTGTCGTCCCGCATGGCACGAGCCAATCGGTCCCGCCGTCGATCTGCCGGTCGATCAAATGATCGACCGCCGGCCAATCAATCGCACCGTCACGAAACGGCGTCACCAGCGCTGTCATGGAGCCGCGCAGCGCCGTTCGAATGTCACGTTTTGATTTCATGTTCGACCTCCCTCCATGAAGGTAATCTTGGAATGAGTAGTATCGCGCTCATTTCGCCGCTACGGCGCATGTTTGGCGAGTAACTCCTTCATCTCTCTAACAGCCCCTCGCATTCCCACGAACACTGCCCGTGAAACGATCGAGTGTCCGATGTTGAACTCACCGAACCCCGGCATGGCCGCGATCGGGCCGATGTTTCGGTACGTCAATCCGTGACCGCCGTGGACCTCCAAGCCGACCTCGTGTCCGATGTCGATCGCGCGGCGAAGCTCGTCCATCGCCGTTCGCTGTTGCTCCTTATTATGGGCATGGGCATAACGTCCCGTCCATAGTTCGATCGCCTCGAATCCTCCCTCCGCCGACGCCCGAACCTGTTCCGGAATCGGCTCCACGAACGCGCTGGTGACGATCCCGACACCCCCAAGCCTCTTGACCACCTCGACCACCCGGCTCCGATGCCTGACGACATCCAATCCGCCCTCGGTTGTCAGTTCCTCCCGCTGCTCGGGGACCAGCGTGCATTGATCTGGCCGAAGCTCCTCCGCAATCCGGACGACCTCCTCCGCCACGGCCATCTCCATATTGAGCTTGGTCGCGACCGTTTCCTTCAGCAGGCGGGCATCTCGGTCGTTGATGTGACGGCGGTCCTCGCGCAGATGAAACGTGATTCCATCGGCACCGCCTAGCTCCGCCTCGACGGCCGCCCAAACCGGGTCCGGCTCATCGGCGCGACGCGCCTGCCGCACCGTGGCCACGTGATCGATGTTCACTCCGAGTTGGGCCATACTGTCCGCCGGCGGCGCCGCGAAATCTTCACACGGAGTCGCGCAACCGCATTATAGCGCGTCGATCGGTCCCGTACACGTTTCCGCGATTCGAACGAACGGCAACGGCGCGAACCCCTTCCCAGCAGGACACGATCCCGTTTTCCAGCATAAAGGCGGGCCATTGCAGTACTCAAGGTTTCCGGACCTTCCTAAACCGGCGGCATACCATGAACCGATAACTTGTGATAGGACGTGTCCTAAACTAACGAATAGAATCGGGTCCGACGGAAAGGCGACGACCAGTACGCCCAGCCGTCGATCCGAGGGGAAGTCGTGTTGCCACAGCTCGCGAACCAGTCTTCCAAGCCCCGGTTCTCGACGGCCAGCCTTTCGGCCTTGCTCCTGACGGGGCTCATTGGATGCTACTCGACCCGCAATGGCTGGCTCGACCCCTCCGTTGTGGGCACCTTCGATCACTCAGCCACCCTCGAAATCCGCGATTCGCTTACCCTGGAGGACACCCCCGGCATCATCCCCGGCGCCAGCTATCCATGGCCGGAGGACCTCGAACTGTTCTCCGAGGAACACGTCATTTCCGAGGGTGACTCGCTGGCCATCGAGATTTACGAGCTGCGCGAACGGCAGATTCCGTTTCAGACCCAGATTCAGGTTTCCGCAACGGGTACGGTGAACCTGCCGGTCGTCGGCCGGGTCCGCGCGGCGGGGTTCACCCTTCCGGAGTTCGAGCAGCAATTGGCCTCGGCGCTGCAGGAGAAGGGAGTGCTGCTGAACCCGCAGATCACCGTCAATCCCATTTTCCTTCAAAAGGCGACGTATTCGATATTCGGTATCGGGGTCAGCGCCGCCGACAACGCCCCGCTCCGAGCGGGAACGTTTCCGATTCGCCGCCCGGACATGCGTATTCTCGAAGCGATCAACCTCGTCGGCGGCCTCAACGAGTTCGTTTCCGAGATCTTCGTGTTCCGCGATTATGTGCCGCCGGCGCGGCGCCAAACGAATGACGAGCAAAGTCGAGTTGGTCCCCCGAGCACACGCGCCCGAACGGTCGCTGATCGACCCACCGCAGTGGCCCAATCTGCTGTTCGCTCCTCCGATCGCGGGGTGGTCCTCGCGTCCGCTCAGGCCCCACCGTCGCGTAAGCAAGAACTTCTGGATGTTGTGGAAAAAGACAACGGACCCGACGCCGAAGTCCAACCGGAGGAAGAGCCCGAGCGGCCTGATATCGAGGATCCGGCGGCGCCTCTGGAGCCCGATCCCACCCGCCCTTACCTATGGGTCAACGGGGAGTTCATTCGGAATCCGGATTACCAGCGGCCAATAGTCGACGTTTCCGAGCCCCCGCCGTCTGACGGCCTCATGTACGACGGCCCCTCTGCCACAGTCAACTGGGCGCGAATCTCCGGCGATTCTACATATCGCATCATCGCCATCCCGGCTGAATCGCTCCGCATCGGCGATCCCGAAGCCGACATCTTCGTCCGCCCGGGCGACGTCATTCGCATCGTCAGTGGCGAAATCGGCATCTATTATGTAATGGGCCAGGTGAACCGGGTCGGGGCCTTTAACTTCAACGCCGAGCCGGTCACCCTCAAGGCGGCGATCGCCGTCGCGGGCGGTCTGTCGCCGCTCGCTTGGCCGGATCGATGCACGGTGTACCGACGCGTGGGACAACGAGAACAAGTCATCCAGGTGGACCTCGATCGCATTTTTGCCGGCCGCGACCCGGATTTCCTGATCCGTCGCAGCGATATCATCAACGTCGGCACGCATCCGCTCGCCCCGTTCCTGCAACGTGTTCGCGCCTGGACGCTGCCCAACCCGATCAACAACGTCGGCTACAGCTTTACCTATGCACGTAACTACGCGGACATCGATTCGTATTCATCGCGCGTGAATCCGCACAACGTACCGGATCGCTTCCCCAACCTCTTTCCGTAGGAGCCAGGCCTTGACGGTTCTTGAAACCACGAACACAAGCCTGCCGCGCCAATGGGAACGCTTCGGCGTTTCGCCGGCGGCTTGGCTGCGCGTCGCCGTCGTGGTGGTGCTCCTGGTCATGGTCTACTGGGGCTCAATTCATCGCGACCTCATTCATCGCTGGACCACCGATGGCAATTGGTCCCATGGTTGGCTGATCCCTTTGTTCAGCCTGTATTTCCTCTACTCCCGCCGTCACGAACTGGCCTGCTGTCGACCGGCGCCCAATTACCTTGGCGCGGTCATTCTCGGCGCGTCACTGGTCATGTACTTTGTGTTCGCGTGGCGCCTCCGGATGGCTTATCCCCAGGCACTCTCGCTGGTAGGGGCCATTTTCGGCCTGACGCTGCTCTTCGGTGGCTGGAGTGTCATGCGCGTGGCATGGTTCCCCATCGCGTTCCTGGCCCTCGCAATTCCATTGCCCAATCGGATGTACGTCGAGTTGACCATGCCGCTGCGCCGGTTGGCTTCGACTGCCGCCGCCGCCCTGATGCCGCTCCTCGCTCCCGGACTGCATACCGAGGCTCAATCGGTGGTCATCGATTACATCGCCCCCGGCCGGCCGCCCGGCACGCTTAACGTCGAGGAGGCATGCAGCGGTATGCGCCTCATGATGGCCTTTGTGACCCTCGGCGTGGCCATGGCCTATCTCGGCGATCGACCCTGGTGGCAGCGGGCGATCATGATTGTCTTCTGTGTCCCCATCGCGGTCTTGTGCAACACGATCCGCGTGACCACGACGGGCTTGTTGCACGTGTACGGCGACGTGTCCCCGGGCTGGCTTCAATCACTCGGAATCGACGGCCTCGGCGATCTGGCACAAGGCACCCCGCATCAGGTGCTGGGGCTGCTGATGCTCCTGATCGCCTTGGGTCTGTACGCTATAATTGGTTACGTATTGAGCCATTTGTTCATCGAGGAGAGTGCAACGCCGGCTGTGCCGACATAACGCCCAAGGGGCTGCGTGGTGTGTACCACTGCGCTTGAGCGGTGGTCGAATGCGTGGGTGCTTGGGCTGAAAGTCCATCGACTATCGACTACTCCATGACTTCCATCGCCACCATCCCTGAACGGCTCCCCGTCCCCGCCGCCTCACGCCCCCGCCGCGCGGAACTTGCCGCCAGCGTGGCCCTCACGGCGTCAGACATCTGGGCGATGATTCGCCGCCGCATGGTGCTCATCGTTTTCCTCTCGTTCTTTTTCAGCGCCCTGGCCATTGGCGGCCTCGCTGCTTGGTGGATTTACTGGCCGGGTTACCGAAGCGAATGTTTGATCGAGTGTATTTCCAACATCCCCGAAACCGACCTCACTCTTGAACAGCAGCGCCTCCGCCAAGACGAACATGAGCGTTTTGTCCGCACGCAAGCGCTCTTGATGAAAAGCCCCTCGATCCTCGGTGAGGCCCTCAAGGTCACCGCCGTCCGCGAAACCGGCTGGTTCAAGGACGTGCAAAGCCGTGGCCGCGAGCCGCTCCTCGAACTCACTGATCAACTTAGCGCTGCTCCGCTTCGCGGCACCAACTTCCTCAGCGTGTCCATCATCTGCCGCAAACCGGAAGATTCCGCCGTCATCGTCAATGAAGTCGTCACCCAGTGGTATTTCACCGTCAAGAAACGCACCGCCGAAGAGTTCGCCTCCGGCGCTCTGCCGGCCGCCCAACAGGAACTGGAAGACCTCGAACGAGCCATCGCCGCCGATCAGGACCGGCTCAAGGCCATGGCCGGGCGGCTCCCGCCGGGGGCCGTTCAGAACCCGTCCGCCAACATTACCGCCCAGCACGTGAAACAGTTCGGCGAGCAGGTCGCCTTCCTCGAGCTTGAACTCTCGCAGCTCGAACAATACCGCCAGATCTACACCAATCCGGAAGGGATTGCCGCGACCGCTGAAGATCGGGCCATGGTCGAACAGGATCCGCAAATCGCCGAGCTTTCCCGTGGGCTGTTCGTGCTCCAACAGCAGCGGGCCGCCGACTCCAACACCTATGGTCCGGGTCACGCGGTCTTCCAGCACCTCGATGGTCAGATCGGCGCGGCCGAGGAACGTTTGGCGGAGCTGCGTCTGGCACGGCTCAGCGAACGAAAGGCCGACATCCGCGAAGCCGTAAACACCGCCTATGAAAACACGCAATACGCTCTCTTTCTCGCCCGCGAGAACCTCCTCAAGGCCGAAGCCGCCCTCGAAGATCAGGACCGCCTCCTGTTCGACTATCTCAACCTGCAAACCAAGATCGAAAAGGATCTGGAATACAAGACCGAACTGTCCGGCTACACCAAGAGCCTCAGCCGCGTGAAGACCCAGCGCACGGCCATCAACGTCAACGTGGCTCAGACAGCAACCCCCGCGCTCGAACGCGCCACGCCGAACTTGCTGCTCGCCCCCGTCGGCGTTTTCTTCGCCGTGGCTTTCGCCATGGCCATCGGGCTCTCGCTCGAATTGATGGACAAATCCATCCGAACCACGCAGGACATCACCCGGCATCTCGACGTCCCCATTCTCGGCGCGATCCCGCACGCCGACGATGAAGAAGTGGCCATCAAGCAGATTGAGACCGCGGCGAACGACTCGCCGCGCTCGCTCTCCGCCGAGGCGTTTCGCCGAATCCGGACCAACCTGCAATTCAGTGCTCCGGCCGATCGCCAACGATCCGTGCTGATTACCAGTGCCCAACCCGAGGACGGCACCACCACGGTGGCCACCAACCTGGCAATTGCCCTCGCCCAGAGCGGTCGCAAGGTTCTGTTGGTCGATGCCAACTTCCGCCGTCCCCGCCTGCAACAACTGTTCAAGTCCGTCCCCGCCACCGGGTTGAGCAATATCCTGATTGGGCAGGGAACGCTCGCCGCCTCGGCGGTGTCCTCCGGAATCAAGAACCTCGACGTGCTCGGCGCCGGTCCCACACCGCCGAACCCCGCCGAACTCCTTAGCGGCGAGCCCTGCCGCGAATTCCTCCGCGAGGCGATCCAGCGCTATGAGCAGGTCATCATCGACACCGCTCCGATTCTTCTGGCCAGCGACGCCACCGTGCTCGCCGCCGCCGTCGACGGGGTCATTCTTGTCGTCCGCGCCAAGCGCGACTCGCGGGGCATCGCACGTCGGGCTCATGCCCTGCTTACCGACGTGCGGGCCCACGTGTTCGGCGTTGTCCTGAACGCCGCCCAAGCCGCCCGCGGCGGCTACTTCCGCGAGCAGCACCGGTCGTTTTACGATTACCAACCCGAACCCGAAACCCCCGCCCGCAAATCGTGATGGGGGTACCATGCGTGATGCGCGGACGGTCTGATCGTACGCGCGTGAGCCGTCTGATCAGTACCGCGCCCGTCAGGAAGCGGGCCGGGTGCGTGGCATGGTCCACGCTCGCGTGGCCATGCAATTCGTAGGGTGCGGCCAGATGCACCTCCTTGTCGAAAGCAATTTAGCAATGTAGGGCTGGTGTTCTCGCGACCATGCCGCGAGGTTCACCTGCCGCTTCCAAAAGGCCAGGTCAACATTCGATCCTCAGCCGCCGATCCTTGATTCCCTTCTCGCGGCAATACGCGGCTAGGAGTGACACGTAGGAATCGGGCTCCATGTCGCCTGGATTGAGGCCCAGTTTTTGGCGGACTTGTTCGATTGCCGCTTCGTCCGGCCCCTCGATCTCCACGAACAAACCCAGCACCGCCGGCTCGTCCAATTCCACCCGGCACCCGCCGATAGACCAGCTCTCGCGCTTCTTTTCGTAGCACAACTGCATCACGAAACCGATCGTGGCCAGGATGTGGACCAGGGTCTCGCCGTTTTCGACCTCAACCTCGATCTCCTCACGGGACTTGATCGCCCCCGGCCGCCGCGGCCCCTTGTAGGTCAGAGTCGATCGTGACGTGACGGCCGCGTCCCCCCTTACCAAGGGGGGACTAAGGGGGGTCTTGTCGTCGGTACCACGAGTGCCACCAACCGGCACCGCCGTCCGCACTCGCAGCCCGCAGCCCTGCCGCATGAGAAACCCGTCGGGCCGATCGAGTATCCGATTCGTCTCAACGACGTGCTCGATGAACGCCGCGCCGGCCGCCTTCAGTCGCTCCCTCACCGGCTCGTGCGACGCGACGCGAAATTTTGCCTCGATTTCCAAAGACATGAGAGAATTGTCGATTGTCGGTTGTCAATTGTCGATTATTGGTCCGTCACATTGACTAGAGGGGTACGCCGCCTCCTCCAATCGGCAATCGACAATCGACAATCGTCAATTCGCAATGATGTTAACCAAGCGCCCTTTGACCACGATCACTTTGCGCACCGTCTTGCCGGCCAGGGCTTCCATCACCCGCCTTTCCGAAAGAGCCGCACGTTCCATCGTCTTGTCATCCGCGTCCGCGGGCACGGTCACATGCCCCCGCAGCTTGCCCCCGATCTGAATCGCAATCTCCACTTCTGTATCCCGCGCAAGCTTCTCATCCCACGCCGGCCAGGGTTCATAGGCCAGGGTCTTGGAGTGCCCCAGCCGCGCCCAGAGCTCCTCGGCCAAATGGGGCGCGAACGGCGCCAAAACCAGGATAAACGGCTCGATAATCGCCCTTGGGCGCTTCGTCAGCGGCGTCGCATGATTCACGAAATCGAAGATGGCCGCGATGGCCGTGTTCATCTTCAGATGCTCGATGTCCTCGGTCACCCGCTTGATGGTTTTGTGCAACATGCGCAGCGAATCCGCTGACGGCGCCTCATCCGTCAGCGCCGCCGACAATTCGTTCGTCTCCTCGTCGATGACCAGCCGCCACACGCGCTGGCACAACTTGAAGAGTCCGGGCACGTCCCGCGTGTTCCACGGCTTGGCCGCGTCGAGCGGCCCCATGAACATTTCGTAGAATCGGAACGTGTCCGCCCCGTATTCCGAAATGATCTCGTCCGGGTTCACCACGTTTTTGAGCGATTTGCTCATCTTGGCCACGATCTTGGCCACCGGCTCGCCCGTTTCGCGATGATAATAGGTTTCGGCCTCCCGCTCCTCGACCTGATCCCCACGGAGTATCAGCCCGCGCGAATCGCGGAAGGCGAAACCCTGGATCATGCCCTGGTTGAACAGCTTCTGGAACGGTTCGACAGTGGACACGAAGCCCAGATCGTACAACACCTTGTGCCAGAACCTGGCATAGAGCAGATGAAGCACGGCGTGTTCAGCGCCGCCGACGTACAAATCGACGGGCATCCAGTACCGCTCGGCCTCCGCCCCGCAGAAGCGGGACGTGTTTTGCGGATCGACAAACCGCAGGTAGTACCAGCACGAGCCCGCCCACTGCGGCATCGTGTTCAGGTCCCGCCGATACTTCTTTCCATTGCGTTCAACGGTGATCCAGTGTTTCGCTCGTCCCAGCGGCGGCTCGGGCAAATCACACGCATCACCCGTGCACGGCGTCGGCTTGAAGTCTTCCATCGCCGGCAGTTCAAGCGGCAATTCCGCGTCGGAAAGGGCGATGGTCTCACCTTTCTGATCGTGCAACACGGGGAACGGCTCGCCCCAATATTTCTGCCGGCTGAACACCCAGTCGCGCATTTTGTAATTGACCGCCGCCCGCCCCGCGCCGGCGCGTTCCAGCCACCCAATGATCTTGATCTTCGCCTCCGGCGTCGCTAGCCCGTTCAGTTCGCATACCCCACCCGGTACGTTCACCTCTGTGCCACTGTTCTTGAGCAGTGGTGGATCCCCTGTGCCACTGCTCTGTGAGCAGTGGTCCTTGCCAGGGTGTGTCCCCGGCGAATTACACGCCACCCCCTCCTCGACATACGCAGCCCCCCACGCTTTCGGATGCTGCTCATAATGCTTCAGCAGCAGTTCGCTTCCCACCCGCTCGTGCAACATCTGCCGCGTCTGATTACTCAGGTTCCGGCTCTTCTCCCGATGCTCCGCGATCTCTGTAGAATGTTCCGGAAACTCCTGCGCGATCTGCTCAAAACCCGCCGCTGCGGTTTGATCCAACGGCTCGGTCATCGCCTTCATTCTTGACTCGATCCACGACGCCGTCGGACGCACCACGGCCACGATCGGCAGATCGAACTTGCACGCGAACTCGAAGTCGCGAGTGTCGCCGCCGGGCACGGCCATGATCGCCCCCGTCCCATAGCCGATGAGCACGTAATCGGCGACCCAGATCGGAATCTTCCAGCCGTTGACGGGGTTGATCGCGTACGCCCCGGTGAAGACGCCGGTCTTTTCCTTGGTGTCGGCGGTGCGCTCCAAATCGGACCGGTTCCGCGACGCGGTGACGTAGGCCGTCACTTCGGCTCGCCGGTCCGGCGTGGTAATCCGTGAAACGAGTTCATGTTCCGGGGCCAAAACGACGTACGTCGCCCCGAACAACGTATCGGGCCGCGTCGTGTATATTCCGATCGAATCCGGGAACGCCTCCGCGCACAGCTCCTCCGGCTCGAACTTCGCCCGCTCACGGTGCTTCCACCGCCCGTTCTCGATTGTCCACTTGTCCGCCAGTGGGAACGCCACCTCCGCTCCCATGCTCCGCCCGATCCAGTTCCGCTGCATGAGCTTGATGGCCTCTGGCCAGTCGAGCGGGTCGAGGTCGGCGATGAGTCGCTCCGAATACTTGGTGATCCGCAGCATCCACTGCCGCAGCGGACGACGGAACACGGGGTGGCCACCGCGCTCGCTCCGTCCCTCGTTGTCCACCTCTTCGTTGGAGAGGACGGTGCCCAGGACAGGACACCAATTGACCGGCACTTCATCTTCATAGGCCAGCCGCTGGCGGTTGATTGTGTGCCGGCGTTCGACTTCGGAGATCGTGGACCACTCCCGGCGACCCGGCGCGTTTTTCGTCCGTACGATGTCCAGGCAGGTGTTAACGCCCCAGCGCCCCGACTCCAACTCGGCCAGCAGGTCCGCAATTGGCCGGGCCCGTCCGGTGACCTTGGCGCCGCGAGTGTCAGCCCATTGGCACTCTTCGTCATACCAGCTCTCGAACATCCTCAGGAAGATCCACTGCGTGAAGCGGTAGTAGTCCGGCTCGCAGGTGGAGACCTCGCGGTCCCAGTCGTAGCTGAAACCGAACATCTTGAGCTGCCGGCGGTACATCTCGATGTTCTTGCGGGTAGTGACCGCGGGGTGGACGTTGTGCTCGATGGCGTACTGCTCGGCGGGCAGACCGAAGGCGTCAAAGCCCATCGGATGGAGCACGTTGAACCCCCGCATCCGCTTATACCGAGTCACGATGTCGGTCGCGCAATAGCCCAGCGGATGGCCGACGTGCAGCCCGGCCCCGCTCGGATAGGGGAACATGTCCAGTACGTAGAACTTGGGCTTGGACGCGTCCGCACCCGGTTCGCCGGGGTTGAGCGTACGGAACGTGCGGTTTTTTTCCCAGTACGCCTGCCACTTGGCCTCGATGGCCGCGAAGTCGTATCGCCCCGCTTTTTCCCTGGGACGCCATCCCTCCGCCGGACCGGTCAATGTGCCCTTTCTTGCGTCCATATTCGCTGCGCATTCATGATCAAACCATGCCGATTACGAACGAATCAACGCGAAAACCCCTCATTCCATCGGCAGAATCAGCAAGTGTAGGTGAGATTAGCGACCTCTTCAAGCAGCCGAACGCCATCCCCCGCCACGCCGGCGCATTGAACGTTTTGATTCCCCTGATTTCGACGTTCTGACTTTGCCACGTTTCGACGTTTCGTGCGAATCAACGCTTGTCCCGACTTTTTCCGAGAAATACAATTAGCATGAAGGAGTCTCGAACCGTGGAACCGCCGGCCGACGCAACCGAGAACTACCTCGTTGACCCCGCGCCCTCGCCGTCGACCGCCCCCCCCCGCGGCAATCACCCTCTTGAACTGGCCGCCCGCCGTGGATTTGGCCCCCTTAGCCCCCTGGCGGTCCAAGCGTGGCATGGCCAATCTGTCCCCTGCGTCACCTGCGGACAGCTCGTTGAGCGGGGCGTGACTGTTCTCTGCGAACACTGTGGGCAGAACCTCAGCGCCGATATGCTGGAAAAAATGCGGGCCCACGCCGGCCCGTGGTACGTCCTGGAGCACGTCCGACCCTTCCCCGGCGTCAACCTCGACCGCGTGATCCGCCAGGTGCAACGCGGGCTCATCACGAGCACCTCGATCGTCCGCGGCCCGGGGACGGATTACCAGTGGCGCTACGCCGTCGAAACTCCCGGCCTGTGTCGCTTCTTCCAACGCTGCTGGCATTGCCACGCTCAGGTGTCAACATCTGGCACTACATGTGGACAGTGCGGGGCGTGGCTCACCTTCGAGCGCCCGAAAGGCGCACCGGATCCCAAACCACTCTCCGAATTGGGAGAACCCGTCGCCGCACACGCCGCCGGTGTGGCCGTCGCGGTCCATGCGGCCGGTGCCTATCCCGACGCGGGCGTCTTTCCGCGCGGCGATGGCCGCGCCGCCCAAGCCCCCCGCGTGGTCCTCACCCCTCAGTTGGAACAGCTTCGTACCGCCCTGCGACAGGCAAATATCGATTCCCATTCCGCATCCGGTATCGCCCCACCAGCCGACGGCATGTCCGGAAGCCGCACGACGTGGATCGCCGCCGCGGTTCTTGCCCTCGCCGCCACGCTCTTGATCACGGCCACCCAATGCCGCGCACGAATGACCGTACCAACCCGGCCAGCCGTCCCGCCACCCATCATGACACCCGCACCCGCCCCAACCGCCACGCCGCTCGCGCCACCGTCGCCTTAAGCTTCTATCGAAGTGCGCGCTATTGGGTGGCATGGCCCATGCTCGCGTGGCCATGCCGGAAGTGCGGGGGGTCTATAAGCGCGAGAGTATTGTGCTGGCCCACCTATCAACTCGCACGCCAATCACGATGACGTACCAACTCGGGATCATGGTCGCGAGGCGATCGGTACGGCGATGAGACGGCCCGGCGACTTAGGATGAGCTTTCGCCAACGCCGGCGCCAGCGCGGAGCAACGTATGGATGCGTCCGTTCAATCATCTGAATTGCCTTGTCGATCGGCATTCGATGGCTCCTGAATCGGCGCTCGCGAATCCAATCATCGCGCTCCTCGTTTTCGATGCCCGCCCCGCTGCCACAGGTAATACACCGGTCGCGAAGTGACGATTGCCCGGAACAAATGGGCGAGACGCTCCGGCGACTGATGCTCCACGCGCTTCGCCCCGCCGCCGGTCGTGGCCGCGTACCAGTCCCTCACCGCCGCGGCCACGATCGCCCGCACCCCTGGCCGGCGACAGGCATCGAGCACGAAATCCGGCCCGTTCGGATCGACACCCAATCGCCGCAGGGCATCGATGGATTGCCGCTGCCGTGGTGACAGCTCATACCGGCCGACGCGGCGCATCCCGGCCTTTTCGAACACCGGATTGAACTCGCCCATCGCGGACAAACATTCCACGAATTCCGTGCCAACCAGTGGCATCGTCCGCCGGACGAGATAGTGCCCCAGGCCGCAGCCGCGTACGTCGGGGTGCACCACCAGTCGCCGCAGAATTCGCACCACCTTGTTGAGGGCGTGCGGGTTCTTGGAGAACCGGCCGTCAGTCGCTTGATTGCGAAGGGCCAACTCCAGCGGCGGATGGGCATAGACCACGATGCCTAATGGCTCGGCATCGCGCGGCTCGCAAAGCAAGAAAACCTTGTCCACGAAGCCCAGCTCATCGGCGGCGCGATAATGCATCTTGGCGAAGCGCTCGTAGTCCCGCTTGCACCCGGGGACGATCTGCAAGCGCCGCTTAAAGCTGATTGCCCGGCTCGGCGTAGTGTCACGCTCTGACACCACGCATCGCCCTCGCGCGTCCAGCGCCACCAGCGTGTCCGGCCGCAGATCGTCCAAGATGTCCTCGTGGGCCGTCGCCGCCACCAAACAAAGCCCACGTCGGCGGATGAGCTTGCCGACGTTGTAAGCCACGGCCTTCGCCGACCGCCGATGAAGCAACGACGCGAATTCGTCACAGATCAGCGGCGCCGCGGCCTGCCGGACTGTTGCGGCGGCGACGGCCTTGGCCAGACGCGCCCGGAACTTCTCCCCTTCGGAAAGCACATCAAACGGCCGCAGCCAGGTGTGAGCGTCGCCGAGGCCGCACGCGGTCAGAGTGGCCAAGGCTTCCGGCGTTTGGGCCTCGGGCGCGACCGCGTCGATCAACGCGTCGTGTGGCGGAAAGCGGATCGATTGCACCCAAACGGCGGCCGCGAACTCAGACGCGATTCGAGCCAGCACCGTGCTCTTGCCGCTGCCGGAAGGTCCGGCGATCAGGATGATCCGGCCCGGTCCGATTGTGATCGTCGCCCCATCGGCAATGGTAAGCGCCGCCTCTTTTGGCGCGAGCCCGAAGGTCGTGGCCACGGCGGAAGTTCGGGCCGACACCGCCCCAGCGGTTTGGCCGAGTTCGCACGTCAGCGACACGGTCCGATCCGTTTCCGCGACCGATGCCGCGCGGTCCGCTCCGGCGAATGACATCACTCGCTCCGATGCGGCATGGTTGATTGGTTCGAGTAGCTGTTCGTTTCCGCAGATCATGAGTTCCCTTTCCGCCCCCCCGCCCGCGCCCACACCGAACGGATACCTAACATTATGCGCTATAGATATTGTTTGTCAATATTATTTTTCATCATGCTCTCAACGCATTGTCAGGTAGGTAGTTATGAGAGACGGCGGACGAGGCGCGCGGCATGATTCGAGGGGCAGGAACGGCGACCTTAGAGCGCGCAAAAATGGATGAAAAATGATCAAAAAACGATCGGAAATCGATCAGAAGCCATCAAAAACCGATCGATTTTGATCAAAAAAGCGCGCTTTTTTGAACCGTTTTGGAACAAAAATGAGACCGCAGGGGAACATCGTGGGCGCGTTTGGGCTCGACGAGAGTGTGTCGCCATAGCCCGCTTCCTGACGGGCGCGGTACTGAAAACGTCGCCGTTGCCCGCTAGTTCGGGGACGTTTCAACGGGCGCCGCACGCTTTCATCGACCATGCCTCAAGCCATGAACAAGACAGCTCCAGAATAACCAGGCCCGAGCTTGAAATCGTCGGATTCTCGATTTCGCTTGCTACGGGGAAGTCGCTTCTGATATTCTGGAGGGCGAAATAAGGGGTCGACGCTTTCTAGGAGGCCCGTCATGTCAACGCGAACTGGCTTGTGCCTGCTAACGCTTGGGGTTCTTGCGGTTGGTCTGAGCGTCAACGCGGCTCCGCGCGACGGCGCGACCGCCCGCGGCAGGGACGCTGGACGGTCGGACTCACTTCGGGTCCTGGCTGGTTCGGATACGCAACTGCGCTCCGCGATCGACGAAGGCACCGCGGCGGGAGATTGCATCACGTTCGATACGGTGCCGGTCAACCCGTATCCCGGCGGCGGTTCTTATCCGGCCGGGGCGAGCATCAACGGCAACACCATTTCGTTGCCGGGCGGGGCCGCGCAGCGGGTCTGGCTCGAGTTGCGGATCAGTAACTGGGCCTGCGCCGGTACCATGGGGGCGTGGCAGGCCCAATATGATGGCCCGGAAGGCGCCTTTCCGGCGGGCATCGTGAAGCCGAGCCAGGCCTGTGGCGTCGCCGCTGACTGCCACGCCGCCGGCATCGGACCCGGTGACGGTGCCGACTGCGGATTGGATACGCCGGGTGAGTGCTACGTGGCCTTTATGCAACAGACCAATCAGGGGCAGCCGACTGCGTTGAATCTCAACGGGGAGGCTTGCGGCACACCCTACCTGATCTGCGGCGGTTTCACGTTCGTGACCCCGCCGATCGCGGATGACGGAGGAGTTCATTACGCGATGACACTGGTTTTGGAGGTTACGGCGGGTTTTGTCGGCGCGGCGGATATCGGTCCGCAGGATCCGGGAGACAGCACGTTTTTCCAAGACGGCAATGGCACAAACATACCCATCGGCGTGGTACGCCCGGCGACGATTCTGGTGCCGTTGGGGTCGTGCTGTACGACTGGGCCGTCTGCGTCGTGCACGGAAGACGTCCCTGAGGGAAGCTGTCCATCCCCCGCGAGTTGGCGGGAAGGGATCCCCTGCCCGGAAAACGGCGGTCCAACATGTTGCGAATGCGTTGTCGATCAGGATTGTGTGGATTCTTTGGGCGCCTGCACGACAGAGGATTGTAACAACTGCTCATGTGTCATCACGCCGATCGCTGGTTACGCCCCGGGCGGACCCAACTGCTGCAACCCGGCCACTGGGGCGTTGGCGCCGCGAACGGATCACCGGGATTGTACCGTTGATTCATGCAACGCTGATGACGGAGCGTCGATCGGTGTTCCGGTGCACAATCCGGCCGGCGCGGGCGCCCCCTGTGATGACCGCGACCCGTGCACCTACAGCGACGAATGCGACGGCGTCTCCACGTCATGCCAGGGCACGCAAGTCAACGGCGAGACGTGCGCGACCACCGATGATTGCACCAACGGCGGGGAGACGGCGGGCGCGTTCTGCGTCGATAATGCGTGCGAGTGCGCGGGGCTTGCGCCGGCCGACGTGGGCGATGATACGTGTCAGACGATAGGCAGTGATACCGGGATACCTTGTAGCACCAGTGCCGACTGTACGCCTCCCGCCGTGTGCGGCCTGAAGAACCGCTACATCACGATCGTCCCACCGGTCACGGTCGACCCGGTCTCAATCATGGTCGAAATCGTATCCATGCCGCAATTTCCGGCCCGCGTCGGGGAAATCTGGTGGGCGGGCTCGCAAATGAGTATTCCCAATGCCCCGAACGCGCCGCTGAACGGGGCTCCGCTGCTGTGTGAGGCGAGTCCAACTCATGCACAAGTCTGGGCCGACGATTACGTGCATCTTTTCGGCGCGGCCATCGTCCCCGGTTCGGAGTATCACGTGCGGATATGCGCCGCGGGCGGAACGCCTTGCTCCGACCCCTTGTTGGTGGCCACCGCGAAATGGGGAGACCTCATCCGTCCCTTCGGCGGATCGTCGCAACCCAACTTCGGAGACATTTCCTCGTTGGTCAGCAAGTTCAGCGAACTACCGTCCGCGCCGGATATGCCTCGGGCGGATTTGATGCGGGTCGGCGCAGCACCCGGCCAGTCCAACAACACCCCGGACCAAGTGGCGAATTTCTCGGATATCGCAGCCGATGTGCTCGCATTTCGGGGGTTCCCATATCACTTTACCGCGGCGTCGTGCCCGTAGTCGCAAATCGTATTGGTCGAGTTACGAGCACCACTGTGAGTAAACGTGGCGCGAGAACCGAAGTTTGGCACCGATGAGGAGCAGAAGGGTCAACAGAATCAGGCCCCAACTTGAGACGGTTGGGATCGGGCCACGGCAAGCGTCGCCGATGCCGTCGTTATCGCCGTCGGCCTGATCAGGATTGAAGTCGGACGGGCAGTTGTCGAAGTTGGCGCACAGATTGTCGCCGTCGATGTCGTTGAGGGGGTCGTTCGGGCACGAGTCGCAATCGTCGATGCGGCCATCGGCGTCGGCGTCAGTCTCGCAAAGGTCGTCGATGTCGTTTTGGTTACAGTCGCGCAGCAGGTCTTCGCACTCGTCGGGGACGCCGTTTGGAGGACAGTCGACGCTGGTGCCTTCCAGAATGTCGAAACCGTCATACCGACCATTGCCGTTGCAATCGGTGACCACTTCGTAGGCCCCCATGTCCACAATCGGCGGCGTGCCCTCCCCCGTGTCGGGCGTGCCAGGGTCGTTGAATTGGCGTGGATTTTCGGCCAGGTCGAAGGGGATTGGTTCACCCGTGTCGCCGTCGTTATCCAAATCTGTCTCGTCCGCGCTGATCAACGCATTGGAAGCCGCGTCGACACAAGGCGATCCGGACAGGAGGCGAAGATTATCATCGAGCGTGCCGATCACGTCGTCGCCGCCGTCGGGGTCGATGAACATCGGGTCGAGGCCATGATTGCCGACGCCGCCCAAAATGCCGGTCCAGCCTTGGATACAGGTGTAACGAGGAGGTTCATTGCTAAACGAGCTGCTATGATAGAATTGGGAAAACTCACCGGACCCAAAGGAGTCATTGTTGTTCCACAGAATGGAATTGAACAGGGCGATCGGCGCAGCGAAACCCCCCGCGGTTGCGAGGGCTCCACCTCTTTCGCCAGCGGAATTCCCAAAGAAAGTGCAGTTATTGATGAAGGCGCTGCCTCCCCCCATCCAAAGTGCTCCGCCGTTTTCGGCTGTTCGATTGTTCACAAACAAGCTATTCGCCAATCGGAGGGTCAAGTCGAAGCCCGAAACCGCGGCGCCGCCGCCGAAGGAATCAGCGGCATTGTCCAAGAAGAGGCTGTTGTCGACGTGCAAATGTGAGTGTAAGACCGCGGAGATCGCCGGCCCGCCGTCGTCTCCGGCAAGCTCTTTTCTGCCATTTCGATAAAAGACACTGCGCGAGACGATCACGCTCGAAGATCTGCTGTAAATTGCCGTGCCGTGACGAGTAAAAAGGCAATCGCTGATCCTCAGCCTAACCGTAGCGGCAGGTGACGCTTCCAAAGAGCGAATTGCATATAGGTGGCTCTCGACAAACTGGGATGAAATGAAATCAGCTTCCGTACCGCTAAGATAGACGCGGCTACGCTCAAATGAACAAGAGCGAAACGTGACGCGCGAGTTAATGGCGGTCGTCGAGCACGGCCTGAAAACGAACCCGTCCAGGACCACGCCCTGAGCGAGACTCCCGGCTCCCAATCCCGATGAGTTGTCGCCGAAGAAGTCTGGACAGGCGGAACACTCGATGCGGGCGAGGTAGGCGCAGAACTCGTCCCAGGGCTGCGTGAAATCGCAGCAGAAGCTGTAAACATCGCACACCGCACTCTGACAAGCGGCGTCGTCACAACCGGGCGTTGCATGGGCGTTGCAGCAGTCCGTCGGAGCGATGACCGGATCGTCGTCATCCTGGTTGAGGTCGCTGCTCAGAATGGAACTGAAAGTTTCAGGATCGCGCTCGTTCGGGTTGCCCGCCCCGCAGCCCGCGTGACCTCCAAGGATCGTGACGCCGTCGGGGAGACCGAATCCGAAGGGCGGCACGTTGGGACCACAATCGGGAAAATAGAGACCATCGGCAACGAGTATGGTGTCACCGTTGGCACCCACGGCGAGGGCATCGTTGAGACATTCAAAGGCCGAACACCAGGAAGTTCCGTCGTGGGTGGGTCCGCTGGCGTCGGCGTCGACGTACCAGGTTGTTTGGGCCGCCAGAGTTTTGGTCAAGAATCCCAGAGAAATGACGCAAGTGCAAAAACGATATTGGCGCTGCATTGGGTATCCCCCCTGGAAGAGTAGTCCCCCAACCGTTTCGCACCCGTGAGAAAACGCACCTGAGTGTAGGAATCATCGGCGACGCGAGACAAGAAAAAAGTAGACAAAATGTCGGAATTGTCGATTGCATGCCGGTTGACGAACTGACCCTAGGTCGCCGGCAGCGACATCATCGGATGGTAGTAAGACACTGGTGGGTTGGCGCCGCGTGCTTCGAATTGCGCACCGTCGATCACGCGCCGCGCAACTGCAGCCGCGGGCCCTCATCGGTCTCGCGGGTATCGAGCACCTTGTTTCTGAGGAGGTGCGATGACTGCTCATCAAACACCAGCACGACCCGGCCATCGTGGGAGAGGGCGGTGTCGGCGGGAGACGGCTTGTCAAGCCGCAGCTTCCAACCCCGTGGCTCCGTTTGGCGGGCGAATCTCAGGGAAACATTTCCACCCGCGTTCTTCTCCGTCAGCTTCTCCGCCAAGCGAGCCCCGGCGGCCTCGGTCAGGGTAAACATTCGGTGCTCCTTTAACTGGAACCGTCATCGGTGCATCATCCGCGAATCCGCTCTTGGACCCACGCGGCTCTCCAGTGTACCGCAAACAGCGATCATTAGCAACCAGATGCTGTATTGCTACTCGGCGCCGGTACGAGAGTGAGGGGCGGCGACGGCTTTGGACTGCGAGGAACCTCTTTGACGGAGAAAAATCGAGAAAACGACAATCGCCTACACGGACAAGAATTCGCTTGCCAATTCTGGAAGGACTCGAAACCAGAACCGCGAGGACGCGATGTAATCGGCCAGCGTCATGGCGGACCGCCATGCCGGATGTTTTCCTCGTTCACGTTGCGCAGGCCGCCGGCCGCATGCAACCACATCGAGAGCCCGAACAAGACAAAAAAGGCAATGGAGAGTGAGTACTCGTACACCTTCAAGACCCAGCCACCGCGTCGAACGGGCCAAGGGACGCCGGGATCGCGGGCGTGGGCCCGAGGGTCTTCGTCGCAATCGTTATGGCCATCGAGCTTCTTCGACTCGGACGAACCTTTCTAACGCAGTTTGACGGTCAGTACAACGAAGATGGTCATCTGAAGGAATTCGCTCTCCCAATTCTCGAACACCGCTTCAAGGCAATGGCCGGTGGAAACATATTGGCGAAAACCGATCGGCGACCGGCCGTGTTCCAGAGCTTCGTTGTTGTGGACGCGATGACCGGTGATGACCTGACCGAGCAATGAAAAAAAGAACATGGCCAGGAGGACGATCGAAAGGCCGTTTTCATGAAAGAGTTTGACCGTGAAGTGCGTCGTCGATTGGGGTTGATGGTCACGGCGCGGAGGATTGGAATGTGCGGAGCGCAAGAGATTTCCTTTCAGTAGTCGTGGTAGGTATTACAAATCCCGGCAGACCAGGCGGATGACGATTCCCTGGATGGAGAAATCATACGTGTCGTCAATAAGGATCGGGGCGACTTTGGGATTGTCGCCGCGGAGAATCACAACGCGACGGCGGTTCTGGCGCTCGACGCTGACGCGCTTGAGCGTTGGGCGGCCATCGATCAGACAGGCGCATATCCGGCCCTGGATGAGTTCCGGTTCGACGTCCGGGCGGTAGTGGACGAGGATGATGTCCCCGGGCTTTAGCGTGGGCTCCATGCTGTCCAGCGACAGCCGGAGGCAATAATGATCGGGGGCCCATTGATGGCGAAGGACGGGAAACATCTCGAGTTGTTCCTGGGAGTCGGCGGGCGGGCCGGCGGGGATGGTGCCAAAGAGTGGCAGGTCGCGCGTTTCCAACGGCTGCGGGGTGTCGTGTTCGCCCCCGCCGCCGATGAGCAAGCCTTGTGGCTTGTTGAGGGCGACGGCGAGGGCATCAAGAGTTCGCGGGCGCGGCTTGGCCAGGTTTCGCTCGATGGCGGAGATGTAGCCTTGGTTGACGCCAGCGGCGGCGGCGAGCTGGGCCTGGGTCATGCTCTTTTCGGCGCGGAGCCGCTTGAGGCGAGAACCGATGGACTCGGCGGCACGTTTTTTGATGCGGGCGTCGATGCGCGGCATGGCTACAGAGTAACTGATTGAATAATGGGGAGCAATATTGACAAGGATCGCTATGATGCTCTTTCTTGCTGGCGCATCGCGCGGGCTGAAGCCGCGCGCCTCGGAATCGGTTGCGCAATCGGCTGTTGTTTGCGTATAATGCGTCCTTGGTCCCGCAGAGGGTCGTGTGCGGGGTGTACGTGCAAGAAGCCCATCTGTGTCCGAGCCTCTGGGAGGTCATGCCATGAATCAAAGGAGAACTCTTGCTGCGTCGGTGAGCGGGATGTTGCTTTCGGTCGCGGCGCGGGCCGCGACGTTTGTCGAACCGTTCACCGGCGGAAGTAACGCGGGTGAGTGGATCTACGGCACCGGCAACGAAATCATTGAATCTGAAGGCGGAAACCCGGGTGCTTATCTGCACGACCCGCTGGTCGACACCTTCGCGCCGCAGCCGCGGACGACGCGGGGTGTATCCTCCCCCTTCGTCGGCGACTACCGCACCGCGGGCGTCACCGCCATCGGCATCGATCTGATCACCCACTCGGTGGACTTCTCAGCTGAAGGCCGCCCATTGTCGATCCTGTTGATCAGCGACAACGACACGCCGATCGATTTTTCAGACGATTGGGCGGCGTATTTCATCGGCCCCGTCAACATTCCCCTCCCTGGCCAGGGGTGGCTGTCGTATCACTTCGTGATTCCTTCGCAGGAGACATCGCTGCCCGCCGGTTGGGGCACGATTCCGTTCGGCGAGAACAGTCCGCCCAGCCCGGACTGGAACGACGTGATCACGGACGTGAACCAACTCAGCTTCTTCTATGGCGACCCCACGTTCTTTTTTATCTTCCAGCAATGGAACGTGGGCCTGGACAATCCGTCGATCACCACGCTCGATGGCTTCACGCCGCCGGGTGTTGGAGACGACACCTGTCAAACAACAAATGCCGACACCGGCATCCCGTGTAGCACGAACGCCGACTGCACGTCGCCCGCCGTTTGCGGCTTAAAGAGCCGATACATCACCATCGATCCACCGGCGACGTTCGATATCCCGATCACGATTCAGGTTGAGATCGTTTCCATGCCCCAGTTTCCTTCGCGAGTCGGGGAAATCTGGTGGGCTGGACCCGAAGTCAGCATCCCCAACCCGCCGAACGCCCCGTTGCGCGGGGCTCAGCTGCTGTGCGAACCGACGCCCAGCAATGCGCAAGTGTGGACGGACGGATACATCCACCTGTATGGAACGGCGATTGTTCCCGGCTCAGCTTATAACGTGCGGGTATGCGTCGCGAACGGCGCAAACTGCTCAACGCCTTTGTTGGTCGGCACGGGGAAGTGGGGTGACGTGGTTCGAGCATTCGGCGGCGGAGCCCAGCCCAATTTCACGGATATTTTCGAGATCGTGGCTAAGTTCACGAATTCTCCTTCGGCGCCCGACATGCCCCGCGTCGATCTGGTTGGTCCGGGTAATCCAGGTCAACCGAGCCTGGTCAATCAAGTGGCGAGCTTCGCCGATATTTCGGCGGATGTGGCCGCCTTCTCGGGGTCCCCGTATCCGCACACCGTGCCCGCGTGTCCGGATTAGATATGCGATACACAACCCCCAACATCTTCGCCGGAAAGCGCGCGGCATGGTTTGCCGTCCTTGTGATGTCCTTGTACGGCGCGGATCGCGCCTTTGCCCAGCCGTGTCCGGGAAATTGTGTCGGCGGTCCGAACCACGCCGAATCATGTCTTTCCGAGGCGGATTGTCTGGGCGAGGGTTCGATTTGCAGTCTCCCGGCTTCTTGTGTCCACCTCGAATGGCGGCCCAACTCAGTCGTCGTTTTTCCCGACGGCGTCGCCGAACTGAACCTCTGGGCCTATCACAGCGCGGATTACACCTTACCCCTGTATGGAATCGACGTAATTCTGAATTGGGATGCGTCTCGTTTGCAATTGGTCGGTAAGCGAGATCCGTGTCAGGTGTGCTCGGGAGGCGCGAACCTCGGTGAACTTTGCGAGACCGACGCGGATTGCTCCGGAGATAGCTGCGGGTTACCCGACGCCTGCTTTGAGGGCTGTCCCGCACAGACCTACGGCTGGGGCTGGTCGCGCTTTCCGGCGGACTGCGGGCTGGATGGACTGAACGCGCCTTGTCCGGGTGGACCCCTTAACAACAATGATGGCGACGCGTTCTATCAGGCCATCAGTCACGCATTCTGCGGACAGCAGGAGGCGGAGCCGGCCATTGTTGGTCCGCTGGGCGACGGCAGCGGCGGATTGCACATTACAACCTTTCGTTTTCAAACATTAATGACCGATGGCGAAGCGTTGGTGAGTATTCCGCTTGAGCAGGGTGATTTCACGTATACTCGCGTGGTCGCTGACCAGTGGGGCTATACTGACGTGGGTTCCGTGGGACCGCCGGCGCGAATCGTTCTCACGAACGACGTTCCGGCGCCGCTCGTGGGCGATGATACGTGTCAAACGTCAGGCTCCGACTCAGGTCTCCCATGCAGCACCAACGCCGACTGCGCGCCGCCCGCAGTCTGTGGAGTGAAAAACCGGTACATCACCATCACCCCACCGACTTTGAACATCGCCCCCCTCTCGATTCAGGTCGAAATCGTCTCGATGCCCCAGTTTCCCAATCGCATCGGTGAAATCTGGTGGGCGGGTCCCGAAGTGAGTATTCCCAACCCCCCACACCCAGCGTTAAGAGGCGCTCGGCTATTGTGCGAGGCGACTCCCAGCAATGCCCAAGTGTGGAGCAATGGGTACGTCCACCTATTTTGGAACTGCGATCGTACCCGGCTCGACCTACAACGTACGGATATGCGTTGTGAACGGGACGAACTGCTCCGCTCCGTTACTGGTGGCGACGGGCAAGTGGGGCGACGTAGTTCGGGCATTCGGCGGCGGGTCTCAGCCCAATTTCACGGATATTTTCGAAGTGGTGGATAAGTTCGCGAACTCGCCCGGAGCGCCCGACATCCCCCGCGTCGATCTGGTCGGCACAGGCGGGCCGGGCCAAGCAAGCACGGTCAACCGAGTGGCCAGCTTCGCGGACATTTCGGCGGATGTGGCCGCATTCCAGGGCTTTGCGTATCCTCATACCGTGCCCGCGTGTCCGTGATTGACGCGGGGCGAATCAGCCGACTCTGGGGAATGGCGCTGAGGAGAAAACGCCAATGGCCGCCGCGCAACCGATCCACCGTGTCGTGGACTTACTTGATTCCACAAAAAACATCCTTTTCGGCACCGCGCCGGAAGCGGCTCGAGAAGCACTAGGACGCGGCGATCCGGAGGAAATCGCGGCGATCGATGGGCACTTCGCCATCGTGGCCAGAGATGGCGTTACGGTGCGCATGGCCAGGACTATCAGCCGACCCATGCGCTATTTCCTGGCCAAGCGCGAGGACGGCCCGACGCTGGTGGTGAGCGATCGGATCGACGCGATTCACCAATGGCTGGGCCGCGAGGGCCTCGGCGATCAATTCCACCCGTCGTACACGCGAATGGTTCCCGCTCATTATTTATTGGAGCTTCGACTCGTGGGGTGTCCCGATCCGAACCCCACGTGCCGCAGGTTTTTCACGCCGCCGGATGAACCGCTCGCGCCCGATGTGCAAGCCATCGGCGAACGCTACGTGAGGGCGCTGTACGACGAAATTACCAAATGGTTGCGGATGATTCCCGAGCGATCGCCGATCGGAGTGTGTTTCTCCGGCGGAATCGACAGCGGAGCGGTGTTCCTGTTGACCTATCATGCGATGCGCTCGCTGGGCATGAACCCTGGGCGGCTCAAGGCGTTCACTCTGGCCATCGAAGGATCGGGCGATGATCTCCGGCAGGCTCGCGAGTTTCTCCAGGCCGTCGATCTGGAGCTATTTCTTGAGCCGATCGAGGTTTCGCCAAACGAGATCAACGTACAGGATACCGTTGCCGTGATGGAGGACTATCATGCACTCGACGTTGAAGCGGCGGCGGTCAATCGGGCGTTGCTGCGGGGGATTCGACGGGCGTATCCCGATTGGACCTATTTGCTCGACGGCGACGGCGGTGACGAAAACCTCAAAGACTATGCCATCGAGGAAAACCCCGAATTAACTATCCGCAGTGTCCTGTCGAACCGACTGCTGTATCAGGAGGGTTGGGGCGTCGACACCGTCAAACACTCGCTCACCTACTCCGGCGGGCAGAGCCGCGGTTACGTGCGCTGTTACGCCCCGGCCGCGGAGAGCGGCTTCTCCACACTCAGTCCGTATACCGCTCCACGGGTCATCGCGATCGCGGAGGCCATTCCGTTCGTCGAGCTCACCGATTGGCGACATGATCGATTGTATGCCCTCAAGGGTGCTGTGGTGTCGCGTGGCGTCCGGGCGATTGCCGGCATCGACATGCCGATCTTCGACAAGCGGCGGTTCCAACGTGGGGCGATGGAAGATAACATGTACTCCGATCTTTTCCCGAGGCATCCAAGGGCGTATCGGAGCATGTTCCATGCACTCTACGCCTAGTCTTCCGACTCACTTTTCCGATCAATGGATACTTGCTCAGCGGCCTCGCAAGAATCCGGTTGACCAGACGCGTCCGTATGCCTTCCTGGTCGAGAAGGAACGCGCCGCTGACGGCCGGATCGACGATGTGGCCACCATCTTCCTGACCAACAGGGAATGCCCCTTTCGCTGTCTGATGTGCGACCTGTGGAAAAACACGACGGATGATCCTGTCGCGCCCGGCGCTATTCCCACCCAAATCCGATGGGCGTTGGAGCAACTCCCGCCCGCCCAACACGTGAAGTTGTACAACAGCGGCAATTTCTTCGACCCAAATGCTATTCCCGAAGATGATTACGTTGACATTGCCGAGGAGGTCGCTGCGTTTCGAACGGTAATCGTCGAAAGCCATCCTCGCATGATCGGGCGCCGATGTTGGGGTTTTCAGGAGATGGTGAATGGGGAGCTTGAAGTGGCCATGGGGCTGGAGACCGCCCATCCCGGAGTTTTGGCCCGGCTCAACAAACGGATGACGCTCGCCGATTTTGAACGGTCGACGGATGCCCTGCGAAAACGCGGCGTGCCCGTGCGGGCGTTCATTCTCCTGCGACCGCCGTTTCTCACCGAAGAGGAAGGCGTTCTCTGGGCGAAGCGATCGTTGGACTTCGCGTTCAACATCGGCGTTCAATGTTGTGCCATCATTCCCACCCGCGCCGGAAACGGGGCCATGGAAGTCCTGGCTGAGCATCACCAGTTCATGCCGCCGACACTCGAGTCACTCGAAGACGTGCTTGATTATGGTATTTCATTGGGCCTGGGTAGAGTGTTCGCGGACTTGTGGGACGTTGAAAAACTCGCCGAGAATATACCGGGCGGGCCCGCTCGAGTGGAACGCTTGCGGCGAATGAACCTGAGCCAAACGATCGAGCTGCGTATCCCAATCGAGTGTGCACACCCATCTAGCGGCGGGGGACCAAGGCAATCGTGAGGCGAGAATCATGTGAAATCGCCATTTTGGGCGCGGGCTTTGGCGGCGGTTTGCTGGCGGCCATCGCCCGCAAGCTGGGCCGGGATGTGATTCTGATCGAACGCGGACGCCATCCCCGATTCGCGATCGGAGAATCTTCCACACCGTTGGCCAACCTCAAACTCGCTCAGTTGTCTGAGACCTACGACCTTTCGTGGTTGAAGCCGCTGACCAAGTACGGTCCGTGGAAGCGCGCCTATCCGGGCGTGGCCTGCGGCCCTAAACGCGGATTCAGCTTCTTCCACCATCAGCCGGGAAGCACGTTTCAGGCGAGTCCCTTGCACGAGAATGAACTCCTCGTCGCCGCCAATCCGGATGCGGAACGAGGGGACACTCATTGGTTTCGACACGACGTTGACGCGTTCATCGTGGAGCAGGCCGTGGGCGCCGGCGTCCGCTACATTGATCAATGCGAGGTCACGCGAATCGAACATAACAACCATTGGCACCTGGGAGCCAGCCGCGAGGGCGAAGAAATCCACATTCACGCGTCATTCCTGGTCGATGCTACGGGTGGATCGGGGGTATTGGCGAAGATAGTTGGTCAGGCGGACGAGAGCGCCGGGCTGCATACGTGGTCGCGAGCGCTGTTCAGCCACTTCGAAAACGTCGGGCCGTGGTCGCATGTTCTTCGTGAACTGGGTGCCCTCATCAATGATCACCCGTTCCCGTGCGACTCGGCCGCGTTGCATCACATCATCGATGGCGGGTGGATGTGGGTGCTGCGCTTTGACAACGGCATCACCAGCGCCGGCTTCTCGCTTGATCCGCGCCGCTATCCGTCGAACGAAGGGTTGACGCCTGAAGACGAATGGGCCGGCCTGATGAGCCGTTATCCGTCGATCCGGCGCCAGTTCGCCGATGCCCGCCCCGTCCGTCCCCTGACCACGACCGATCGATTGCAACGAAAGCTGCGACCCGCGGTCGGAGCCGACTGGGCCGCGTTGCCCCATAGCACAGCCTTCATCGATCCGTGGCTCAGTCCCGGAATCGCGCATTCGCTCTTCGGCATCGAACGGCTGGCACGAATCATCGCCGGTAATTGGGCATCGCCCGATCGCGCCGATCGACTAGCAAGTTACAGCCGCTCCACGATGCGAGAATTGGACTTGATCGACGAGATCACGGCGGCCTGTTTCGGCCGGTTCGATTGCTTCCCGGTCATGACCACGCTCTCTATGCTGTATTTCGTGGCCGTAACCCACGCCGAGCGCCGAATTCGCGCCGGACGAACAGGTTTCGGCGATGAGTTTCTTCTCGCCGACGACGAAGGATTCACGTCTCGCGTCCGAGAGATCATCGCCGCGGGTCGCTGTGCCCAACCAGCCGACGCGGCGGCTTTTTCCCGCTTCGCCGCTGATCGGCTCGAGCCCTACAACACCGCCGGTCTGCTCCAGCCCACCCGCCGCAATATGTATCATTCCGAGCAAGTGATCGATAAAGACTCGCTTTAGCTCCTCAACTAGACCAGGTCACGGAGCGAGACGCTGCGACGCCGCATCAAAGATGATCTTGGCATAGCGTACGCTCTCGCGTATACTAACGTTCTGCAAGTCCTGCCAATGGGGTGAAAACGAAAACGGGTTGGAGGGTCGGCCATGAAACGGGGTGCTGGTTCGTTCGCGTTCGTGATTGGTTCGTTCGCCGCGATGTCGGTGCGGGCGTTGGGCGGCGGCCTCTGCAGCACCCCCGCCGATTGCAACGACGGCGTTTTTTGCACGCTCGATCTCTGCACGTTCGGCCAGTGCACCCACGGACACAACAACTCCCAGTGCAGCGACGGGCTCGATTGCACGGGTGAGGAAACCTGCAACGCGGCCACCGATCAATGCCAGGCAGGTACGCCGATTCAATGCCCGCCCGGGTTGTTCTGCAGCCCGATCCTCGATCGTTGTGTCGAGTGCGACGACATCTCCGATTGCAGCGACTCTATGTTTTGCAACGGATTTGAAACCTGCAACGATGGAGTATGCGCCGACGGCACGCCGCCCAATTGTCCCGACAAAGGCTGCTTTAACGGGTTCTGCAACACCTCGACGAACCAGTGCGATCTCTCGCCGGGGGCGTGCAGCGACGGTAACGGTTGCACCGTCGGCGATCACTGCGACCCTGACGGCATCTGCGTTGGCACGGACTTGAACACCGTTCCCTGCGAAACACACGCCGATTGTTCGCGCGGCTTTTGTCGCACGGCGACGGGATTTTGCGATTGTACCGAGTGCGCGAACAATGCGGAGTGCAACGATGGTTTCGCCTGCACGACCGATACGTGTACGCTGCCCACAGGTTTTTGCGTAAACGCTCCAAACGATGCCCCATGTGCCACAGGCATGTTCTGCAACCAGCGGATTTGTGACCCCGAGTTCGGCTGCCCGCCGAAAGAACTCTGCACTCCGACCGACGGCAACCCGTGTACAACACCCGCGAGCTGCAATGAAGCCAACGACACCTGCGGCGGCTGCCGACCGCCAACGGTAACCCCCACGTCGCGATACCTGCGCATCACCGCCAATCCCGCAAACGCCGGTTCGGTGGCCTTGGTGGTGAAAGGTGATTGCTTGTTAGATTCGGTTTCTTGCGTGAGTCGATACGTGGATTTCGACAGCCCGGTGAACCCAGCCGATCCTCAGGCCGGTCGGCTGGTCGCGGGCGCGGTCTCCAAGACCGCCGCCACGTGGGGCACGGTCATGGTCCGCGACGGCACGATGATCCGCCCGTCCTCAACCTATCTGGTAATGACCGAGTGCGGTGCGGTGCGTTCCGCGGCCGTGCGGGTCACCACCTTGGTTTACGGCGATACCGATGGTAACGGCGTGGCCAACTTTACTGATATCGCCCGCGACGTGGACGCCTTCCGTGGCTTCTTCTCGCCGACGTTGACCCTGGAGCAAACCGATGTGACCGAATCCAGTTCCAACTGCCGGCCGAACCGTGTGGTCAACTTCAGCGACATCACGGAGATCGTCAGAGCCTTTCAGGCAGCAGTCTATCCTTGCGCCGCGGCGTGCCCGTGATGCGCGAGAGTACGGTCCAGGCGTTTCACACACATGCGGTTTCGGAATGGGTCGATGTTCCGGTATAATGGCGAGCTGTGAATCGAGTTTTCCGCGGAATCAAGGGATCTATGAACGTATCGATCGTGCTCACCGCATTACCGATCATGGTGATGTTCGCCGAATCGCCCGCGCAGATCGAGAAAGCGCCCGCCGCCGAATTGGCGCTGCCGCTGGAGCTCCGGACGCGCAGCGAGGCCGCCGTCAACAAGGCCCTTGGCTATTTGGCATCGGCCCAGCAGCCCGACGGCGGGTGGGAGGCGTTCGGGAAATCGCACATCGGCGTCAGCGCCCTGGTCCTTCAAAGCCTGATTCAGGACAAAAACTACGGCGCTAAACACCCCGATTGCGCACGTGGTGTGGAGTTCATCCTTAAATATGTCCATCCCGATGGCGGGATCTACGACGAAGCGGAGGGGCTGCGAAACTATCACACCAGTGTCTCGCTCATGGCACTAGCCGCAACGGGCGACTCCGCACATCGTAAAACGATTCGGGAGGCCCAGGATTTCATCAAGGAGATTCAGTGGGATGCCGGCGAGGGGTATGAAGCATCCAGCCCGTGGTATGGCGGTCAGGGGTACGGTGGGGGCAAACGGCCTGACCTCTCCAACACCCAGATGATGCTGGAAGCGCTCCATCAGAGCGGCCTCCCCCCCGACGACCCGGTCTACGAAAAGGCGATGGTGTTCATCTCCCGGAGTCAGATGCTGGGACGGAGCAACGATCAGCCGTTTGCCGAAGGAGCCGACGACGGCGGTTTTATCTATACGCCCGCCAACGGTGGCGAGTCCAAGGCCGGGACGGAGGTGACCGACGGCAAGCCGCGCCTTCGGAGCTACGGTTCGATGACTTATGCGGGATTCAAGAGCATGCTCTACGCGAAGCTCAACCGCGAGGATGTACGGGTTCGTCAGGCGGTCGATTGGATCCGCCGGCACTATACGCTGGACCACAATCCGAACATGCCCGGTGAAAAATCGCGCGAGGGATTGTATTACTACTACTACCTGTTCGCCCGGACCATGCGGGCGTGGGGTGAGGCGGCGATG
>Ga0137431_1000067_pt1 | contig 56886 bp, 39 predicted proteins | sample EasRivERMZT800_2_FD_104646 | JGI IMG/M metagenome (GOLD analysis project Ga0137431, IMG submission 104646) | Soil microbial communities from meander-bound floodplain in the East River, Colorado, USA - East River MetaG ERMZT800_2 | ecosystem: Environmental > Terrestrial > Soil > Floodplain ... | reverse complement strand
GGATGTTCGAGGTGTTCTTCGCCGCCTTTGGTTGGCAATGGGTTGCTTGCGTGATCCGGGTTCGCCGCAGCCGGGTGCGGGACCGGTTTCGCGACGACTTCCGGCGTAGCTACGTGGTCCATGGGGGCGGCGGACGTGTCTTTTGCCGCTCCGACCTCAAAATAGTTCTTGCCGATCTTGATCGCTCCCTTCACGCGGGTCGCGTTGACCGCGAAGGCAACGATCAGGGCGGCGGCGCCCAGGCCGACGAATTCCACGACAGTTTTCGAGACTGATTTCATCGATGATCACCGCCTCTCCCAACCACACCGGGGGGAAATCCCGTCACACCCGACCGCCTCCCTTCATCGGGAGCGACTCTCCATGATCCAAACTACGAGACGGCGGGTCAACGAGTTCGACTCCGTCGTTGCGCCAGCGTGACACGCTACACCGCGTGAGCCAAGTGATTCGCGGACTTCAGGCGCGGGCGGTCCATTTCAGCCGGCCGCTCGGCGGGATTGGGACCGGCATAGGAGGCGATGGGTCGCGCGAAGCGTCGGTTCGGGATGAGCCCGCTCGATGAGTGTCATCCGGTTGGCACTTCGCGATGCAACGCCTGGAACATGGCCGAGGCTTTGAGCCGCGTTTCCTCGTATTCCTGCTCCGGGTCGCTGTCGGCCACGATGCCGCTGCCGGCGTATACGAACACCGTGTCGCCGACCTGCACCATCGTTCGGATGGCGATGTTGAGGCGTATGGAGCCGTCCGGGGCGACCCATCCGATGCAACCGCAGTAGATGCCGCGAGGGGTTGGCTCCAATTCCTTGATGATCTGCATGGCGCGGATTTTCGGAGCGCCTGTAATGGAGCCACCGGGGAACGTGGCCTGGAGCAGGTCGCGCCAGTTTTTTCCCTTGGCGAGTTGTCCCTCGACGGTGGCCACGCGGTGAAAGACGGTGGGGTGTTCCTCGATGCTGCCCGGATCGAGGACGCGCACTGAGCCGAATTCGCAGACCCGGCCAAGGTCGTTGCGCATCAGATCGACGATCATGTTGAGCTCGGCCCGTTCCTTTTCGCTGGTTTCGAGGTCGCGCCGGCCGACGGCGTCTTTTCTAGGATCACCTGTCCGTGGTCGGGTGCCCTTGATCGGCCGAGTCGTGACCCGCCCGTTGCTGCTGAGATCGAGGAACAACTCGGGCGAGGCGGAGATGATTGACAGGTTTTTCTGGGTGCCATGGGCAAGCTCCGCTTGCCCGTGGCTGCGATCCCAAGACACGGGCAAACAAGTTTGCCCATGCCACCCGGTCATGTTGAGCAATGCTGCGTACGGGGCCGGATTGATGGCCACGAGGCGTTGATAGATCTCTTCGGGCGTCGCATCGGTCCTGACCCCCCAGCGCATCGTGAGGTTGACCTGATAGACGTCTCCGGCGGCGATGTATTCCTGGATACGCCGAACCTTGGCGAGGTACTCCGCCCGGGTCATGTTGGGGCGGACATCTGAGCCGCAGGCTTCAGCCTGCGCGATGTTGGGAGTGACCGGAAGATCGCGCGGGCTGAAGCCCTCGGCTCGGTAGACCTCCGTGTCATAGGGGATGACCAACAACCGGGAACCCGGCGGGGCCAAGTCCAAAAACGAGCCGCACGCGACGGGCGCAATCTCCTTTTCTGGGGGACTCAATTCCCGTGTTTCAAGCAACGTGGCTGGCGGAACGCGAATCGACATGCTTCACTTTATTGCTGTAAAGCAGGGGTTCCAAATGGCTTTGTTTCGCAAAATTCGTTTTGCGGCGCAATGGCTCGGGGTGACGAGGGTTACTCGCTGACACTCGGGCCAGGCCAAGTGTGCGTGCGGGGAGGGGGTCACAAGAATGCCCCCGGACGAGGGAATGGCGGATACCGTGATCCTCATGATACCTAGATAACGCGCTCCCTGATCGGTGAAAAGTGGAGCCGGACCGATCGGGGGTTTGACGCGGGAGATCTAAACGTCCGATTCCAGGAAATGATATTCACCGTCGAGGACTCCTGCTTCTTTTCCGATTTCGGCCCCTCGCGGGGCGGTGACGAACGCCCGGGCTTTGTCGAGGTCGGCCACCTCGAAGACAAAGTAGAAGTTATTAGGGTCCGCGATGTCGTGCCAGAGGTCTCTCAGCCGGAGTCCGGCGGCTCGATGCTGGGCGGTGTGAGAATCGAACACGGCCTTCCATTTGGCGAAATCAGCGACGCGGTTTCGGCAGAGCATGACGAGCATGGTTGGCTCCTCTAGGGCGTCCCGGCGGGACGCAGGAATGTAGCCACGGGTGAAGTTCCGCAGGAACGGAACCCGTGGTTCCCGGTTTGCAAATGATCGTCCGCCCCGGAGTGGGCGGAGGAACAACACGACCACGTGGTCCTCGAAATCCTTCGCCCCTGCCGGGGCGAGTGGATATATCCACCCCATCTTTCCACGGGCTCGCGCCCGTGGCTACAACCCTCTGCCCCTTGGGGGCAGGTGCGACCGCGCTCCTGACGCAGGCGGAGGCCGCGTTTAGCCCAGCGTTTTCAACGCTGGGTAGATTGGCCCGCGGATGTCGAGTCCCAGAGGGACGGCTGAGCGATTCAGTCGTGCCTACGGCACTTCGTGTTGTTTCGCTTCGTTACCCAGCGATCAATCGCTGGGCTAAAATCACAGCGTCCCACCGGGACGCTGGGCACATCGACCCAACGGCGCCACCCAGCCTTGTACGTTACGACAGCACCTTGTCGTGCAATTCATCCTGAGTTATTGCTGTTCCACACTCGATCTGGTAGGACAACAAATCTCGTAGAATTCCGAAGGAAAGCTCTATTTCTTCATGCAGTTTCGCCCCATTCAGGCTCGGATCGCCATGCACTACACTCGAGCGGGCACCGTAACGCCGTTTGAATTCCCGGAAAAACTCTTTTCTATCTTCGAGTGTCTGCTTCAGAACCTTCGAAGCACGTGTTGCAAGCTGGTAGACTGTTTCGCCGTTAGGGCTGTGCAGAGTTGATTCTATTCCGCTCCAGAGTTTTGAAAGAGCGGCGTACAAGTCGGATTCGTAGCGCCAATCGTAAGCGCTTTTCAAGGCGAAAAGGAACCTCGGCGATTTCTGGCAAAGCCTGTGCAGAACTGGCAGCTTTGCGTTGATCCATTCTGCATGGGAATTCGTAAGCATCGTTTCGAATTGCGGAAGTGTGAATACCCATGGCTGGTAATCGAGCGGTCGTCCCGTAGCAATATTCTCGCGAGGCGCGTCGGACCATGAGTTCACTCTCCAGGCCAGGCAGTGAATGCGCAGAAACCCACGAACTAATAGTAGAACGGCCACGCCCCAGGCGGTGGGCAGCTCTTCTCTCCCAGCACTAGCCACGAAGAACGGCCGATCGCATTGCAATTCGCACGAACACTTCAAGCGGCTCAGCTCCAAATCCCACGGTTTTTGCTTCGGAATAGGAAATGCCGTTCTACAATTCAGCTCACCAAACGCGCTCAGTGGAATCTCAAGTCTGACGAGATTCACCCCTTCAACGACACGCATCTCCTTTTCGGACGCTTCCAACCCAAAAACGAGGACATAATGTTTTGTCGTTAGCTCAGTTTTCTCGGAGTCGCAGAGAGCTTTTGCCTCCCGTTCGTGAGTCTTGCTTGCTCTGGAGAAAGGACCGGGGTGCTCGACACTTGTCAAGTTTTTCAGAGTTGTCAGTGGGGCCGCATTCCGTCTGCCAGGAATCCTGATTGCACGCATGTTTTGTTCTCCTTGTCCGGCGAACCAAATCTTGGACTCCATGTCACAAAGTCGGATCGCTTATTGATCCTACTTTTCGACTCACGCCACCGTTATTCCCTTATCCATGTACACCTCCTGGATCGTGTTCAGCAGTTTCACGCCTTCGGCCATCGGGCGCTGGAAGGCCTTTCTGCCGGAGATTAACCCCATCCCTCCCGCGCGTTTGTTGATAATCGCGGTGCGGGCGGCGTTCTTGAAATCGTCTTCGCCGGAGGATTCGCCGCCGGAGTTGATGAGGCCCGCGCGGCCCATGTAGCAACCGGCCACCTGATAGCGGGTCAGGTCGATTGGGTTGTCGGTGGTCAGCTTTTCGTAGACCAGCTTGCTGGTCTTGGCGAAGTTGATCGCGGTGAAGCCGCCGTTGTTCTCGGCCTGCTTCTGCTTGATGACGTCGGCCTCGATGGTCACGCCGAGGTGGTTGGCCTGGTTGGTCAGGTCGGCGGCCACGTGGTAGTCCTTGCCGTCCTTCTTGAACGACGAGTTCCGCAGGTAGCACCAGAGGAAGGTGGCCAGGCCGAGCTCGTGGGCCATGTGGAACGCCTCCGACACTTCCTGAATCTGGCGAGCGGATTCGTCGGAGCCGAAGTAGACGGTGGCCCCGACGGCTACGGCCCCCATGTCAGCGGCCTGATGCACATTGGCGAACATGATCTGGTCGTACTTGTTGGGGTAAGTGAGGAGCTCGTTGTGGTTGAGCTTTACGATGAAGGGAATCTTGTGCGCGTACTTGCGGGCGACGGCCCCGAGCACACCGAGCGTGGAGGCCACGGCGTTGCAGCCGCCTTCAATGGCCAGCTTAACGAGGTTTTCGGGGTCGAAGTAGATGGGATTGGGGGCGAAGGAGGCCCCGGCGCTGTGCTCGATGCCCTGATCGACGGGGAGGATCGAGAGGTACCCGGTGCCTTTCAGGTTGCCGTGGTTGAAGATGGTCTGGAGGGCGCGGAGGACCGGCGTGGGGCGGTCACTGCCGGCGACGACGCGGTCGACGAAGTCCGGCCCCGGGAGGTGGAGCAGGGACTTATCGATGGTGGTGCACTTGTGCTTCAGCAGGCTTTCGGCCTCCCGGCCAGGGATTTCCATTGTGGCGGTCATTGGGTCACTCCATTGATTGGTCCAGAACGACGCGTTCGACAGGCGGGGATTTTACGGGAAGGGAGAAAGGGCGGAAAGGGTCTGCCGCGTTGGTCGTAAGAGGTGGTGCTGGTAAGTTTGAAAACTTACCAGCACCTAAGAGGTAGGGCGTAGTCCCTCAGGGCATGGCCACGCAAGCGTTGACCATGCCACGCCCCCCGGCGGGGATTGGCGCATCGTCCGATCACCTGCGCTATCCGATAAAACCTGGGATGCAATCCGTAACCACCTCACTCCGCGCCGATCCGCCGTTGGCGCGGTCGAGAGACGGCTTCTTATCGCTCCCGCACCCTGGTCGGGCGATTTGGTACGGCCTGGCCATGGCCGCAGTCGTTTTGCTGGCGGGGGCCCTGCGGTTCAGCGGAATCCGCGACGTTGGGATTCGGTTCGATGACGAGGGCGCCTACGCGCACGACGCCCGGCTGTGGTATCGAAGCGCGGTTTTTCTGACGGATTCCGAGACGATCCGGGCCGTCGGGAATCGCGACAAGTCTGGGCTCAAGGTGCTTTTCGAACGCGCGGGGATCGACTTTGGCGCCCGCTACGCCAAGCCTTGCCAGGGGTACACCTTTCTCGCGGCGTTGGCCATGTTCGTGGCCGGTGATGATCCGGTGGCGCTGATGGTTGTGAACGCGCTATGCGGGACGCTGACCGTCTGGCTCGTGTACGCGTTGGGCTCGCTGTTGGTGGGGCGATCATGCGGGCTGATTGCGGCCTTGCTGCTAGCCGTTTCGCCATACCATCTCGCTTATTGCCGCAGTGCGTGGGCGGTCTCTTCGGCTACGATGTTCATTGTGCTCGGGGTGTGGTGGTGGGCGCGAGGCCGGTCGCGGCTCCGGTTCACCGGCTGGAATTATCTGCTTGCGGGTCTGAGCGTTGGATATGCCACGGCGTGTCACTACAGCAGCGCGTTTGTTCTTGGCGTGATCGTGGTTGTTGATGTGTGGGCACGCGCGTCGCGTGACCTCGAGCCACTCCACCATGAATACAGGCAGGACGGAATCGTCAAGTCGTCTCGGAACCCGGCTATGCGGCGATGGATGTGCCTGAGCATCGGCTTCGCCGTACCCATCCTGGCCATCGAAGCGGTTTTTCAGGCCGCCCGTTACGCGGCGGTGAAAGCGGAGGTGGAGCTTCCCCTGCGAACGCTCGTGGAGAGTGCCGCGGATTGGTCGCGGGTCGTTGAAGCTTGCGGAGTACAGCCCGTCGGCGGAGGAGTCATCGATTGGTCGATCCCCAAGGCACTTACGGGATACGTGATTCACTGGCAGGGTAATCTGGCGGCGGCCGCAATGGGCATTGGTGTGCTTCTTGTCCTTGGTAGGCGAGCGCCCGTGGTCGTTTGCGCTGCCATTCCGCTGGCGCTAATCGGATTGCTCAGCCTGCAACGATACTCGATCGACCGGGCGCTCGCGCCGGCGATCCCATTTCTTTGCTTGTGCGGGGCCGTGGCCGTCGTGCCGTTGACCGGATGGCTACGAAAAACACCGGCGATACGGTCCGCCGTTGTCGTGATGCTGGTCGGCGTGATCGCAGCCCCGGTCGCCGGCCAAATCAAGGCCCTCATTGAACCGACGAACGACATCGCCCGCGCATGCCGGTTCGTGGCGCGATCCGGCGATACCGTGGTGGTCCCGCTTGATTCAGCCGCATGCTCGAAATACGCGTTGTATCTCGACGGCACCGGCGTGCGCGTCGTGCACGAAAAACTCTATCGTCTCGGCACGCCCGGCGAGGTCATCGCGAGGCTGCGTCAAAAGGGCGCCGATTGGATCATCACCGACCCCCAAGTGTGGCACTACCGCAACTTGCGGCAGCGCCCCGACGACGAAGTCTTCCGGTGGTGGCAGGAGTTCGAATGGACCCTGGCACGCCGGGCCGTCTTGGCGGCGGAGTTCCCACACGTGAGTGAGTCGCGCTGGCAGTTCCTGGCCGAGGGGCCGGGAACGGATCTGCTGTCGGAGATGGAGGAACTCCGGGCTGGATCAATTCGGGTATTCGCTTTGTCGCGAAGCCCCGAGGCGATCGCTCAAGCCGTCGAGGTTAACCGGCCTCAGCAGCAGCCACATCCTTAGGCAGGCATCCCAGGAAGCGCTGATTTCCGCGGACGACGGCTCGCATCGTTGCGCTTGGCGCAATCTGTGATGCCACGTAAGGGATTCCCCTACCGTTTCTCAAGGATGTTCGAGTTCCAATCTCGCGAGAGATCACCTTTTTTCTTGTGTCTCAGTGTGGCACTCGCTAGATTGGGTCCTATCAGGTCAGGGTCAAGGAGAGAGCGAGAGGCAATTGATTCTTCGATCGGGTTCACCGGTCTGCCAACAGGCGGTGGATCATCCCTGTGAACCGTGGTAGGGCTTGATTCGCTTCCCGGTGGGACCCGGCGGGTCGCACCAGGCATTTTCCAAAGATTTTTGCGTTGACGTGTCCGGTTTTCGGGCCGAGGTCCGTAGTCCTTCATAGCGAAAATATTCGCGGGGAAGCCGCGTAGTGAGGCAACTGCTCAGGCGACACGCCCTCTTAGGCGTGTAGTCTCTGGATGACTCCGCGCGGGAGCGTCGTTGACTCCGTACCACCGATTCTTTCAAAGGGAAAGGAACCAAAATGTACCATGACCATCCAATCGTCACCGGCCGCAAGGACTGGGCATTAGCGTTCGCCGGCTTCGTCGCGCTCATCGTGTGCACTTCGGCCAAGGCCGGGGACTGCAACAACGACGGGATCGCCGATAGCGGGCAGCTCAACGGGCCATGCATCGAACAGCCCTGGCTACCGGACACCTTCGGCTACGCGGCCGATACGGATTGCACCGAATGTTGCTGCACCGTTTCGATCATCGCCGACAATTTCCTGGTCTTCGACCCCACAACGTTCACCGGGATTCGTTGGTGGGGTTGGCTCGGCAACACAGCCAATGAGCAGACGGTCCCGCAGAACTTTACGATCAACATCCGGCCCGACGGCGGCGGCGCCCCGAGTACCGTCGATCCGCCTCTGTTCACCTACTCGGGCGCGTCAACCGGCCGCGATTCAAATGGCGTCGCCCATTATTTCGAAGTCGTCTTGGATACGCCGTTTGTATTGCCCGCCGGAACCCACTGGATCGAAATCTACAACAATAGCGCTTCGGGCTCGGTGGCCACGTTCTACTGGCAGCAGGGCGAGCCGGATCCGAGCCATAGCCTTTTCGGCTCGCGGTTCGCGGTCACTAACCCGCCGGTCACCTACTTCGATTTCGGCGGTGTACATTACTTTTCTTTTCAACTGATGTGCGAAGGGGCGAATGATGAAGTTCCGCCCGGTGGAGACGGGGTGCCTGACGACTGCCTCCTTCAGGATTGCAACGGGAACGGCCAGCTCGACGCCGATGAGATCGTGGCGGACCCGTCGATTGATTGCGATACGGACGGTACCATCGACTCGTGTCAGTCCGCGTGTTTTTCAGGCGCCGCAGCCCCATATTCGAGCGTCGACTGCAACTGCAACGCCGTACCCGACGGTTGCGAGGCGGGAACCAGCGAGCCTGACTGCAATGTCAACAGCAGCCCCGACAGTTGCGACACCTGCGTGCCTTTCACCATCAACCTGAGCAACTCGGATGTCATCAACAACCAGTTCCTCTGCAACCTCGGAACGACGTTTCAGGTATCGCGAGACAATCACTACGCCCGCTGCTTCAAGCCGTCGAACGAAGGGGCCTGCGAGCCATTCGAAATCACCAGCGTTCGTGCCCCCATCCGCACGGTCTCCCCGGGCCTCTTGCCCACGGAGCTCTTCGACAACATTCCCATCACGATCACGATTTACGAAGACCAGGACGGCTGCCCGCCCGTTCTGGAAAACGTCGACTTGATTCCGGTGGTGTCGATCGACACGACGATTTCCGCGGCGGACCAAAACACGTTGATCGAAGTCCCAATGCCGCCGACCCTCTTGAACCCGGACCAGGACTATGCCCTGGTCATTTCCGTTCCGGACCAAAGAAAAGTCGGCGGGTTCGTCAGCATCGGAATGAACGGTAACGGGGCGTCCGGTCCAACCTATTGGCGAACCGACTTTTGCGAATTGACGGAGTACGAGACCCTTCAGTCCCAAGGTGCGCCCGGCAACCGCGTGCTGGCCGGTTTGGCGATCACCGGTTGTTACCCGGATGGCAACGACGGCGACAACGACGGTATTCCCACCGAATGCGAGACGATTCCGCCGCCGCCATCTCCGACTGTAGGCAACAACATCTGCCACGGCGGATCCAACAACGGCAACCCCTGTTCGGCGAGTTGCGAATGCCCCGGCGGCGGGTGCAGCACGCCCAGCCGTTACCTTTCGACAACCCCCGCGAACGCAGTCACGGCCGGCGGGACTACGTCCATTCAGGTCGAGGTCGTTTTATTGGGTCCCCCATTTGCGCCGGGACATCGGGCGGGTGAAATCTGGTGGGCGGGCGCAGAACAGGCCATTCCGAATGCGCCCAACCCGGCCCTGCGCGGGGCGCCTTTGCTTTGTGAGCCCACGCCGAGCAACGCCCAAGTATGGACGACCGGACCACTGCACCTTTTCGGGCCCTCGGTTGTCCCCGGGTCGAGATACAAGGTGCGGATGTGCGAACCGGACGGCAGCAATTGTTCCGACCCTCTTCTCGTCGGCACCGGCAAATGGGGCGATGTGCGTGACCCGTTCGGCGGCGGGTCCCAACCGAACTTCGCGGACGTCAACGCCATTGTGCAGAAGTTCGGCAATTTGATTTCAGCTCCGGACATGCCCCGTGTCGACTTGGTCGGTCCTGGGAACCCAGGTCAACCGAACACGCCGAACCACGTGGCCAACTTCTCTGATATATCCAACGACGTGAGCGCGTTCAGCGGGTTTCCGTATCCGTTTGCGGCTTCGGCTTGCCCGTAGACGTCCGACCTAAATAGATACGTCGAAAAAAAGCGGCCAGCGCCGGGAATATTTCTACCGGCGCTGCGCCGCTTTTGATGGTAGAACCTTGACCGTCGGCGATCCGTCGCCACCGTACGTCGAACACACTCGCGGCTCTCAGGCCACCAGCTCCTCACACAGCGTCCCGCCGAACTTCGCTCGAAGACGCATGAGAATCTCCTTGTGGATCTGGCTCACCCGCGACTCGGACAGGTTCAGCACCGCCCCGATCTCGGCCATGGTCATCTGCTCATAGTAATAGAGGATCAGGACCAGGCGTTCCTCGCGGGCAAGGTCTCCGGTAATGTGTTCAGCCAGCAGCTCCCGCGTCACCTTCACCGCCGGGTCCTCGCCGTTGGTGTCGTGAACGTCCCACGGGTGCGACGAGCCGTCGTTCCGCCGATCGCCCACCGGCTCCATCGCGCTGAAGTGAACTTCCTTCCCAAGCTGCGAAAGACGAGAGAGGAAATCGTATCGATCCACGCTCATGTCCAGCCGTCTGGCCACTTCGGCCTGCGACGGTGAACATTCCAGATCGGTGCCCAGCGCTTCCTTGACCATCATCCGCCGCTTCTCGAACGTGCGGACCGTGCGGCTCTGCGGGTCGAGGCTGCGGAGCCAGTCCATGACCGCTCCGGAAATCCGCTGCTGGCAGAAGGTCTCGAACTTGGCCTTGCGTTCCGGGTCGTACGCCTCAACCGCTTCGATCAAGCCATCGAACGCCGCGCTACATATCTCGTCATACGAAACCTGCGCGGGCAGCTTCCGCGACAACCTGGCCGCGTGCGTGTGAACCAACGGCGCGTAGTGCATCACGATCTTGTTGCGTAGATCGACGGCGTGATTGGCCAGATAACGCTTCCAAAGCTGCTCGATGGTCGGTTCAGTTTTCGGCATCGGGAAATCTCCTCGGTTCTTAGAACTTGTTGAAGTCGGCGATAAGAGCTACCACATATCCGCGCCGACGATGTAAATATAACACCTATAGGCATTATGGGCAAATTAGTTAATATGGGAAATTTGATCGGCTCGCGATCGCCGATAACTTCAACGATTCCGAGCCGTGAATTGGTCCGGCACGTCGAAGTGTGGGCGAAAAAACCCAAAGGAGCGCCTGAAATCGATAGTTTTCGCGCAAAAAACGCGCGATTCTGATGTGAAAAATCGATCAAATGCGATCAAAAGGAGTCGGAATCAGCCTGCTTTTCGCACGTCGCTGAGTAGCCCGCCGTCGCGCATCGTCACGATGCGGTCGCACCGCTGCGCCACGTCAGGTTCGTGGGTCACGATGATCGTGGTTTTGCCGGCGGCCTTCAAGTTATCGAAAATGCTTAGAATCAGCTCTCCGGTGGCCGTGTCGAGGTTTCCCGTCGGTTCATCGGCCAAGATGATGAGCGGGTCGTTGACCAGCGATCGAGCGATGGCCGCCCGTTGCTGTTGACCGCCGGAAAGCTCGCTAGGGCGGTGATGGATCCGCTGACCCAGTTCCACCATGTCGGCCACTTTCAGCGCTTTTTCACGGCGCTCGTTGGCGTCGACGCCTTGATAGAAGAGCGGCACCTCAATGTTTTCCAATACGGTTAATTGAGCGATCAGGTTGAAGCTTTGGAAGACGAAACCGATCCGGCGACCACGGATGTCGGATAGCTCGTCGTCATCGAGTTGTGAGACATCGACGCCGCCGAGGATGTAGCGCCCCGAGGTGGGCCGGTCGAGGCAGCCGAGAAGATTGAGCATGGTGCTCTTGCCGGAGCCGCTCTGGCCACAGATCGCCACGGATTCGCCTTCGATGAATTCGAGGTCCACTCCGCGCAGGGCTTCGACGCAAACCGTTCCGCCCGGGGTGCCATACACCTTGGAGAGTTTTCGGAGCGAGGCGATCGTGGGGCGAGAGTCGATCACTAGCGGCCATTCGAACCGGACGCGCCCTGCTTGGCCTTCTGGTCGGATTGTCCTGCGGGGCGGCCGGTCTCACCCGGTTTTTGAGCGGCGGCGTCGGTTGCCGGGGCTGACGGTGCTTGGGTAGTGTTCGCGGCATCGGAGCCTGGAGCAGCCGACGTTTGTTTGCCGGCGCCGTCGGGTCCGCGGCGCGGTCCGCGAGGACCGCCGGAGCCGTCGCGAGGTGGTCCCATCCGCCGCTGGGGATCGCCGGGGCGCGATGCGCCGCCGCCGTTGCCGGCGCCGGCCTCTTCGGGGATGAGACGTTTGTGTTCGTCGGAGAATGCCAGAAGGATGGCATCACCTTCCTTGATTCCGTCATCGACTTCGGCCCACTCGGCCCCGATCGCCCCCAGTTTCACCTCGGTAAATTGCGCCGGGTTTCGATCGGCCCTGAAGACATAGCGCTTGCCGCTGCGTGAGTAGACCGATTGGACCGGTACGGCCAGCCGGTTCTCCACCGTTTCGACCATGATCTCGCTGTATGCGGTGACACCCGGCTTGAGCGCCGGGTCATTTTGATCGAGGGTGATTTCCGTTTCGTATTCCTTTAGATCGGGGTTGAGCCAGCGATTCTGCGTGTCGGCCAGGGCGGCGATCTTGGTCACCGTACCCGTGAACACGCGGCCGGGCAGTCCCTCGACGGTAACCGAGGCCTTCTGGCCAAGCGAAAGCTTGTTGGTCTTGGCCTCGTGGACCCGCACCACGACAAGCATCGTGGAGGTATCGGGCAGGGACAGAAGCACCTGGCGTTCGTGGACGGTCGCGCCTTCGCGGATCTGGGAGTCGTTGGACATGAATCGTCCGCCGTCGCCGGAGAAATAGACCACGAAGCCTTGCGTAGGTGCCACGATGCGGCACTTATCCTTCTGGTAACGCAGCTTCTTAAGCTGGTCCTGAATGAGCGATAGCTCCTTTTCTTTTCCTTCGAAGGATCGCAGCTTCTGCAGTTCTTCCGCCTCGGCGTTCTTGACGGTTCGTTCGTGCTCCTTGACCGCCTCCTCCTCGTTCGATTGTTTTTGACGGAGCTCGGCGACATGGGTGTAGGTTTCGAGAACTTCCTTAGCCTTTCTCGCTTTGTCGAGATCCCAAATAGCCTTCTGATAATTGAACTCATCCTCGTCGTAGTCGGTCTTGGTGATGAATTTGCGGGCGTGAAGTTCCTTGGCGGCGTTGAAGTCCTCGAGCCGGCGCTCGAGCAGAATCGTGGCCTGGTCAATGGCGATTTGCGCATCTTTGAGCTTCTGCTCCCAATCACCCTTTTCGTATTTGGCGAGTTCGAGCCTGGCCAGCTCGATATTCAGGGTCGATTTTCGGACGCTGCTGAGGTTCTGATCGCGCTGAACATCAAGCTGAGTGCGGGCGACTTCGACGGCGGTGATCGCGTTGGCTTCCTTGAGCTCGTCTTGTCGAATGCGGTCTTCGATTTCGGCGCTGGCGAGCTGAACGAGCAGGTCGCCCTGCTTCACGGCGGTGCCTTCGGGAATGAGACTGATGATGGTGGAGCGGCCTTCGACCTCGCAGACCACGTCGGTGGATTTCGCGGCCTTAAGCTCGCCCTTTTCCTTGAGCACAACGCTGAAGTTGCGAGGCGAGACGATGGCCTTATCGAGGGAGGCGAATTCGCGCCGATTCCCGGCCCAGCCCATCGCGATCCAGGCGGTCGAACCCAGCACGATGATGGCCGCGGCGGCGGCGCCAACGCGGAAGCCCAAGCCCAGGCGCTTCCGACGGAGCCGGGCGCTGGTTGCATGGGCGGCGGGATCAGTCGTCATGGTAGTCGTGGGGGCTAAGGTCGTGGCCATGGTTGGTCCTTGCGGTTCGGTGCCAAACGAGCGCCGAACGTAACCCCTTTAGTATAACGGCGTAACGCACTGGGTGCTATACGGGAAGGAGTCAGAAGTTGTGGCGGCCGCAGGTTCGCGCCTCGGTCATCGCACGGACAGCGCCGATCAAAGTGAGATTACTGACTGGTTACGGACCGGGCGTTTCGTGTAGACCCGGAGTGGGTTGCGTCTGCCAATGCCCATCGTCGGTGACCCGGAGGGTGCCGGTGTCGCGGCGGAATTCGAGGATGGCCACTCGGTAGCTGGCCACGGCGTCGGCGTAGTCGTTGAGGGCGTTCAAGAGGTCGTTTTCGGCGTCGACGACGTCCTGGTTGGTGGTCCTGCCGAGGTCGAACTGGGCCTTGGCGGCCTCCAAGCGCATCTCGTTTTCCTCGACGTTGAGTTCCTGGATGCGGCGGAGGTTTTCCTGTTGGGCAATTCGGCGCGTGGCCCGGCGGACGTCGGCGCGGACGTTGTCTTTCCCTTCTTCATAGGTTCGCTCCGCCTGGCGAAGCGAGATGAGAGCGCCGCGGAAGGCGTTCCGTTCCGCCTTGCGATCGGTCATGCGAAGCTCGACGCCGGCGTTCCAGGCGGTGCGCTCGGTCGCGTAGGTAACGGTGCTGCGATGGAGCGGGTCGGTGTTGGCGGTGAGGCCGGCGCGGAAATCCAGATCGGGAAGGATGGCGTTCTCGGCGTTGCGGACGCCGCGTTGGGCATCATCCACCTCGTCGGCGGTGTTCAAGAGGTCGAGACGATATCGGAAGGCAACTTCCTCGGCCTCCTCGGCGGTGACCGCCGCTATGAGCCGGTCCAATTCATGGCTGTCCACGTCGCTTTCCTGGTCGAGCACGTCGAGCCTCTGGTCGACCGGCATTCCCACGAAGACCTTGAAGCGGTCGAGGGCGGATTCGTATTGCTCTTTGGCGCTGACCAGCGAGGCTTCGGCCTGCCGTAAATTCGATTTGGCGCGGGAGGCGTCGGAGATCGTGCGGGAGCGTCCCACGCGCTCCACGAAGTCGGCCCGCTCCCAGGCCTCCTTGCGCCTCAGATAACTCTTGTACGTGTTGCCGATGGCGGTCTTGAGTTGTTGAAGGTTGAAATAGGCGCTGGCCACATCGACGAAGTAGGCGCGACGGAAGTTTTCGTAGACGCGAACGGCGTAGATCAACTCGCGCTCGGCGGAATAGCGGGACTCATAGGCAACCTGGCCGAAACCACGAAGGAGCGGAATATCCGCGTCGAGAATCATCCGGCCGGTTTCGCCGGTGGTCACGTGGTTGTTCACGTCGCGGACGAGGGTGTCGACCACGCGGGCGGTGACGTTGCCGCCGAAAGGCAGGCGCTGACTCACCGCGAAATCGGCGATGTTCGTCAACGTCTGGTCGAATTCAGCAGCCTCCTCAAAATCGGTGTAGTCGGCGCGGACCGTGGCCACGAATTGGGGGGTCCAGAGATGGCGTTCGAGGGTGAGATCGAGGGCGGCGCGATAGAGGGCCTCCTTCGCGTCTTGCAGGCGGCGGCCATGACGGCCGGCGTAGGCGAGGGCGTCGCGGAGACTGAAGACGGTCACCTGGTCGAGGACTTCAGGGGGATAAATATCGGGGGTCAGTTCGGCTTGGATGGCTTCGTCGGACGCGCCGGTTTCCGGGGATTGCAACTCGGGGACCCCGGCATCCGTTTCGGGAGGCGTCGAAGTTGCGGCGGTCGCGCCCTCGGCGGGCACACGATCCTTGGCTTGGTCGGCGGTTAGAGGATCGCCGTAAGGCGACTCGACGGGAAGATCGGGGCGAAAAGATTCGGGGATTTCCCACTCGGACGGGCGCGGCGTGAAATCGTACATGCGTCTAGTGGCCGGGACTTTGCCGGTTTCGGAATCGATGCGAATGTCGGAGGTTTTTCCCAGGGCGATTTTCTGTCGGTCGGCGATGACGCTGTACACCTGACGGTCGGTGTCGTCGATGATCGCCTGGCGGCAGGCCAATTGAGAAAGTGACGCAACGAGCACCATTCGCCCGAGCGTACCACAGCGAAAGACGTTGAAACGGTTCTTTCTGATCAGACTCGTCCAGGCGGTTTCCAAAGCCCCTCCGAAGCATTCGAGAACAGGAGTCGGCGGAGACACTTTAGCGTCTTGAATCGATTTGTCGCGGGAACACAACAAGATTCGACTTCATGCCTGGCCAGGGTCGCAACGAGCATATCCAGCCCCGCGCGGTATCATGGATCCTGCTTCCATGATACCGGATCTTTCAACCAAGCTGGAATCCATGCACCCCTCGATCGCGCAGACAGGTGAAGGTCGCTGGCTCGTGATCCGCCGCGGACCAGAGACTTGGACGGTTCGGGCCCAGTGGCGGGAATGCATCCTCGGCGCCGGCTCACCCGATTGGTTCACCGTGGAACGCGAGCCCAAGGCGGAAGTGGCCAAGAGCGGTCGCGGACGATCGACTTGGCGAGTACCCATGGGGAGCGTCGTGATCTATGCCAAAACATACGAGGCAGTCGGGGGAGCCTCAGGTGCGCTGGCGATCATCGGAATGCATGCCGCTCAACGGGAGTGGCGGGCGTTGCGTCGGGCCAATGAGTTGGGAGTGAACGTTGCGGCCTGCCTGGCGCTCGGTTCGCGGACCGATGGGCGACGCTTCGTTTTGTTGACTCAGGGGATCGACGATGCGCGGACTCTGTGGGAGGCGTGGAGCGGGGCAGTTCGGGGAGCTGAGCGCCGCTCCCTGATTGATGCCGTGGCGGACTTGTTTGCGGATTCGCATCGCCGTGGTTTCGTCCACACCGACGCCCACCCTCGGAACATTCTTGTGCGACCCAAGGGCGACGGGTCGTTCGCGGCGTATTTCGTTGATGTACTCGCCGGATCGGGGCTTCAAGGTTGGGGAGTACGCCGATCAGCACTTGATTCGCTTGGGCAGTTGGCGCACGCGATGACCCGCTCGTCGACACGCATCGAGCGAATGCGCTTTCTGTTAGGTTATCTTCGCTCGGCGGCGAGACAATCAAACTTGATCGCTTGGGCCCCCCGAGAATGGGCCCTTGCGATTGACTCGGCGTCACGGCGCCAGGCGGTTCGCCTAGCGTGGCAACGGGACAAACGATTGAGCGGCAACGGACGCTATTTTTCGAAGATCGAACTGCAAAACGGCTGGTCTGCGTTTTGCGTATTGCGGCTGTCGCGGCGCCACGTGTTTCCCGAGCCGCATGTACCCGACCGGACCGTGGAGCAATGGCGAACAGCACTTCGCCAAGTGCCGGTCTCCGCAAACGATACGGTGAATCGCCCCAAAAGCTCCAAACTGGATGGCTTCCGATGGGAAGTATATTCATCAACAGGCGGCCTGGAGAACCTGAGCTGGACCTTAGTCGGATCGCCAGCCCGCAAGGCATTCGTCCGATCCCACCAGTTGAGGCATCGAGACATCTCGGCCCCGCTGGTGCTGGGGTATGCTGAACGCCGACGTGGCGGTCGGGTAACCGAATGCGCCGTTATCCACCCTGTCGATTCACAAACCGCGGGGCACGAAGCGTGAGCCGTCGAAGCCGGATCGAAATCGTTCGCGGAGACATCACCAAGCTCGCGGTTGACGCGATCGTCAACGCGGCCAACGAATCCTTGCTGGGCGGCGGCGGCGTGGACGGTGCCATCCACCGAGCGGCTGGGCCCGATTTGCTTACGGAGTGCCACACGCTCGGCGGCTGCCCGACGGGCGAGGCGCGGATCACCAACGGCTATCGGCTGCCCGCAAAGTATGTCATCCATACCGTCGGTCCGATATGGCGCGGAGGGGCGCACGTCGAATCCGCCTTGTTGGCGTCTTGTTATCGATCTTCGTTGGCGTTGGCCAGGGAATATCAATGTCAATCGGTGGCGTTCCCGGCCATCAGTTGTGGCGTGTTTGGTTATCCCTTGAATCTAGCGGCTCGGACCTCAATCGAGGCCGTTGTTGAATACCTCGCGAAAAACGAGGTACCCGCCTTGGTTCAATGGGTATTGTTTGACTCGAATGCCTTTGATGCCTGGGCTGGGGCCATGGCGCCAGTCGGGTAGTCGAAGGGCTTCGTGGGGTGTCGCCAGGCCTCGAAAGAGCGTGATTCGGCGTTCTTTGCCCCCAAAGGTCAGCTTGACAGGCAATCTAGCGGCCTGAACAATGGATTGTGCGATTGTAGGTCGTCGACTCGGTGTTCGAGTCCCCCACCTGAAAGGGGGTGTCGTCCCCCGACGTCCGGCGGGACGAGTCTTCCCGTCGCCCAATTTCCCGTGGATTGATGACGGGCTTCGTTCGGGTCGCCGATCACCATCAGGAATCAGCCAGAGGTGCATAGCGAATGAGCAATCATGGTGTTCTGAGGGGTCCGTGGCCCGTGGTTTCACGGCTGGTCGGACTGCTGATTCTCCTTTCATCCGCCGGCGCGAATGCCCAGGAGGCGTCTTATGTGATGCGCGACGGCACGCCAATCGGCCTGACGCGGTCCGCTAATGAGTTGGGAGTTGTCTTCCACAGCGCGGGCGAGATTGAAAGCGGTCGGCCTCGTGTCGAGACCGCCGGCGAAGGCGAATTGACCCCGTTCATCGATGATCCCACCTGCCGCATTAAGATCATGCGCGTCCCGCGTGTGACCGCCCAACGGCGCAGCGTGGTGAGGCAGGACCCGGCGGTGGAGGAGGTGCGCCCCGTTTATCGCTTCGCCACTTCTCCCGCCCCGATGGTGTGCTCGGGCTCGTTAGTGGCCAGGGTGCGACCATGGTTGGCAGATGCCGAGCTCACGGCTCTCTGGGCACAACATGGATTAGCCCTGATCGAATCCGTCCATGGGCAGCCGAACGTCTATCGGCTGAAACCGATTGATGACGAGGATGAGGCCGTTGCGCGGGCCGAAGGGTTGGCCGGCGACAACCGAATTCTCTGGGCCCAACCGAACTTCCGCCGGCCCATTGAAAAACGGCAGATTGCCGTGAACGACGCCTTGTTCGATCAGCAATGGCACCTTCACAATACAGGTCAGTTGGGGGGAAACTCGGATGCGGATATTGACGCCTTGGAAGCTTGGTCGATCGCCGATGGACAGGACATTCTGATCGGAATGTTCGACGATGCCTGCGACGTGCAGCATGAGGATCTGCGCGACGGGTATATTGGCGAAGGACATGACCCCTCGCTTCCGTCGAACAACCCAGGCTTCTCCGATCCTCAGCCCAAGCAGATCGGGGACAGTCACGGCACTCGCGTAATGGGGTTGGCCGTGTCACGCGGAAACAGCCGGGGCGGCCGCGGCGTGGCCTTCCAATCAAGATTCACGTCGTCGCGCGGTCTTGCCGCGGGATTGACTGATGCCCAAATCGCCAGCGTATTTACCTTCGCGTTGCAACAGAACGTGGACGTGCACATCAACAGTTGGGGGCAAGCGGCCGAGGCGCCAAACCCGGCGGTCATCGAGGACGCGATCGTTCTGGCGTTCGAGCAGGGACGGAACAAGGGCAACCTTGACGAAGAGGAAGGCGACGACCCGTTGGGGATGGTGGTCGTCTTCGCCAGTGGAAATGCCAGCAAGCTGAATCGACCGGGGTTCGAGCTTTCAACGATTCCTCAGGTGTTGGCGGTTGGCGCGAGCCAGGACGAAGACGAGCGGGCCAGCTACAGCAACTTCGCCGAGAATCTGGATTTGCTCGCCCCCAGTGGCGACAGCTTCCACAGCGGCCTGCTCACGACGGATAACACCGATCGTGCCGGTGCGGTCGATCAGGGAGCGAACATCGGCGGCGTGAATTCGGAGGGATTCGAGCCGCTTGATGAAATCGATTCAACGGGTCAATACACCCAGTATTTTTCGGGCACGTCCGGCGCCTGCCCCGTCGCCGCGGGCGTGGCCGCCTTGGTGCTCTCGGTCAATCCCCTGCTCACGGTCACCGATGTGCGGATGATCATGCAGCACACTTGCGACCAAGTGAATCCGCAAGTTGCCGATTACGACGGGATCACCAGTCACAGCTTGCAATATGGGTATGGCCGAGTCAACGCCAATGCCGCCGCCCAGGCAGCACTCAACTCATCCGACAACGGCGGCCGCAGTTGGCCGTCGAGCCCGGCCAGCGTCTCGGTCGCCAACAATCAGCTCCGGTTCCGCATCAACGAAGGCACCGACGAGTTCCTGGTCGTCCAAGCCGACGCGGCGTTTGACTTCGTCCCCGAGGATGGTCTCTGCTACAGCCCTACGCAACTCGGCTGCACAAACGCGGACATCGAACCGCTGCCATCAGGTGTCACCGTGCTCGCCGTCGGATGCGGCCTGCGCTGCGGGGCCGATCCTTCGACACAATGCGAACTGGGTGACGATCAGTGCGTCGATTTCCTCCTGCCCAGCGGGAGAAAGTTCCTCGGCGTTTATGCCCGGAGTACGTTGGGGCGTTACTCGTTCGGCGTGGCCGCCGATAGCGACGGCCTCGTGCGCGGTTCGGGACAGATACTCCGCGGGGACGTCGGCGGGGGCGGAGGAGGTGGTGGCGGCGGTGGCGTGCCCTCGCAAGCGCCGGCCGTGACCATCGCTGCCTCACCGCTGGAGGGTGATTCGCCCTTGACGGTGCGCTTTTCCGGGAACGCGGTGAGCGAGCTCCCGATCGACGACAGCCGAACCGCGTGGGACTTCGACATCGCCGATACCGTCGTCGTTAATGCCACCAGCCGAAACGCAACCCACGTCTATCAAGTGGCGGCGGGCGAAACCCGCACCTTCGTCGCCCGGTTGACGATGTACGACAACGCCGGCCACCCCGGTTTTGAACAGATCTCCATCCTCGTTCACGGGCCCGATTCCGGTAATGGCGGGGGCATCGCCGATGATGACCTGCAAATCATCGTCGGCACACCGGACAGCCCGAACGCGAACCTCTCGCAGGGTCGGTCGCCGTTCCAGGTCCTGGTGAGGGTTGACTCCGGCGAAATGGACGCCACCGTTCAGTCAGTCGTTTGGGACCTCGGCGACGGGACCAGGCAGAACGGTTTGACCGTCCCCCACACCTATGTGAACACGTCCGGAACCGATTTGCGAATCCCGATCACGGCCACCGTGTCGGCTGTCACGACGAGCGGGGCGCCCGTCACGCAGGTCGCGACCAAGCTGGTCACGATTCTGACTGGCGACGCGCCGACGGATAGCGGCAACCCGGACCTGCCCGGCACCGGCGTGCCCGGATCGGGGCCCCCGGCGGGTTGCGGTGCTTTTGGTATTATTCCGGTGCTGGGCATCGCTCTGACGCTCGGGTTCATGAAGCGCCGTCGCGTTAACTAGGCCCACTGGAAGCCGCGTCAATATCCGCGTTTGTTGCGAAAGGACCGGTAAGGGTGTTACCGAAATCAAGCCATCGCGTGGCCGAGGTGATCAAGATCGCTAACCAGATCGCCCGCGAATACGAACGTGAATACGTCGGCACCGAACATGTCCTCCTGGCCATTCAACGCGAGGGGACGGGCGTCGGGGCGGCGATCATGGCCAAGCACGGCCTGACGGAGGGCAAGCTTCGCGAGGAGATCGACAAGCTCATCAAGAAGCAGATGGAAGAGACCTGGGTGTTCGGGCGGCTGCCCGGCACACCGCATTTCAAGAACGTCGTTGCCCAGGCCATCCAGCAGTGCCAGCAACTGGAGTCCAAAGAGGTATGCACCGAGCACATCCTCCTGGCTCTCCTCACCGAGCGCGGCAGCGTGGCCTATAAGGCCCTGAAAGAGCTCAAGCTCACCTATGAACAGGCCAAGGAAGACGTGTTGGCCATGACCTCGACATGACGCGGTTTTTCAGGAATCGGCTTTTTTCAATCGCCGCGTTCACCCATCGATCGAGGGCGGCGCCTTGACCCGCCACAGTGAAACCGCCATCGAACAAGACGAAATCGCAAAAGCCGCGCCCGGACGGCGTTTGGGTTTCCGACGCCAAGTCGTCCTGCTCACGATCCTCTTGGGGCCGCCGTTGTTGCTCTTCGCCCTAGGCGGTTGGACGATCGTGCCCAGCCTCTTTCGGCTTCGTTACGTGTTCGTCTGTCAGAGGCAACTCCAGCGGATCGTCTCTCAAGCCCATTTCGCCGATGCGGCCGGCGTGCCACGCGAAGACGCCATCGCGTGGCTGGTGGCCAACGATTACATATCGCCGGAAGATACCGTCTGCCCATCGCATCACGGGCGTGAGTCACACTACATCCTCTGCATACCGCCGACTTTGGTCGTGAAGCAAGGAATCACATTTCACGCCCGGGAGCCGGTGGCCATGGAGTGGAAAGAGAATCATGGAGACGGCGGCAACGTCGTTTTCGCCGATGGCCACTCGGAATTCGTCAAGAGCCCGGGGTATGAGGCGCTGGCCGCGGAGTGTCAAAAGGTCATGCGAAAAGACGATGGTGAACCAACCACCGATGCCCCTGCCGGAACCCTCCCATCAGAACCGCGATAGAGAATTGAAGAATGCCTCGTTTTGGCGCGGCCACGCCCTGATCGGCCGATTTCCGAAAAACACCGATCACCTCGCGCGTTCTCTTTGTAGGCGCTAGCAGAATGTGGGTGCAACGTAATGCTCGTTTTTCTGCATTCATTGGATGAAGTCACGCGAGAAGCAATTTTTCCAAACAAACCCATTTGGAGCCTGCAATGACAAAAATGCGACTCGGCTGCGATTCCGGCTAAGCAACTCAAGCCAGGTTTGGAAACCATAGCAGAGCGCGGTATACTCTGAATGGTCCCGCGGGGGGAGTGTCAGCATGTTTCGTCAGATCAACTCGAAATCCGGCTTGTTGAACGCCCCAACGATCATTTCGGCGGTGCTGGGCGTGCTTCTGAGTATGGAGCCCCTCGCGATCGCTGATTTGGCTACCGAGGCTGGGGTTTCGACATCGGCCATGGAGACAAGTCAGAACGGGGAAGCGAATGAACACGTCGCTTCCGTTCAAGCGTTCAAGCTGCGGCCCGGAATCGAGGTCGTCCGGCGTGTTGTTGGACCGGATGGAACGGTGGCCACGGCGGTCGGCGAAGATGAACGACTCGTGTATGGCAACACGCTGGGAGACGATGCGCTTCCGCTGCCCAGCGGTGGCGTCGTTGCGGATGATATCACCATTCTGGGGCCGGACGGCTGCCACCTGTTACGATACACCTTTCGAATCGTCGGAAAGGCAAATCCGGATCTAATCGGTGGAGCTTATCGAGTCGACTTCGCCTTGTACGGGAATTGTCCGCAGGCTATTGGACCAAATCCGCCGCCAATTGCCGGCACAACAGGCTTCATCGAAGTCGACGCTGCGAATGACAGCGTGGTTCAACAGGTCGAGTTCATCGTTCCGCCGGAAATCGACGTCCCCCTTCACTCCACCATCTGGCTTGGTCTGAAGGCTAATCGAGCAAACGTGGGCGTTGTCGCCGGTGCGCCAGCCCTCGTTGGTTTTTCTGGAGACAAAGTCGACTATCCAGGGTTCCCGTGCAATGCGGATGGCGGAGGCTATCCGTTCAACCCGCACGCCAGTTTTTACTCAGAAGTCTACGTTCGGGGCGATTGCCCGATCACGTTCCCCGGTTACCGGAATTCTCACCCCGGACGCGCGGGCTTCCGGGAGGGTACCAACTGGTGCATGGCGGATGACATCCAGTTAGGTGTGGATCAATGCAGCATGGTCGGATACGACGTGGGCGTAAGGTTGGCAAGCACAGTGAGCTCCGGCACGTTCTCCGTGCAACTTCACTCCGACAATGACGAGCTTCCATCAGCCTTCATCGTGGGTTCCGACAGAGTGTTTCCGATTACCGGCGGGCCCGGAGCCTACGTTTTACGTGCAACGTTCGATCCTCCCATTGCCTTGTCCGGCAATAAGGTCTGGGCGGCGGTACAGGGAGACAACAGCGGAACGAGCTGGATCGTGACTAACTCCGATGCCCAAATCGGCCGCACGGAAAACGGTTATGCGCGAAGTAGCTTCCTGGCGTCAAATCGAAGTTGCATGGCCATGCAAGCGAGTCCTCAATTCGAAGCAGCATTTCTATACGATCCCCGGGCCTACGGCGGCTTCGACGTAACCATCCATTGTGCTGGCGAGGCACCCCAGGGGGCTTGCTGCGATATTTTTCATAGCGATAACGGCGGGCTGGCGCCTTGTCGCGAGGTGCCCCGGATGAATTGCTGGCCGGACGAGCGTAGGGCGCTCTCGTTACCTGACAGCGCGCGGACGTGGTTTGAGGCAACGACATGCGAGCAAGACCCGTTTCCGTTCGCATGTGGGCTCGCTGCCTGCTGCAAGCCGGATGATACTTGTGAAAACCTGACCGAAGCTGACTGCCGGGCACTGGTCCCTCCCGGAGGGTACATCGCGTGGCAGCGTCTGCAGTACTGCGGTGAGGATATGCAAAAATGCCCTTTTCACGCCTGTCTCCAGCGCCAAGGGGATTGCTATTTCGCACGGCCCGATCGCGGCTGTGACCGGCCGTTCTGTTGCCACGGCATATGTGAGCGCGACAAGTGGTGCTGCTATACAGAGTGGGACCTACCGTGCATTCGTGGCGTAGAACGCCAAGGGTCGGTCGCCTGTTACCGCCCGGCCAGCAACCATATTTGTTATTCGCCTCCGGAGTCTCTTTTTGCGGATACTTCATTGGCCGTGCCCGTCGGCAACAGCGTGATCGTCGGTAACTATGGCGCGGATGCAGAATACTCCGACGCGACCTTTGCGTGTCATCCGGATGGTCCTGGTCAACCCGGTTTCAGAGCACTCTGGTATTACTTCATTGCCACGGACACGTCCGCCCGAATCCACACCTGTGATACGCTGCCGCCCAACGAAGACGTCATTATGAACGTCTACAGCGTCGGTGATCCATCGACCCCCGAAACGGCATGCGGTACCCTTGAGGAAATCGCTTGTGTGGATGACACGCCCGGTTGTGGCCGCAGTGGCCAGGGAGCCGACGTTTGTATTGATCATCTGATTCCCGGCGAACCGTACTACGTACAACTCGCATCCGTCAATCTTGAAGATCGCGGCGCCATCCAACTGAATATTGAATCGCCATGCGTGCCAACCACGACCGCCTCGGATCCGAGGATCGAGTTTGTTGATCCGATCCTCGAGCCTCGGGACTGCGAAAACAGCCTCCGGACGGGACGACGTTTTTCGCCTCCCCACCCGCGCCCATCCCTCAAGGGCGGTGGCATCTACGTTCGGAACGGCCACGTGAGTGTGCAAGTCAATGTCGACGCAAATGGGAACAACATCGTCGGCGACGCGGCCAATACCCCGTCGATCGCGGTCGATCCAACGAACCCCGATCGCATGGTCATGGCGTGGCGACAGTTCGACTCTGTTCTTTCTGATTTTCGCCAAGCCGGCTGGGCCTATTCTCATGATGGCGGCGTGCACTGGAGCGGAACCAGGATTCTCGAGCCTGGGGTGCCGCGCACCCTACCCGTTTTGGATTCCGATGCTAACGGTTTTTTTTATTTCTATTCGGCGCACAGGATTCTCCCAAAAGCGAGATTCGATTTGTTTCGTTCTACAGACTCCGGGATATCGTGGGGCCCGCCGACTGAGGTCTATGGCGGCGACAAGAGTGGCTTCATTGTCGATAAAACGCTGGGCCCGGGACAGGGTCATATATACTTGACTTGGACGCCAGTTGGGAGCTGCTGTGGCACCGGGCATTTTAGTCGCTCAACAGACGGCGGCCTCACGTTCGAGAAACCGATTGAAATAACCCCGAATCCGCGATGGAACACGCTCGCTGTCGGTACAAAGGGTGAGGTCTATGCTGTCGGGCAAGACGGCATCTTCACAAAGTCCCTTGATGCCTGGAACGCCAAGGTAACTCCCACATTCTTTCCGCCGATGCAAGTGACTCTTGGAGGCCCCACGGCGGAATATGGGACCCTACCCAACTCGAATGATTTTGCGGGACAAACCTGGATTGTCAGCGACCATTCAGATAGTGTAACTCGAGGAAACATTTATATCGTCGCGATGGTGCACAGGGAGGCTGCGCCGCACGATCCGCTTGATCTCGTATTTGTTCGCAGCACGAATGGCGGCGAAACCTGGAGCCGACCTCTTCGAGTGAATGATGACCCGCCAGGCAACGGGGCTTGGCAGTGGTTCAGCGTCCTATCGATTGCTCCCAATGGTCGCCTTGACTTGATCTGGAACGACACGCGCAACTCAAGCGATGTAATGCTCAATGAACTTTTCTACACCTACTCATACAATGCCGGCGTAAACTGGGCGCCGAACGTTCCCGTCAGCCCCGTATTTGATACCTCAGTCGGTTTACCCGATCCTGAGAACATCGGGTATTACTATCATGCTGTCTCGGACAACCGCGGGGTCAATATTGCATACGCGGCTACATTCAACGGTGAGCAGGACATCTATTTCCTACGCATCGAGCAATCGGCCGATTGCAACGGCAACCAAATACTCGACATAGATGAGGTCGCGAAGGGCTTGGCCGATGACTGCAACATGAATCAAGTGCCCGACGTTTGCGAACCTGATCTCGATGGAGACGGAGTCATCGATACTTGTGACTCAGATGCCGACAACGATGGCGTGGCAGACGACAATGACATCTGCCTTTATTTGTTAGGCGGGCCTTCTGATGAGAATGGTCGGCCGTTAGCCGACACCACCGGCCAGTGCGACATCGATCTCGACGATTACTGGCGATTCCGAAACTGCATGGTCAATGGCCGCTTGGGGGCACCGGCGCCGATCGAGGCCTGTCGAAACGCGTTCGATCGCGACGCCGACTCCGACATCGACCTTCGCGACTTTCAGACCTTCATGACGGCCTTCACCGGACGCCATTAGCCGTGTCCGCCTGCGTGATGAGCTTCAACCGCTAACCAACGAATCAATGTGCGACCCGATCCAATCGAGTTTCCTGCGGATCATTTGCATCACGCGGAAGCCCGACCACCGGCCCACCGAGCCGGTGGCGGCGATCGGCGTCACGCACTCCGCGATGAATGCTTCCACCATCAAGTGCGGCAAACACCGGCGCTCGTCCAAGGTGAGGGGGCCGACCAGATTAATCGGTCTGGCCACGTGGATCGCGGAGCCGCCGACCGGGGCGGCATCGTGCGTTTCGGAGCTGGGCTGATCTACCATCAGCCCGGCTGTCTCTGCGGTCGAGAGCGGTTGTGTTTGCGCGGCCGCTACGACGGCGCTCTCAGCGACAGGAACAGGCGGCGACGACGAACCGTGTCCCTCAATGTAGTGACCGCCTGCCGCACCAAACGCCAGTCGGGCTTCCACAGTCGGCACGTATTGGTCATACCCCTCCAGAAACGCGCGGTAGCGGTCCATGTCGAGATGATCCGGCCAGTCGACCGGGTCCTCGCCGGCCATGATCGAAAAGTGCAGGGCGCCGTTGGCCACATCCACAACCCGACGCGAGAACCGCATCGAATCGTAATCAATCACCGCCAAAACGGCTCCGTTCCGAAACAGGAGATTGCCCGGGTGCCAGTCGGAATGGATGAGCCGCCGTGGCCAGGATGAAAACGGCAGGCGATTCACGGCGTCGGCGGCCCGGTTGTACGCCTCCAGCAGGTATTGAGTGAGAAAAAGCAGTTCGGACTCGTGGCCGGAGAAGCTGTCGTGGGCGTTGAGGGTCGCGCCGATGGCGCCCAGGCCGGTTCGGACGCCGGGGGCGTCGTGGTAGTCGGGGCCGAGTTGGGTGGCGGCGTGCGAGGATGCGAACGGGGTCGTCGCCCAGTGGAGCCTGGCCAGTGAGGCGCCGGCGTCGCGACTCTCGTCTACCGTGCGGGCATACGCTTGGCCAGGCATGAAGCGGAAGAGTTCGTAGATGTGTTCGCGCAGTTGGACCCAGGTGCGTTGGTTGTCGCGGGTGGGGACGAGCGGGGCGAGCGGAAAACCGGATTGAACCAGGTGGTGCTGGACGCGATGGACGAAGCGGACGCGGTCGGGATGGGCCCGTTCGATGGAGCGGCGTTTCAGGAGGAACTTGCCGCGTTCGGCGACCAGGCCGACCTTGGGGCTTCGCCTCGAACCGCGGGTCAGTTCGGTGACCGATTCGATCACGCCCAGGTCATAATAGCTGAGGACGACGGCGAGTTCGGCGGCGTCGAAGGTGGCTCGCGTGTGATGTTGCACGGGCGGCTCGCGAGCGGGTGGTACCCGCGTCCGGGAGATAGCACGACCTGAAGGAATGATAGCTGGGGTCGGAGGGCAAAGCCAACGGTCGAGGCCGGAGCATCCTTCGAGGGAGCGGCCGACGCGATATCCCCGATGGCGCCTAACCCCGAGTGGCGGATTCGTCGGTGGCCACCAGGACCACCTCTCGGCTGTTCCGGTTGGTGGAAAGCGCGTAGGGGTGAGCATCGGCGGTAAAGACGGTGACGTAACGCTTCACGCGGCGGAGGGCGTTGACGAGTTCGTCGATGGTCGGGATTCCGTCGCTGCGGTAGGACACGACCAGGTGGCTGGAATGGAATCGCTCGAACAAGGTGACGAATTGATCGTAAACGCGAGCGGGATCGTTCCAAGGATTGGAGGTCCGTTGAAGGCGCCGGTGCTTGGACGCACCGTCGATCATGGCCGGCCAGTTGTCGTAGCGGACCATCCCCTCCAGGAAGTGGTAAAAGTCGCGGTAATCGACGCCGATGCCTCTTCGATTCAGATAGGGCGGATCGATGTAGATCAAGTCAAACGCCGGGTCGATCTCCAGAACATCTCGACAAAGGGCGCGGCAGCGGCCGTCTGAGTCGATGATCGCGGCGTTGGCCTGATGGGCGGCGGTGCGCACATGCTCATCGAACGAACGGTCCCAAGTGGCCTTGTTTCCGAAGCCTCGCTTGACCTCGGCCTCCCGCATGTAGAGGTTGCTTCGATGGAAGAGGTTGTATGGGCGCTTGGCCATCGCCGCCTGGAAGACGCTGAACCAGGCGACGGCCCGTTCCAAGCGCTCTTCCATAAGACGAATATTGGCACAGGCGGTGTCGAGCCAGCGATTCTCCTCCTCCGTGAAGTAGATTCCGCCGAAGGTGCGTTCGATGAAATCGGGATATTCTATGCCGGGATGTCGATGACCCATGGCGTTGATCGTTGAGTCATTGAGCCGGGTTGAATCATTCTCGATGAGAGCGACGCCGATTTGATGATTGAATTCGAGAACATCGTTGTAGGTGACGGACTTGCCGATCGATTTGAACGCGTGGGCGACGGCCCCGGTGCCGCCGAACGCATCAAGGACGCTTTCGTACGACAAGGGAGCAAGCAACCCGATGATGAAATCGGCCAGCTTTCGCTTGCTGCCCTGGTATCGAGTGCGCGGGAAATGGGCGGAAGGTGCGGCAAAATCGGGAAACTGCAACTGCCCGCCTAAGTCGTGACCGGCGATTGCCTGTGTATGCCGGAGTCCGATTGGCGTCACGCCGAAGTCGTGGCCGCGCCGAATGAGTCCGCGGGCATGACATTAGCTTCTGGAACATGTATGGCGGGGGCGACTTCGATCCCCGCGAGATGCATCGACGCCCGGACCAACCCGAGGAACATCGGATCGGGGTTCAGCGGGCGGCTGGTCAGCTCCACGTGGGCCTGAGTGGCCAGAAAATAGGGATGTCGATCGGGCGGCAGCTCGAGAATCTGCATGATCGGGTGCTGCGGGCTTCGTCCTGAGAACACCAAGCCATGCTCTTCCAGGATGGGGATATGCTGGGGGTTGACCTCATATCGGTGGCGGAAGCGGAGGCGGATCGCTTCGGCATCACCGTACAGGCGGGAGGCCACACTGCCGGGTTTCATGGCCACGTCGAAACCGCCCAATCGCATGTTGCCGCCGAGGCCCTCGATTTTCTTCTGCTCGGGAAGGAGGTCGATGACCGGTGCCGGGCAATCGGCGTCGATCTCGGTGCTGCCAGCGTTCGCAATTCCGCAAACGTTGCGGGCGAATTCAATGACCGCGGTTTGCAGGCCGTAGCACAAGCCGAGATACGGGAGGCCTTGCTCGCGGACGTAACGGATGCACGTCAGCTTGCCGTCGACCCCGCGGAAACCGAAGCCTCCAGGCACGATCACGCCGTGAACGCCCTTGAGTGCTTCGGCCACGTTGGCTTCGGTAAGCTCCGCGCTATCCACCCATTGCAGCTCGACCTTGGCGCCCAGATGCGTTCCGGCATGCTCGAGGGCCTGGATGATGCTGGCGTAGCTGTCGCGAACGGACGTGTATTTGCCGATGATGCCGATCGAGACGGTGTGTTTCGCGTTGCGGAAGCGGGCAATGTATTGGTTCCAGACTTTGCGGGCCGACTCTTCTTTCGCGAGATCGATCCGCTCGGACAAGCCGAGCAATTCAACCACAGCGGCATCGAGCCCGGCGCCGCGGAGCATTTCGGGGATCACGTACACGCTGTCACAATCGTGCATGGAGAACACCCGCGCCATGGGCACGCTGGCGAAGAGGGCGATCTTTTCGCGGACTTTTTTTGTCACCGGCAACGAAGCCCGGCACGCGATGATGTGGGGATGGATTCCCGCGGCGTTGAGCAGCTTCAAGTTCAACTGCGCCGGCTTGGACTTCTGCTCGCCCAGCGATTGGGGGGCCACGACGTAGGTCAAGGCCACGAAGCAGAAGTTGCCGGGGCCCTCCTCGAACGACATCTCGCGGACGGCCTCAATGAAATAGGCGTTTTCCACGTCGCCCACGGTGCCGCCGATCTCGACGAACACGACATCGGCCTCTGATTCAACCGCCAACTGCCGGAGGCGCTGCTTCACTTCGCCGGTGACGTGCGGGATCATCTGCACGTCACGTCCGAGGTACTCGCCCTTACGCTCCTTATCCAAGACAGACGAGAAAATCTGACCGCTGGTGGCGAAGTTTAGCCGCGACAGGTCCTGGTTGAGCATCCGCTCATAGGTGCCCAGGTCCATGTCGCATTCCATGCCATCGTCGAGAACAAAAACCTCGCCGTGTCGATAGGGATTGAGTGTGCCGCTGTCGCGATTGAGGTAGCCCTCGAGCTTGATCGGCGAGACGGTGAGGCCCTTATCCTGAAGGATCTTGGCCAATGAACTTGAGAAAATGCCCTTACCCAAGCCGCTCATCACGGTGCCGAAGACGACGACGTATTTCGTTCGTCCCGGTTCATAACCCTTGGGCATGGGGGTGAAGAATTCGGTCTCTTCGGAGGTGTGGCCGATCGATGCGAGCGTGGTATCGGGTTTCATGAGTCTCACCGTGTGGTCGCGTGGGCCGCCTGGCCCGTTGACTGGGTCGACTTAACTCGACGCACGAAGGCCGCGTAGTCCTCCGGTGTGTCGATCCCAATGAAACGGTGCTGGACCTTCACGACCGCGATCGAATGGCCCGCCGCCAGCCAGCGAAGCTGTTCGAGCGACTCCGCCCTCTCCAGTTCATTGACGCAGCGAGAACCGCCGCTGGTGATCAGCCGCAACGTATCCGCGCGAAAGGCATAGACCCCCAAGTGCAATAACCATCGCGAGGGTCGATCGACCGCGCCGCCCGTGTCGCGTGGATACGGAATCGGACTTCGGGAAAAATACAACGCCCGGCCCCGCTCGTCCAGAACAACCTTCACACGATTTGGGTCGAGGGGCGAGCTCGGGCCTGATTTGGGTCCGGCTTCGTCAAATGGAGCGGCGGCGGTGGCGATCCGGCAACCTGTTGTGTCATTGGCCAGCGACTCGACCACCCCATCCACGACGTCGGCTGTGATTTCCGCTTCGTCCCCTTGAACGTTGAGGACGATGTCGTCGCCGGAAAGGCCCAAGTTATCGGCAATTTCAGCCACTCGATCGGTGCCACTCACATGGTCTGCCCGGGTCATCCGAACCTCGCCGCCGAATGACTTCACAGCCGCGACGATCCGTTCGTCGTCCGTGGCCACCAGGACTTGGTCCAGCCGACCTGATTCGTGAACCCGCTCGTACACGTGTTGAACTAGGTATTTTCCGGTCTCGGCGGCGAGGGCCTTGGCCGGTAGGCGGGTGGACGCGTAGCGGGCAGGAATGACGGCGACAGTTCTCAAGAGCTACCCCGATTGTCCGAAAGATGTGCAACTCGACGGTGCACGGGGCGAATATAACGAGGCATATGCGTGTCGTCAAACCACGAGTCTCCATCGGGCTAACGACATACTTCCAGCTCGGGCTGCCCGTTTCCGTCATGGGCCGCTCGTGCCAAAATCGTTCATAAACAACGAAAAATCCGCCAAATCGACGTTGCCGTCGTTATCCAGATCGGCTTGACCACCCTTGGGAGGTTCGAGCGCCTTGACCGCGTCCAGGATTTCCTGCTGACGGTCGCGCGAATCGAGAAGGGTGGTGTATACCACGCAGTCCCGTAACTTGTCGTCGGCGAACTCGGCGATCTTGGAGAGCGCTTCGCTCACGCTTTCCAGGGTTTCCCCTACTGACTTTTCCTTGTTGTCCTTGATCGTGACGTTGATGTATCCATGGATGCCCGGGTTGGCCCCTTCCGCCGTTGTCTCGCCTTTGGCCTTAAGGCGCTTGCCCATCACCTTGAACATGATGCCGTGAAGGCTCACGGCGCGTTTGGCCATGGAAATCGCTTCATATTGGTTCATGACAAATGTGCAGCTCATCACCTCGGAATCCAGGGGCGGCGAATCTCCTCGCGCGGCGGCGGCTTGCGCCGCCGGCCCTTGCAAGGCTTCCTTGAGAACGGCAAGGTCATTCACGGCGGCGTCCAGCCGATCGAACAGTTCGGGGCCGAACAACTGGCTCTCCACCATCAGCACGCGATACAAGGGATACAACGCCCGGCCGGGAATCACGTTGATGATTTGAACCTCTCGATCGAAGTCCAAGTACAGCTCTTCGAGCTCCAGGAACGACAGAATCATGTTCATGAGCGCCTGGATATTCTGAAGAAACGACACGAGGTCTTGACGGAACGGCTCGCAGACCGCCAATGAGCAACCCCCGTCGGCGATGAACGCGTCGCGACCTTCCAACTCCCGCTCGACGAACTGTTGCATGTCCTCGACCGCTTCGGTGATGGTGTCGCGCACCTGGCTCGTCAGGGCGGTCAGTCCGAGCCGAGCGTTATCGCGAAGTTCGTTGGCGCTATTCCTGGCTTCGGTGGCCCGCTCTCGAGCTTCCGTGGCGCGATCGCGAGCTTCGGTCGCCCGGTTTCGGGCCTCGGTCGCCCGATCGCGGGCTGACGTGGCCAGCGAAAGGATGTCATCAAGGATGTCGGCCCGGACCCGTGGCGAAGTCCAGTGCGTGGTCAAGAACAGGAAAACGGCGATTGAAAACATTGGTCGTCGCAAGGACATGAGATTTCCTCCTCGTCATGTGAAGAACGCAGGGAATACAGTGTCGCGCGCGCCATTGTAGCAATCTGCGGGCTGAATTGCAGCAAGAAATTGTCGGGATCCGCCGCTAGAATACCCCTGTCTCTGTGGTTGAAAGGCACCGAACTTCTAGGAATAGGCCATGAAATGCACCCATATCGCCCTGCAAGTCCGCGACATCGAGCGGGCGATCGCGTTCTACGAACGCTTCTGCGGCATGACGGTCGTCCACCGCCGGAGCATGGAGGAGGGAGAGGGTGACGTCGTCTGGCTCGGCTGGGGCGAAGACCCGCCCAAGTTCGTCATCGTTCTGATTGAGGGGGATTACCAGCGAAACGAGCAGCCGCGCTGGCAGCACATCGGCATGTCCGTCGATAGCCGCGAGGAGGTCGATGCCGTCCATCGTCGCGCGGCGGGCGATGGCCTGACCGGCCTCTGGCCACCGGAGGACGCCGGTCCGATTGTCGGCTACTACTGCGGCATACCCGATCCGGATGGCAACATGGTCGAGTTTTCATTCGGGCAACGAATCGGATAGGAACGCTCAACACGCAGAGGTTAGACGTGCATCCCAAATTGGTCGATCGCGTTTTCGATCGCCCTTCGAATCTTGGCGTGGACTTCGTCCGGCTTGGCAATGGATCGCCAGAAGCGCGGCGGCTGATCGTCGCGGGCCATGACAAACGTGATCGTGCCCAGCCGAAGACTCCGATCCACCGGTGAAATGTGCAGGTAGGTGTTACGGATGTCGAGCAGGGAACAGGAGTGCACCTCCGGCTGACGCACGCCCTGAATGTCGATGATCCGACGATTGGTCAGAACATGCCAACAAGGAACCCAGCGCATGATGGCCAGCCCCAGAGGGGCGAAGCCGACAAGCAACACCACTTGCGCCGTGGTTGCAACCGAGAGCCCGGGGATCGACACGCCAAGGGCCGTGAGGAAGATCGTCAAGGCGACGGCCGTCACCAGCCAGGGAGCCGAGTCCAACACCGGACGCCACATCGAAGGCTTGATGGCCAGTATGACGATCTCACCGCCGTCGATCACTCCGCCCGGCAAGATCATCCAAGGAGCGGGAGTTTCAACTGCCTGTGGAGCTGCGTCGGCCGCAGCGGCAAAGACGCCTGTGGGTCCTGGAGGGGGAGAAACTGCAATGGCCATCACATCTTCTCGAATGTCAGCAATCACCGGCGCTGGCCGCGATTCGGGCCCGGCGTCATTGGTCGGCTGGCCGCGTAACCGTTCACTCGGAGATATTATCGACGGGTTGGACATGAATCTGGCCTAATTTGCACCGTGCCCCGCATGTCGGGCACGCCACTCCACTAAACAGCCTATTCCCGTGTGATCCGACTCGCAACCCAGAAACGATCCGCTCATTTGATCGCCACCGGCTGAGGAGAAACGTTTTCAAGCATCCGATCCAGGGCGATGACGGCCAGTCGCTTGGTCTCCGGCTCGACGCGAATCTGATTGACGATACGTCCCTCGGCCAGCTCGTCCAGGCACCATAACAGGTGTTTCATGTCGATTCGGTACATCGTCGTGCAGAGGCATTGAATGCCTGCGAGTGACCGGATGGTCTTGTTCGGATACTGGGTCGCCAGGCGATTGACCAGGTGGATTTCCGTACCCACGGCCCATTTGGAACCGGCCGGCGCCTCTCGAATGGTCTTGATGATGAACTCCGTACTCCCCGCGAGATCGGCCTTTTGAACGACCTCCCACGTACACTCCGGATGGACGAGGACCTTGAAAGCGGGATCGATGCGGCGAATCGCATCGCATTGCGCCGGCGTGAAAAGGCCGTGAACGCTGCAATGGCCCTTCCAGAGGATGACTTTTGCATCCTGGACTTGTTGCGGGGTGAGTCCGCCGCGAGGCCGCTTGGGATCGTAGACGACCATGGCATCCAGACGGATGTCCATCGCGTAAGCCGTGTTGCGGCCCAGATGTTGGTCGGGAAGGAAGATGACTTTCTGGCCGTGGTCGAAGGCCCAACCGAGCACCTTGCCCGCGTTGCTGCTCGTGCAGCACGCCCCGCCGTGCCCACCGCAAAAGGCCTTGATCGACGCCGCGGAGTTCACGTAGGTGATGGGGACGAGTTCGGCGCCGCATTCCTCGACGATGAAATCCCAGGCCTCTTCGAGCTGATCGATGTCGGCCATGTCGGCCATGCTGCACCCGGCGGATAGATCGGGCAGGATCACCTTGACGTGGTCGGGGGTGAGGATGTCGGCGGACTCGGCCATGAAGTGGACGCCGCAGAAAACGATGAACTCGGCGTCTTTCTGCTGGGCGCCGAGTTGGGAAAGTTTGAGGCTGTCGCCGGTGAAATCGGCGAAGCGGATCACCTCATCCTGCTGGTAGTGGTGGCCGAGGATGACGAGCCGCTTGCCGAAGTTCCGCTTGTGAGCGAGGATGGCCTCGTCCATCTCGTTTTCGGATAGCGAGGCGTATTTCGGCGGAATTGGGGGCTGAAAGAGCATGTTTTGAGCTACGGTTCGTTGGACCAGTTTGGGTCTCCGTGGGCCCGAGACGCGGAAGGCGGCCGCCCGCCTCTTCCATTATACCTGACTCGTATCGGATGGGATCGTTCGTGCCCGGTTTTCGGCCCCAGGTGACCGTCAGTGTTGATTTGCTATTTAAACCATGAATGTCAGATGTGTTCGTTCCGACAAATGCCGTTCGTTGAGTGTGTCAGATTGTGGCACTAAGTGGCGACCAGCACCCGGGGGGGCTGGAAAACCACCCAAAAAGTCAAAGAAACGGCTCCGCCGGTGGCGGTCGCGGCGGTGATCGAATGCATGCGTGTGGTTGTCGGGGAATACCGATAAAATCGGAGGTGGGATCGGTGATAAGGAGCGCGTGTGCGACGAGCGGTGGTAATTGATGCGGTTCGGACGCCAGTTGGGCGGTTTGGCGGGGCCCTGAGCACAGTGAGGCCGGATGATCTGGCCGCAGCGGTCATTCGGCAACTCATCGGGCGGACGAAGATCGATCCGAGACTGATCGATGACGTTTACTTCGGGGCGGCGAATCAGGCGGGCGAGGATAATCGGAATGTGGCTCGCATGGCCGCGCTGCTGGCGGGTTTGCCGGAGTCGGTTCCGGGCTCGACGGTCAATCGGCTGTGCGCGTCGAGTCTGGACGCGATCAACATCGCGGCGCGGATGATCGAGGCCAATCACGGCGATGTCATGATCGCGGGCGGAGCGGAGAGCATGTCGCGGGCGCCGTTCGTCTTGCCGAAAGCCGAGACCGCGTTCAGTCGCAACGCGGAGGTCTACGACACGACCATCGGGTGGCGGTTCACCAATCCGAAGCTGGCGGCCATGCACCGGCCTTTTTCGATGGGGGAGACGGCGGAGAATGTCGCCCGGCGGTACAAGCTTTCGCGGGAAGAACAGGACCGATTTGCGCTTGAGTCCCAGTTGAAGTGCAAGGCTGCGATCGAGGCGGGGCGGTTTCGCGATGAGATCGTGCCGGTCGAAATTCCGAATCGTAAGGGCGAGCCAACGCTTGTGTCTGTTGATGAGCATCCACGGCCGGATACGACCCTGGCCATGTTGGCGAAGCTGCCGCCGGCGTTCGCCAAGGATGGGACGGTGACGGCGGGGAACTCATCGGGAATCAACGACGGGGCGGCGGCGTTGTTGCTTGTGGAGGAGAAGACCGCTGATCGGTTGGGGTTGCGGCCGATGGCGGCGGTTGGTGCGTCCGCGACGGCGGGCGTCGATCCGTCGTGCATGGGGTTGGGACCGATACCGGCCACAAAGAAGGCCCTGGCCCGAGCCGGATGGTCGGTCGATGACGTTGAATTGATCGAGTTGAACGAGGCGTTCGCCGCGCAGTCGATCCCCTGCATTCGGGAACTGGAAATGGATCCAATGCGGGTGAACGCCAACGGCGGAGCGATTGCCCTCGGACACCCGTTGGGTTGCAGCGGGGCACGGATCAGCACGACGCTCCTCCACGAAATGCGCCGTCGCGGGGCAAAGCGAGGCTTGGCGACGATGTGCGTGGGTGTGGGACAGGGCGTGGCAACCTTGTTCGAGCGGTTATAGCCAGGCTAGCGGATGGCGACCCTACAGCCGGTCGAACCATCCCCGGGTGACCTCGGGCCGAGAGTAGCAGCACCCGGATTGCCGAAGCTCCTGACGGCCCCTAGAATGAGATGGGCGGTCCCAAGGGGAAGTGGAAGCAACTCCGGATGGGTGAGCCATGAGCGATTGGATGGAAGCGGAACGGCGGGTGGAGCGAGCTCAGCAGCTCTTTGAGTCCCATCGATGGGAGGAAGCGCTGTCGGAGCTGGATGCGGCTCTGTCCATCAACCCCCACAACGCGACTTGGCATGCTCAACGTGGCTTCCTCCTGGATGAATTGGATCGCACGGGCGAAGCCGCGGACGCCTATCAGCACGCCCTCGAATTAGAGCCGGGGGATCGCGATGTTTCCATGGCCCTAGGGATGACGTTGCTCCGCCTCGAGCGATACGTTCGCGCGATCGCGGTCCTGGAAGCGGTGGCCGAACAGTACCCCGACTTCGAGCCGGCCTATTGCCATCGGATTTACGCGTACGCCGAACTCGGCCAGCACGATCGTGCCGAGCAAATGTTTTATCTGGCCCAACAAATCGATGACCATTGCGCTCATTGCTTTTTTCATCTTGGCGGTTCCTTGGCATCACGGGGTGACACCGATCGAGCGATGTACTGTTGGAAGCGCGTCCTGGATTTGGAGCCCGAATACGTCGGCGTTCAGGAGCGGATCGGCCGGATCCATCGGGAACGCGGGGAACTCGACCAGGCCAGGGAATGCTTCCTACATGAGCTCCGCAACGATCCCGGTAACACCGACTTAATGTTCGACCTAGGGCAGCTTCATTTGGAAGCCGGGGACCCGGGGGCGGCAGCGACGAAGTTCCTGCACGTGGTCGAGTTGGAGCCGGACCACGCGGACGCCCATTTCGCGTTGGCGAAAATGTGGTTGCGCCTCGGACAACATGCGAAGGCGTTGACTTGTCTCGATACCATTCGTCGTCTGGGTCCCAGTGATGAACCGATCGGGTTCAAGCTGGTCCATGGCCATGCTTTGTTGCAGGCGGAACGAACCGAGGAAGCCTCGGAGGTTCTCCGACAAGCAGTGGACGAACAACCGGAAGATCCTCAGGCGGTTGGGCTGCTGGGTGATTGCTATGCGGCCAGGGCGAGGTACGGCGAGGCCGCGGATTGCTATCGGCGGGTCCTAGCCCGGGACGTCAAAAACGCCAACAAGGAATTTAAGCTGGGAGTTTGCCTGTTTAGGCTTTCCCGGCCGGCGGCGGCAATCGCCCACTGGCTGGCCGCGTTGCGCGTGAAGCCCGATCTCAGCCCCGCATGGAATCATTTGGCGCTTGCGTACGTGCAATTGGCGCGGTGGCGCGAGGCGAAAGAGGCCCTCCGCAAAGCGTGCGCCAGCGACCCGGAAAACCAGGCGGCTCGAGAGCTTCTGGATGGGCTCTGGCGTTACCAACTCCGGTATTACCTGCGGCGCCCCGTAGTGTGGCTCGGGCGCATATTCCGGCGGGGTTGAGCCGTCGTCGGCGACGACAGTACAATAATCCTCTTGTAATCTTTCGTCCGGAGGCAGCGTCTTGCATCCAGGACACCTCCGATTTGTTATAAATGAATCAGGACAGTACATACCCTGTTGCGGGTGACGCTCGCCTGTAGAGCAGGGCGCTACACCGGTGGCACGTGACCAGGTTGCCTAAAGGACCACTCGACATGCACGAGGCGTTAGCACTTCCGAATCGACGGATACGAGGGATAGCTATCGTATCGACTCTCTTGGTCGTCGCCGGCGCGCGGGCGGCCGATCCGCCCACGATCGAGAGTAGCAAGCCCAAGGAGCGCCAGGACTCCACTGCCCCAGCCCCGGCGGCGAAACCAAGCGGGTCATCGGTCCTCGGGACTCCGCTTACCGCGACGCCTGACTCGGCGACCGTCGAAAAGATCATGGAACAGGCGGTGCGCAACATCTCTCGCCGTTACAACCTGAATCAGGCCCAGACCCAGAAAACGTCCGAGATCATGACCCGCGAAGTGCATAAGTTCCTGCGGGAGCATGAGAGCGAAGTGTGGCCGGTGATCCGAGATTTGCTGGCCTCGCAGCTAGGAGCCAAGCCCCCGGAAAGCGGTGAGGACGCGAAGCGCATCGGCAAAGCGGCCCGACCGCTGTTCAAGCTCGCCAAGGAGGCGATTCTCCGCGGCAATGAAGAATGGCGGATGTATCTGACACCCGAGCAGAAGCGGATGCACGATTACGACTTGACCGAGATGGACAAGACGTTCGAGAAGGTGGAAAGAAGCTTCTCAAGCTGGGAGAAAGGGGACGAAGGGAGGGGTCCGCTCTTCCCCGACCCGCCGCCGCCAAACTTGGGCCCGGCCCGGCCCAAGCTTCCGCCCGAAGGACTCCCTGAGCCTGAAGTCGAGATTTTCCGGCCTAGCCTTTTTGAGACGTTTGTCGAAGAATTCATCAAGAAATATCAGTTGGACAAGGGGCAGATCGATTCGGCCCGATCCATCCTAACCGAATTCAGCGCCAAAGCGGAGGACTTCAAGAACTCTAAGAAGGACGAGTTGCGGGCGATCGCGGCTGATCTTCGAGCGGCTCACGAACAGGCGAATCGCGAAAAACTGCTGGAGGCTGAAGCGGCGCGAAAGAAGCTCCTGGAGCCGATCTATGAGCTGTTCGGGCAGATGAATGAGCGGCTCATGGCCCTGCTGACTACCGCCCAATTGGAGCGTTATGCCGCTGGCGGGGCGGAGGGCAAGCCCGTGGAGGTCGCGGCAGCCGCAGATGAAAAGGCGCGAGAGAAAGGGGCTTCCGACAAGGGTGGCGGAGCGCCTCAGACGAAGTCGCCGGCTGACTCGGGCACTGGGACACCCGCGTCACCGAAAAAGCGGGTAACGCCGAAAAAGGATTCCGCGCCGGAGCCGTCGGCGCAGTCAACCAAGCCCTCCGACGAAAACAAGGCAGATGGGGAGAACAGGCCGGCGGACTCGAGGGACGAAGACAAGAACGACGAATGACCCGGGGGCGCCCGTTTCGCTTGACCATAACACCTTTGCTCGACTCATTCCTCGGCCTGCGCGACCTGCCTTACCCGATCCTGCGCTCATGTCCGATATCGGAAGCCGGATTTAGTCTAGCCCCGGTTTGCCGAGTATGGTTACGAACCTCCCGCCCCCGGGTTGCCCTCGGGGACTGAAAACCCGCCTCCCCTCACGGGCGATGATTGCCCGCCGATCATACCGAGTGCCCGATAAGAGTTTGTCCCGTCCATAGTCGAATCCTAGAATCAGTTAGGAAGAGATTCACGTGAGGCGTTGCGTTTTCCCCTCGCTGACCGGGGACGCACGGATGGAGTCGGCTCTTATGCAACTGGTCCGCAAGGATCATCCGCTTCGGCGCCTGTTTGCCGGTCTTGTCGAGCAGGCGTTCTGCGCCGAGGTTGGCGTGTGCGACCCTGGGCTAACCGACTACATGGCCGGCTTGCTCGTTGACTTCACACACGTCGATCGGCTCAACGCGATCCGCAACGCACAAGGCAGGCGCCTGGATCAGATCGCGGCCATGCTCTCGGTTTCGTGCGACGACCAACCCGTCTCACCGGCCGAGCGCGACCGCACGATGTACCGGCACATCGGCGATTTTACGTTGTTCTGGGCGGGGCTCTATCCCGAACAGCTTAAGCGTACCAGCCCGTCCGACGTTCTGTTGGACTACGTAACCAACGGAAAGCGTTCCTATGCGATCGTTTCGGAACTGGCCAGGGAGAACGAGCAGCCGCCGGCCTCGCTATTTCGCCACCTCAGCGACGAGTTCGAGACTTGCCTGCATGGGCTGGGATTGGTCCGGCGAAGCTGGGAGCAGCGTGACTTGGGGCGGGCCGACCGGAGCGGCGGGCTGGTGTATTAGGGCGCGACGCACGCGCTACCCAGAATACCCTCTAATTGACACTTCGCGTGTCGATCCAAGTCAATTGCCCCGATCTTGACTCACCTTTCTAAACGGCTAGAGTTCCTCTAAGCTCCGATCCGCGATGCGTGATCCCCGATAGCTCAATGGTAGAGCGAGCGGCTGTTAACCGCTAGGTTCTAGGTTCGAGTCCTAGTCGGGGAGGTCAGCAATCGGTAGCGAATCTGACAACCGACCAGTTTACGCGGGATAGTGGGCGAGAGTGCGTGAAAGAGGGTTGGTCCTAACGCAAGGATTCGCAAGCGGTTACGGTGCGGACCGGACCGGGCCAGGCGGCGAGAGAGCGCCTTTCGAAGCGGCTCGTGCGTCCAACCAGCGATTCGGGCGTCCTTTCGGCCCCGGCGCTCTCGAATTCTCTCGTTAACAGCCGACCAGCCAGTTAACGCGCGCCCGGCAGGTTAAGATGACGGATCTACGACTCGAGCAAGTGGGCCGCTCGGGCCTATCATCGTCGTTCGGCGCTTCCAATCAGGATGACACAGGTCACCGGACCGTTAGTTTGGCCGCTAGGCCGCCGTAAATGCCCGGGGGGTCTGGCCCATGTCAGTTAACATGGAGCGGGTGCTGGAACAGTGGCGCGAGAGGCTCCTCGATCTCACGAAGCGTAACCGCCTCATCAGCTGCAGGCTCGGCAAGGGGGGGGCCTTGCCGATCGAGCACCCTGATCTCGACGACGTTATCTCACTCCTGGTTGACAGCGATGAGAAGCTAACATTCGCCAAGCGAAAGTGGCTGCTCGGGGATAGCACGCGTTTGGAGGACGCGAACAGCATTGGCCTCCTCACCAATTCTCGCGCTTCTGCCGACGACTCAGACATTAGCTCATCGGAGTCGGAACTGAGAGCCTGTCTAAACTCGCCACGGCTACGCGCGGAAACCGCGTTGACGCGGCTCTCCGACAAGGAACTCAACGCGCGCCTATATCGGCTTTACCTGAACGCCCGAACCGCCTTGCAGGAACAGGGTGTGAACACGCTCTATCTTGCGATGGGATTTTTGAGGTGGTTTGAATCCGATGACGATGAGGACGGCCTCACTTCACCACTCCTACTTGCTCCGGTTCGCTTGCAACGTGAGAGCGTAGATGCTCCTTGGGAAATGAGGCTGATCGACGAAGACGTAGCGCGCAACTTCGCAATAGCACAGCTGCTGAAGACCGATTTTCGAATCACGCTGCCGGCCCTCGACGAGTCGCCGGATGCCGCTGCTTGCCTGGACTACCTCGACACAATTGAAGTGGAGTGCTCGCGTCATTCGCGCTGGGAGCTGCTCCGTCGCAGCGCGCTGGGATTGTTTAGCTTTCAAAAGATGGCCATGTGGGAGGACCTCGGAAAGAACCGCCAGACGATCGGTAGCCACGGAATGTGTCGTGCTCTGGGTGGAGACACCAATAGCAATGCGATCGAGTCGATCGAGCTTCAGGATTCATCGGAATTCGACGAGAGCATTCACCCCAAGGACACGTTTCACATCCTGGACTGCGACAGCAGCCAATTCGAAGCGATCGTGGCTGCTAAGCAGGGAAGCAACCTTATCGTCGACGGACCGCCGGGCACAGGCAAAAGTCAGACGATTGCCAATGTGATCGCAGAGTCGCTCGCTGAGGGAAAGACAGTCTTGTTTGTGAGCGAGAAAGTCGCTGCCCTTGAAGTGGTGAAGCGACGCCTCGATGGCCGCAACTTGGGCGACTTCTGCCTGGAGCTCCACAGCCACAAGGCAAACAAGAAGGCGGTCATTGACGAACTTGGGCGGTGCCTCCACTTGCTGCCGCAATCCGACAATACGCCGAACAGGGAATTGAACGAGCTGTTCAAGATCCGTCGACAGCTCAACCAGTACTCGCGATCCCTGCATCAGCGGCGCGACCCCATGAACGTCTCGATGTTTCAAGCAGTCGGCAGGTACGAGCGTCTGCGTGGTGCGGTTTCGCTGCAGATCGACATTCCCAACGTGCCGACCTACGACGAAGAGCGCCTGGCAACTGCGCTGGACTTGATCCGTGAACTGGCTCGGCTTGGGCATGTCGCGAGAAACTTCGCGTGCCATCCCTGGCGGGGCTGCCTGGTCGAACATACCTCATTAACGCTTGAACGCAGCATTGCCGAGAAACTCCCGCAACTCGCGGAGCGATTCCGCCGGCGGTTGGAGGCGTTCACTCAGCTTACCGAGTTCGGATTTGGAGCGGGACCGGCTACTTTGACTTCGTTGGACGCGCCAGTCGGTTTAGCCCGTGAGGGCTTGAAGTCGCCTGATGTGCCAGAACGCTGGTTCAAAGGCGATATCCGCCAGCTCGTTCAGCACATCAGCGACGTCGCAGCCGGAGCGCGCAAGTACCGGACCGTCGCTGGCAAATTGGGAATGCTGAAACTGGAGGGAGCACTCGGTTGCGATCTCGATGCGATTGCGCGACGCGTCACGAGTTCGCTTGAAGCAGAAGCCCGCCTCAGACAGCATGAGAATGGAGGCTTACGGGGACTTCTCTCGCACGTGCGCTCGGCAACTCGTGCCATAGCCGGCGTTACTGAATGCGTGAACAGGCTGGCATTGGCCGAGCGGGAGTTGCGGAATTCCATTGGCGCCGCCGAGTCCGATGCAATCGCTGGGGCAACTCGGATAGCGCGACTTGCGCGCTGTGTCGGCGACGTCGGGCCGTCCAAGCCTAATTGGTTTGTACCAGAGATACGACCCATCCTGCGAGCGGCCGCGTCCGAGGCACAAGCCAAACTGGATCGGGCGGCCGAGATCGAGGGCGCACTCCGCACTTGCCTCTTCGAGAGTGCGTTCGAAGCGAGTTTGGACGAGTTGCTGTGTGAGTGTGTTCAATACAACCGGTGGTGGAAACGACTACTGCCGGGTTGGCGGCGTCGCAGACTCAAGTTGCTGGAGCATTATCGCGGCCTTCGCACGGTTTCACCAAAAACGATCCTGGCCGATGCGGCGCTACTGATCGAACGTACCGAATGCCATACGCGGGCCCGCGAACTTGGCGTTAAGTACCGCGAGGACGTCCTGATATTTGATGACGGGACTGTAAATTGGCGAGCCACCCAACAAGCGATTGAGCGACTCGACCAGTACCTCTCGGACTGGGGCGCCCCGATCCCTGATGATATGAGGTCGCTGCTTATTGACTGGGATCAGACACGCACCGAGCTGTTAAGTGAAGACGTGGAAACGTTCGATAAACGACTTAAGGAATTACGCAGAGCCGTGGATGACGCGGGTGCCTTCGTCCGACACGTTGGCGGGCACGGACACCGATGGGATCATCTTTCGACAGAGGGCCTTTCTCAGTGGGCTGCTGATTGCGGTCGAGACCTGATCGAATGGAGTGGCACGCTAGAAGCGCTCGCAAATCTGCTCGTTGATGGGCAAGATCTCGCCTGGGAGGGAATTGCCAACGTCCTCGACGATCTCAAATCGCTCCGTGAACTTAGACAGAGCCTGAAGAATGCGTATCTCGCAATTGAGCATGCGGCGCCGGGAATCGCGGCGCCCGAGAACTATGACTGGAGCCGAGAAGCGGCTTTGGCAAGCCAGCTGCGGGATTTCGCGATAGTCCACGATGGTCATCCACCCGCTCATCTGGTCGCGTTGTGTTCTAACCCGGCGAGGCGGAACGCTGTTGCCGGAGCGGTTAGGCTCGCCGAGATGGCGAGCGACACAAGGTTCGACGAAGTATGGGTGCTCATCACCTCGCTTTTTCCGTTGGATAAGAACGTGTCGAATGGGATCACGATCAACACAGCATCGATCGGTGAGCTGCTCTCGTGGTTTGGATTCCTTGGAGAGCACATTTCAGAGCTGGGTGACTGGTTGGGTTTCCGCTCGGTGCGTCGCCGTCTTAGTCCGCGCGGGCTTGCGCCTTTGTTTGAGTTATTACGAGATGGCGCGATCACGGATGCCGATCTGCCGGACGCGTTCCTACGGCGCTTCTGGGAACTCTGGCTGGACGCGACATTTGATTCCGATCCGCACCTGCGGGCTTTTCGCTCGGTTACCCATGACGAGGCCGTCCAGCGTTTTCGCGAGCTCGACGAAGCGGCAATCCGGGCGTCAGCTAGGCGGATTCGAGGCAAGCTACTCAGCGATCCGGAAAGACCGGCCGGCGATGCACGCGCTGGACCGTTGTTCAGGGAGCTGCACATACTTCGGCACGAGATGGAAAAAAAGAAGCGTCATCTTCCGCTTCGACAGTTATTCTCGCGAATTCCTCAAGTGCTGTTGCGGTTAAAACCGTGCGTGATGATGAGCCCGCTTTCTGTGAGCACGTTCTTCGATTCCGATTTGATTCGCTTTGACGTGGTGATTTTCGACGAGGCCTCACAGGTGCGACCGCATGATTCCATTGGTGCCGTTTATAGGGGCAATCAGCTTATTGTCGCGGGTGACCAGCGGCAGTTGCCGCCAACGAGCTTTTTCGAGCATGCCGATTTCGCGACGGAGGAAGAGGAAGAAGAACTGTCCACGACTGATCTGGAGAGCATCTTAGACGTCTGTCAGTTAGTGGGCTTGCCGCGGCGGCGCTTGCGATGGCACTACCGTAGCCGACGTGAGCCGCTGATCGCGTTTTCCAACAAGCACATCTACGCCGACGAGTTGATGACATTTCCGAGTGTTCTCGATGCCGATGGCGATCCAGCGATCGAATTCGTCCACGTTTCGACGGGTCGGTTCAAAGGTGGTAGTAGCGGGGGATTCAATCCAGTAGAGGCCCGACATGTTGCGGAGATCGTTGTTCGCGAGATGCAGCGGGATCGAAACGTTTCGATCGGCGTTGTCACCTTCGGGATTGGGCAGCGTGACGCGGTTCAGGATGCGATAGACACCATCCGCCGTGAAAACCGGGCGCTGGATCCGCTCTTCAGCGAGGACGAGGAGGAGCCGTTTTTCATCAAGAACCTTGAGAACGTTCAGGGTGACGAGCGCGATCTCATGATCTTCAGTATCGGCTACGCGCCCGATGAAACGGGACGCTTCGCTATGCGCTTCGGCCCGCTGAATCAAACGGGCGGAGAACGCCGGCTCAACGTTGCCATCACGCGCGCCCGGTCGCGAGTGATCGTTGTTTCGTCGATCAAGGGGGAGGCCATCGATCTCTCGAGAACCAACGCGTTGGGTGTGAAACTTCTACGCGCTTACCTCGAATACGCCGAGCAGGGTCCCGCCGCACTCGGCTCCGAAGTTCGCGAGGACTCCGAGCGAGACTTCGAATCCGATTTTGAGCGCGAGGTGGCCAGCGCGTTAGAAGCCGAAGGATTACTCGTCAAGCGTCAGGTTGGCTGCGGCGGTTACCGCATCGACCTTGCGCTGGCGTCGCCTAGCCGGCCTGGACGATACGTGCTCGGCGTCGAGTGCGACGGAGCGACATACCACAGTCACGCGACTGCCCGCGATCGCGATCGGCTTAGGCAGTTTGTACTTGAGGAGCTGGGCTGGAAAATCTCCCGCATTTGGTCGACATCGTGGTATCGGGATCCCAAGCGCGAAATTCAGAAGATTCACGCGGCATTTAGGGCTGCAACAGATGCTGATCTCGCGCGTGAGCGCCCATCTCAACCCCCCCCAACGAGCCCATCGGAATCTCCTGCGCCCCCAAAATACGGCGACGCGCCGTGGGAACAGGGTCCTGTTCGAAATCCGACCGCCGAAAGTGTGTACCGGGTGCCGCCGCTCAATGGATGCCTGGCGGAGGTCGAACGGTGGGTGCGCTCGATCGAGCCAGAAGTGTGGTTGAATCTTGCCGCCTGGGGGCGACGCAGCCGGAACCTCGAGTATGGAGAACAGCGACTCCTGAATGATGTGGCGGTTCGGGTCCGGACAAGCGCTTCCCTCACAGAGAGAATTTCGCGCGAAGCCCACCTGCTTTTTGAAAAGGGGCGATTGCTTGGATACCAGCCACAGCGGTGACGCGCGCACCATCGTCGTCTCAGAGTCTCGTGGTTTGCAACCTGCAGCACAGCTTCGCGGCAGATCTCCCGCAATGCGCCCGACCAACCAACCTGTTAACGTCCTGCGTATGTAACCAATAGCGGGCCGCGCCGGCCCGAACCCGCCAGACGACGCACCGGTCGCGAAGCGAAGGTCGTTGTGGGCATCGTCCGCATTGGAGTGATGCCGATGACTACGCGTCGTGGCCTCCACGACCCCACCGATCCGACAAACATGCCCGCCAGCCAGCGCCTCGCCGAAGTCGCCGCAATTCTCGCGGCGGGTGTGATCCGTATGCGCGCGGGACGGGCGGTTGCCCTGCCGAGAGTCCGGCGGTGCCGAAATTCGGCGCGCAGCACCGTATCTCGCGGACGCCAGCCGACCTCGGGTGTGTCGGAGAATTCGTCGGAATCCGGCGAAACTCGCCTTGAGGTTTCCCACCGAAGTCGCCCTGATGGCCAACGTGGTTAACGCCCCGTGAGAGCGGCGGTTACGGAGAAAAACGCGTGCCCTTGAACATTGGAAAGGAGATCGCGGAGCTCAAACAGATGAGTGTCGGCGAGCTCCGCGTGAAATACGAGAAGGTCTTCGGTGAACCGACCCGGGCCGGGAACAAGGACTTCCTGTTCAAGCGGATCGCCTGGCGAATTCAGGCGCTGAACGAGGGCGACCTCTCGGAGCGGGCCCGGCGCCGGGCCGAAGATCTGGCCTGTGACGCCGATCTACGGACCACGGCGCCACGAACCGCCGCGACAGGCGGGGGCGGCGCCTCGGACGCGAGCCCGGCGCCTCCCAACGCCGACGAACGGATCCCCCCGCCCGGGACCGTCCTGACCCGTGTCTATCGTGGCCAGGCGTACCACGTTGTCGTACGTGACGATGGTTTTGAATACGACGGCGAGGTCTTCCGATCGCTGAGCGCCATTGCCAAGTTGATCACCGGTTCGCACTGGAACGGGCTGCTCTTCTTCAAGGTCGCCAAACCCAAGACCGCACCACCGCCCGAGGATGCCGAACCAGGGAACGAACAAGTCGCGGCGACCAACAAAGCGAAGCGGCGGCGGGAGGCGACACGTGCCTAGGAATCGCAACCCACCCGAACCGCCGCTCAAGCAGATCCGCTGCGCGATCTACACGCGGAAGAGCACGGAGGAGGGCCTCCAACAGGATTTCAATTCGCTCGACGCCCAGCGCGAGTCGGGCGAGGCCTACGTGGCCAGCCAAAAGACGGAGGGCTGGGTCTACCTCCCCCACCGTTACGACGACGGCGGGTACACCGGCGGGAACATGGAGCGGCCGGCGCTTCACCGACTCCTTGCCGACATAGAGGCCGGCAAAATCGACTGCGTGGTGGTCTACAAGGTCGACCGACTGAGCCGTTCGTTGCTCGACTTCGCCAGGATGATGGAGACGTTCGAGCGGCACAAGGTCTCATTCGTATCCGTGACGCAACACTTCAATACGACCCATTCGATGGGCCGGCTCACGCTCAATATTCTGCTGTCCTTTGCCCAGTTCGAACGGGAGATCATCTCCGAGCGGACCCGCGACAAAATCGCCGCCGCACGTCGCCGGGGTAAGTGGTCAGGGGGCAAACCCTTGTTGGGCTACGACTTGGTCGCCATGCCCGGCGGCTCGAAACTGATCGTCAACGAGGATGAGGCCGCCCGGGTGCGGGGGATTTTCGAGCTGTATCTGGCGCACCAACGGATCGCACCGGTCCTCCAGGAGCTCGATGGCCGCGCGTGGCGGACCAAGGAGTGGATTACGCGCAAGGGGGCATCATGCGGCAACCGGCCCTTCGACAAAGTCACGCTGTATCGGCTACTGACCAATCCGGCCTACCTCGGCAAGGTAAAACATCACGACGACCTCTATGACGGTGAGCACGCCGCCATCATCGACTCCGGCGTCTGGCGGCGGGCCCAGGCCCTGCTCCAGCGAAATGGCCGCACCGGCGGCCAAGCCGTGAAGAACAAGTATGGGGCGCTGTTGAAGGGTTTGCTGCGCTGCGCACCGTGCGATTGCGGGATGGTCCACTCGACTTCGTCCAAGGGGCCGAAGCGATACAGGTATTACGTTTGCGTGCAAGCCCAGAAGCGCGGCTGGTACACGTGCCCGTCGAAGTCGGTCCCCGCCGGCGAGATGGAGCGGTTCGTCGTCGAGCAGATTCGAGCCATCGGCCGGGACCCGGTCGTGATGGCTGAGACGATCCGGCAGGTGCGGGCCCAGAGTCAGAAGGCCATCGCGGAACTCGAACGGGAGCAAAAGGCGCTGGAGCGTGACCTCGCCCGGCGGTCGAAAGCCTCAAGGCTGCATTCCGCGGGGGCGCCGACTCCCAATTGCCCGGACCTGGCCAACCGCCAGGACGAATTGCGCCGGCTGGAAATCCGACTCACCGAAGTGCGTGAGCGGCACCTCGCCCTGAGTCGTGAAGTCGTGGACGAACAAGAGGCCGTCCGGGCCCTCTCCCTGTTCGACCCCTTGTGGGAGTCGCTGACGCCCGGCGAGCAGGCCCGCATGGTCCGGCTGCTGGTCGAGCGTGTCGACTATGACGGCCAGAAGTGCACCGTTACGGTCACCTTCCGGCCGACCGGGATCAAGGCGTTGGCACAACGGACGACGGAGTGTGCGGCATGAGCATGGTGGTGGCCGAGGAACTCCGTGGGTGGATCACGACGCGGGGAACGATCCACTTTGTCCGGGCCCGCCGCGGGCGGAAGGAACTCCACCGCGGGGAGGCGGTAACTCCCCCACCGCCGCCCGTCTTTGGCCGCGTACCGCGAATCGCCCGGTTGATGGCGTTGGCGATCCGGATGAGGAGCCTCGTCGACTCCGGCGCCGTCGGCGATTACGCCGAACTCGCCCGACTCGGCCACGTCACCCGTGCCCGCGTTACGCAAATCATGAACCTCCTCAACCTCGCCCCCGACATCCAGGAAGAAATCCTGTTCCTTCCCCCGGTCGAATCCGGCCGAGACCCGATTCGGGAGCTTCAGCTCCGGTCGATCACCCTCATAGCGGATTGGCGGAAGCAACGGCGGATGTGGCGGGAGTTGCTTGCCTCCTAAGCTGCAGACACCGCCTGCTCGATGCACATCCGGATTTCGACAATCCTTGTGCCGGCAGTCAGCAACGGTCATGATAACCGCGATTTGCGGAGTTGCAGGCGAAACCTCGCACTAGCAACCTTTGGGTGTGCGCAAAGCGCGTCCCGGGTTGGAGTCCGTGGCGATGAAGTATCCGCTCGACGCTTTTGATCGAAAGATCCTGACCGCCCTTCACGAATTCGAGCACGACCCCCTTTTAGTACGTGTCGGGCTACGAGCCGGTAGAATCTCGCCTGTACCGTTATATCTGCTTCATGCCGCAACATGCCCCCTGATGGAACAGCCCTTTCATGGCCGGAGTTGGTCAACACAGGGTCCGGACATATATTCGCGCACTGAAGCCTTGAAAACACTGGGGCTTGTACGCGACGGTGATACGAACTGGCCCGAACTCGGCTACCGGATCATGCGCGACGGGCGGTTCATTGCCGTCGATTGCGAGTTAGGGGGCGAGCGCCGACTGAGGATGACGCGACGCGGGCGTCCTACGGCTCGATACGAATACAGAGTGTTTCACGTCCAATTCGGCCATCACTCGCATTTCGAGGCTGCACGTGTAGCAGCTGGTTGCCACAAGCCAGGTGCCGACCACTGGAAGATTATGGAATCGACAAAACGCCGTTTTAGGCAAATGTCGTGGTATGCCTACGATCCCGTGCTGAAACGGCAAAAGTGCAAGAAAGCTGGAGTACCTTATAGGGATGGGTTTCCATCCTATGCATCATGCTATTCGTTGACCAAGAGTGGAATTGCCGTGGCTAGGGAAACAAGCAACTGGGGCATGAATGGACGTCCTCCTGCTGACGAGGAACCGTTGGCCGAACGCCCCAGGACCGCGGATAAGCATAAAGGTGAGGGCAGATTCGAATGGGCTCGTCAAGTCGAATTGGTGCGGGCGGCGAATCAAGTTCTGGGTGAAGGTACGCTGAACAAGGGATCGTTGTCGCGCGCTTGCCGCTCTATGGAGACAAACGGAAACCCCGGGCGAGCGATGCTCGTGCGGGTCAGCAGTTTCCTTGCGTGGATACGCAAAAACCTTGGGATTACCGAGGATGAGGTGATTCAGGTTCGAAACGCCATCATGGGTGAGATCACGTTGCGCAACTAGTAGCGCAACTTCAGAAAATCTAGTTGCAAAATTAGCGATTTCTCGCCCTCTAAAAGGGTGTCATGTTCAGGTCTTCTCGCACTAATCGTTAGACCCTGGGCCATGTGTTCGTTGCGCCTTGGTTGCGCTGGAGCAACCTCCTTAATAATCAACCCATGAATGCGGATGCCGAGGCACCCGCGAAAGGGTCTTCATGGGAGAATCGGTAGTGAACAAAAGGGAGCTCACAGAACCCCAGCGGCGGGTTCTCGAGCAATGTCAACAGCTGAACTTTGGGACGATCACATTTCATGTCCGAAGTGGTGGACCTGATCTTATGCAGCCGTGGCGCACGCGGCGGACCGTAAAGCTGCTCGGGAGTGAGAACGGCGCTCGGCCTGAGGCAAAGCTCGACGATTTCGCATTGCGCAAAGAGCACACCGCCCTGCTGACAGCCTTGAACTGCGCTAGCGACGGTGCGTTCATAACAATTGAAGTCAAGCACGGATTGCCGTTTCTCGTGGAAATCGAAAAACAACACGACGAATAGGACAACCTACAACGCTGCGAAACAAGCCGGCCGCAAAGCGGAGGCGTTTCGGGTGTCGCGGAAAGCCGCGGACTCGGAATGCCCCGTTTCCTTCCAAACTCGCGGATCCCGTCGACACCCGCAGGACCTCCTGGGCCGCACGGAGGACCCCAATGGGTGCTGAGCAGAAAACTGCCCTCAACGAATACGAAATGAAGCTGATCCGGGTGAAAGCCCGACACTTGGCGGGTAGGCACGGTTTCGGCAAATCGGATCGCGAGGATATCGAACAGGACCTCGCACTCCATGTGGTTCGGCACAAAGAAGAGTTCGATCCCAGCCGGAGCAGAGAGCACACGTTTGTCACCCGGATTGTCGACCGGAAAATCATCTCCATCCTGCGTCAGCGTTTCGCCCTGCGGCGCGATTACCGACGAAATGTAGCGCTCGGCGAACGGAATGACGATCAGGAGGATGGCCGGCTCCAAGCCGTGGCTGAGCGCCGAGCGCGCGCCGATCAGCATGGAGACTTGGCTATCGATCTGGCCAATACGCTCAAAAGGCTTGACAGTCACAAGCAACACCTGTGCGAACTGTTGATGCGCGAATCCATCGCCGAAGCCGCCCGGCGGTTGGGACTGACCCGAGCTCAGCTGCGAACGCGAATCGCGCACATTCGGGAGTTGTTAACTGATGCCGGGCTTGGGGTTTATCTGAACGTCTGACCGCCAGAATGACCACGCTCTGCGTATGTAAGTGGTAGGAAAGATTCCGTGGAGAAGTCATATGCAGCCAGCTATCTACCGTTTTGATTTCGACGGATCCGTATCGATGACCGACGCCGAAACGACCTTGCACTTGGCCGTGCTCGGCGCGGAGGGGTTGTTCGGAGAAACAGCCGTGCGGATGGACGGTGCTTATTCTATCGATGAGGAGCGCCGATGTTGTGTGATCGACGCCCGCAATGAGATCGGGCGTTCAATTTGCCAGCTTTTCACCGGCTACTTGACGAAAGAATTCGGTGGCGACGCGTTTCGAGTCCGCCGTGTCGAGGGCACCTATTGCGCCTTGGCGAGTGCTGACCCATCATGAGGGATCCCGTCGCCGAATTCCTTGCGCTGCTTGACGGAGTCCGGCCTGCAGGACCGGACCGATGGATGGCAAAGTGCCCCACGCACGAAGACAGACACCCAAGTCTCTCCGTCGCGCGGGGTGAGGACGGTCGGCTGCTGGTGCAATGCCACACCGGTTGCACTTTTGCGGCGGTACTCGCCGCAGTTGGGTGGAAGATGTCCGATGCCTTCCCCAAGAAACCGAAGATGACGCGACGGCGCACCATCAAGGCCGCGTCAAAGAATGTCCAATTGTTCGCCTCCGAATCCGAGGCGGTGGGGCATCTCGTCCGCAAGCTCGGCGGCAGCGTCTACCACGTTTGGGCTTACCAGGATCACGGAGGCGAAGAGGTGTTCCGGATCGTTCGCTTGGACGGGTGCCGCGGCCCGCGGCCGAAGGAATACCGGCCACTGCACCGGACCGTCAGCGGGTGGCTCATTTCCGACCCGCCTGGGTTGCTTCCGCTCTACGGTTTGCCGGAACTCGCCGGGGCAAAGGAGGTTTGGGTTTGTGAAGGCGAGAAGTGCGTCGAAATCTTCCGCGAGTTGGGATTGCTCGCGACCACGAACGCACATGGGGCCAAAGCCGCGGACAAGACCGATTGGAGGCCACTCGCCGGCAAGCCCGTAATTCTGAGCCCGGATCGAGGCGCCGCCGGAGAGGAGCATCAAAGGGGCGTTCGGGCGCATCTGGGCCGCCTGGCGCCGCTCCCGACGATGAAGGTTGTTCGACTGCCGGTAACAAACGACGGCGACGACATCGAACAGTTCGTGGCGGCGCGCCGTGCAAGCGGCGCAGCCGACCACGAAATCCGTAGCGAGCTTGAACGGCTGGCGGCTGCGGCTCCCACCGTCGACACGGTTCAAGAATTGGTGATTGTGAAACTGTGCGATGTGAGGCCTCAAGAGCAACGCTACCTGTGGCGCGGCCGCATTCCATCGGCATCCTGTACGCTCGTTGGCGGGAAACAGAGCTGCACCAAGAACTTGTTCGCGTACGACATCATCGGCCGGGTCACGACCGGATCCCCATGGCCGGACGAAGACGCAGCGCCCGCGCGCCCGCGACAGAGCGTGATATTGCTCGAAGCCGAAGAGCACCTGGAGTCCTCGATCGTCCCTCGAATCGCCGCAGCCGGCGCTGATCTTTCGCGAGTTCACTTCATCAAGGGAGTACCCACGAAGGACCGCGACCGAACCCGCCTCATCAGTATTCAACGGGATGCGGAGGGGATTGAAAGAATCGCCCATCAACACGGCGACGTGGCCCTGGTCGTCATTTCTCCGATCACCAGCTACCTCGGAGAGGTCGAACAGAATAGCAACGAGCAGGTCCGCAATGAGACCATTCACCCTCTCAAGACCCTCGCGGAGTCGGTCGGCTGCGCCGTCATGATCCTTAAGCACCCGAATAAGGACTGGCGGAACAGCGACCCGCTGGAACGTATCGGAGGATCGGCGGCTTGGACCGAGGCTATGCGGTGCGTGATTTTCATCGGCAATGACCCGAACGAACCGGAGGACGAGACCAACCCTCGGCGTTGTGCGCACTGGATCAAGTTCTCCATCGGGCCCCGGCCAACGCCCCTATCTTGGAAGATTCGGGTGACGGATGGCGGCGTACCGGCGATCTACTACCTACACGATCCGATCACGTTCAGCCCAGGGGAGATGCTGGTGAGCCATCGCAACCACGAAGAGCGCAAGTCAAAACGCGAGCGGGCCACGGAATGGATCATGACGACGCTGAAGGCAGGGCCGATGACGGCGGCCGCCCTCAACGACGCGGCCATGACCGCCGTGGAACGCGAGCGGCTGTTCAGCATGGACGCGTTCGAGCGGGCCCGGAAGGACATGCGCGAAGCCGGACGGCTGATGTTTGAGCGCAAGCCGGAAACGAACCCGGCCGAATGGTGGTATTGGCGTACTGATCGCCCAGCGCCGGAATGGTACGCCCGTAGCCCGGAACCAACTTCCGCAGCGCTCTCTCCCGCGCGCGTAGACCCCCAAACATGCGGAAGTTGCGGAACATGAGGAGTTGTACGTGGAAATCAATCGTTTTCCTAACACACAGGTGATACGGAAGTTGCGGAAGATGCGGAAGTTGAGAACCCCAACCAACGTCATGTTCCGCATGTTCCGCATCTGGGGGAGTCCACGCGCGCGAGGAACACGACAGATTGCGGAAGTTGCCCTACGCGGCGGACGAACGGACGCCGCCGGGCGTCCAGGACTATGACCTCGCCGCCACGTTGGGCCCCGGGCGGCGTTTGGGCGCGTTGGGGGCCAATCCGGAAACGGGAGCCCATTCGAATTGCGAGGCGTCGCCATGAATGAACCTTCCCATCCGCCTGCGTCCAAGGTCCATGTAGGCCGCCTGGCCACGGTCACCGTCGAGCGGCCGCGATGTCCGGCGTGCGGCAGCGCCGCTCTCCGCAAGTACCGCTCCATCCGCGATCAGGGCGATGGAAGTTCGATATGGTGGGTGCGCTGCGAATGTGGTGAACGATTCCGCGTCCTGCTCGAGTAACGACGGGCTTCCACGGGTTGGAACGTGGAAGCCTGTTGCCTAATAGAATCACAACGATGCCGGGCCAGATGTCATCGATGTGCGGCAGCGTCAGCTAACGTCGACGCAGCGCGGCTACGGACGACGATGGATCAGGAATGCTCTTGAATGAAGGATGAGACCACATGGGACGCCGAGGACCGCCGCCGAGGCCGACGGCGTTGAAATTACTAGCGGGCAATCCAGGGAAGCGGTCGCTCAACGCCAATGAGCCCAAGCCGCGGCAGGGCATTCCGCGCTGCCCGAGTTGGTTGGGCGACGAGGCCAAACGGCACTGGAATCGTACGGCCTCGCAGCTACGGGCTATGGGAGTGCTGACGATCGTCGACGCAGACGCGCTGACGAACTACTGCGATTCATGGTCGAGATGGAAAAAAGCCGTGCTGTTCCTCCAGAAAAACGGCGATGTGTTCACGACCAGGGACGAGTTCGGCAAAGTGAAATATGTCGCGCCGTGGCCGCAGGTCGGCATCGCCAAGGCGCTGCTCGTCGTCTTGAATCGGTATCAACAGGAATTCGGTTTGACCCCGGCCTCGCGGTCGTGCGTGAGCGTGAACTATGGAGATCCGTCTATGCCGGGGATTGTGGAGATGTTGGGCCTGGGGTGACCACCGTGGGTACGTGCGCCGTTGTTTCGCTATCACCGGCGCGGCGCCATCGATGATCAATGTAACTTGGGCACTACCGGTAGGCCGGTCAAAGAACTTCTGTGGCTGAGGGCGGCAACCACTGGCGGTCGCGCGCACACAACGCCGCAGGTTTTGCATAGGGGGGGTACTGGCCCTGAATTGGAACGAAAACCGCATTATTGGAGTGAAAAATGGAGATTTCATTCACAGAACTAAGGCCCATAGAGGGCATCAAACCCTACCCGAAGAACCCTCGAGTCAATGACCAGGCGGTGGACGCCGTGGCCGAGAGCATTCGGCGCTTTGGGTTCCGCCAGCCGATCGTGATCGACGGCGACGGGGTCATCGTGGTTGGCCATACTCGCTGGAAAGCGGCGAAGAAACTAGGTCTGGACAAGGTTCCTGTGCACGTGGCCACGGACCTCTCGCCGGAGCAGATCCGGGCCTATCGGATCGCGGACAACAAAACCAATGAACTCGCCGACTGGGACCTCCCGCTGCTATCGATCGAACTGGCCGAACTGCAGGCCATGGACGTGGACCTCGCGTTGCTTGGCTTCGACCAGGACGAACTGGCGAAGCTGTTGAACCCCGAGGGGAAGGCGGGGCTGTGCGATCCCGACGACGTGCCCCTCCCACCCGACAAAGCCGTCACGCAGCCCGGCGACCTGTGGATTCTCGGCGAACACCGATTGTTGTGCGGTGACAGCGGCTTGGCACTCGACGTTGACCGTCTGCTCGATGGCGCGACGATCGATCTGGCCTGCTGTGATCCCCCATATGGAGTCGCCGTTGAGCCGCGCTCAAGTACGGCCATCGCCGCCGGGAAAAGTTCCTACCCGGACTTGTCTACGAGGATGCATCACCAGGGATTCGATGTCGCCCGCGGGGTGACCGACCCCGCCAAGGCCCGCAGGAAAATGCGCCCCAAGGACAGGCCACTGATCAACGATCATCTGAGCGACGCCGAATTC
>Ga0137431_1000066_pt1 | contig 57024 bp, 37 predicted proteins | sample EasRivERMZT800_2_FD_104646 | JGI IMG/M metagenome (GOLD analysis project Ga0137431, IMG submission 104646) | Soil microbial communities from meander-bound floodplain in the East River, Colorado, USA - East River MetaG ERMZT800_2 | ecosystem: Environmental > Terrestrial > Soil > Floodplain ... | reverse complement strand
GGCTTGGCAGGGGTTCATCTTGGATTCTCGCTCCATGGGGGTACCCAAAACGCGAGAGTATTCTCGATTGACGATGGGCGATTGTCGATGGGGATCAGAGCCGCGACCGTGAGGAGGCGGCACAATGCCCGCCGGGCTAGCGCCGTTTAAAGAACTGGATTTCCCGTTCGTGTTTTTCTGCCGCGGCGCGAGTTGCAAACGTGCCCAAGTTGCGGCGCTTGCCCGTTTTCGGGTCCTTTTTACGCGAATACAGTCGATATTTGCCGGACGTCAGCTTCCGAATCATCGCGTGGCCTCCGTTAAGCCGCGTATGGACTTTCTGTGTTCCGCCCGACCATCTGGCCGCCATCAAATCTTAGGCGCGCCCGACGCTCGGGCGCTTCGGGCTCCTGGGTGCACTCCGGATTGACGCCTCCACCGTCTTTTCCGATGATTCACCCGCTCCGCGAGGTGTAACGATTGAGAATACTTGAGAACGCGGCGGAGACGATGGGATCGAAGGACATGCTGAAAACGAGCGACATTCTGCGGCAAGCGTTGGCGACACACCGGCTGTTGGTTCCGGCTTTGGGCCTCATATTTCTCACCTCGGCCAGTGCCGAATCAACGAAATGGAGCGCGAACCGGGTGAGCAATCCATCCTTCGAAACTCTTTCGGACGATTCGACTCCGCTGGACTGGTCCGGGCGCGAAGGGGCCCGCCAGCCGGGTCCGGTGATTGAGTCGCTAGCCGATGTCGACAGCTCAACGGCCAAGACCGGGGTGCACAGCCTGAAACTACAGGGCGATGCAAACACCACCCGGTGGCTGGCGGTTGAATCCGAGCCGATCCCTGTTCGCGTAGGTGCCCGCTACAAGATATCCGCCTGGATGAAAGGCGAGGACATCAGAGTCGAGGCGGGACAATACCACAATTGCAACATTTACATTCAGTTCCGTGATCCCCAGGGAGAAGTTGTCCAGATCGGCGGATCGCCGGTTCGCGGCACGAACAAGCCCAAGGGTACGTTCGATTGGCGAGAGACGTTCGCCATCGTGATCGCTCCGCAAGGCGCGAGCCACGCCCGAGTGGGTTGCGCCTTGACCTGCTCCGGAACGGTTTGGTTCGATGATGTGGCTCTGTACGAAGCCGAAGGCGTGGTGTGGTCTACCAGGAAAACGCCCAAGTTCACGTACCGGTTCACCGAGGGCGATCGGCCGAACGACGACGTGCTCAAGGCCAGTGACGCCTTCGCCTGGGAGCTGGAGAAACTCCTCGATGTTCGCCTTGATGAACCGATTGCCTATTACAAGTACGCATCGCTGGAGCAGAAAAGGGAGCTGACGACCAAGCCGGCCGTCAGTCACATCGACGGCAAGGAAATCCACTCCACGATCTGGGACGAACGACAGGACGTGGTCCACGTACTCATGGCCCGCTATGGGCAGAGCATGCTCATGCTCGGTGAGGGCGTGGCCGTGTACGGTGCGACAAAGGTGGCCGGAGGCGATCCGCACGAAAGAGCGCGGGTACTGGCCAAGGGGAACGTGTTGCCCTCTCTAACGGACTTTTTGGACCCGGGGACGCTGTACCTCGTGCAACGAGACATCATGGAGGCGGAGTTCGGTTCGTTCGTGAGTTACCTGATTGAGCGGTTTGGATTGGAGAAGTTCAAGAAGGTCTATCCGTACGAAAGCCCCGAAAAGGCGAAGCAAGAGCTGCCCGCGCGGTTTGAGCAGGTCTACGGCCAGAGCTTCGCGAACGTGGAAAAAGAATGGAGGGATTTCCTGCTCAGCGGAGCCAAAACGCCGTAGGTGGTCCGCGATCGGTCACGGTTGATCGGCGATGCGTACTCGAACATTCCGAAGTAAGAGGAAACTGCCCGCGGTCGCGATGAATCCCGTAAGCACCACCAGGCCCCAAGTGGTCACCGCCGGCACCGGCGGTTCGCCGAATTCCCACGTGTCGTTGATCATCTGCGTTCCGTCGTAACCTCCGAAGAGAACCATCACGCGCCGGCCGGTGTCGTAAACCATCTTCACAAATGTTCGCGCCCCTGGTCCGGTGACATTGAGCTGTCGCCAATTGGTGCCGTCCCACTCCCAAGTATCGTTAAGCACACCCACGCCGAAGTTGAAGCCGGTCTGTCCGCCGAACATCAAAACCACCCGACGATCAGAGTCGTAGGCTATGGCCGCCCCGTAGCGGGCGGGTGGTATGGTAGCCGGGAACTTTTGCACCCAATTGGTTCCGTCGAACTCCCACGTGTCGCCAAGGACCGACGCGCTGCCCACGCCGCCGAACATCACGACGACGCCCCGATGGCTGTCATAGGCCATGCGCTGAATCCAACGGCGCGGGGGGACCGTGGCCGGTGACTGCTGGGCCCATGCGGTGCCGTTCCAGAACCACGTGTCATCACGGATGGAACCAACAGTCGGCAGGCCGCCGAAAAGAACCATGACCCCGTTTCCGGAATCAAAAGCCATGAAGGAGTCGGCCCTAGCCGATGGGCCGGCGACCAATTTCTGTTCCCACACGGTGCCGTCCCAGGTCCAAGTATCGGAAAAGAAGCCGGAGTCGAAACCGCCGAAGCTGACGACTTGGTTGCGGATACTGTCAAAGGCCATGGCGTTGTCGCAGCGGGCGGACGGGCCGGAACTGTCGCCGATAAACGTCCAATCTTCGCCATCCCATTTCCAGGTTTCGCGATTGACTGCCTTGAACGTGAGGTCGGAGGAGCCGCCGAAGAGGACCGTTCGTTGGCGATCGGAGTCGAACGCCAGGCCATACTCCGCGCGAGCCGTTGGTCCACTCTCGACTTTCTGTACCCAGCTTGGGCCCGAACCCGCAAATAGCGAATGGGGTGTGATCAAGACCAGGAACACAATAATGGGCGGAATGGCCTGCCCAGCGGGGCGGCTCTCGTTCATAACGCGCCATTGGTGCGTACGTGTCGCGCATTTGGTTGCGGAGTCCATGGATTCCCTCCCGTTCGGAATACTGCACACGACCACGAATCGAGAAACTGATGTGACCTCGACGGCATTCCTTCCCCAACCTCTCCGGACAAGTTCAGACAGGAGCCGCCGATGCGACCATCCTTTCTCGCATCTCATCACGGAAATCCAATCCGTGTCTGCATCCGGCGATGACCGGCGTTTGGCGGTGGTCGATAGCGGCCCTACGATGCCCGGATGGATCGCGGCGAAGTTTGCGCGAAATTCCTCGAAACCGTTTCCTATACGCTCTACCCCTTTCAAGAAGAGGCCCTTCTTGCGTGGTTTGAGTCGGAAGGCGGGATCCTCGTTTCCGCGCCCACCGGAATGGGCAAGACGCTGATCGCCGAAGCCGCGATCTTCGAGGCTCTGCAGACCAACCAGCGGTTTTTCTACACCACGCCGCTGATCGCCCTCACCGATCAGAAGTTCCGCGAATTCCAGGATAAGGCTGAGGCCTGGGGGTTTTCTCGCGACTCGATCGGCCTCATTACCGGCAACCGCCGGGTAAACCCGGACGCGCGAGTCTGCGTCGTCGTCGCCGAAATCCTGCTGAATCATCTGCTGGCTGGGGATGAACGGCTCAATGAGCTCCAGGCCGTGGTGATGGACGAGTTCCACTATTTCAACGATCTCGAACGCGGAATCGTCTGGGAATTGTCCCTGATTCTGCTCCCGCCACGGGTGCGGGTCATGCTGCTATCGGCCACGGTCGGAAACGCCGTCGATTTCGTCCGATGGATGCGTGATCCGCACGGTCGAAAAGTCCAGCTGGTCAAAACGGACGAGCGCCGCGTCCCGCTTGAGTTCATTTGGGTCGGCGACAAGCTGCTGACCGAACATCTGCCGTTGATGGTGGAGGGCGGCGAAGCCAACTCCCGTGTGCCAGCGCTGGTTTTTTGCTTCAACCGTGATGAATGTTGGGAGGTGGCCGAGAAAATCAAAGGCGTCACTCTGATCGACGCCGCCACTCGGGCGAAGATTGAGGAATTGGCCCCCGCCGCCGAGTTCACCGAGGGTGTTGGACCCAAGCTGCGGCAGATGTTGATCCGCGGAGTCGGTGTCCATCACGCGGGGGTGCTGCCCAAATACAAGGAGAAGATCGAAGAGCTTTTTCTCAAGAAGCTGATCCCCTTCGTGATCTGCACCGAGACCCTGGCCGCGGGGATCAATCTCCCGGCCCGCTCGGTTGTCTTGAGCACCTTATTAAAGGGGCCGCCTGGTGAGCGGAAGCTCGTCCCACCCTCCGCGGCCCATCAGATGTTCGGCCGCGCCGGTCGACCACAGTTCGATACCCAGGGATTCGTCTATGCCCTCGCCCACGAGGATGACGCCAAAATCGCGAAATGGAAAAAGAAATACGAGCAGATTGATCCGAACTCGAAGGACCCGGGGATCATGCGGGCCCGGAAGGAACTGGAGCGCAAGCGCCCCACGCGCCGCAAAACCGAGCAGTACTGGATGGAAGGGCAGTTCAAAACCTTGATCGCCGCGGGTCCGGCGAACCTGGTGAGCCGATCGATGATTCCCTACCAGGTCTTGATCTACATTCTGCGCCGGACCGAAACGTTGGCAGGCGTCCGGTCCCTGCTGTCGAAGCGGTTCAACACCGCGGAGCGGCTGCAAAAGTTCCAGGAGCAGCTTGACCACATGGTCGCGAACCTGGCGGCATTTCAATTCCTGACCCGCAGCGAAGACGGCGAGCATGTGACACTCAATGACACCATCGGCGAGTTGACGGTATTCCATAGCGTGGATCCGCTCTATGGGGCGTTTGCGTGTAAGCTGCTGGCTCATGCCAATTTTGAGGAAAAGCTGCAGGCCCTGGAATCGGTTCTCTCGGTCCAACCGTCCATTGAACGCCTGGTTCGGCCGCCGGATAGTCTTGCTCCCGGGCCACTGCAAAAGCAGGTGCTGGAGCCCTCCCTGATCCAGGCGGGGGCGGCCCTGCTCAGCGAGCAGGGGGCGATCGTGGGCGTCGACGATGAGGACGTAATGGAAGACTACTGGGCGGGTCCGATGGAAAAACGGCCATTGACCTTCGTCGAGATGCTCAAGGCCCTCTTTGACACGAAGCTGGCCACGCCGGAGATCGTGCCCGTGCGGCCCATCTGGATCGCGGGTGGCGTGTTCGAGTTCAATGGGGAATTCTTCAAATACGTCCGGTCGCGCGACCTATTGAAAAACGAAGGGCTTGTACTGCGCCACTTGTTGCGGCTGGTCATTCTGGCCGGTGAATTCCACGTTCGTAGCGGAAACGACCCCGATTACGAACGGATCAGCGAACTGGCCACCCGGGCTTCACAGCAGGTCGATCCACGGTACACCGATCGATTCCTGGAGGCCGAACACGAGCGCAAGCGAATGCTGCCAGTGTAATCACGCGCGACGATGGGCCGATGCTGCAAAGAGCAATAGTGCCATGAGGATGACACCTCCGCCGATCAGGGTGGTGACAACCGGCACTTCACCGATGGCCAGGTACGTCCAAATGGGAACCAGGACCGGTTCGGCCATGGTGATCAATGCCGCCTGGTGGGCGGGGATGCGGGCGAGGCCAAGCGTGTAGAAGTAATAGGGCAGGCCGAACTGAACGATGCCCATGAAGGTTACGAATAGCCACGCCCGCGGCGTGAGCATGAGCTGGCCCACCAAGATTGCGGGAACGACGAGCAACACCGCGGCACCGAGGTTGTTCAGCACCGTGACCGAGGCCGAATCGCAATCCCGCATTCGCCGGATCATCAGGGTGAGAAGTCCGTAAAACAGACCCGCGGACAACGCGATAAACAGACCCGCGATGGAAACCGACGCATTTACGTCCGAACCCAAACCAATGTCGATTCCCATTCGCTCCGCGATCCACGGTCCGGCGAAGATCACTCCGATGCCGATCATGGCCAGGCCTAAAATCCAAAGGTCGGACCGGTTGGGTTTCTCGCCCAGCAACCACGGCGAGAGGCCGAAAATCCAGAACGTGGACGTGTATTGGAGCAGGATGGCGTTCGCGGCGTGGGTCATGGTGTTGGCCACGACGAAAGATACGGTCATCAGCGAAAAGAAGATGACGCACCAAATCGCGGTGGGCCGAATGGGTAGCCTCGATGCCGGTCTTTTCGAGCTGCGCAGCGTCCGAAACCCGCGCCAGCCAAACGGCAAAAGAAATAGACCGGCGATCAGCGAACGATAGAACGCGATCGTAACCCCGTGAGGGCCGCGACCGTCTTCATTGACTAGCTTGATTAGGGCCCCATTCAGGCTCCACAGCATCGCCGCGGCCAGGACGAGGAGCAGGCCGACGAGTTGTGGGCGCCGACCCGGCGAAATGTCGCCAATCTGGTCAGACATTATTCGTATCGCAGGGCTTGGACGGGGTCGAGGCGGGCGGCGCGGATGGCGGGGTAGATGCCGCTGATGATCCCCACGACTCCGGCCATGAAGAGGGCGATGTAGATGATCGATCGGGGTGTGTGGGTCTGTAGGACCTGGGTGAATTCGCTGAGGAAGTTGGCCATGGCCCAGCCGCAGACGACACCGAGGCTGCCGCCCAAGAGGCTGATGATGCCGGCTTCGGTGAGGAACTGTTTGAGGATGTCGAAGCGGCGGGCGCCGACGGCGATGCGAACGCCGATCTCGCGGGTGCGCTCGGTGACGGAGACGAGCATGATGTTCATGATGCCGATGGCCCCGACGACGATGGAGATGCCGGCGATGCTGTAGAGGACGATGGCGAAGATCTGGGCGATCTGGCCGAACTGCTGCTTCATCTGTTCCTGAGTGAAGACGGTGAAATCGTCCTCGTCACCGGCGCGGATGCGGTGGGACGCGCGAAGCGTTTTCTTGACCCGTTCGATACAGGACGGGAGCTTGCGGGGGTCGACGCACTGCACCACGAGCATGGTGAGATAGCGCTGGCCGAACATGCGGCCCATCGCCGTGGTGAGGGGGATAACCACCTGGTTGTCGACTTCGGTGAAGCCAAGGGTGCCGCGCTCCTCCATGACGCCCACGACGGAGAAGCTCTTACCGTTGATCTTGACGGTTTTGTCGACCGCGGGAAGTTCGCCAAACAGCTCACCGGCCACCTTGTGGCCCAAGACGCAAACCATTGAGGAACCGGCCACGTCCTGTCGCGTGATGAATCGCCCCTCGACGACCTGATAGCTGTTGATATCGGCGTAGGCCTCGGTGGTGCCGAGGACGGGGGCGACGGCGTTGCGTTCAAAGTATTTGATCTGGCCACCGCCCTGGTATTGGGCGGCGGTGGCTTTGACCAGGTCGTTGTTTTCGTGCTCGATTTCCCTGGCATCGTCGGGCAGAAGGGATTGGACCTGCTGCACGCGGTGCTGGCGGCGTTCGCTGCCGTTGAAGACCATGACCTGGTCGGCGCCGAGGCTTTCGAAGCGGGTGAGGATGTCGCGCTGGGCACCTTCAAGCACTGAGACGGCGGCAACGACGGCGCCGACGCCGATGACCACTCCGATGGTGGCCAGGAGGGAGCGCAGCAGGTTTTGTCGCAGTCCGCGAAGGGCAGTGATTATGATTCTTAGGTGGAACACAGGGTCTCGTTTGGCTGTTTTATGAAGTCGTACCCGTTTTTCGCGCGATGGTCAGTGGCGGTCGGTCGGGACCGCCCGACAGAGGTTGTCGAATGCGCTGTCGATGGGTGTCGTGGGCCTGGGAGAGGATTTCTTCGCGGTGGCCGTCGTCTACCCGAATGTCCTCGACGATCTTGCCATCTCTCATGTGGATCATCCGGTCAGCCTGCACTGCGATATCCGTTTCGTGCGTGACCAGAACGATGGTGATGCCTTCGGCACGGAGCTGGTGGAAGACTTGCATAATTTGCTCGCTGGTCCGCGAATCGAGATTGCCGGTCGGTTCATCCGCGAGCAAAAGGCTGGGGCTATTGACGATGGCCCGGGCGATGGCCACTCGCTGACACTCACCGCCGGACATTTCGCTCGGCCGATGGCGGGCCCGCTTGAGCAGGCCGACTTTTTCCAGCGCCTTGCGGGCGGGTTCCCGTGAAAAACTCTTCCGCGTGTACATCAGCGGCACGAGAACATTGTCCATGGCCGAAGTGCGGTTGATCAGGTTGAAAGTCTGGAACACAAAGCCGATTTTTTGGTTGCGGACCTCGGCCAGTTGGCGGTCGTTCAATCCGCTGACCAATTCTCCGCCGAGTTCGAGCGTGCCGGAGGTCGGGCGGTCGAGGCAGCCCATCAGATGCATCAGCGTGCTCTTGCCGCTGCCGGAAGCGCCGGTAATGCTGACGAAGTCGCCTTGGCGGATTTCGAGGTCGACGCCGTCCAGGGCGTGGACGACGGAATCGCCCATGCGGTATTCGCGACGAAGATCGAGGGCGCGGATGATTGGTGCTGGGGATGGGGTCACGATGAATTCAGAATGTCAAAGGACGAATGGCGAATGGAGGATGGATGAGGTTTTGATTGCACTGGACATTCGGCATTCGCCATTCGACGTTTCTCCGGCTTACCCGCGTCGGCGTTCTTTCTCGTCGTCTTTGTCGTCTTTCTGTTTGCGAGGCAGCTTGGTATACACTTCGACGCCCTCGGTCAGGCCGTCGCGCACTTCCGAGTAGTTGCCGTTATCGAGGCCGAACTTGCACGGGATGAACTCGGTCTCCCGTTGATCCGGGGAGGCGCTTTCTTTAGGGACGTAGACGCCGAGCTGGCCACGCGGGCCTTCGCGAATTGCCTCGTTGGGACAGAGCAGGACATTGGCCACGTGCTCGGAGGTGAAGCTCACGTCGGCTCTCATGCCGGGGAGCAGCCGGTTCTGATTTTCGCTGACGATCACCACGTCGACGAAGTACGTGACCACGCCGCTGACGGACCGAGGCTCGGGGTAGATGCGTTCGATGACTCCTTGAAACTCTTCCTCGCGGAAGGATTCCACGGTGATGGTCGGCAGATGCTCCATGCCGGCGGCGGCGGTGCGGATTTCCTTGGGCATTTGGATTGACCCGTCACGGCCAGGCTGGGCCCAGGCGGGGGCGATTTCGAGGACACGGCCCACGTCTGATTCATCGGTTTCGACGCGGACGACGAGCTTGCTCATATCGAGCACGACGGCCAAGACGGTCCCGCCGGTCAGGGTCGTCTTGCCGCCTTGAATGACCTCACCGATTTGGGTTCGGATGTCGCCGACGATGCCTTCGATCGGAGCGACGATGTCGGTCTTTGAAAGTCGTTTTTGGGCATCGGCCAGCGTCGTTTGAGCGCTTTCGAGCGCGGCCTGAGCCTGTTTCAAGGCCTGCTCCTGTCGGGGGATGGCCAGCCTGGCCCGTTCGAGATCGGCCTTGGATTGTTCGAACTGAGCAACCTGGGACTTGTACGTGGTTTCTCTTTGCAGCATTTCCTCGTCGTTGCGTTGTTCGGGGGGGAGAGCGGCGAGTTTCTTCCAGCGGTAGTCGGCCAGGAGGACTTGTTGTTCGAGCTGGGAAACTTGCGTTTCAACAAACCTGAGATCGGCGCCCTTTGCCTGCTCAAGTCGGAGGCGGGCCTCTTCGAGGCGAGCCTCGGCCACGTCGAGGTCGAGCTTCGCGCGGTCAACATTGCGCTGTTCGTCGTCGGGCTGAAGGCGGATGAGCAAGTCGCCGGCGCGGACACGGTCGCCGGCCTGCTTGGCGATTTCGATGACCTCGCCGCTAGCCTCGGACTTGATCTCGACGCGGCGGGCGGGACGGATTTCGCCGGTGACGCTGATCGGCAACGTGAGGTCGCCGCGAGCGATCTTTTCGGTTTTACCCTCCACGCCCTCCAGAGAAAGGCGCAATTTGCTGGTCGCGGCGACATAGCCGGTGACGATGGCTATCAGGGCGAGAATGAGGATGAGGGCGTTCTTCATTGAATAGCTACGCGACACGGGGGCGACTTGGCCGCAAAGATCCCCGGTCTATTCGTATTATTGGACCACAAAGGCCACCAAGACACAAAACAAAGGATGTAGATCGGACTCATCCGTTGACGGAGGCTGGGGTGTATTCGAGGTCGAAGGTTTCGGCCACGGGGCGATAGGTGACCTTGCCGCGTTCGACGTTGATGCCGGCGGCCAGCCCGGGATCGGCCTTGCAAGCCGCCTTGTAGCCGAGATCGGCCAGCTTGATCGCGTAGGGCAGCGTCGCGTTGGTCAGGGCGAAAGTCGAGGTTCGCCCGACGGCGCCGGGCATGTTGGTCACGCCGTAATGAACGACGTTGTCCACGGTGTAGGTCGGGGCGTCGTGGGTCGTCGGGCGAATGGTCTCACAACAGCCGCCCTGATCGACGCCGACGTCCACGATGACCGCGCCGGGGCGCATGGTGCTCAGCCAATCGCGGGGGATGAGGACGGGACAACGGGCGCCGGGGATGAGCACGGCGCCGATGACCAAGTCCGACATCGGCAGGTATTTTTGCATGGTAAGCCGATCGCTATAGATGGTGTGGACGTTGGCGGGCATGACGTCGTCGAGGTAGCGAAGCCGATCGATGTTTACGTCCATGATGGTGACATTCGCGCCGAGACCGGCGGCGACCTTGGCCGCGTTGGTCCCCACGATCCCGCCGCCGACGACGAGGACGTGTGCGGGCTCCACGCCGGGCACGCCCCCGAGCAGGATGCCCCTGCCCATCATCGGCCGTTCGAGGTACTTGGCTCCTTCCTGAATGCTCATCTTGCCGGCGACCTCGCTCATGGGGGTCAGGAGGGGCAGTCGGCCGACGCGATCGGTGATCGTCTCGTAGGCGATGGCGACGGCTCCGGTGCGAAGGACGCCGTCGGTGAGTTCGCGGTCGGCTGCGAAGTGAAAAAACGTGAACATAACCTGCCCGTCGCGCATCAGGGCGCGTTCGGGGGGCAATGGTTCCTTGACCTTGACGATCAATTCGGCCTTGGCGAAGACATCTTTAGCGGTATCGACCAGGGTAGCGCCGACGGCGGCGTATTCATCGTTCGTGATGCCGGAGCCCATGCCGGCGTCTTTCTGGACGAGGACCTTGTGGTGCCTTCGTACGAGCTCGTCGACGCCGACGGGCGTCATACTGACACGATACTCGTGCGTTTTGGTTTCGGTCGGGACGCCGACGATCATGTTTTGCTGTACTCCGGGGCGCCGGCGGCGAATCGTGTGCATCCACCGGCGGCCATTAGTTAGATCATTCGCCAAGGGTAAATATAACGCCCCGTCAGAATCGGGGCAATTCGGCGGCTTGGTGATTGGGCTGTTGTCGAAATCTGTAAGTCGAATGGCCGGCCCGATCACGTAAATGATCGTCCGGGTCATTAGCGCATGGCCACGATCCGAAATCCCTTGTCATCAACAATAATCTGAATCGCGCCTCGGTCGGCGGTGTTGTAGAGCGAGGCCGACTCGACCAGGTTGGTGACGCCGCCGCCATGTTCGGACGCGGATTCGTGGCTCGATTGGATGAGCGTCGTGGCGTTGACGGCGCGAATGAACCCTTGCGTTGTGGGGACGGCGCTGCCGTGATGAGGAAGAATGAGAAGGTCGGCGCCGAGATTTCCGAGTCCGAGCAGGGCGGCTTGGGCGCGATCTTCGATGTCCCCGGTGAACAGGATGCTATGGCCCGCCCACGTCATGCGTAAGACAGTTGAGGTGTCATTTGCTTGCGTGGCGGGGTCGAGTTCGCCGACTGGCCAGAGCAATTCGAAGGTCGCACCGCCCAGGGTCCATTGTGCGGGTTCGAGCGGAAGCAGGGTGACACCGGCCTGTCTCTCTTGGAGGACGTCGAGGAGGTGACGGCTTGCCGAGCCTGACGGGCTGAGACGCTCGAAGAACGAGTTCAGGAACACAGGTCCGGTCGAAACGTGGTCCATGACGGTCGGCAGTCCGTTGAAGTGATCGAGGTTGGGATGGCTGACGTAGACGCGGTCGACGTGGTTGATGCCGCGTGAGCGGAGATATGGCAAGATCGTTCGGCGGCCCGCGTCGTCGGTGCTCATGCTGCCGGCGTCGTAGAGAATCGTTTGTCCGGCCGGTAGTTCGATCACCGTGGCCGATCCGGCGCCGACCGCGAGAACGGTGACCTGAAGGCGTCCGTGCGCACAATCGGCCAATGCCGCGAGCGAAGGACCAAGAAGGGTGATCGCAAGCCATACGCTCGCCGCAATCGGCCAGAGCAGTCTTGGCCTTTGACGAGCCGACGTGGCTTCACCGTGTGGCACATCGATTGGTTGAGTACCGCGCGACTCAGCCATTGAATTCGGTCGCTGATAAGCGAGAAGTATGGCGCATCGTTGCCGATACCACACGATGAGTCCGAGCAATCCCCCGTAATAGATGAGCGTCCACCAAAGGGGCGGGGCGCGGACATTCACCGAGGCGCCCGGCAGACCGGCCAACAAGTTAACGAGCCAGAGCAACGCGGCATCGACTTGGGTGATGGCCGGCGTGAGCCATGCGGCTGCGGAAGGCAACACCGAGGCGAGGAGCACCTTGGCAAAGCCGATCATCATGGCCAAGTATACGAGGGGGAAGGCGAGAAATGAGCCGATGGCGCCGAAGGGCTGAACACGGTTGAAAACCGTGGCGATGGTCGGGATGCCGACGAGCCATGCGGCCAGGGAAGCTGCCAGAAAGGATTGGATCAACCACTGGACGGCTCGGGCCGCAGGCGAGATGGGTAGCAAGGGTTGCCCGCTCTCGATTGCGCTGGGTATGGTTCCCGGGGAGGGGATTGATCGGTCGGGAACGAGCCCCGGGGTTTGGAGGAATCGGAGCCTGCCGATGAGGGTGCTGGCCAGCATCATCAGCGGGCCCGTCAAATAAGAGATGCCGAGCACGGCGGCAAATGAAAGTTGAAACCCGACGTCGAATACCTGGTTCGGATCAATCAGGACCAGGAGGATGACCGCGGCAGAGATCCAATTCAGGCCAGCGACGTTACGCCCTAATAAGACGGATCCGCAAAAGAGAAGCGATACGACCGTGGCACGAAGGATCGGCGGGCGAGGGTCGGCCACGAGGGCATAAGCAACAATGGCGGCCATCACGATCCAGACACAGGTCCGTTTACGGATACGGATGAGGCGAGCGAGTCCCCATACGAACGAACCGAGCATGGCGACGTTGGTGCCGCTCGCGGCCAGGAAGTGCATGCAGCCGGAGGCGATGAAGATTTCGTCCAGACGACGATCGAGGGTGGAGCGGTGACCGAGGACCATGGCCTGCAACAGACTGGCCTCGTCGTCCGAATCGGGGCCCAGGTCGTCGATCAGCAAGGCACGGACGTGGCTGCGAAATCGCTCTATGAGATTCGGCCGTCGGGGAGTTATCCCGGGGTCGAGGCGTGCCACTGCTTCGCGATGATGACAGGAGAGAGTGGCCAGTATGCCCTGGCGCCGCTGGAACCGAGCCCAGTCGAAGGCACTGGGGTTGGCCGGCGGCCTCAGTGAGCGGAGCCACCCGAAGACTCGAACGGGTTCTCCGAGGCGGATGTCGAGGATGGGTTCCTGAATGGTGACGCGGAGGCGGCCGGAAACGGGGATGGGTCCCTGGGCTCCGTCAATTGAAATGCAGTCGAGCACGAGAATTGTACGATCACGGCGGAAGCTCCAAGGGGCGAAGTACTCGTTCTCGTTGCCGAGTTGCATCGGCTCTGAGACGACGATCCCGTTAACGTAGACCAATTGGCCGGCGTCGTTCGCGTAGCGATCCAGTGAACGCGACGAAGTTCTAACCGACCCGCGATGGAGCAGGCCGCCGGCGGCGAAGGAGGCCGCGACGAGAAGTACGATGCCGGCGGATCGGCGTGCGTGAGCGTTTACCGCGAGTGCGCTCGCGGCCACGAGAGCGACCGCGTATACGAGCCAGGACACGTCAACATGCTCATCAGTCACGATGCCGCCCAGCAACCCCGATGCGATCGGGAACAGCGGAGCGCGGCGCAGTACAATAGTGCCGACGTGTGCGAGTTGCTCGCGGAACTTGGGAATCATGCGCGGGCCCTTGTGTACCGCGCGGAGCCGCGCCCGGCCAGAGCGGCAGGTTGGACCTCGCGGATGGACCCCAAGAACCAGCTTTCTACCTCCTGAAAACGCGGTGCCTCACAGTCGTGGATCGGGTCGAATGCAGCGGATGAGCACCCGTACCCGATTGCCGTGAGCACCGGTGGGCTGGATAATCTTGGTATGTCGATGGGGTTCAAAGTCTGGATCGGCCTCGCTCTCGCGATTGGCTTGGTGTGGCTGATTCGATTCGTGGTCATCAGCTTCGTCGGCAACCGCCGGCCGATGCTTTCATCACGCTCATATGCCGGGCCCGTGCCCGCGGCGCCGCGAGTTTCCGTGCTCGTAGCCGCGAAGGACGAAGAGGAGAATATCGAGACGTGCGTGCGGACGTTGCTGGATCAGGATTACCCGAATTATGAAGTGATCGCGATCGACGATCGAAGCAGCGATCGAACGCCGCGCATTCTCTCTGCTCTGAAGGCCGAGTTCTCAAGCCGCTTGATCGTGGTTACGGTGAGTCACCTACGCGAGGGATGGTTCGGCAAGAACAACGCCATGCGAGAGGGAGTGGCAGCGGCCACGGGAGACTGGTTGTTGTTTATCGACGCCGATTGCCGACAGACCTCGCGGCGCACGGTGTCGATGGCGATGCACGAAGCGCGGGCCCGTGAAACCGATTTCCTGAGCGTCATTCCCGTTTTGGAAACCCATGAGATATGGGAGCGTGTCATTCAGCCGGTGTGCGCCCTTATCCTGATCGTGTGGTTCCTGCCCTCGCGGGTTAACAATCCGCACAAAAAAGCCGCGTACGCGAACGGACAGTTCATGCTGCTCAGCCGGCGCTGTTATGACGGCATCGGCGGTCATGAACGCGTTCGGACGCAGTTGAATGAGGACATCCGGATGGCCCAAAACGCTAAGGCCGAGGGCTGGCGGCTGCGGGTGGTGGAAAACCGGGACCTGTATCGAACCCGGATGTATCGCACGCCGCGCGAGGCATGGCGCGGCTGGTCACGGATTTACGCGGGATCATTGGGAACGGTTCCGCGAGTCATCGCCGCCATCACCGTGCTTTTCATGTTCAGCGTGTTACCATGGGCGAGCCTACTGAGTTCGCTCAGCGGTGTCATGCTGAGCCCTGACCCAACCGCAGACGCATTTCGACGCGTGGCGTGGTGTTGGAGCGCCGCCGTCGCGCTCCAACAGATGACGCTTTGGCGGCTGTACGGAATGCTCCAAATGCCCCGAAGCTGGTCATTTGCTTATGTCGGGGGGGCGCTTGCCGCCCTGGGAATCCTGTTCAGCGCGCTATTGAAAACCATGGGGCTGTCTTCGACGACTTGGCGCGGGACGACGTATCACGGTAACCGTGTGGCGAGCGCATCGAAAACGCCCATGATTTCAGACGCTCCCGCTCCAGTGCCGACTTCTTCACCGGCGGATTGACATGCCTCAGGAATCCTCCGCTGGCGGTTCACCATCTACTTCAGCGAGCGACCATCAATCGCTCGAACCTTACCCCCGTGCCTTCGTAGTCAGCCTCGGGCTATGGTTTCAGGCCGTCGGGTCGGTGATGTTCTTCGGGGCCTGCTGCATCTGGTCGATGAGCGGCACATGGGTGGCCCCGATCGACGATGTACCGGCGCGCTGGTTGGACTATTTATCCACGGAGCACCGTGCGCGGGCGCTGACGGCTCTTAATATCGTCGTCACCGTTGTGGGCGGACTGGCCATGATCGGGGCGGGCATCGGCATGTACGGGGAGAGGCGGCGAAGCGGCATACTCGGGGTCGTCGTTTCAGGGATTCTGGCGGTTATCTTCCTGGTCACGGCGACGATCCTGGTTTTCGTCGACGGGGAATGGGGAGCGGGTCTGCTGGCCGGGGCATTGGGGGCGATCCTGGGACTCCTGACCCTCCCGGCCATGCACGCCGCGAGCGTGTTAAGCCGATTTCCCCCGCCGCCCGACCTGAACGATGTAACCCCGGAGTTCATGGAGCGATATCGCCGGGAGCGTGACGAGCGCCGAAAGAAGTACGACCTATAGCCATTTCTCGGCCGCAAGAGTCACGAAAGGACCGGCAGGTCAACATGCGCGATCCAACCTCTTGGCGAATTCCGGAGCAGATTGTATCTATTCGACGGACCTTTACCGGAACGTATCTGGAGACTTTCATGTTCCCGGTGGCTGCGGCGATCAACGATCTGGATTGGAGCATCGACCGGATGTATGTCGTCCGCATCGTGGCCGCGGTGGTGCTGGGGGCCGCGATCGGGCTTGAGCGAGAGCTCCGCGACAAACCGGCCGGCTTTCGGACCATCATTCTGATCTGCCTGGGGGCGTGCCTTTTCTCCATCGTTTCGCAGGCGATCGGCGGACCCGACGCGGACACCACGAGGATCGCGGCTCAGATCGTGGCCGGCATCGGCTTTCTAGGGGCGGGGGCGATCATTCGCGACCGGCAGAGCATCATTGGGCTGACGACGGCGGCCACAATCTGGGCGACGGCGGCGGTGGGGATGGCCGCGGGGTTCGGTCGAATCGCCCTGGCTGGCTTCGGCACAATGGCGATCCTGCTGGCCCTGTTATTTCTGAGCCTGATTGAGGATTGGATTGGCGATCGGCGGGACATTCAGGACTACGTCATCGTGGCCGAAAACGGGGACGAGGCGCTGGAGCGGGTGAGCGGCCTGTTTGAGAAGGGCCGCCTTCGGATCCTCAAGCGGCGTTTCCACGAGGACGGCGCATCGCTCGTTGTGGAGATCATGGCCATTGGGTCCAAAACGAGTCACGACCGGGTGCGCATGGGGATGGCCCGATCGAACGAATACACCCTCCGAAAACCATAAGGTTCAACGACCTGAGCCGCGTGGTTTCAGCCCGCGCGATGATCCAACGGATTTGTAATCTCCTGACTCGGTCGACGTTAGAATTTCACCCGAAACACCGGTTTAAGAATCAGCGCCGCGGCCATTGAGATGACGAAAAAAGTCACGACCCAGACGTTTGAGCCGTAGATCCACGAATCGACGGGGGGATAGGCGATGGTGATGGACTCGATCGTTGAGTCGCTTGGAATCGGCGATTCAACGGGGTGCAGCAATTGATCGGTCCAGCGCCTGGCCGGGCGAAGTGCGCTGACCCGCTCGACGCCCTCGCCGACAACGAGTTCCTTTTCGACGATCGTCGGGCCGGCACGGAAACGCAACGTGTGGCGTCCTACTTCTTTTCCGGATAGACGCCAGACGATTCGACCACCACCGGGCACCGGGCCGGCCTCGAGCGTGACTGCGGCCGAAGGTTCCAACTCGATCGGCGGTGAAGTGGGAGACGAATTGCGCTGGTTGATTGTCACCAATGTTGATTCGCCGAGCCGCGCGGGTCGCCACTGGTATCGAACACCCATCTGAGCCAGGATCAGGAGCATGGGAACGAGCATGATGAGAACGGGCGTCAGAACGTAGCGCTGCAAGCGCAGGATGGCCCACAAGAGACGAAGCTGAGAGCGGAATACGACACGTAGCTCATCTTTGTAGAGCTTGAGGACGAGGAGGTTTGCTTTGATGTCGTCCTTGGCGCGGCCGATGGCCACTTGATTGGAGGTGTAGCGAAAGGCGATCAGCATGACGATGCCGACGACGATGGAAATAATGGTCAGGCCAAGCCAGATGGGTAATGGATTCAGCAATCCGTAGACGGCGTCGCCGGTCAGCGTGCAGATCGGATTAATGACCCTGAGCACCGGCGAAAGCACGGGTTGGAGGAGGTAATCGAACGCACCGCCCAGGGCTACGAAGAACGCTTTGACCCCGTCCCAAGCTCCGAGGACAAACTCCGCCGCGCCGATGAGCAGATCGTTGAAGGTCATGACATCGGGTGGAGCGGCGTTATTCAATGTAGCCGAGGCCGCGAAGGCGTTCGGTGACCTCTTCGTCGGACGCGGCCGATTCGAGCTGGGAAAGTTCCTTTTCGATGACGTGTACGATGAAGTCGTCAGGCGAGGGATAACCGGCCAGGGCGGCTACTTTCTTGACGCGGTCAAAGAGGGGATCGTCAATTTTGATCTTGGCCAACAGAAGCTCCTAAATGCAGAATGGCAAATGTTCTAATGTCTAATGTCAATAGGCGTCAACCATACTATTCATTCGACATTGGACATTCGCCATTAGACATTACTCAAAGAGGCTCTTTCCCGCCATCGAAGCCGGCACGTCGACGCGGAATGCCTTCAGGATCGTCGGGGCCAGATCGATCAACGACGGGCTTTGTCGGGTGATGGCCCGGTTGCTGAAGATCACCCCCGGCACTTCTTCGGCGGCGATGCAGTGATCGGCGCTCCAGGCCGAATCATTGTTGCTCAGGATCGTGCCTGCCACGTCGCCAAGCGTCGTGCCCCATGAGACACGATACCCGCGATGATAGCCGATGATCAAATCGGGGGCGGCGCCCACATGAGCACCGGTATAAACTTGGTCACTACGATAGACCTTGGCGACGACGGGCTCGCCGGTCTCGGGGTCGCGCATGGCCAGCAGCTTGGCACTAATCTGGTCGAGAAGGGTGTCGCGATCGGCCGGCTCGACGATGCCGTCTCGTTCGCGCCCTTGGAGATTCAGGTATAGGCCGTTGAGACCGAGAGCGTAGGCGCGGGTCTTGGTCCAATCGACGATCGGGTGCCTGAATAGCGAGCGGCAGTTGGGCGGCTGGAGGTAGCCGTTGTCGCGGAGCCAGGTATTCAAGTCGAACTCGCGGCGGAACTCGGTGAAACCGTGGTCGGACATGACCAGAATAAGGGCGTTATCGCCGTAGCGTTTCACAATATCGCCGACAATGCCATCGACTCTCTTGTACAAATCCACGATGACCTGGTGATACGTGCGAGCATCTTCAGGCGTGCGCGTTGGATGTTTGGCGTTGGAGTCCCACCAGAACATGTGAGCTTGCAGGTCGGTGCTGGAGAAGTAGAAGAAGAGCAGCCCGTCGTTGTAATGCTTCATCGCGTAGTCGAGCAGATCGAGCCGCTCCTCGAGCACGTAGTCGGCCTGAGCGCGATATTCAGCGTCGGAGAAGATTCTGTTCGAAAGGGCCTTGTGATCTTCCTGGAATCCGGCGGTGTAGAACAGGCCCAGTTCATCGGCGATCTCTGTAATGAAGCCGGGCGGCTCGGTAATCTTCTGGTCGCCTGGGTCGGACGGGTCGATATTAATCGGCGTCACATAGAGGCTCAGGTCAGGGTGAACGTCCTGCAAGTAGAAGCGGCAGATGCCACTGACCTGGGCATTGGGCAGAAACGACGGCATTTCCAATTCAAAGTTGAGGCGAACCCAGTCGCTCCACTCGCCCTGGTTCAGCACGATCGTCTGATCCTGAATGTCGATTCGCGCGGAGTCGTTCGTCGGATGGCGATAGATGTGGAATTCGATCTCCGCGTCGGCCGGCTTTTTCTGAGCGGTGTTCGTCGGCCCGACCAACTTCGACTTGGCGTGATGCTCACGGAACACCAGCGGCTTTTTCATCCCGCCGCCCTCTTCCTTGGCGATGATCGTCTTCTCCGAAAAATACTGGTACGTGCCATAACCGCCGCGAAGGTCCGGCACCCCCATGCCGCTCAGACAGCACATATGCCCATGATGCGACTCGCTGGGCGGATAATTTGCGGGAATGTCGTAGATCCGGATCGGGACGCCGGCCGCGTCGAGGTAATCCCAGAACGGCGTCCCGTCCCGCCGCAGCAGGGTTTGCGTCGGCTGATGATTGAATGGCCAGAAGGTCAGCGGGAGCTTGTGGCCGCCGACGTCCCAGGCATCTTCGCCTTCGATGGTTTCCGCCGCGGAGTAATACAGTTCGCACTGATTCTTGGGGTTGCGATGGATGAAATCGAAGATGCCGTGAACGCCGGGGTCGGCGCCGGTGATGAAGCTGGCCCAGGCCACCGGACTCTGCGGCGGAATGCTCGTGCCCAGGGGTTTGAACCCACCCGCGTCGCGCATTTTCTTCAGGTTCGGCAATTCGCCCGCGTCCATCATCCGCTCGCACAGCCGTGGATCCATGCCATCAAAGCCGATGACAATCACGCGCGGGTGGTTTCCGTCGCAGAGGGCGCAGGAGGTGACAATGGTGACACCAACAAGAGCGGCGAAGATCAAAAGCTTCGTGCGAACGGAACTTCTCCTAATCGTTGACCAACTGGATTCACATAAGAGGCAAAATGCACACAGGCGTCTTGCTTTTTTCTTCGCCCGGAGGGCGCACGATGGTTGCCAGGGACTTCAGTCCCTGGTTCCGACTTCTCATTTATTCCTCCCGCCCGGAGGGCGGACGAACCTACGGTCCGTCGAAGAAGTTTTGCAGGTCGGCGAAGTCGCGCATGTCGACCTGGCCATCGTCGTTGTTGTCGAAACAGAAGCACGTACCCTCCAGGGCCGTGCCGTCCAAACACTCGGTCAGGTGTCGATGCTCGGCCAGCGTCACCAAGCCGTCGCGGTTGCATTCGCTGAGTGGGAGCATACCGCCCGAGCAGTCGACATGAACCGCCAGCGGAATAAAGTCGGGAGCAATCGAGGAGAAGAACCCCCAGTACCCAGACGCTAAGCCGGTAAAAAACGAAAAGTCGATGTCGTCGATGAAGCCAACGCTGAACATGCCACATGCTTGACCGTCGTTAGAACCCAGTTCAGACGCTTTGAGTATAACCGTCCCAGCATAGCGCGGAACGCCGGGATCGGGAATCCCGCGCACGGCGAAGGGCAACGCTCCCCAGCGTAATGCGGGAGAACGAGATATGCTCGTAATAACCAATGGCTGTAGCGAGTAAAACACAAAGTCCTGGCGATCCAATTCCACGAAGAGCCCCACCTCGCGAGAGCCTTCGGCAGGGTAGTCTGTGTGTCGAAAGCACCAGTCTAGGGAACTGCACAATTGGTCTCCCGGACAGCCGGACGGGGGACAGGGGGGTGGAGCACAACCAATATCCGTGCACCGTGCATTAGGGATGCAATCGGCTTCGGACGCGCAAAGATTGAACAATGGGATTGGCCCCTCGTAGTAGATGGGCCGTAAAGTTCCGGTTGTGCCGCTGACAAGTCCCACGGAATCGAGCGTGAGTTGAATGGCGCTCAAGAATTCAAAATCACTTTTCCACCCAAAAACAAAGGCGTCCCATTCGATGAAATCTCCAGGGAGGATTGACACGGCGCTGGAAGGCTCCGTCAACGTGTCATTGATCCGCGCAGCCTTGAGTAAGACTGTAGAAGCCGCCACACTCTCGTTGCTGAGCGCGATGCAGAAGAGGAAGTATGGCTTGCTGATGGTTTTCATTCCGAGGTCGCTATTGGAATTCTTTTCGCACTTCGCTCTTCGGCCTCACCGCTCCCTCACGGTCGCGGTACTGATTCATTCGCTATTCGACATTCGCTATTCTCCTATGCGTCGCCCACGGCCAGAGGCTTCCCGTCCATGTAAGTCGCAGTGGGCACGCCGAACATCTCCAGGGCCGTCGGGCCGATGTCCATCAATCGCGGATTCTCGGCCGTGATCTTCCGATTGCAAAACAGCACCCCGGGCACGAGCTTGGGATCGATGCAATGGTCCCCGCTCCACGCTTTGGTATTGTCATGAAAAAGAGCATCCGTCGACTGCCCGATGGCCGCCTCCCACGACACACGGTATCCCCGATTGTACCCAATGATGATATCCGGCGCGTCCGCCTTGTACGGCCCGTCATAGATTCGATGAGCGTTGAACGCCCGATGAATCGCCTCATCATTGCATTCTTCGTCGCGCAAGCCAGTCAGCTTCGTACAGATTTCGTCGCGCAGGGCGTTGGCCTCCTTCGGGTCGACAATCCCCTTCGCCTCTCGCCCCTTGATATTGAGCCACAACCCGGCCAGCCCCAGGCAATACGCCTTCGTCTGCGACCAATCCACCCCGGTCAGGTATTTTTTGCCCCGACCATCGGGCTTTAGTTTCAAGTATCCGTTCTGTTCCAACCAGACGTTCAAATCGATGCCACGCCGGAACGGATTGAACCCGTGATCGGAAATCACCATGAGCACAGTGTCCCGGTCCTGACATTCCTCCATCGTTCGCCCGACCAGCTCGTCCATGCGGCAATACAACTGTTCGATCGCATCCCGACGCTGCCGGTTCGGCTCCGTTTGCCCCTCGTGCGCCGGGTGCTTCGGATCGATGTACCGCCAGAACATGTGCTGAATCCGATCCGTGCCATCGAACACGCATACGCACAGCCCCCGCCGAACTTTGCTCAGCGCGTCAAAAAACATCCGTTCGCGCTCCGAGTCCGCCTCGATGCACTGATGAAGGAACCCGTCATCGTCGAGTATCTTCGCGTTCAGCCCCCACGTATCCTCGGCCAGCCCGAGCGTGGCATATCGCCCTTGCGACTTGGACAGATAAGTAGCGAACACGCCGGGATACGAAATAGGCATGGCCGGCTTGTCCGGGTCGATCTGCACCGGCGTCACATACAGCTCAAACTCCGGCTCCGTGCCCAGTAAGAGAAACTCGCAAATGCCCCGGACTTTGATGCCCAGCCCGGCCTTGAACTCTACTTCGACCCACGGCGTATATTCATGCTTCGTCAGCGGAATCTGGTGCCCATTGATCCGCAACGTGGCCCCCTCCGGCCCGTCGATGACCACTTTAAACGGGCATCGCATCGTGCCAGCCCCTTCGCGTATGGAATTCTCCGGCCCGATCAACTCGGATCGGATCACGTTGCCGTCTCGTCGAACGCGAATCTGCTCCCCGCCGATGTGTTCGCCCTCTCCCTCCGGCCGAGTTGTGTAAAACGAGAACGTCCCTTGAGTGCCGCGTAGGTCCGGCACGCACATGGCCGAAAGCAGCACGCCGCGCAACCGCTCCGGGGGGAAGGTGATCGGAACACGAATGATGTTGCAGAAGATGCCGTGATCGCCGAGCAGGTTCCAGAACGGCTTGCCCTTGCGCATCAGGCGAATGTCCGCCTTGCCGATTGGAATGCGATACTTGCCGAGCTTCCAGACCCGCGACGCCCCCCGAATGTTCACCGACGACAACAGCGGCAGATACGTCCGCTTGTCGCGGGTCAGAAAATCAAACACGTTATGCTTGCCGGGGTTGCACGCCGTCAGAAAGCTCGACCAAGCCACCGGCGACAACGGCGGCGCCGTCGTGCCGAGCTTCATGTACGAACCCTGCTCGCGGAGCCGGGACAGGTTGGGCATCTTCCCCTCGGCCATGTACTTCTCGGCCAGTGACGGCTCCATCCCATCGAGGCCCAGGATGACGAACCGCTTGACCCGAGCTCGAGCCAACGCCCGCCGGCCGCGGATCGCACGGATCGACCAGCGGATTGGCCAGAGGAAAACCGCGGCCAGCCCCGCGAAAAACGCGGCGAAAAACGCGAAAATGGTCGTGCCGACGGCGAAGCCCGCCCCCGGCCCGATATACGCCAGAGCCGGTTCGGCTAAGCTCAACCATAGCCCGCCGGTGAGCATCGCCCACCACCAAGTTCGTCGTTTGCCACGCATCAACTCATCCTTGCGCCGCCTCGATTGGCCCTGGAACCCACAGCGCATTCTACACGCCGCCGGTGGGGCGGTCATGGTACAAACCCGCAATCCATGGCTCGCCGATCGGGTCGCAAACGTGGTAGACTCCGGTCATGGGCGAGCGGATCGGGCTTTACGGCGGCAGCTTCAATCCCATCCACCATGGGCACTTGATCGTCGCCCGAGCCATCGCCGAACAGGCGAAACTGGCCAGGCTTATCTGGCTCTGCTCCGCACAGCCGCCGCATAAGGTTCACACCGAGTTAGTCGAAGCCCGGCATCGTGGGGAAATGGTTCGGCTCGCCATTAATGGCGAGCCGGGGTTCGATTCCGACGACTTCGACCTGAGCCGCGAGGGTCCGACCTACACGATCGACACCGTACGGCATCTTCAAAGCCGCTTTGGCGGTGACGCCGAATTGTTCTGGATCATTGGCGAGGATTCATTGGTCGATCTGAATACGTGGCGTGACGTACCAGCCATCATGGATGTTTGCAAAATCGTGACCGTGGCCCGCCCCGGCGCGCGGGTGGTTGACTGGTCGCGGTTCGAAACAGTGTTGGGTGGCGAACGAGTCAAAACCCTACGGAGTGGCATCATGGCCACCCCGGTCATCGACATCTCCGGCACGGAAATCCGGCGGCGGGTCCACGAGGGGCGATCGATTCGATATCTCGTGCCCGAATCGGTTGCCGGATACATCGCGCGGAACGGGTTGTATCGACAGGCGCCGAGCACGAGGCCGCCCGAGCAAAGGCATTGAACCGCGCTGTAACAGATCCGTAGACCGTAGGTCACTTTCCGTTGATGTACTTCGCCGGATTCGCCTTTACTTTTTTCGCGCAGTCTTCGCAGCAGACCAGGATCACCCGCCCATCGACTTTCACCTGCTTCTCGTTTTCCTTGATCTCCCAACGGCACACGGGGCACTTCGCGGTTTGCGGCATGGTCATACTCCTTGAAAGACATTCCTGCGTTCGACGGTTCTCATCCGTCGGGCTTTGCAAGAAGTGTAGGCAGGGTCAAGAACTCAGACTTGCAGAATCTTGCTCATTTCTCGCACGGAAAGCGGTGGATTGAGCGCCGAAAGTCAGAGGGTGATATTTGGAACTCCCGCCGAAACGCATTGGTGAAATGACTGTGGCTTGAGTAGCCGACGTCGAGTGCCAATTGGGTCAAATCGTCGCAGCCCGCGCCGAGCAATTCCACCGCCGCCCGGAGACGGAGCCGGTTGACATATCGGTGGATCGGCAGGCCGATCTCGCGCCGGAATATACGGGCCAGATGATAGGGCGAGGAATGGACCCAGCGGGCGACGTCATCCAACGAGACCCGCTCGCGAAAGCGCCGCGCGAGCAGCGTTTGGGCCGCGTGCGCTTGGTCACGGTGCGCGGCGATTGTGTCCTCGCGGCGCCATCGCGGACGGCTTACCCACCCTTGGCAGTCGGCATTGACGATCGCCGCCAGCAACTCAATGGCCAACGCCTCAACCGCGAGCGGATCGATCGACACTGCGCCATCAACTTCCCCAGGCGCGCCACGCAGGATGGTCCGGAGCCGCTGCTGTCTCATGAACGTGGCCGAGTCACTGACGAAATGGGTCGACCGAAACGGTCGCTCGGGCCGCTCCACGACCGACGGATCGCGCGAGCCCCACGCCTCGACCAGAATTTCCGGGGTAAAGGTGAATACCGTGCAGTCATCACCCCCCGATATGGGATGGCTCACCCGATACGGTTCATGTCGATTGAAGAACAACGCGTGGTTGGCGTCGCCCAAAATATCACGTCCGCGAATGTGTTTGACGAATGCCCCCGCGCGCGTGAACACGATGTTATTCGTGACCGTCATCTCCTCCTGGCCATGATCGCAACCGTTCGGCCGACATTGCACGTCGCGGATCGAGACGGTCGCGCCCGCAAACAGATGAAGCGTTTTGAACTGCTCGGCCATGCTGGAATGTTCGCACGACCAGCGTGCCTCAGTCAAGCAAGCGACCCGATAACCGCCCGCCAAGCCAGGCAAACGGTACGTTCTAGCTAGCCCTTAAGCGGTTTGAACCGATCGCCGATGCGCCGCTGAGGGCGCACCGATTCATAGCCGCTTATGGGACGAGTGGGGTCACATGCCCAAACAGCCACATGATCTCGACAGTGAGTTGGTGGAACTGCCACTTGGCGGTGCGTCGTTGCCGATGGATGCCGCTGACGGCGAATGCGTCGATGTGGCCTCACTCCGTGCGGGCATGCGCCTCGCCCAGGACGTCTACGACGATCTCGGCGTGCTGCTGCTGGCTGCGGGGATGCGGATCACTCCCCGTTTCCTCCAACTGCTCAGCCAGCGAAGCATTCACACCGTGCGGCTCCGCTCGACGCCGGAGTTCGGCCCGCGCGGGCTCGGCCACGGTGGCATCGTATCCACCTTTGGTGACGGCACCGAGGTCGGGCGCCGCATCGACGACGTGCTCAGTCAGGAAGTCCGCAACGCCCCGCGCTTCCAGCCCGTCAAACCGTGGCGCCGCCCCCGAGTTTCTGTCGAGACGCTGAAGGCCGAAGCAGCCAAGGGTGTCGAGCGTCACGCCGCCATCGGGGGGCAGGTGGCTGAGTTCGGCGAGACGCTCCAACTCGGCGGCAAAGTCGCGGCCGCCAACGTCCGTGCCACTCTTCGCAATTTCCTCAATATGGTCACCCTCGATTTTGACATTCTGCCCCTGATTGTCAGCATGCAGCGAACCGAAGATGAATACATCTTCGATCACGCCGTCAACGTCGCGCTCTTGTCCATGACCATCGGGGCCCAGCTCGGCCTGAACCAGGACCAGCTCACCGAGGTCGGGTTGGGCGGCATGCTCCACGATCTGGGCATGCTTCGCGTGCCGGGCTGCATCCGGCTCGCCCCCCGAAAGCTCGACCCGCTCGAACTGGCCGAGATTCGCCGCCATCCGTTTCATACGCTTGAACTCTTGGAGAACGTCCGTGGCCTGCCGCCGATGGTCCGTCTGATTACCTATCAGGTCCATGAGCGCTGCGACGGCAGCGGATACCCGCAGGGCCGAACCGCGGCAATGATCCACCCCTTCGCCGCGATCGTGGGGGTCGCGGATACTTACGCGGCCATCACCCGCCCTCGACCCCATCGCCCTGCTCTCTCCGGATATGAAGCCGCCCGGCTCATCCTCATCGACGCGGGGCTGAACAAGTTCGATCGGGTGATCGTTCGGGCGTTTCTCGACGCCGTGGCACTCTGCCCGATCGGCAGCGTGGTTGAACTCAGCGACGGGCGGCGGGGAATGGTGCTACGGGCCAACCCCAACCTGCACACCCGTCCGGTCATCGAGGAACTGGATGACGACAATCACCCCAACGCCAACATCATCGATTTGTCCAAGGAAGATGAGCTCAAGATCGTGCGGGCCCTTCCGGACCAAATCAGTCCCCATGCCGTCTTTCGCGATGGGATGTAGCGCCCTGCGCGTCTCGGCGACGACATTTATGGGCATCTTTGGCGCCAGCCCTTCCCATAACCCATCGCGACGGATTCTACGCTAATCGCGACCCGCTCCCTCGCCGATGACCCTTCCGTTCGCCATCAGAAAGGGGTCTTCCTATGTCCACACTGACCATGTCGCCGCGTCCGAGTACCGCGACACCGCCGGACGATCGGCGTGATCATAGAGCCGCCTCGCATCTCGAACTCAACGGCATCGTGGACGAGCAGTTCCAGATCGCCGCGGAGCACATGAAGCTCGAGGACGAAATCCAGCTTCTCCTGCGGACACCGTATCGTGAAATGATCGTGCAAGTGCCGGTGCGCATGGACGATGGGCACCTGGAAATGTTCCACGGCTATCGCGTGCAGCACAACGGCGTTCGCGGCCCCTACAAGGGGGGTATCCGCTTCCATCCGGAGGTCGATCTCTCCGAGGTTCGATCGCTGGGGGCGTTGATGACCTGGAAAACGGCCATCGTCGATGTCCCCTTCGGCGGGGCCAAGGGCGGGGTCACTTGCAACCCATCGAAAATGAGCCGCAAGGAACTGCAAGCCCTCACCCGCGGTTTCACCCAGAAAATTGACATGTCGCTTGGGGTATATCGAGACATCCCCGCGCCGGACATGGGCACCAACGCCCAGGTCATGGCCTGGATGATGGACGAATACGGCAAGAAGCACGGATATACCCCGGCCATCGTCACCGGCAAGCCGATCAACCTCGGCGGTTCGCTGGGACGCGAGGAGGCCACCGGCCGCGGAGTGATGATCATTACCCGTGAAGTCTGCAAATCCTGCGGAATCGACCTCAAGAAGGCCCGTGTGGCCATCCAGGGTTTTGGCAACGTCGGCTCGTGGAGCGCCCGGCTGATCGCCCAGCTCGGAACCAAGATCGTGGCGGTCTCCGACGTACACGGCGGCATCTTCCAACCGGAAGGCTTGGACGTGGAGAAAGTGGCCGAGCATTTCCGGACGACCGGCTCGGTCGTCGGGTTTTCCGGCGCGCGGGCCATTACCAACGAAGAGCTCATCGCGCTGGATGTCGACATTTTGATTCCGGCCGCGCTGGGTGGAGTGATTACGCGGCAGAACGCGGGTGATGTGCTGGCTAAGCTCGTCGTCGAAGCCGCGAATTCGCCGATCACGCCCAAGGCCGATGAGGCTTTAAGGGCGCGGAACATCCTGGTCGTTCCGGACATCCTGGCCAATGCGGGCGGCGTCACCGTCTCATACTTTGAATGGGTCCAGAACCTCCAGCAGTTCCATTGGAGCCACGAGAAAGTGAACGAGGAGCTGGAGCGAAAGATGGTCACCGCGTGGAACGCGGTTCACGCCCGAAGCGTGAAAGAGAAGACCCCGCTGCGAATCGCGGCTTACGTCGAAGCACTGCACAAAGTGGCCGAGGCCACGCGGCAACGGTTCTAAACTAGAAAATTGGACGAAATAATTTGAACAGGAGGAAACAGAGTGAACGGAGGTAAGAGAAGATGAAATCTTCTTATCTGTTCTCTCCGTTATCTCCTGTTCATTCTTATCGGGTCGCTCAGAGGAAATGAGAGTTCAGGAGGCACCTAATCCATTAATGCTTGCGACCCGGGCTTTTGGCTTTCCTGTGTTTCGGTGTTTTGCTCTTCAAGTTTCTTGCGCCATTCATCCGCCTTCAGGTCGTACCCTTTCCCCGGCTCAGCAGCGCCCCAGGATTCGTAGAGTTGAAGAAGATACGAAGTGACCAAAATTCTGGTTCGGGGAGATGCATTGGAATCCGCGCGCAATCCCTCGTTGCTTCGGAGCAAGAGTGATTCAGCCTCGGAGAACCGTCCCAGCCTAGCGAGAGTATGCCCGAGCAGCATGGCGGCCTTGTGCCGTTTCCAGTGGTCGGGGGGCAGCGTTCGGTCCCAAAACTCAACCAACTCGCGGCACAAGATTTCGGCCTCCTGCAACGCTCCTCGACGGATCAGCGTGTCCGCCAAATGGGAAAGGCCTTCGCCGACGAAGGGGTGGGCATTACCGAGCACGCGGCGCTGCAACTCCAGCGTCTTGCGCATGAGGGCTTCGGCCTCATCCAGTTTGCCTTGGCTGGCTAACGTTCCCGCAAGGTTGTGCATCGCGATCAGCACACCAGGATGTTCATCTCCCAAAACTCGTTGTTGAATCGCCAGACTCTGACGGATGAGTTCTTCGGATTCGCTGAAGTTCCCTTGGGCACTAAGACAGTTCGCTAGGGTACCCATGGTCGACAGTGTGTTAGGATGTTCATCACCCATGACGCGGCGGTACAGTTCCAGGGCCTGGCGAGCCAGCACCTCCCCCTCGGCATACCGCCTCTGATCGTGAACCAGCGCCGCCAAATTGCTGATCGACATGAGCGTGCTGGGATGTTCCTCGCCCAAAACGCGGCGCTTAACGATTAGAAGGCCACGGGTCAGTTCCTCCGCTTCCGCGAAGTGTTCCTGGCGGTGGAGGTCCCCACAGAGACCGTCCATGCCTGCGAGGGTGTGTGAATGTTCCTGACCGAGGACGCGAAGCGCCGTATTCATCACTTTTCGATTGATCGCTTCCGCCTCGGCATAGCGTCCTTGCCCGTGAAGGCACGTCGCCAAGTTGAGCATGGCCGGAAACAATTCCGGATGCTGCTCGCCCCATACTCGAGTCTGGATCTTGAGGACCTCCCTGAAAATCGGCTCAGCCTCCGCATTGCGCCCTTGGAAGGAAATCGCGTTCCCAAGACAAACCATGAGCTTCAGGGTGTCCTGATGCTCCGGCCCAAGGATTTGTCGATGGGCTTGCACCGTTGTGCGTAAGGACGCTTCGCTGGCCTCGAACGCCCCTTGATCAACCAAGACAGAGGCGAGATTGCCTCTTGCCGATAGCGTGAGGAGGTCGCTAGGCCCCAGTTCGCGGGTGTAAATCGCGGCGGAAGCGTCCAAATGTCGTTGTGCCGCCTTGAGGAAGCCAAGCTCTTTGTAGGTCCAGCCAATGGTATCCCGCAGGCGGGCTTCGACCAGCGGCCGATTGGCAAACTTTTCTCCGATCGTCTCAGCGGATCGATCGAGCACTTCGCGGACTGTTACATCCTTCCCTTGATGGCTCGGATCAGCGGCAGCGAGCATTTCCTTGAGGAACTGGATCACTTGGTCGGATTCGTCGCGGGCATCGATGGCTTGGTCTCGAGCCTTGAGGGCCTGACGACGTGCGATATCGGTTTCCGTAAGGCGGGTCGCGGCGAGTTGTTCGGCGCGGACGGCGCGGCGGCGCTGAAGGTCGCTGACCACCAGTCCAGTCGCAAGAGCCAGGACGATTCCGGCGGCGGCGCCCACCGGCAGCTTGTTGCGGCGGATGAATTTCCTCATCCGATACGTGGAGCTGGGCGGGCCGGCCAAAACTGGCTCGTGGTTAAGGTAGCGCTCGATTTCCAGGGCCAGGGCGCTGGCGGTGTCATATCGCCGGGCACGGTCCTTTTCCAAGGCCTTCATGACGATCCAATCCAGTTCACCCCGTACGATCGTGCCCAGCCGCCGCGGCACGGCTTGGCGATGGGTGGCCACTTGGTGAAGGGTTTCTTGGGATTGACTCAGTCGCGTGCTGGGCGTCGGAGGCTCGACTTCGCAAATGATTCGCTGAATCTCGGCATGGCTGGCGCCGCGCAGATGCTTGGCGTTGAACGGCGTACTGCCCGTGAGCAATTCATACAACAGCACCCCCAGCGAATACACGTCGGTACGGGTGTCGATGTCCAATGACCCTTCCGCCTGTTCGGGGCTCATGTATTCGAGCGTGCCGATCATCGCCCCGTGTTCGGTGAACAACGTCTTTTCCGTCAGCCTCGCGCCGGTCGCCTTGGCGATCCCGAAGTCGATCACCTTGGCGCTGGGACGACCATCCTGCGTAGACACCAGAATATTGGAAGGCTTGATGTCACGGTGGATGATTCCTTTCTGGTGGGCGTACTGCACCCCGGCGCAAACCTGAACGAACAGTTGCAGGCGCTGCGGAATGGACAGGTTGTGATCGTCACAGTACGCGGCGATGGGGTCGCCGGCGCACAATTCCATGACGAAGTAAGGTCGTCCCGTTTCCGTGGCGCCGGCGTCAAATACTCTCGCTATGTTGGGATGGTCCATCATCGCCAGGGCCTGGCGCTCCGCCTCAAACCGGGCGATCAGCTGGCGCGTGTCCATGCCCAGCTTGACGATCTTCAGTGCAACGCGGCGGGTGACCGGTTCGCGCTGCTGAGCCATCCAGACCGTTCCGAAGCCGCCTTCACCGATTTTTTTCACCAGCTCATAGCGCCCGATCATGACGCCCGATGTCTCGCCCTCACCGGACGAGCCCGGATCGGTTTGCTTTGAGCGGAGGTAGATGGTTTCCTCTTCCGGATTGGGTGTGCCCAGAAACTGCCCCGCCTCGTCGTGATGCCTCAGCAGCATTTCAACTTGGGCCCTTAGGGAGGAATCGCCGGCGCAGGCCCGGCTAATGACCGCGGACCTCCCCTCCGCCGGCTCAGCGACGGCCTCCACAAAGATTTCTTTGACACGCGTGAACGTCATAGGCACGGCCGCCTCCCGCCGCACGCCTCAGTTTGTCTGATCCCGCAGCGCCTGCAGCAGCCACCCGCGGGCGAAGGCCCATTCCCGATAGACGCTGCGGACCGAGATCCCCAGCGCGTCAGCGGTCTCCTCAAAGCTCAGGCCGGTAAAAAAGCGCAGCCGAACCAGCCGGGCCGCCTGCGGGTCTTCCTTCTCTAAGCGTAAAAGGGCCTCGTCCAATGCCAGAATCGCGTCGCTACGGCTGTCCGACAGCAGGTCCGCGACGGTGGCCACGTTGGTCCAGTCGAAATCCGCCCTTTTGCCCTGGCCGCGTTTCAGTGCGTTTCGGCTGCGGGCGTAATCGACCAGGATTCGCCGCATCCCCTCCGCAGCGGCGGCCAGAAAGTGCCCCCGGCCGTTAAAACTCTGCATGGGCGAGCCCACCAGCCGCATGAAGGCCTCGTGGACCAGGGACTCACAACGCTGGACGCCACAGCCAGTGAACAGAAGGTCCACCGCAAGGATCGCGACAACAGCCCTCCGACCTCCTGAGATTAGTATTGCTGCGGACATTGCTGTAATCCTATGGGGCTATCGGGACCCACCCTTATATCGCCGCGAAATGTTCGGAATCAGATATTCCCGGAAGGCCCGATCCGCATCGTAGTCCGGGTTCCAATTCCAATCGCGTCGCGCCGGGGTGTCGTCCACGTCGGCGGGCCAGGTGTCCACGATGGCTGCCCGCGCCCGGTCCGGTTCGAAGGTGATCTGGGCCTTGGGAAACGCCTTGAGGACCCGGTCGCGCAGTTCGCCCGCGCTCAGGCTGAACGCGGTCACGTTGTACACACGTTGGCTCAATCGCTCGGCGGGTGCGGCGGCCAGGAGCGACAGCGACTTCATGGCGTCGGGCATGACCATGAAGGGAATCCGCGCGTCCTCGCGAACGAAGCACGAATAGGCCTTACCCTCGGCGGCGGCGTGGATCATCTCCGCGGCGTAATCGCTGGTGCCGCCGGTAGGCAGGGTGGCCGCGCTGATCAAGCCGGGGAAGCGCAACGAGCGGAAGTCGACGCCGCTCGGAGTTTTCTCCGCCGCGAGTTGGCGATAGTAGAGCGAATAGTATCGCCCGAGGTGCTCGCAGTACGACTTGTTGCAGCCGTACATGGTGGTGGGGAAGTTCCATTCGGTCTCGCGGACCCGCCCGGCCTGGGCCTTGATCTCGACGTTGGGCAGGCCATAGACGGCGATCGAGCTGGGGAACATGAAGGTCACCGGGTTGCCGTGCCAGCGGGCCTGCTCGTGAGCAAGCTTGAGCAGGTTGATCGTCCCCTCGACGTTGACCCGATGAGCCGTGTCCGGCGTATATTCCGCCCGCGTGCTGAGCAGGGCGGCCAGATGATAGATAACGTGGATTTCGTATTCGCTGACCAGGCGCTGGAGCAGGTTCTCGTCGAGAATATCACCGACGATCGACGCGGAGCATTTGGCCCGCAGCGATTCGTGGACCTCCTTAATGTCCAGGGCGATCAGCTCTCGGTCCGCCGATTCCGCGAACCGCTCGATAAGCCCGTAGCCCACCTCGCCGCTGGCCCCCGTCACCAAAACCGCCGGCTTCCGCGATCCGATCCTTGCCACGATAGCTGTACTCCTGAACGCCGCGCGTCCCGCGCGCGGGATCCACAGTGTAGCTCCGCTTGGTTCACCTCCAAGCGTCGCGGCCTGGCTTGCGCAAAAAAGAGGCCCGGCGGGGTGGACCGGGCCTTAGGGAACCGCCCAATGGGGGATTGGACGGCATAGCAAACCGTTATTTTATAAGAGCGAGTCATCCCCTGCACACGCCCGACACACTGCCGAAACCGAGCACGCCGGGCCGCATGCACCAATAACCCTATACTAACCGGAACCGAGTGCTCACGAAAGCCCCCTAATCAATTTTTAGCATCAACTCACGGGATGGTTCCACTAGTGGGGGCGACCCACGGGCTTGATCGTATCCTGTGACAAATCGCTCCCGCGACAGGCGACCCTCAGGACCGATAACTCAAAGGTTTGGACGCGTTTTTCGAACATTGCGCGAGGGAGATAGTCGTGTCCCGTTTGACGCACCCGAACGCCCTCCTATACTCCGGCTCTACCGTTACCGACTCGCGGCAGGCGCGGGCCGCCTTCGAGCGGGCACGGTGCGAGAGTTGGTCCGGCGGTCAAACCCTGATGGATCGGAGGCCGACAGTCGGTTGGTGCTTGGGCGTCCTCGGCCTGACCGCCCTCGCGCTCGGCCAAAGTCCGGTTCCCCTGGCCGACCCCGTCGAAAAAGCCCTGACCCCAAGCGGGATTTCGTCGTTGCCGGTCGCAATGAACGGGCGGGTCGTGTATGTGTTTAGTGACCCTTCGGGCGAAGATGTATTGCACTTCATCGGTAATTTCGTGTTAACCCTGGGGGGTGAGTCCGGGCAGGAGCTGCGGGCCCGCGAGGGCGTCGTCTGGTTGTCTTCGCGAGAACACGCCGGTGTCACCTATCGGCACATGGAAATACTCCTGTGGCGGGACGCGCACATTCGAGAGCCCGGTGGGACGGTCACCGGCGGGCCGGCGCTTTACGTTACGCTGAACACAACCGGCGAAATCAAGACGCAGGCGGATGACGTGGCCTTTCAATCCTCGATCGGCAACCGCGTGTACCAGGAGGGAGCCAGATTACGGCAAGAAGCCCTCCCGCGAATCGAAGCGACACAAGACGAATATGTGTTGATGCGGATCGTTGATGCATCGCAGGTGGCCAAGCCTGACGAAGAACCCAAACCAAGGCCGATTGTCCAATTCAGTTCTCGCGGCGAATTCTCCATGGCGGACAGCGGTACCGATCGGCAGGTCCTTACCGTGACCGCCGGAGTGTACCTGGCCCGCGGCGTTTCCGGCGGTGATGATTTTCTCGAGATTCAGGCGGATTCGGCAGTCGTGTTCCTGCCGCCCGGTAAGACGATCCCCGGCGGAAGGAGTGGAGGGGAAGCCGGATTGGGCACCGATCCCACCGCACCCACGCAAGCCGCGGACGAGTCCATGCCGCCCACCTCACAGTCCGATCGCCCGCAGCGCAAGCCGAGTGATCAGCAGCTCATGACCTCGGCGTTAGGCGATATCGAGGTGGAGTCGGTGTACCTGGAAGGCGACGTCCGAATGACCCAGGGTCCGAATTCCATCCGGGCATCGCGGATCTACTACGATCTCCGGCGCGATCGGGCGATCATTCTGGACGCCGTCGTCCGGACGTTGATCGCCGAGCGCGGCGTACCGCTCTACCTACGGGCGGAGCAAATCCGGCAACTATCGCAAAACGAGTTCGCGGCCGACGAAGCCGTTCTGACCACGAGCGAGTTCCACACCCCGCATTACCACATCGGGGCGGAACGGGTCGAACTCGTTAACCGGACCCCGCCTCAAGCGGGTAGCCTGGCTTCCGGAGTCAGCGCCGGCACTTTCCGGATTCGTCACGCGACGCTAAACGTGGGTGATGTGCCGATCGGCTACTGGCCATACCTCAGCGGAAATATTGAGACCAGCGAAACGGCGATCCGGAGCATCCGAACCGGCTACAGCGACGATTTCGGGGTCGAGTTGGAAACGAAGTGGTACCTGTTCAATCTGCTGGGTCTTGAGACCCCGACGGGAGTCGACGGCACGCTGGACCTGGACTATTTCTCCGAGCGTGGACCGGCCGTCGGAATCGACGCGGACTACAAACGGGATGACGATTTCGGTTTGATGAGAAGTTACCTCATCCACGATGACGAGCCGGATGATCTCGGTGATGAAAGAGAAGTCGCGTCGCACAGCGACCTTCGCGGCCGGTTCCTCGTGCGTCACCGACAGTTTCTCGAGGAAGATTGGCAGCTTTCGTTGGAGGTTTCGTACATTTCCGATGAGGGGTTCCTCGAAGAGTTCTTCGAATCGGAGTTCGACAACGGCAAGGAGCAGGAAACGCTGCTGTATTTGAAAAAGCAGACGGACAATCGTGCGTTTACCGCCCTCCTCCAGACGCGGATCCTCGACTTCTACACCCAAACCGAACGTATGCCCGACCTTGGGTACTTCATCGAGGGCGAATCGATCGGCGATGGCGCCTCCTGGTTCAGTGAGAATCGGGTCGGCCTGGAGCGCTATCGCCCGGAGAACCAGACCTTCCGAGAGCTGCTCCGCGACGGCGAACTTGACGGTTCCGGCACGGTCGGGCGCGTGGATAGCCGACAGGAAATCGGTCAACCGGTGGACCTTGGACCCTGGCGCTTTGTTCCATTTGCGACCGCGCGAGGCTCCGCCTGGGATGATTCTCCAGAGGACGGTGGTCTCGCCCGGGCGTTCGGGATGGCCGGTGTCCGTGGAAGCATGTACCTATCCCGGATTGATCCCACGGTTCGATCGTCGCTTTGGGATATTGAGGGAATTCGGCACATCGTCAAACCGGATCTGGTGGCCTGGGTTGGTGGGGCCAACGTCAGTCGTGACGAATTGTATCCCTTTGATGAAACCGTCGAGGGGATTGCCGATGTGAGTGGCCTGACGGTCGGCGTACGCCAGCGTTGGCAAACCAAACGCGGCGTGGGGGAAACGCGTCGGAGCGTCGACGTGTTCACCTGGGACCTGGAGGCTGCGGTTTTTGACAACGCCGATGGCGAGGCGACGACCAACGGCTTCGCCTCCTACAGCCGCCCGGAAAACAGCATCACCCGGAACTACGTCAATTCCGCCGCCGTTTGGCGGCTCAACGATCGGACGGCACTGCTGAACGAGATCAATTACGACATGAGCAACGGCCGGATCGATATCCTCAATGTCTCCGCGGCGGTCGAGCGCTCACCGCGGATGAGCTATCTCATCGGATATCGTTTTATCGACGAAAGCGAATCCAACCTGCTCGGCTTCGACCTGAACTACCGGATGACGGAAAAACACACCCTCGCTCTTCGCGAGGCGTTCGACCTCGACGAGGGCAAGACTCTGGATTTCACGATTGCCCTGATTCAGCGGTTCCCCCGCTGGTTCACCGCGCTTTCCTTCGCGGTGGACGAGGCGGAGGATGATTTCGGCATCTCCATGAGCATCTGGCCGGAAGGCCTGCCCCAAGCCGCCCTCGGCTCCCGCCGCTTCACCGGCCTGGCCACGACCACGCGGCTCGAAGGCGATTGATCGTTCAGGATCGAGTTCAACACGATGCAAAAACAATCAAGCCGCGCACGCCGCCTTAAAGTCGGTGGCAGGCGCGGCTCGTTAGTCAGCGCCCACGACGGTACGCGTCCTATCGTTTTCAAGCTCTCAGGCGGCCAGGTAACGATCCTCCAGGGCCACGCGGATTTTCTTCAGGGCGTTGTTCTGAATCTGTCGGACGCGCTCCTTGGTCACGCCGATAATCGTGCCCACCTGCTCAAGTGTCTTGGGAGAGGCGGTCTCGGGGCCGGATATCTTCCCTAGCGCAAAGCGCTCGGAAATCACCGTACGCTCCACGTCGCTCAGACCCGCCAGGTTCCGCAGGATGATCTCCTTCAATTCATCCACGCAATCTTTTTCGATGCTCGTGCGCTGCTCCTCGGCGAAGTCGCTGCGCTCCATGGCCGGGTCGAACTCCATCGGGAACGTCCCCCGATAACGGCTCGCCCTCATGGCCACCCGCGAGAAACTCTTCAAGATCGCCCGGCAGGAATAGGTGCTGAACTTAAAGCCCCGCGAGCAATCGAACTTCTCGACGCTGCGCAGCAGGGCCATGTTGCCCTCGCTGACCATTTCGTTGAAATCAACGTTGCTCAGCTTGGTTCGCTTGGCCATCGCCAGCACCAGGGGCAGGTTCAACCGGACCACAATGCTGCGGGCGGCCAGGGCACGATATCCCCACGCCAGCAGCAGCCGCGCCGATCCAACGCTGAGTTTTTTCCCGGCGTGCCGGGCAATGATTTCGGCGATGCGGCTGCGGGCATAGTTATAGCGCATGAACAACCGAGCCTCTTTCTCGTGCGAAAGGGTCGGCACGCGTTCGCCGCCTGCGATCGCGGCGGAGAGCGGCTCGTGCTCTTCCGCGAAGCGGGTGGCCGACGGGCTGGTCAACTTGGCCAGTCCGCCGAACAGCCGGAACTCGATGTCCGGATCACGAAAGTCCGGATGATCGACAAAATCGGCCGGCTCATGCAGTAGCCGATCCAACGAAACTTCATCTTCGGGCGCTAGCCCCCGCAGAACCGCGGCGCCAGGCGGTGTCACCGCCGGAAGCAGCCGAGGCGCCGCAGTCGCCCGTTCGCTAATCACTTGTGCGGCCATGATTCCACTCCTTCCGCTCTACCCTTACCCCTCTCAACGCCGACTCCGGCCGTCGAAACGACCCATAAACTCGGGCGTCTATCTGTTAGTACGTCCTTTCGGGCGAGCGCGGACAGCCAACGGCATGCCAACACCGGGCCGGCGACAAAAATCGACGGCGCCCGAACGAGCCCTAACCGGGCGTACAACTACTACGCATTGGGGGGAGATAAACGGCGTGGGGGGACCGACTGCCGTAAATTACAAAACTTCTCGACTTGAGTATACCACAAAACAGGAGTCCGGACAAGAGTCAAGCGCTATTTTGAACGAAATCGGGCGGCAGATTATGGGGCAGGCGGTATTCAGCCTGGGTGTATTTGTTGGGATGAGCTGAATTCGCTTCCTGGGGTGGGGCGGACCATTCGATCCGCCCCACCACGCGGCTCATTAGAAAATCCTACCGGCTAACCTACTCCGGCTCGGCCGAACCCACCCCCTCCGCACTAGGGAGGGCAGACGTTCACGGCGTACGGATATGGGAATCCGCTGAACGCGCTCACGTCATTCGACACGTCGGAGAAGTTCGCCGATTGGTTCGGCGTATTCGGCGTACCGGGACCCTGCGGACCGACGATGTCGGCACGCGCCGTGTTCGGAGCCATGGCCATGTTGCTGAACTTGGCGACGATCGCGGAAACGTCGCCAAAGTTCGGCTGCGAACCGCCCGTGAAGGGACGGACCACGTCACCCCACTTGGCCATCTCGACGTTCAGCTCGGTGCTGCAATTGTCGCCGTTCGCGTCGCAGTGAGCCACGGCGTACATCGTGATCCCGCTGGTGCTCGTGGTCGGCACGGCCGACGCGCCCCACAGGTGCAGCACGCCGGTGGTCCAGACCTGCGAATGTGGCCTCCCCGCACCGATGCACTGCAGCGGAGCGCCTCGCAGCGCCGGGTTCGGCGAATTGGCCACCGAAACCTCCGGACCCGCGTAGAAGACGTGCCCCACGATACCCGGGAATTGCGGGGCGGTGACCACGCGAACGCGAATCGACGTCGCCTGGGTAAGGTCCGCCGGGGTGATCGAAATGTACCGGTTCTTGAGGCCGCATTCCGCCGGCTCCGTGCAATCGGCATCCGTCGAGCACGGGATACCCGTATCCGCCGCGTTCGTCTGGCAGGTGTTGTCGCCGTGACCCGGCGGCTGGACTACATCCACTACCGTTTCCTCGGTGAAGGTGATCTCCGGGATGTCGGACGCGACAACACTGAACGTCTGCAAATAGTCAAAAATTTCATCGGTGTTCTCGGCCAAGACCCGCAACTCATCGCCCATGACCGTCGGTCCACCCACGATTGCGATCGAAACAGAGAATGGCCAACCCTTTCGATAACATGGAATCCGGGCACCCGCGATCGTAGCCACTCCTTTGCCGCACTTGTCAGGCCATTGCGGCACTCTGGCCACCGGTCCGGTGTGTCCCGCGATGACCGTCATCAACTTGCCCTGGTCATAGACCTCCAATCGTTGTGAGGTCGACCCGATCGGCGAGTAGTCCGCCGTGATTTCGTATTCGCTACCGATGTCCGTGACCCGAAGGGTGCCCAGCGACTGGTTCGGGTTGCCTCCGAGAGAACCAATGGCCCTCAACTCTTCATATGCCCCGTCGGGCACGTCGCCAAAGGGATCGAGCGGCGCCCAGTTCAGACTGAAGCTCTCGGCCTGCCCAACGTCGATCGACACCCCGTCCTCGCCGCTGGAGCCGATGTTAGATATGGTTAATGTTTGGCCATCAGGCTCAAAGATGGCGCTACCGAGGATGGTGTGCAACAGACCGAACATGGCGACGCTTTCACTGGTGATCGTGAACGAGGGGACGATCGTTCCTACGATATCCAGACTCGAGATGGCACTAATTGGCCCACTGGGGTTCTCCGCGAGAATGCGGACCTCGTCGCCGAGTAGTGGCGCGCCGCCCCAGCCGTTGGGAACGAAAAGCTGATCGTCGGTGGATCCGAGTTGGTAGCAAGCGGTATCGACGCCGCCCAGGTTGACAAGCCTTTTCGTACACGTATCCGGAGGTGGGCAAAAACGTCGGTTGAGATCGTTGGGACAGAACTTATATATCCTCAACGTTCCCGTATGCCCACTGATCACCTGTACGAGCGAATGGTTGTTGTAAATCTCGATTCGTTGGGTAGCGGATCCTACGGCGGAGTAGTCTGCGACAATCTCGAGATCATCGGAGGCCGTTGACGCCGTCATTGTCAAGGCTCCAAGGGATCGGCTTGCAACCCCGCCGACGGTTCCGGTCGTGGCAAACTTGATGGTCGCGTCCCCCGGAAGCGACCCGCCCGGATTCCATTTGACCTCAAAGCCCTGGCTTTCACCGAGCTCGATGGTCACGCCGTCTTCGCCGCTTGAGCCGATATTCACTACTGACACAGAGCCGTCGGGATTTAACACTATATCAGCGTCTCCCACAGCTTCCTGGGGCAGTCCGAAGGCGTGGAGCCGGCGTTTGCATGGGCACGGCAACACCCGCAAACTCATGTAATCCACGGCGTGATCGTCCTGAACGTAGACGTCGAGGGAGCGATCGGCCAAGGCACCCAGGATGCCAACCCCCGGCGTGTAGCCGATGCCCGTGGGAACCAGGGTCCCTAAGTCCAGCGTGTACCGTTGGGGCGACCCGCCGCCACAATAAGGTGCGCTAGTCAGTGCTGAAAGTGCGGAGCCCCAGGCGAACTGTGGCGGACCACCACTCATGGGGTAACACGTGCATTCCTTCAGGTCCAGGGCCATGGTGTCATTGCCGCCGCCGGGGAATTCCATGCCAGTTTCGAACTGAGCACTGACGATTCCCTTGGAAAGGTTATTGAAGGTCTGACCGACGCCTCGGTCGATCGTAAAGTCGTCGAAGTCCTTCCACAAAAAGGGAGGGCCTGGATTAATGAGGCGCAGGTCGGTCACGCCCTGGCAACGCGTCGAAAGCTCGTTGGGAGCAGCGAGGCAATCGCGGATGCCCGCCCGATAGGTGCGGGTTCTGCTGGTGCACGGGCAGATCGTCATGTTCAGTTGGGCGAATTCCACCGCCGTGTCATCCTGAACCAGCATGTCGAATCGACAGCGGGAATTGAGGCATGGCAATAGGTTGGTCGTCCCGCCGCCGGCATTCGGCAGTGCCGCCAGGTCCAACATGAAGCACTGACACGGATCTCCGCTGTTCCATGTGCCGCCGTTTCCGGGAAGATCCTTGATTAACCGCCCCCAACCCCACGCCGGCGGGCTGCACCGGTTCAGACAGAAATTGATGGAGTCGTTGTTTGGGATATCGTTGTGCGGCTTCATACATACCTCCAAAGTCGCGCCGGTGACTCCCTTCGGGAGGTTATCGAAAGTGTGACCGAAGAAGCGGTTGGAGGTCATGTCATCGAAATCTTTCCAGGTCACCGCCGGATAAGCGGTGTTGAGGCAATTACTCCGCTTTGCGGGATCGTTCGGCGCGGTCATGGCACAGGCCTCATCGCGACCGCCGTCGTAAACGATTTGAACGAGGTCGTGAGGACACGGCTTGCACTTGCCGGCGATGCCCGCCTGAAAGATATCCAGTATCTCCGCTGCACTCAGGGCACGGTTGAAGAGCTCCACTTCGTCGATGCAACCGAGCCAAGGTCTGTTGCCGGCCACGTCGCTCCTCCCAATCCAAAGAGTGGATCCGTTGTCGATGTTGCCCGCCAGCGGAGTAAAGGTGTCGAGGGGAACGCCATCAACATAGAACCGCCCGCCGTTCGCCACACGGCTCACCGTTACCGCCACGTGATGCCACAGGCCGTCAGCCGGCACGTGGCTGGCGACGGTGCCGTAGTTCGTGGACGCCCCCGCGGACATGGTGAGAAACACACGGCCGAAACTGACCGACAGGCTGTAGCCGACGCCGGCCGCATCACGCTTATCGACGAGCACACTGGGGGGACTGTTGGGGCTGGCCGGATCGCGCCTAACCCAGGCGTCGATGGTGAAGGGGCCGGTGCCGAAATCCAACGCGGTGTTGTTCGGCGGCACATCGACGTAGTCGTTGCTCCCATCGAAGCACAAGGAGTTTTCGACGTGCTGACCGACCAACGGCGTGGGCCCGTTGGTGTGCGTGCCGTCGTTGATGCCCACGTAATCAAACGCAGTCGGCCCCACCGCCTCGTCCAGCGTCCACCAGCCGACCATTCCCAACGGAGGCGGGAGACAGGGACAGGGCGGCCCGCCGTTCGCCGGGCAAAGCTGACCCTCTCGCCACAGACCCGCTGGACAGTTACAACGTGGAACGTTTTCCACACAGGGTTCCTCGCAGCACGAACCCGTCGGAACGTTAATCGTCGCGCCTACCAACTGCCCGATGGGGATCTGGATGCCATTTCCGTCTTGGAAGAAGGTGTCGGCGCCCGGATTCTGGAAATCGATCGTGGCCGTGCCCGAGAACCCGGCGGTCACGTTGACCACTGCCGTGGAACCGTAGCGAACACCGCCCGTATCGGTGAGCGGCGGACTATTACTCTGAGTAGCGCCGCAACGACAACTGTTGGGGTCACAGGCCTCGATATCGAAATTCATCGCCGTCGGCTGCTCAGCCGCCTGCTGCATGAACACCGTGTTGCAGATGCCCGGCTGGGCCCCGCCACACCCGCGCCGGTACCGGGGCCGAACCCGACCGCCGTGCAGGCAGCCCCGCTCGCGCACGCGCGATCACACTTCTGGATACCAGCCGGAAGGACGCTATCCGGACCGATCGACGCCTGCCACGTCTGCATAGTGCCGGCGCACGCCCAGTTGCTGATCCGGGTCTCCAGCCAGACGCACTGGCCGCAGCCCGGCAGCGTGATCGAGTTGGGGCCCAAAACCGTCCCGGCGGGATAGCTGCCGCCACCCGGGTAGGGGTTCACGGGGACGAGCTCGAATTTGATGCACCCCCCGCCCGCGATTGAATCTCGTTCGATGCTGTCGCGAAGTTGGACGTCGGAACCGGTAAGCAGTCGAAGAGAACCGGTCCGATCGTGCTCCTGGCCGCGGGCCGCTGCCCCGACCATGATCGTGCCGATTGCGGCAACCAGTGCCCACGCCGAGCCTGGGATCCTTGGCGCGGCAACTCCGGGGGTCGTCCCCAGCGGCCTGATCCCCGCAAGCCGCGAAAAGACCATTCTCAAGCTATGGGCGTACCCAAGAACGGAACCTGTCGGACGGAATGTGTTGGCGGGCATGGTTCATCTCCTGAAAAAAGGAAGTGCGACACCATTTGACTCACGATCGGGCCCTTCGCACGCAGTCGCGAAAGATAAGCGAATCTGAACGCTCTTCTAGAGTACGCCATTGTGGGTACAAAAAACAAGTCGCCTGTTTAGGTGACAAACAATTACCTAACTAATCACTGTAATCGTCGGGTCGGTAAAGAATTACGTTCGTTTTTCAGTCAATCGTTTGCAAGGAGGGAAAAGAGATTTCCGCACATGGGCAAACGAGTTCGAAGACCTGTGTCGAGGGCCGAATCTCGGTGGGGGATCGATTGAATAACCACTGCTCAAGAGCAACGGCATGCGGCCGAACCAATTATTCGTAGCGCAGGGCTTCGATCGGATCGAGCTTGGAGGCGGTGATGGCTGGGTACATTCCGAAGAAGATTCCGACCAGCCCGGACAGGCCGAAGCTGACGATGATCGCCCAGGGTTGAACGATGGTGTCCCATTCGGCGAAGCGAGAGATGAAATGGGCACCGGCCACGCCGAGCAATACGCCGACGATGCCGCCGCCGGTGGAGAGGACCACGGTCTCCACAAGGAACTGCACGGCGATGTGCTTCTGACGAGCACCCAAGGCGCGGCGGATGCCGATCTCGCGGGTGCGCTCGGTGACCGAGGCCAGCATGATGTTCATGATGCCGATGCCGCCAACCAGCAATGAAATGCCGGCGATGAAGCCGAGAATGAGCTGGTTGTTCTTCTTTTTCTTCTCGGCCATTTTTAGCCTGGCCAGGGGCACCTTGATTTCGTAGTCCGCCTGGTTGTGGTTGTGCTCGAACACCCGCTGGACCATTTGAGAGACCGGCAATACGGACTCGAGATCGTCGGCCCGCACGTACAGGCCGGAGTATTGCATCTTGATGAACTCCCGCGAGCCGGCGCCGACCCGACGCGTGGTATCGCTGAATTGCACCGAGGCCGTTGACAGCGGGATCAGGATTTCGCGATTCAGGTCGCGTTCCTCGACGCCGCGGGCAGGAGCCCCCGCGGTCTCAACCCGTTCGAGAATGCCGACCACGGTGAAGGGCACGGCGGAGGGGTACCGCTCGGCCAGGATGATCTCGCCGACGGGATCCTCGAAGGGGAACAAATCGCGCCGGACCTGTTCGCCGATCACGCAGACGTTGGTGCGGCCGGTCATGTCTTCGTCGGTGAGCGAGCGTCCCCGTCCCACTTGAATGTTGACCACCTCGAAGAATTCGGGGGTGGTGCCGATGACGTCGAGCGAGCGCTGGTGCTCGCCGCGGCGGACGTTGTAGGAAACGGTCTTCAGGGGGACGACGTGCGATAGGCGGGGGATGGTGGTCTCGATCAGGGCCACGTCGTCGCGAGTAATCCCGTATTCGACCAGATTGGTGTTTCGTTGAGAGCCTTGAGCGGCTTGGGGCGGCTTGACGCTGTTGACGATGATGTTTCGCGTGCCGAGCAATTGAATGAGCCGCATTTCGTCGGCCGAGGCCCCTTCGCTAATGGACAACATGCAGATGACCGCGGCGACGCCGAAGATGATGCCGAGGGAGGTGAGCAAGCTCCGCAGCTTGTGCAGGCGAATGTTGTTGAGGCCGAGCTTGAAGGTTTCGACGGAGAGGAGTTTCATTCAAAGGCGCTCGGCAACATGCTTTCAATATTATGATGGGCAAATGGAAAGCAGTCCTTCTGCCCCGTGGCCATTGGACTCTCATACCAAGCAGGCCGGTTTTTGGGAAGCAGACCACTCGTCCGGGTACTGGTATCGTTCGGGTGCGATCAGAGCCGCAACCGTGAGGGAGCGGTTTTTCGGTGCCGCGATGCGTAGCCGCTCGTTGACACTTACGGTAATGATCGATCATTCGACCCTAGTCGGAGCCGGATGCTATAATGACGCTGAGGTGACGACGGCTGTTGCGGTTGCTTGAGTATGGGCGCCGATACCGCGAAAACACCCGTCGAAACGATCGTTGAGCGGCTCCGCCTCTGGTGCCGACGTTGCCGATAGACACACGTGATGGCAGACCAAATCCACAACCGTGGTCAATTGTTGATCGCCGCCGCTCGCGAGCGGATTCTCGTATTCGATGGGGCGATGGGGACCACTGTCCACGATCGAAACCTGTCGCTCGCGGATTACCTTGGCCACGAGAACTGCACGGACGTGGTCACCCTGACGCGGCCCGACCTGATTCTGGACATCCATCGTTCGTTCCTGGCCGTGGGGTGCGACGCGGTGCTCACCAATACCTTTGGGGCCAACAAGGTCGTGCTCTCCGAGTTCGGCATTGCGGACAGAACGTACGAGATCAATCAAAAGGCCGCGGAACTGGCCCGGCGGGCGTGCGCGGTCTTTGAGAGACCGCATCAGCCTCGCTTTGTCATCGGATCGATCGGGCCCGGAACGCGATTACCTTCGCTTGGCCAGACGACATGGGACGCGCTCCTCGATAGCTATACGGAACAGGCCCGCGGCCTGCTCGACGGCGGGGTCGACGCGATCATCATCGAGACATGCCAGGACATCTTGCAGGCAAAGTCAGCGATCGTCGCGTGCCTCGACGCGATGGTGGATCGCCAACGCACCGTGCCGCTCTTCTGCACGGTTACGATCGAAACCACCGGCACGATGCTCGTCGGGACGGACATCGCGGCGGCGCTCACCGCCCTGGAACCCTATGACCAACTGGCCGCGATCGGACTCAACTGCGCGACCGGCCCCCAGGAAATGAGCGAACACATCCGCTACCTGAGCCGATCTTGCGACCGGCCGTTGATCGTTCAACCAAACGCGGGCCTGCCGCAGCTGATCGACGGGAAGCCGCATTACACATTGACGCCCGCGGAACTCACGCGGTGGCTGGTCGAGTTCGTCGAGGTCGACGGCGTGAACATCGTGGGTGGTTGCTGCGGGACGACCCCGGAGCACATGGCCGCCGTCGTGGACGCCATGGCCGGGCGCGTCCCCAAACAACGAAGCGTGACCCGCGAACCGAGCGTGAGCAGCCTATATCAGTCAATGCCGATTCGGCAGGATAACGCCATCCTCGCGATCGGGGAGCGTACCAACGCCAATGGCTCGAAAAAGTTTCGCGAGCTGCTCGCGGCGGGCGACATCGACGGCATGGTCGGCATGGCTCGCGAGCAGGTGAAAGACGGCAGCCACCTGCTGGACGTCTGCGCGGCGTATGTCGGCCGCGACGAAGTTTCGGACATGACGGCGGTCGTCAAACGGTTCGCGGCCGATGTGACCGTGCCGCTGGTCATCGACAGCACCGAGCCGCCGGTGATCGAGGTGGCATTGAAGCTGGCGGGCGGCAAGTGCGTCATCAATTCCATCAACCTCGAGGACGGCGAGGGCAAGCTGGACACGGTCTGCCGGATCGCGCGGCGTTATGGCGCCGCGGTCATTGCTCTGACCATCGACGAGCAGGGAATGGCCAAGACCTGCGATCGGAAGGTTGAAGTCGCCAAGCGCATTTATGATCTCGCCGTCGATCGACACGGTATCCAGCCGAGCGATCTGATTTTCGACCCGCTGACGTTCACGATCTGCACCGGCAACGAGGATGATCGGCGATTGGGGTTGGAAACGCTCGATGCGATCGGCCGAATCAAGAATGAACGCCCCGGTGTCCACACGCTTCTTGGACTGAGCAACATCAGCTTCGGCCTCAAACCGCCGGCGCGGCGGGTGCTCAACAGCGTGTTCTTGCATCACGCCCGCGAGCGCGGACTCGACGCGGCCATCCTCCACGCGGGCGGGATCGTCCCCCTGTTCAAGATCGACGAACGACAACGCCGCGTGGCCGAGGACGTGATCTTCGATCGCCGCCGCGACGGCTACGATCCGCTGGCCGAACTGCTCAAGCTATTCGAGAGTGCCGAGGGCGGCGAAGCGAAGCGCAAAGAGCGGCCCAAGAACGTCGAAGACCGCCTGAAACTCCGCATTATCGACGGCGACCGCGTCGGCCTCGAGGACGATCTCGACGAGGCCATGCAACGCTATCGCCCACTGGACATCATCAACGACATCTTGCTGGATGGAATGAAAACAGTCGGCGACCTGTTCGGCGCGGGCCAGATGCAATTGCCGTTCGTCCTCCAATCCGCCGAGACGATGAAGGCCGCCGTCAAACATCTCGAACCGCTCATGGACAAGGTGGACACGGCCGGCAAGGGGACGATCGTGCTGGCCACCGTGCGCGGCGACGTTCACGACATCGGCAAGAACCTCGTCGACATCATCCTGACCAACAACGGCTACACCGTGGTCAATCTGGGTATCAAGCAGCCGATCAACAACATGGTCGAGGCCGCCGAGAAGCACCACGCCGACGCCATCGGCATGTCCGGCTTGCTCGTGAAATCAACGGTGGTGATGCGCGAGAATCTCGGCGTGCTCAACGAGCGTGGCGTGGACGTGCCGGTAATCCTCGGCGGGGCGGCCTTGACCCGAAAATACGTCGAGGCCGATCTCCGGCCCGAATACCACGGCCCGCTCTTTTACGCCAAAGACGCGTTCGAGGGTTTGCGGCTGATGGAGGTGGTGATGTCTGGCGAAGCCGGAAAGGCCGCCGCTGCTTCCGCCGAACGTTCTGCATGGCGGACGTCCGCCCGGCGCGACGCTGCATCCTCCGTCTCATCGCCGGCGGCAAGAGAGGATGGTTCATCGCCCCATGCTCCGCTGGCCACGCTGCATGACGAGGCCGCGGAGCGCTATGGATACGTCCCGCCCCGCTCGGACATTTCCCGGAATGAGCCGGTGCCCAAGCCGCCATTTTGGGGTTCGCGCGTAGTCGAGCGGATCGATCCGCGGGCCGTGGCCGCCTACATCAACGAGAACATGCTCTTTCAGGTGCAGTGGGCCTATCGCAAAAACCGCCGCCCGCCGGAGGAGTTCAGACAATACATCAACCTTGAAGTGCGGCCGATCCTGCGTCATCTGCTCGAACAATGCGAACGCGAATCCATTCTCAAGCCGCAGGCGATCTACGGCTACTGGCCGGCCCAGTCCGACGGCGATTTGCTCATCATCTACGACCCCAAGGATCGCGATCGGCGGTTGCAGACCTTCGAGTTCCCACGGATGGGCAAGCCGCCGTACTGGTGTTTGAGCGATTTCTTCCGGCCGGTGTCGAGCGGCGTCTTCGACGTGGCCGCCTTCATGGTGGTGACGGTGGGTCGCCGGGTCAGCGAAGTGGCCAGGGAGTGGTTCGCCGCCGACCGCTATCAGGACTATCTGCACCTGCACGGCCTGGGCGTGGAGATGGCCGAAGCCCTCGCGGAATACCTGCACAAGCAGATCCGCGTCGAATGGGGCATCGCCGGCTCCGACGCCCGGGAGAAACAGGAGCTATTCAAGCAGCGCTACCAGGGTTCGCGCTACAGCTTCGGCTACCCCGCCTGCCCGCGACTAGAGGACCAACTCAAGCTCTGGCCACTATTGCAACCCGAGCGCATCGACGTCGCTCTGTCCGAGGAGTTCCAACTGGAACCGGAACAGACCACGACGGCGCTGATCGTGCATCACAAGCAGGCGAAGTATTTCAACGTGCGGTAGCTACCAGACCGTCCCGGATAGAGAGGGATGAACCCCCTCTACCCGGTTATGCGATTCTCAAAGCATCAAGGTACGGTCGGGGGCATGGAAATCACGATCCCAAATTGTTGCGGCGGCAGCGCAAGACCCGCGGCCTGAACGACAATTCGCCAACCTCCCGCCGCAGGCGAATCGACAATGACCTGCTCCACGTTGTTTCGATTATCCGCGTAGATTGCACTAGCCACAGGAACCATGGGGCGCACCGCTTGCAAGTGCGGGCACCCCGGGTCGAGGCGCCATGAGTAATAGTTCAGACCCGTCGGCGTAAACGCTCCCCCCATGCCGGTCCCAGGGGTCACGATCAAATCCAAGTTGTGCACCAGGAGGGGTGCCGTCGCGGCAGCGGGCGGAGGAACCGACGCGACGTCATCCCATGCGATCGTAACCCTGAGCTGCGTCGTTCCCGCGGGGACCGTGATATAACCCACCCAGTCCCAGATGGCCGCGGGGCAGCCGATCAGCCCAAGGGTCGCGGGGTTTCCCCCGATCGCCAACGGGCTGTTGAACGGAAGCTGCCCGTAAGCAACTCCCGCCGGGCAGCCGCTCGGCTGTAAGGTCAAGGCCGGATTCCCCGTGATTACCTTCGAGGCGGCGGCCGAGATGTTGACCAGCCCCCAGCCGTTCACGTAATCGGGACCGTCTTGCACAGCAGGTACAGGCGCAACTGCAGGGGTCGGCCAGCACTCGGTGCCCGCGCCGCCCCCCGGACAGGGCGCGACAACACTCATGAACGCCCCGCCGACGGGGAAGTGCACTTGCAGATCGGTAGCCGTATGAATGAGCAGAGCTTTGATGGAATCGGAATCCAAAGGCACGTCGCCGGGGTCCAAGCCCGTGACGGCTTGTTGTTGCAAGACAAGCCCGATTCCGCCGGTGACGGCGGGAGCGGCCATGGAAGTCCCGCGCTTCATGCCATATATGCTCCCGACAACACTGGTGCACATGTCGGCGCCGACAACGGTCGTGCAGACTGTTGAGTTAATCCGGGGGTCCGTTTCGGCACCGCCCAAGAAGCAGTCCTGGACCCCGTTCTCGCTGCCCGCCGCAACCAGGTCGGGCTTGATTCTTCCGTCTAATGTCGGCCCCCAAGAACTGAACGTCGTCATTTTCGCGAAGTTTCCCGGGGCGGAGGGAGACCCGGAATCGACAGCACCGATCACAAGGGAGTTCTTGGCTGTTTGTCCGCTGAATCCGGACAGGGTAAAGAACCGATTCCGAACAGAAGCCGCAGGCTCGGCGATCGCGGGCGGAGGCGGAACTGGCGCGGGAACAGGCGTACATGCAGGCGCCGTGTATATTGGCGGTAACGCAACCGCCCCCGCACCCCGGAAACATTGGCTATTCGCCGCCGCGTATACAACCGATTCCGCGGGCAGTCCGCGGATTTGCAAATCGTAGGCTTGACTGAATGCTCCATAGGAAGCGGCCAGGGTGGCCGGTGGCGGATAGCCCCAGGAATTGTTGACCGCGCGGGCTCCGAAATTGACGTTGGCATCGGTCAGTTCACACGCCAATTCCAACGCGCTCAAGTGCCAGTTATAGGAGATGTTCGTTGCCGCCGGCGACATCCCTTGGAACGCAGGCATACCCGCTCCGCCATCGCCCATTATGGTTCCCGAAACATGCGTCGCGTGGTCAGTATAAAAACAATTTGAACAAGTAATCGCTCCAGCGCAACCGACTGGTCCACCAGGTCCAGCAAGAGGCGCCAGAGGCGGACGATCTCGTACGGTGACAGAACCTGTCAAAGCGGCGTGCGCGCCACCGGCCGGCAGAGCGGGACCGGTTACATCTCCCGCCACCCATCCCGTGTCTACTTCGGATAATACTATTCCACCCCCGAAACAGCCCATAGCGGGAGCGCAGAACGGCGCGGCTTGAACGACATTCGCTCCGATCGCCGCTCGACTGCCATCATTGAGCCCTTCTGGAACTGGGGCCAACGTGATATGGACGACCGGCTCTTCCGCGGCCAAGGATACAATAGCGGCCGCACTCAAGTGAGCGCGCCAGATATTGAACGTGCGCGATCCCTGGATGGTTCCTCCGGGAAGGATATTTGTAGCTCCCTCGCCAACCAGGATGGAGTTCGCGACGTTGGTCGGTACGTCATCATGAAAGATGACATGGACGTCGTGCTCCAGTCCGTCATCCACCCCGGGTCCGATACGGCAATCCAACGGCAGAGGAAAGATGGCCCGCACGAAGGGCAACGCGGCCACGTCATTCAAATCCGCCTGCTGAACCGATACCAACAGGAGATTGTAGGCAATCGCTCCTTGCACTTGGGCGCCGGCCATTTCGAGTTCGTCCGATTGCACGCCCATCAGCGCGCTACCGAGCTGAACAACAGGGTGAACGACATCATTGAGGTTCGGATGTGGATACCCCGGATCGAGAAGCTCCGGCGCCACTCCCGGAGCGGGCGTAAAGACCGTATCGCAATGGGCGAACTGGGACGGCGGCTCGCAGGCGTCGCCGCCCATATCGCCGTTGGCGTTCTCCTGTCCCGGGTTATTGACCGTGGGGCAGTTGTCACATTCGTCCCCGACGCCGTCCAGATCGAGATCCACTTGCAGAGGGTTGTATTTGTTATCGCAGTTATCCGTCGCGTTTCCGATGCAGTCCGTGTCCGGATCATTCGCGGGACAGGCGGCACCGTTGCCAAGATAAAAGCCTCCTTGGCAAGAGCAGTTTTCCGGCGTCCTCTGGGCGCATCCGACCATTCGGAAGCAGCAGGCACCGGTGGTGCCACCGGTCGGCGGACAAGACGAACCATCACCACGATAGGTACCTGATTGGGCAGCACAGTTAGCCTGCGTAACTCCGACTTGGCAAGAACCTACAAGACAACACGCCCCGGTCGGGCAATCCGGCGGGCACTTTTGGTCCTGGCCGAGTACGGCGTTGTCCGCTCGGACCCCGAGCCATTGGAACGGGTTGCCGTCTTCGCCTTCTCCGAACGTATCGTTGAATTGCGTGGTAAACGTCGCTCCATGACCCAAGACGGGCTTAGCCGTGCCATACTTCGTGCTCGACAGCCACGTAATCTCGTCCTCGTACCCCGGTGGGTCGGTGACGGCTTGAAAGGTCACCGGAATATCTTCCGGGATCAATTGAGTCGGGCCGTCGTGGCCGAGGATAGTGACTTGGTAGATTTCGAATTCGAGCTCTTTCGATCGCATCGGCGGCCCCACGGCAATCGACCATGTGCCCGCGCTCGAAAACTGCAACTGCGACGAAAGTTCTGACAAAATCCTCGGACCAACGTCCGGTACATGGATTTCCATCAGACTTTCAAAACCAGTCGGCTTTGTTTTGATGCCCAGCCCAATGCTGCGACGTGTCGATGTGCGATATCGCTCGACAGGACCCGCGTGCTTCCCCGGTCGCTCCATCGAGCGCGTGTCGCGCGGCAGTTCTCGCATGCGCTGCAAAGGTGCAATGGACTCGAGGGAATACCACCACATGGTATCCGCGTTCGATGCATTCTCGGTTAGGTCAAACGGCCAGACCCAAGGACTGACCTCAATCACTCGAATTTCATCGACGGGCACATCCAGCACGTTCACCACGCAGCGATTGTTCCACTGCCGGGTTCCCTGATGTATATCCGTCGCAACCACGAATTGACCAAGCGAAGCAGTGTTGAACTCGGCAATCGATTCCGAGAGGTTAGCTGTGACCTCCGTGGCACCCGACCAGTCAAGAACACCATGGTCAGGAAGCAACTGGCGAAAACGGACGCTTGCGCCTTTCGGAACCGTGATTTCTCGAGGCGCCAGGTGCGGCTCCAACGTGAGACCAGGAATCGCCTCAACGTACAGAAACACCGGGAGCAATCCTTCATGATCCGGTAGCGGACCTCCGCGATCCGGTGTTTGTGGATCCGGCCCGCGATCGGCGGCGGCCGCGGGCGCACTCGCCGAAAGCACGAGAGCGATACCATTCAAAAGCGCAAAAAGTCGTCGGGACATGCTTGGCTCCTTTAATGACGCCTCGAAGCGGAACCTTGTAGACGCGAAACGCGCTTCTATTAGGCCAAAATGTGATTCGTCGTCAATCGCCTGTTCGGGTGATTTTGCGTAAAAATTCTCACCGATTCAGTTTCTGCTTTTTGAAGAAAAAATGGACAGGTCACTTGCCCAGGACAGTTTGGGGGGAATAATTTAGATGTTCGAGGTTTGGAAAGATGGTCGCTGCCGAGACCGTGAACAAGCGATTTCTGGCGCACCGACAAGATGGGGGGACACCATCTCACGTTTCCAAACTTCGCGGCCTATCCGTTGAATGGTCGACGGGGATAGTGGCCGGGAAGCGCCGGACCGAGGGGTCGAGCGGATGGGCACACAACTGGTCGTCATCTCCCCGATGACTGACGGGACACCCGTTGGCCAGGACTTGATCTATAAATCATAGGCTTCGCGCGATTTACGTGACACGCGACCGCTGACGCGGAAGTCGTATTCCGATGGCACTCGGGACGTTACCTCACGCGCGAGGTCGGACCGCGCCCGGCGCGAGGGCCCATACCTTCGCGCCGACGCGGTTAAGGTTCGAACTTCGCGTCGAGCGATGATGAAACGACCATCGTTTCACGCGAGGGGAGTCCCCAAGACCACAGAGCCCTGTGGACACGGCGCGTGCAACAGGTGCTTTTCGAGGGGAACCGGTGGCGTGATGCTTGGACGGCCCATTCACGACGCGAATGGCCGTCCAAGCTAACGCCCCGGGGTTTTTTCAGTACCGCGCCCGTCAGGCAGCGGGCCATAACGACAAACTCTCGTCCCGCCCGCGCGGCATCCTCTGCAGGCGCGTAGGGGTGATTCACCTGCCTCCAGCCATTACCCGCCGGACGGCCGTTTGGTTATCTGATGCAAACCGTTCGGCCCTGTAGCGATACCCGTCCCTCGGCGAACAATTGAATTGCCTCCGGATATGCGATGCACTCCTGCTCAAACACCCGCGCGGCCAGGGTCTCCGGTGTGTCACCGCCAAGCACTGGCACCCGCCGTTGCAGGATGATCGGCCCCCGGTCGTATTCATTGTCGCAGAAATGGACCGTGCAGCCGCTTTCGGTCTTGCCCGCCGCCAGCACGGCTTGATGGACGCGAGCGCCGTACATTCCCACTCCACCGAACTCCGGCAGCAGCGCCGGATGAATATTGATCACCCGACCATACCATTCGTCTGGGAATGTCCAAAGCGAAAGGAAACCGGCCAGACAAACCAGGTCCACGCCCTCCACCGCCCGGACGACAGCCTCATCAAATTCCGGTCCGCTCATTTTCTTGCGGTCGGCGACAATGGTCCGCAGACCCAGCCCGCGCGCCCGAGCAACCCCCGCGACATCTGCCCGAGAACTCACGACGATCTCAATGGCCGCATCAAGTGCACCAGCGGCGATCCGCTCGTGCATATTCACCAGCGATCGCCCGCTCCCGGAAATCAGTACGGCCAGACGTAGCCGCCGCATACATGGTTCCTCACTCAACACAACGCCATCTTCGCTCCGGAGGAGCGAAGGGCTGTAGCCACGGGTGAAGCGCCGCCCGCCGATCGGCCGGCTAGCGGAACCCGTGGTCGCCGGATCATCTTTTCCAACCCGCCCCGGAGGGGCGGAGGAAACGCAATCAGAAAACTACGCAACCACAGATCGGCGTTCTCGTCTTCGACCGCTCTGATTTTTCGTTTCCCACCGTCACCTCGTCTTCGCCGAAAACGCGAAGCTTCTCCTCAGGACTACAACTCACCGCCGACAACAACCGTACGTTCAGGTTGACCGGAAGCGATTCTCTTTGCACGCTTGGAACTTGAAAACACGTCGATTTTCATCCACGCCCGGCAATGCCAGCGCCACCATAGCAAGAACCCAATCGTGATGAACAACAGCGAAGCGGCCAGCCACGGCCCCAAAGCACCCCCTTGCGGCCACGCCTCCGCCACCACCCAACCCGCACCCACCACAAGGATCCAATGGCTCGCGACCATCATGGCCGCTGGCACGAACGTGTCACCGGCTCCACGAAGGGCTCCGGCGTAAGTGATCCCCAGCGCGTCGAACAACTGGAACACGGCCGCGCAGAGCATCACCTTTCGCCCCACCTCCACCACTCGTGGATCGGGATTGAAAACCGCAATCAACTCCTCGCCCCAAACCCAATAAATGATCGATAGTAGCCCCATGTATGCGAGGGTGAGGGCCACCGCCGCGCGCACTTCGCGAATCGCTCGGTTTGGGTCACCCGCTCCGAGGCTCTTTCCCACCAATGCGGCCAGGGCATGACCGACACCGTACGCCGGAAAGAACGCCACCCGCATGTATTGCCATGCCGTGTTCGTGGCGATCAGGTCCTCGGTGGAAAACCGGCGGCCGATGAGTACGTTGACGAATATGGCCCAAACCGTCACCTCGCAAACTCCCTGGAAGCCCAGTGGCGCGCCGACCCGAAAAAAGTTCCACAAGCGGCGCCAGGATGGCCGCCACGTATTCAACGAGTGGAACTGACGCGCGGTGCTCGGCATGACCAGCGCCAAAATCAGCCGGACCGTGCGATAACACACCGCGATGAAAGTTCCCCACGCCGCTCCCGCGATTCCCAGCGGCTCATTTCCCAACAGCCCAAACATCAGGACGGCGCCGACCACGACGTTCACCACATTGGCCTCAATGGCCGACCACATCGTGATCCAAGGTCGGTGAATCCCGACGAAGAACCAAGCCAGACCCATTGACGCGATCGTTGGACCCACCGTCAACAAGGCGATCCGGCCGTATGCCAGCTCCTGTATCTGCACATCGGGGTCATGCCCGAACATGGCCAGCAATCCGGGCAAAGCCGGTCGAAACAGCAATCCGATCGCCCCGAAAATGATCGAGACATACACCACTTGCCAGGCGTACGCGCTGCACTCCCGGTGCTCGTTTCGGCCCAACGCCTGGGACGCGAACGTGCTCACCACCGTGGCCACGCCAAGCCCGAAGACAATGTAGGTCCACATGATGATCTGCGCGGGCAGGATCGCCGCCTGGGCCGCCGGATCGTCGAGCCAGGTAATCATGATGTAGTCGGCCACGTCCATCATCGCCCGGGCGCTCATGGTGATCACCACCGGGATCGACATCATGATGACATTGCGAGTTTCGGCGCGGCGCTGCTCTCGGTGGGAGAGGGTAGGTGCGGTGGAAGCGGGGTGGTTCATGGCCATCGAAACCGCCGCCGGACCACGGCGGACTTGGCTTTGTTCAACGCACTCATCATACGGAATTGGCGCCAAAAAGACAGCGATGCGGATAGTGGTGCGGTGGTGGGGTGACCGCAAATAGCGTCGGTCACAAGCGAGTTCAGTCCCGACAGGGACGCAACCTTTCTACAGCCCACGACGTGAGTCGTGGGGTAACGATCACCTCCTGAATGCTTGGCCCCGACACGGGGCGACACTAGACCTGCATCGCAGGGTGCCGCCCCGTGTCGGGGCTGAGCGACTTCACGAACGACTCTATCCCACGACTCACGTCGTGGGCTGGGAATCATGTTTCGCCGTTTCCGGCTAACACCAATATCTAACTGTTCAAAGTGGGTCGAGTGGAACTCACGAATCGAAGACGCCGGAACAAATAGTGTCGCCTCGTGATCAATTGGCTAAGCCGCAACAGAGATGGTTCGTCGATTCGACCCGTGTGCCGATGGGCGATGATGTCCTCCTCGAGTTCATTCCAGCGGCGAGTACCGGCCAGGCGGCGTTTTCGCTTGGGATCGCGGTTTTCCAGCAAACTCCGGACCTCGGCCTCGATCCGCTTGAGCTCAAACGCGATTCGCAGCGGATTTCGCTCCCGGTCCCAATTCGGTTCGGGTTTCGTTGCCCCCGTCGGCAAGGTGGGTTCGACGGGGCCGGGTATACCGGCCGCGTCTCCCATGTCGTCGCCGCGAATGGCTTCCTGAGCCGCGGCTCCCGTACCCAGCGGGGCCGAAGGAGCCGCGCCGGCGCCGGACTCGGAGGGAACATCGGTGACCATTTGCGGGCCGGACGGGGACTCAATCGACGCGGACTCTGCCCATTCGGCCTCGTCACCGCCGAACGGCTCGGCAAGTTCATGCGCCTGATCGAGATCGTCCCGCGAAGCCGGGTCCTCGGGGACGCCCGATGATTCGTCGATTCGGGTCATTTGGTTCGAGCTCTATGGCCTCTCCAGGGCCGTTTGCAGCGCCAACACGGCGTAGGCCGTAACCAGATGGGGGTTCCCCTCGTACCACCGATCGGCCTCGTTCACCCAACTGCCGTTTTCACGCTGGAGTGACAGCAGCTTGTCACATAGCTCCGCGCGCCACGGATGGGCCAAGCCTCGATCGTCAACCATCGCCGC